>ENA-UOJJ01004594-UOJJ01004594.1-human-gut-metagenome-genome-assembly--contig:-CS66-NODE-4594-length-12714-cov-4.798167_pt1 | contig 12714 bp, 10 predicted proteins | sample MGYA00242343_ERZ723890 | MGnify/ENA metagenome assembly ERZ723890 | reverse complement strand
TCCTTGTTAAAAGGCCTGGAGGGCTTTGCTACAGCAAAGACAGTAGTGGGAGAGGCCATTCATGTCAATGATACCATTATCCTTCCTCTGGTAGATGTTAGCTTCGGAATTGGAGCCGGAGCGGCGCTGAACGAAGAAAAGAAGAAGAACAACGGCGGCGGAGGCATGGGAGCGAAGATGAGTCCCAGTGCGGTTCTGTTAATTCAGAACGGAGTTCCGCGCCTGATTAATATCAAGAATCAGGATACGGTAACGAAGGTTCTCGATATGGTGCCGGATCTGATCAATCGCTTTACCGGCTAGACGGAGCCGGTAGACCCGGTAGCTCAGGATATTATCGATCAGATGGGAGAAGAAAAATAGAACCGGAATAAACCGGCATGAAAGTTTGACAGGGAAGTTCAGACGGGAAATTCAGAGGAAGAACAGGCAGGGACAATAGAAATTCGGAATAGACTCCGGCATAGGAATGGAACCGGCAGCATAGACTGAGAGAGAAGACGCGCGGAAGCGGAAGTCCGGGAAGGAGTCCCTGAGGTGAAGAAAGTAATCGGGCTAGTTCTGTTCTGTACCGGTGTTGGCATGGCACTTATGCTGCTTCTTCCGCATCGGATCTCGGTATTGTTCGTAATTACGGCGATGATACTGGTCGGATATAATCTGTTCTGTTCCTGCTGAACAAAAAGAAATGGGAAGATGCAAAATTGCATCTTCCCATTTCTTTATAGAACACAATCACTTATGCTCTCTCAACCAGACCAGACTTCAGGCAAGAAGTACAAACGTACATTTTCTTGGTAGCCTCGCCAACTTTTACTTTTACGGACTTTACGTTAGCCTTCCACATCTTATTGGATCTTCTATGAGAGTGACTCACTGCATTTCCGAAATGAGCGCTTTTTCCGCATACTGCACACTTAGCCATTATCGCACCTCCTCACGATCTATCATAAGTCTGATATGTACAGACTCAGAACATTATTTATGATACCAGAAACGGAAGAGAATTGCAAGTATTATTTTAATAAAAATTTTCTTTGCATTTCAGGAAAAAGAAGGTATAATGTAATTTAGTATGATATGCGTAAGGAGGACTCGTTATGAAGTGTCGGATCAGTACGGAACTGGGTGAGATCATTGTCGATACCGATGTGATTGCTAAATACGCCGGAACGATTGCTGTTGAGTGCATCGGCATCGTGGGCATGGCTACCAAGAACGTGAAGGATGGTCTTGTGAATCTTCTTCGCAAGGAGAACCTGTCGAATGGAATTAATGTAACCGTAGAGGATAATCGCCTCTGCCTGGATTTCCATGTAATTGTTGCTTACGGCGTAAGCATTTCTGCTGTTTCCGATAACCTGATTGAGACCGTAAAGTATAAGGTCGAAGAATTTACAGGTATTGGAGTAGAGCAGATCAATATTTATGTGGAAAGCGTACGAGTGATCGATTAACTCGAGGAGGATGTAATAGTGTCAAATAATACAATTGATGCCAGACTGCTGCGCCAGATGTTCCTGGCAGGCGCGAAGAATCTGGAACTGAATAAAGAATGGATCAATGACCTGAATGTATTCCCAGTGCCGGACGGCGATACCGGAACGAATATGACGCTGACGATTCTGTCGGCGGTGAAGGAGGTTCAGAACCTTTCGGAAGTTACCATGGAGACTCTCTCCAAGGCGATCTCTTCCGGTTCCCTGCGCGGAGCCAGAGGTAATTCCGGCGTTATTCTATCGCAGCTGTTCCGTGGCTTCACGAAGGAATTGAAGACGCTGGAACTGCTGGATCGTCCGGCGGCGGCGCGCGCGCTTCAGCGTGCGACGGAGACTGCGTACAAGGCAGTTATGAAGCCGAAGGAAGGTACGATTCTTACAGTTGCCAGAGGCATTTCGGATAAGGCCGCAGAGCTTGCGGAGGAAGAGGGCGATATGGAGTCCTTCCTGGAGCAGCTGATTTCCCATGGCGAATATGTATTAAGCTGTACCCCGGATATGCTTCCGGTACTGAAGCAGGCGGGAGTTGTGGATTCTGGCGGACAGGGTCTGATCCAGGTACTGAAGGGCACCTACGACGGACTTCTTGGCAAGGAGATCGAGGCACCGCAGGCAGTGGAGCAGAAGCCCACAGCAGAGGAGAAGGCTTCCGCAGGGGCGGCTTCCGCAGATCTCGGCGATATTAAGTTCGGTTACTGCACCGAGTTTATCATTAATCTGGAGAAGGAATTCCCTCTGGAGGAGGAACATTCCTTCAAGGCTTATCTCGAATCTATCGGTGATTCCATCGTAGTAGTTGCGGATGATGAGATCGTGAAGGTACATGTACACACGAACGATCCCGGTCTTGCGATTCAGAAGGCGCTGACTTACGGCAGCCTGTCCCGCATGAAGATTGACAACATGCGCGAAGAGCATGAGGAGAAGCTGATTCGTGAGGCTTCCCGTGTGGCTGCTGAGGAGAAAGTGAAGGAACAGGCGGCCGCAGAGGCTGCGAAGGCCAGCGAGCCCCGGAAAGAAGCCGGTTTCGTTGCGGTATCCATCGGCGACGGTCTGGCGGAGATCTTCCGCGGACTGAATGTGGATTATATTATCGAGGGCGGACAAACCATGAATCCCAGCACGGAGGATATGCTGCAGGCAGTGGATCATGTGAATGCGGATACCGTATATATTTTCCCGAATAACAAGAACATTATACTTGCTGCAGAGCAGGCCGCTCATTTAGTGATCGACAAGCAGATCATTGTGGTTCCTTCCACGACGGTTCCTCAGGGCATTACCGGTGTGATCAGCTATTCCCCTTCCCGCACGCCGGAAGAGAACCGTGAGGTGATGATCGAAGAGATGAAGCGCGTGAAGACCGGTCAGGTTACCTATGCGGTGCGCAACACGACGATTGATGATCGCCCGATTCATGAAGGTGATATTATGGGAATCGGAGATCACTCCTCCCTTCTTGCCGTTGGCTCGGACATCGCTTCCGTAACGCAGGATATGCTGGAAGCTATGGTGAACGAGGAATCGGAATTGATCAGCATCTACTATGGCGCGGACATCACGGAGGAAGATGCGGAGAAGATGCAGATGGCAGTGGAAACGTCCTATCCGGACTGTGATGTAGAAGTACATTACGGCGGACAGCCGATCTACTACTATATTGTATCAGTAGAATAAAGCAGGAATTTCGGTCAGGGCAGGAGGACATTTCTCCTGCCCTTTTTGCGAGGTATAAACGATGAAGCAGTCAGACAGAATCGACAGATGCGGCGGGATCGGTACGAAGACCATGCAGCAGTTTCAGACGCTTGGCGTGGAGACGGCCGGTGATCTCCTGCGATATTATCCGGTTCGCTACGAATTTTTCGGAAATCCGATTCCACTGGAGGAGGCGGGGGCCGGAAATGTCGTAACGATTCGCGTCATTCCGGAAGGAAGGCCGCAGAACATGAGGAATTCCCGCATGCAGATGATCAGCGTCTGGGCCGGCGATGGTACCGGGCGGATTCGTCTGAACTGGTATCATATGCCATATGTCATTTACCGGATTAAGAAAGGGCAGACATACTTCTTTCGTGGGACGCTGATCCGGGATTCCTTCGGGCTCTCCATGAATCAGCCGGATATCTGGGAGCCGGAGGAGTACCAGATGTTTGCCGGACGTCTGCAGGCTTCCTATGCGCTGGTGAAGGGACTTTCCCGAAACCGAGTGCAGAAAGCACTGACACAGATTCTGGATGAGGCGGAGGATCTGTCCGATGAGCTTCCTGCCGGGATTCGGAAGGCATATGACCTGCCGGACTGGATCTGGGCGGTGCGGCAGATTCATTTTCCGGAGAGCACGGAAGCGCTTGCGGCTGCCAGAAGGCGTCTCGTGTTCGATGAGTTCTTCCTGTTTATTCTGGGAATCCGGCAGATGAAGAATCATCAGGAATTTCACGAGAATCCTTTCCACTTTGAGCAGCACGCATACGCGGACCGGCTGCTGGCCGGGCTTCCCTACCGGTTGACTGGCGATCAGCAAAGAACACTGGAAGAAATCCGCAGGGATCTGCGAGGCGATCATCTAATGAATCGCCTGGTTCAGGGTGACGTTGGCTCCGGCAAGACGATTCTGGCGATGCTGGCGCTGACTGAGACTGCGGAGAACGGCTGGCAGGGTGCGCTGATGGCTCCGACAGAAGTTCTGGCAAGGCAGCACGCGCAGTCCTTCCGGGAAATGTATGAGCGCCGGGAGATTCCTTTTCAGGTTGAGTTGCTGACCGGCTCTATGACGGCAGCGGAGAAGCGGAAAGCATATCAGCGAATTGCGGATCACAAGGCAGATATCATCATCGGTACTCACGCACTGATCCAAGAGAAGGTGGTCTATGACCGGCTGGCTCTTGTGGTAACAGATGAGCAGCACCGCTTCGGCGTGCGCCAACGCAAGGCCTTCTCGCAGAAAGGCGAGATGCCGCATACGCTTGTTATGAGCGCAACGCCGATTCCGCGGACGCTGGCGATCATTCTGTACGGTGATCTGGATATCTCCGTAATCCATGAGCTCCCCGGCGAGCGTCTGCCGATCAAAAACTGTGTGGTGGATTCCTCGTATCGGGAGAAAGCCTACACTTTTATGCAGAAGGAAATCCGCGCGGGACGTCAGGTCTATGTTATCTGTCCGCTGGCGGAGGAGAGCGAAGGCATTCCGGCGGAGAACGTCGTGGATTACGCAGATAAGCTTCGGAAGATCTTTCCGCCTTCCATTCGGATCGAATATCTTCACGGACGCATGGATGCGAAGACAAAGAATGCCCGGATGGAGGCATTTCTGTCCGGTGAGATACAGATTCTGGTGTCAACGACGGTTATCGAGGTCGGTGTTAACGTGCCGAATGCTACCGTTATGATGATTGAGAATGCCGAGCGATTCGGGCTGGCTCAGCTTCATCAGCTGCGCGGCCGTGTCGGGCGCGGTGGCTATCAGTCCTACTGTATTTTCATGACGGATTCCGGACAGACCGAACGTCTGGAGATTCTGAAGACGTCCAACGATGGATTTCAGATCGCGGAGGAGGATCTGAAGCTGCGCGGCCCGGGCGATCTGTTCGGTACGAGGCAGTGTGGAAGCCTGCAGTTCTCACTGGGGGATATTTTTACTGATCATACAGTTCTGCAGAAAGCAGCGGAGGCTGCCGGGAGAGTTCTTTCGGAAGACCCGGAGCTGCAGCAGCCGGAGCACATCGCACTGAGGGAACAGATTGAACGCGGCCGGGAGCGGGAGATTGCCCGGATTCTATAGAAAGCAAAGCAATCGTAACGCTGGATGGGATCAGAACATTCGGCAGAAAAGAGAAAGGAAGCATTCGATGGAAAATTCATATCGCTTTTTTGCAAATAAAGATTGTAAATACTACCCCTGCCATGAGGGGATCGAAGAGATGAACTGCATGTTCTGCTTCTGCCCTTTCTATCTGCAGGCAAAATGTCCCGGTAAGCCGGAGTGGTTCAGGAACGCAGCCGGAAAACAGATCAAGGACTGTACGAATTGTACGTTCCCTCATCGGCCGGAAAGTTATGACGTAATCATCCGCTGGATTAGGAATCAGAACCAGAAATAATACCGGGATGGAAAGCGGAAGCGCAGATGTAATAAAGATTTAAACAAAAAAAACTTGCTGAAGAAAATCGGATATACTATAATATCAATGATATCAGGATGAAAAGATGCAGGTAAAAATGCGAAGTATTTCAGGTATCAGGATAGAAACATTTATGGTTCATAAGATAAGAAAGCATGATTTATAAATGAAGAGATACAATTGGAAGAATAAGGTAATAAGCGGAACCGGTATCCTGTGCGCAGTACTCCTTGCGGGTTGCTCCTCACAGGAGCTTCCTTCCGTGCTGTTCCCGGCAGCGGTTCTGGAGGATACTTCAGAGAATACCGCAGGGGCAGCGGATTCGGACAGCGATTCTGAGAGCGAAGAAGCTACCTCTGCCATCCAGCTGGATCTGGAGCAGGTACTGGCGGAAGGGTTGTATATTGATGAATACTATGTAGGAGGCATGACGATTGCGGAGGCGAGAGATGTTCTCCAGAAGGCATATGAGGAGGCTGGACAGACGGCAGCTACCGTATACTGGCAGACGAACCCGGTGAAGACAAATCTTGCGGATCTGGGGCTGTACTGGAGTATTGATGATGCACTTTCCCGCGCGGCTACACTCTGGCAGCAGGGCAATCTCATCCGTCGCTATAAGATCCGGCAGGATCTGACGGGCAGTGAGTATCATCTCTCCATGAAGAAGCGGCTGACACAGTCGGCTGTGGAGAATTTCCTTACGGATTATGTCGCGGATGTCTATGATATTGCGCCGAAGGATGCGGAACTGACACATACGGGCAACGGTTTTGAGGTCAGTCAGGACGAGGATGGCCTGGGGGTGGATATTGATGCCACCTGGAAGAAGATTGCCATGGCTTATGCTGAGAATGAGGATGATTATACGGAGATCACCGTTGAGGCGGAGCTTGAGACTGTGCGGCCGCACTGCCCGACAGATGATCTGAAGCTGATTAAAGATCTGTTGGGCTCCTCCTATACGGATTATTCCGTGGGAAGCGCGACACGAAGCGTGAACGTGGAGGTGGCGACGGACAATGTCAGCGGCGCAGTTGTGATGCCGGGTGATACGGTGTCTGTCAGTGAGCGTATGAAGCCTCGTACCGCGGAGAATGGTTATCAGTCCGGAGGCACGATGGTGAACGGTGTGATTGAGGATTCGATCGGCGGAGGTATCTGTCAGGTCAGCACAACGCTTTACAATGCCCTTCTGAAGGCGGAAGTGCAGATTGATGAGCGTCATAATCATTCGATGGTTGTAAGTTATGTTTCACCCGGCAAGGATGCGGCTGTTTCTGAGGACGGCGGCAAGGATCTGGTATTCACGAACAACCGGGAGACTCCGATCTATATCGAGGGTTATACGGACGGGACGAATGTATATTTCTTCGTCTATGGTGTGGAAGACCGTCCGGAGAATCGGAAGGTTACTTTTGAAGCAACGGAAACTTATCGAAAGGAATATGCCGAAGGCGGCGTGGAAGTGGATGCTTACCTGGAGAAAATTGTTACGATCGATGGGGAAGAAGTCAGCCGTGTGAAGCTTCATACAGATCACTATGAGCCTTCCAGCCGGCTGAACGGAACGATCAACTGATGACAGACCAGAAGAGAAGAGCCGGAAGCAGGTCAACCGGACAAAAGAAAAAAAGAAAAAAGAAGAAAAACAGGTTTGCCGGAGCGGGAGTTATCCTTCTTCTGCTGCTGGCAGCCGGTCTGACAGGGCTTGGGATCAGCAGAGGGAAGACGGCAGCAGGGGATACTGTCGTCTTTTCTGAACATAAGGACAATGTTCCCGCGGATCGTTCCTCACGGAAAATTACAGAGGGTATTACCATTGGTGATGTGGATGTCAGCGGTATGCTGTCTGCGGAGGCAAAAGCAGCTTTGGATGAAGATTACAGCGGAGAGCATCAGGGAAAGGTGACGGTACACTGGGCAGATCAGAGTATCACTGCCGGACTGGAACGCCTGGGAGTAACCTGGGGGGTGGAGGATGCTGTAGAGAAAGCAGTTTCACTGGGATACCAGGGTGGTATCATCCGGCAGTACAAAGACCGGACGGATCTGCGGATTGGAACGCTGCACATCGATTTGTCCTGGCATCTGGACCGGAAGGCTGTGAGTGAATTTGTAGAGAGCGATATTGCCTGGGAACATGATTTCGATTCGGTGAGCGCGAAGCTCAGCCGTGTAGACGGTGTCTTCCAGGTTGAGGAAGACACCGTGGGCCGAGTGACGGATCAGGCAGCGACGGTCGAGGCCATCTGCCGCGCGTTCTATGAGCGGACGGACACCTCGGATATTGAAGTAAATGCGGTTGTGAATGAAGTTCCTCCGATGTATTCTGCGGAGGATATGCGTCAGGTGAAGGATATCCTCGGAAGCATGAGCACCACTTACTGTGAAGATGATGACAGCCGTACGGAGCGTGCGGTGAATGTGGAAGTTGGAACTGCTTATATAGACAAAACAGTTCTCTGGCCCGGACGTTCTGTATCTGTCAGTGATCTGCTGCGGGAACGAACCGAAGAGAACGGTTATAAGACCGGTGCTATGATGAATCAGGGGCAGGTGGAAGATTCTGTCGGCGGCGGTGTCTGCCAGGTATCGACCACGCTGTATAACGCACTCCTGGAAGCAGAGCTGCAGATTGATGTGCGCTACCCGCATTCTATGGAAGTCAGCTATGTCAAGCCGTCGAAGGATGCCGCAATTGCGACTGGTTCCAAGGATCTTGTATTTACGAACAATAAGGAGTACCCTATTTATATAGAAGGAACCACGAACGGTTATGAAGTCAGCTTTACCATCTACGGGAAAGAGGATCGTCCGTCAAACCGGAAAGTGGAATATATCTCTGTAGAGGATAAGCGAATCCCTTCCTATGCGATTGAAGTACCGGATGCCTCGATTCCTTCCGGAACCTATCGTTCGGGAGGCGGAAGCAACCACGATGAAGTCTACTCCCACCTGGAGAAGGTGGTCTATGAGAACGGGCAGGAGGTCAGTCGGGAGACGCTTCATAGCGATCATTATGCTGCTTCGAACGAGACAGTTTATGTAGGAACCGGAGCGGCTGCTCCCACGGACGGAACATGATGAAAAGCTACAAAAGAAACCCTGGCACCGCCGAAAGTCTGTAATGCATTGAGGGGGCAGAAACATATGGGAAGTATCCTGGAGGAGCTGGCAGAGTATCCGCTCTGTCAATATGAACAGATCACAACGGATCAGATTCCGTTTTCGAAAAATGTGCGTCACATCTGCAAGACGGAATGTCCACGTTACGGGACTTCATGGTCCTGCCCACCGGCCGTTGGAACCGTGGAAGAGTGCCGGGCACGCTGTCTGCAGTATAAGGACGCGCTGATCTTTATGACTGCCTCAGAGGTGGACGATATGGAGAATATGGACGCCCTTCTGGCAACAAGAAAGGAACACGAAGCGGTTACACATCAGCTGGATGCCCGTTTTCGCGAGGAATTCGGCGATTGCCTCACTCTTTCTTCGGAGTCCTGTGCTGACTGCGCACAATGCGCCTACCCGTCTGCACCCTGCCGGAATCCGGGACGGATGCTTCCGTGCCTGGAGGGCTATGGTATTGTAGCAGTAAACCTTGCGGAACTCTGCGGCATGCCGATGAGCATGGGGCCGGGAGTTGTCGTATGGTTCGGCGCGATTCTTTTTCACAGAGTAACAGAAAAGCCGGGAGTTTCCGACTTCTGAAGACGAAAGGATTTTATATATGAAGACTGCCGGGAAGAATATCGATATTAATCTGCAGGCCATGGGAAAGATGTCGGAGATCTGCGATGTCCTGGAGAGAAGCGGATATCAGGGGCGGGATCTGGAGACCTATCTGGTTCGCCTGTTGTTCTGCTTTTTCGCAGATGACACGGGAATTTTCTGCAAGGGACAGTTATATGATTATATACTACATACGAATCACAGCGATGGTGTCCTGACAGATACAATCATGAAGCTCTTCGCGGTTCTGGATCGCCGGAAGGATGACCGGGAGGGATTCTCTGAGGAACTTGCGGAATTTCCATATATCAACGGAAGGATGTTCGCTGGTGAACTTCCGGTGCATCCATTGGCGGATTCCGTAAGAAATCTTCTGTTGTCTTCGCAGGAGATCGCCTGGGGCAGGCTTTCGCCTGCTATTTTCGGAGCAATGTTCCAGGAGATCATGAATCAGAAAACACGCAGAGAATGGGGAACTTATTATACATCGGAAGAGAATATCCGCAAGCTGATCCGTCCGCTTTTTCTGGACAATCTCTGGGCAGAATTCCATTCGATCAAACACAGCCGACACAAGCTCCTCGCATTCCATGAGAAGCTGACAGAACTTCGTTTCCTTGACCCGGCCTGCGGCTGCGGCAATTTTCTCATTGTGACGTATCAGGAGCTGCGCCGTCTGGAGCTGGAGGTCATCCGCAATCTGTATGACATGAATCAGCGTGTACTGGATGTTGGCATGTACTGCCGCGTACAGGTCAGCCAGTTCTACGGCATCGAGTATGAGCCTTTCCAGGCGCATATTGCCAAGGTGTGCATGTGGCTGGCAGACCACCAGCTGAACATGGAAGCGGCGGATGCGTTCGGCATGTACTATGCCCGTATTCCTTTGGTACAGTCTGCTTCGATTGTGGAAGGCAATGCGCTCTCCATGGACTGGAATGAGGTCGTTGCGGCCGGTCAGCTGAATTATATTATAGGAAACCCGCCGTTCGTTGGGGCGCGCCTGATGAATGAAGGGCAGAAGCAGGATATCCGCAATGTCTTCCGGGGATCTTCCGCAGCGGGAAATATGGATTATGTCACGGCATGGTATCGAAAGGCAGCCTCCTACATGGCAGAAACGCAGATTCGTGCTGCGTTCGTATCCACGAACAGCATCTGCCAGGGAGAACAGGCTGCTATGCTGTGGAAGAGCCTGAAGTTCAATTATCATACCGGTATTGATTTTGCCTACCGCAGTTTTGTATGGAATAACGAAGCCCGCGGTCAGGCCAAGGTGCACTGCGTTATCATCGGCTTCTCTGACTGGTCAGTTCGGGATGCGGACAGCGAGAAGAAGAGCCTTTTCGACGGAGATGAGGAGTGGAAGGTATCTCATATTAACGGTTATCTGATCGCAGCTCCGGATGTATACGTGCAGCCGAGACGATCTCCGGTATCCGAATGGGTTCCGGCCATGACCTTCGGAAGTATGGCGAACGATGGCGGCAACCTGATCCTTCAGCCGGAAGAGGCTGATTTTCTGATGATGAAATATCCGCGGCTGAAGGAAGAGGGCGCAATCCGTCCCTTCATCGGTTCGGAAGAGTATATCAACCGCAAGCAGAGATACTGCCTGTGGCTTCTCGGTATCCGGCCGGAAGTTTACGAGAACATTCCTGAAATACAGCGCCGGATTCAGGCAGTGAAGAGTTTCCGTGAGTACAGCCCGCGGGCGGCGACAAGAAAGCTCGCAAAATTCCCGGAAATCTTCGGCGAGATCCGTCAGCCGGAACAGGGAAAATATATTCTGGTACCGAGAGTGTCCTCCTGGCGGCGAAGCTACATCCCCATGGGCTTCCTTCCTGCGGAGACAATCGCCAGCGATGCGGCTCAGATGGTACCGCAGGCTACAGAAGAGCTATTCGGCATCCTGACATCCGCCATGCACATGGCGTGGGTAAGAGCCGTTGCCGGCCGCCTGAAGAGCGATTACCGTTACTCATCGTCTATCGTATATAATAATTTCCCGTTCCCGGATTTGGACAGGGAGAGCGCGGATGACATTCATGAGAAGGCCGCCCGCGTGCTCGCCATCCGGGAACAGTATGCGGAAGTGCCGCTGGCCTGGCTCTATGATGATACCAGTATGCCTTCAGCACTGAAGAATGCGCACCGGGAGCTGGATCTTGCTGTTGACCGTTCCTACGGTTATGAATTTGATACAGAGAAAGAACGTGTCATCTTTCTGATGGACCTCTATTCGAAACTGTAAGCAGAATCATTTGGAATTATATCAGCTGCAGGGCAGAGAAATGCATTGTCCTGCAGCTTAACTTTAAGTAAAATCAGCAGCTGGTGAGCTGAAAAAAACGAAAGGAGAAAGCAATGCCGAATATTCGTCTGGACAAATATCTTGCGAATATGGGAGTGGGTTCCCGCACTGCTGTTAAGGAACTGATCCGGAAGAAGCAGGTGACTGTCAATGAGGTAACGGCCGTCTCTCCGGAGCAGAAGGTGGATACTGAAAGAGATAGGATCTTCTGTCAGGGAGAACCCATTGGATTCACGGAATTTGAGTATCTGATGCTTCATAAACCGGCGGGGGTCGTATCTGCTGTAACGGATGACAGAGACCGGACGGTCATCGATCTGATTGATGCCAGAAAGCGGAAGGATCTTTTCCCGGTAGGACGTCTCGATAAGGATACAGAGGGGCTTCTTCTGATTACGAATGACGGGAAGCTGGCGAATCAGCTCTTAAATCCCCGAAAGCATGTGGATAAGACATATTACGCGAGAGTGCGAGGTGCTGTGACAGCTGCCGAGCAGGAGTGTTTCCGGGAAGGACTTGATATCGGGGATGATACACTTACAAAACCGGCGGAGTTGGAAATCCTTTCTTCCGGGCCGGAATCCGAGATCCTTCTTACTATCACAGAAGGACGTTTCCACCAGGTGAAGCGGATGTTCCAGGCGGTCGGCATGGAAATCCTCTACCTGAAGCGCCTCTCCATGGGACCTCTGCGCCTGGATGAGAGTCTTCCGGCGGGAGCCTGGCGTCCTCTGACTGTGGACGAAATCCGGGCCTTACATGAGCGAAGGTAACGCCGTAGCGAATGAGGCACTGTGAGTGGAGTTCTCAACTTACCTCAAACTTTACGTGGGGCTCCGCGCAAGCCAAGGAAACTGGCTTCTTGGGAAGCTTACCTCAAACTTTACCGTGTTGCTCCGCACAAGCTAGGGAAACTGCTTTCTGGGGAAGTTTGCCTAAAGCTCTACGTGTGGGCTCCGCGCAAGCGAAGGAAACTGGCTTCTTGGGAAGCTTACCTCAAACTTTACGTGGGGCTCCGCGCAAACTCCGGGACAAGCCGAGC
>ENA-UOJJ01004583-UOJJ01004583.1-human-gut-metagenome-genome-assembly--contig:-CS66-NODE-4583-length-12734-cov-20.493178_pt1 | contig 12734 bp, 7 predicted proteins | sample MGYA00242343_ERZ723890 | MGnify/ENA metagenome assembly ERZ723890 | reverse complement strand
GCTGTTTGGGCATGTTGACGGTTTTCAGATAGACCCTAATTGGAGTTCAGTATGAAAAACCCGTCCCCGTTACCGGGGACGGGCAGTTTTCATTAGAGCAGAATCGGAGATATTGGACGATTAGTCCTTGTACATCTCGACCAGCTTGTTCAGATGCTCCCAGCGCTCCTTGGCGGCAGCCTCGTTCTTGGCGAACAGATCGGTTGCACGCTCGGGGAACTCGCGGGTCAGACGGCTGTAACGAGCCTCGTTCATCAGGAACTCCTGATAGCCGTCCTTCGGAGCCTTGCTGTCCAGCTGGAACTTGCCGGTCTCCTTGGAAGGATCGAAGCGGAACAGGTTCCAGTAGCCGCACTCAACGGCCTTCTTCATCTCGGCCTGGCAGTTGGTCATGCCGCCCTTGATGGAGTGCATCTCACAGGGAGCGTAGCCGATGATGAGGGACGGGCCATGGTAAGCCTCGGCTTCGGTGATGGCCTTGATGGTCTGAGCGGGGTTGGCGCCCATAGCGACCTGAGCGACGTAAACGTAGCCGTAGCTCATCGCGATCTCAGACAGGGACTTCTTCTTGGTCTCCTTACCGGCAGCCGCGAACTGAGCGACCTGACCGATGTTGGAAGCCTTGGAGGCCTGTCCGCCGGTGTTGGAGTAAACCTCGGTGTCGAAGACGAAGACGTTGACGTCCTTGTTCTGTGCCAGCACATGGTCAACACCGCCGAAGCCGATGTCGTATGCCCAGCCGTCGCCGCCGAAGATCCACACGGACTTCTTGGACAGATATTCCTTCTTGGACAGGATGTCCTTCACGGTGTCGCAGCAGACCTTGGCTTCCAGATTCTCGATCAGAGCCTTGGTAGCAGCCTTGTTGGCCTCGCCGTCGTTGTAGGTGTCCAGCCAAGCCTGGCAAGCGGCCTTGCGCTCGTCGCAGGTGGTCTTCTCCATGACTTCCTTGACCTTGTTAGCCAGAGACTCACGGATGACGGCCTGTGCGGTGTACATACCCAGACCATGCTCGGCGTTGTCCTCGAACAGGGAGTTCGCCCATGCGGGACCACGGCCTTCAGCGGTCACGGTGTAGGGAGAGGTAGCGGCGGGACCGCCCCAGATGGAGGAGCAGCCGGTGGCGTTGGAGATGTACATCCGATCGCCGAACAGCTGGGTCACCAGACGGGCGTAGCTGGTCTCGGCGCAGCCGGCGCAGGAGCCGGAGAACTCCAGCATGGGCTGCTTGAACTGGCTGCCCTTGACGGTGTTGTCCTGCATATCCTTCTTCTCGGACACCTCGGCCACGCAGTAGTCGAACACGTCCTGCTGGGGCAGCTCGCCCTCCTGGGCGACCATGGACAGGGCGTTCACCGGGCAGGCGCCGATGCAGACGCCGCAGCCCATGCAGTCCAGCGGGCTGATGGCCATGGTGAACTGATAGGTGCCCTTGCCCTTGCCGGCCTTGACATCCACGATCTTGGCAGCCTCGGGGGCCTTGGCGGCCTCGTCAGCGGTGAGGGCGAAGGGACGGATGGTGGCGTGGGGGCAGACGTAGGCGCACTGGTTGCACTGGATGCACTTCTCGGCGTCCCAGGTGGGGACGGAGACGGCCACGCCGCGCTTCTCATAGGCGGCGGCGCCCAGCTCGAACTGGCCGTCCACATGGTCCACGAAGGCGGAAACGGGCAGGCTGTCGCCGTCCATCTTGCCCACGGGCTCCAGGATATCCTTGACCATCTTCACCAGCTCGGGCTTGCCCTTGAGCTCCTTGGCGGGCTTGGTATCCACGGCGTTGGCCCAGTCGGCGGGCACGTCGATCTTCTTATAGGCGGTGGCGCCCAGATCGATGGCCTTGTAGTTCATGTCCACGATGTCCTGGCCCTTCTTCAGGTAGGAGGCCTTGGCCTTCTCCTTCATGTAGGTGATGGCCTCCTCCTCGGGCATGACCTTGGCCAGAGAGAAGAACGCGGACTGGAGGATGGTGTTGTTGCGCTTGCCCATGCCGATCTCGATGGCCAGGTCAATGGCATCGATGGTGTAGAGCTGGATGTTGTTCTGGGCGATATAGCGCTTGGAGGCGGCGTCCATGTGGTGGTTCAGCTCGTCGAAGTCCCACTGGCAGTTGATCATGTAGACACCGCCGGGCTTGACATCCTGCACCATCTTGAAGCCCTTGGTCACGTAGCTGGGGTTGTGGCAGGCCACGAAGTCAGCCTTGTTGATGTAGTACGGGCTGCGGATGGGGTGATCGCCGAAGCGCAGGTGGCTGATGGTCACGCCGCCGGTCTTCTTGGAGTCGTACTGGAAGTACGCCTGGACGTACTTGTCGGTGTGGTCGCCGATGATCTTGATGGAGTTCTTGTTGGCGCCGACGGTGCCGTCGCCGCCCAAACCCCAGAACTTGCACTCGATGGTGCCTTCCGCGGCGGTGTTGGGGGAGACCTTCTCGTCCAGAGACAGGTGGGTCACATCGTCCACGATGCCGATGGTGAACTCGTTCTTGGGGGCGTTTTTCGCCAGCTCTTCGTAGACGGCAAAGACGGAAGCGGGGTGAGTATCCTTGGAACCCAGACCGTAACGGCCGCCGATGACGGTGACGTCGTTCCGGCCGGCCTTGGCCAGAGCCATGACCACGTCCTGATACAGAGGCTCGCCCTGAGAGCCGGGCTCCTTGGTGCGGTCCAGAACGGCAATCTTCTTGGCGGTGGCGGGGATGGCCTCCAGCAGCTTCTCAGCGCAGAAGGGACGGAACAGGCGGACCTTGACAACGCCGACCTTCTCACCGTGGGCGTTCAGGTAGTCGATGACTTCCTCGGCCACGTCGTTGATGGAGCCCATGGCGACGATGATGCGGTCAGCATCGGGAGCGCCGTAGTAGTTGAACAGCTTGTAGTCGGTGCCCAGCTTCTCGTTGACCTTGTTCATGTACTTCTCGACGACTGCGGGCAGTGCCTGATAGTACTTGTTGCAGGCCTCACGATGCTGGAAGAAGATATCGTCGTTCTCGTGGGAGCCGCGCATTGCGGGACGCTCGGGGTTCAGGGAGTGCTTGCGGAACGCCTCAACGGCATCCATGTTGCACATTTCCTTCAGATCCTCGTAATCCCAGATAGCGACCTTCTGGATCTCGTGGGAGGTACGGAAGCCGTCGAAGAAGTTGATGAAGGGAACGCGGCCTTCGATGGCGGACAGGTGAGCGACAGCGCCCAGATCCATGACTTCCTGCACGTTGGTCTCGCACAGCATGGCAAAACCGGTCTGACGGCAGGCGTAGACGTCGGAGTGGTCACCGAAGATGTTCAGAGACTGAGTAGCGACGGTACGGGCGGAGACGTGGAAAACTGCGGGCAGCAGCTCACCGGCGATCTTGTACATATTGGGGATCATCAGCAGCAGACCCTGGGAGGCGGTGTAGGTGGTGGTCAGAGCACCGGCAGCCAGAGAGCCGTGGACAGTACCGGCGGCACCGGCCTCGGACTGCATCTCGACGACCTTGACGGTGTTGCCGAAGATGTTCTTCCGACCGGCGGCAGACCACTGATCCACGTTGTCAGCCATGGGGCTGGACGGGGTGATGGGGTAGATGCCAGCGACCTCGGTAAAGGCATAGCTGACGTGGGCGGCAGCGGTATTGCCGTCCATGGTTTTGAATTTTCTAGCCAAAATGAATACCTCCTAAAGTATTTCTAATTTTGTCGACCCCATTGTACCACTTTTCATGCAATTTGTAAAGCCATCAAACGACACTCATACAAAAAATTCACGCTTTTCCACGGGAAAGATATGGCAAAGCTGTAAAGTCCGCGGCCGGGGAAACCAAAAAGGGATTGCCTTTTCCCGAAGAATGGAGTATGATGAAAAACGAGAGAGAAAAGGGGGACGGAAACATGATCTGCAGCGTCCGAACGCTGGGTATCTCCGGGATACAGGGCAGCGCCGTCACGGCGGAATGCTACATTTCTCAGGGACTTCCCGGCTTTGATATCGTGGGACTGCCCGACGCGGCGGTGAAGGAAGCGCGGGACCGGGTGCGGGCAGCGGCGAAGAGCAGTGGACTGTCCTTTCCCGTGAGCCGCATTACGGTGAACCTGGCGCCCGCAAGCCAGAAAAAGGCGGGAACGCACTACGATCTTCCCATTTTATTGAGTATTCTCGCGGCCAGCGGAAGCGTCCGGCGGCCGAAATCCACCAGCGCTTTCCTTGGGGAGCTGAGTCTGGACGGCACCATCCGTCCCATTTCCGGCGTGCTGCCCATGGCGCTTGCCGCCAAACGGGAGGGAATTCAGGCGCTGTTCGTCCCGGCGGAGAACGCCCCGGAGGCGACGCTTGCCCGGGGGCCTGCGGTGTATCCCATCCATACGGTGGCGCAGCTGGCGGCAGGACTGAACGGGGAGACGACGCTGGAAGAAGAACCGCTGTGGGTGCCCTCCCGGGAGGACACCGTCATGCCGGATTTCAAGGACGTGCTGGGGCAGGAAAACGTGAAGCGGGCGCTGGAGGTCGCGGCGGCGGGCAGTCACAATGTGCTGCTCATTGGCCCGCCCGGCTCCGGCAAAAGTATGCTCAGCAAGCGCCTGCCCTCCATTCTCCCGGATATGACGTGGGAGGAATCGCTGGAGGTCAGTCAGGTGTATTCCGTCGTGGGAATGCTGACGCCCCGGAATCCTCTCGTGACCCAGCGGCCGTTCCGTTCGCCCCATCACACGGTGTCCAATGCCGGACTCGCTGGCGGCGGCTCCAACCCAAGGCCGGGTGAAATCTCCCTCGCCCATAAGGGCGTGCTGTTTCTGGACGAAATGCCGGAATTCCGGAAGGATACGCTTGACTTGATGCGCCAGCCGCTGGAGGACGGAAAGGTCACCATCTCCCGGGTTTCCGGGGCGGTGACATACCCGGCGGAATTTATGCTGGTGTGCGCCATGAATCCCTGCAAATGCGGCTGGTACGGCGACCCCTCCGGGCGCTGCCGCTGCTCCCAGCGGGATGTGGAAAATTATCGAAGCCGCATTTCCGGGCCGCTTCTGGACAGAATTGACATTGTGGTGGAGGTTCCCTCCGTCCATTTTGAGGACTTGCGGGAACGGGCGGAAGCGGAGCCGTCGGCGCCGGTGAAGCAGCGGGTCGACGCCGCACGAGACATCCAGAACCGGCGCTTCGGTTCCGGCGGAATGTGCAACGCCCGGATGGGGCCGGAAGAAATGCGCCGCTACTGCCATCTCAGCGAGGAATGCGCCGAGCTGATGAAGGGCGCGTTTGAAACCATGGGATTGACCGCGAGAAGCTACGACCGTATCCTCAAGGTAGCGCGAACCGTGGCCGATCTGGACGGAAGCGAAGACATTCAGCCCCAGCACATCGCCGAAGCGATTCAGTACCGGGCGGTGAATCTGGGAAATCGATAAACAGGAGAACGAAAATGAAGGAAATTTTTCTATTGAAGCTGGGCGAGATCGTCCTGAAGGGCGCGAACAAGCGCCAGTTTGAGAACAAGCTGCGGCAGAACGTCCGCCGCCGCATGAAGAAGTACGGCAATTTTGACGTGTATATCCTCCAGTCCACGGTGTACGTAGAGCCGATGGACGAGGAAGCGGACGTGGACGGGGCATGGGAAGCCTGCCGTTCCATTTTCGGCGTGGTGAGCCTGTGCCGCTGCCGCCCCTGCGAGAAGGACTTGGACGCGATCTTTGCCGCCATCGAAAACTATCTGGGGGACGATCTGGACTGCGCCCAATCCTTCAAGGTCGAGTCCAAGCGCTCGGACAAGCGCTTCCCCCTGACCTCCATCCAGCTGTCTCAGGAGATCGGCGGACGGCTGGCGGAAGCCCACCCGGGAGTAGAGGTGGACGTGCATCACCCGGACTACACCGTGTACGTGGAGGTGCGGGACCTGTCCGCCTACGTCCATGGCCCCGCCGAACCGGGAGCGGGCGGCCTGCCCACCGGCGTTGGCGGACGGGCGATGGTGCTGCTCTCCGGCGGTATCGATTCCCCCGTGGCGGCCTATATGATGGCGAAGCGTGGCGTGGAGGTGGAAGCCGTTCACTTCTTCTCCTATCCCTACACATCTCAGCTGGCCAAGGACAAGGTCATCGAGCTTGCCCGGCTGGTGACGAAATACTCCGGGCGGATGACCGTGAACGTGGTGTCCTTCACGGAGATTCAGGAAGCCATCCGGGACAACTGCCCGGAGGAGTTCTTTACCCTGATTATGCGCCGGTTCATGATGGAGATTGCCCAGCGCATTGCCAAGGGCGACGGCTGCGGCGCGCTGATCACCGGCGAAAACCTTGGTCAGGTGGCGTCCCAGACTATGGAGGCCATGACCGTCACCGGCGCGGTGGTGGACATTCCCATTTTCATGCCGCTGGTGGGCATGGACAAGAAGGACATCATTTCCATTGCCCGGGAAATCGGAACACTGGACACGTCGATTCTGCCCTATGAGGATTGCTGCACCGTCTTCACGCCGAAGCATCCCAAGACCAAGCCCACGCTGGGACAGGTGGTGAACGCGGAAAAGAAGCTGGACAGAGAAGCGCTGATCGCCCGCGCGCTGGAAAATGTGGAAAAGATCAAGGTGACGTACCATGATGAGCCTTTGCTGTGATGTGCTGAAAGCGCTTCAGGGGAAAACGCTGGTCACCGCCGAAAGCCTCACCGGCGGCGGCATCGGCGCGGCGCTGACGCAGGTTCCCGGCAGCAGCGAGGTCTACAAGGGCGGCGTCATCTGCTATACCAACTGGGTCAAGGAAAACATTCTGGGCGTGCCGGGAGAGATTCTGGCGCAGGACGGCGCGGTGTCTCTGCGCACGGCAGAGCATCTGGCTTCCGGTGTCCGGGCGCTGCTGAAAGCAGACACGGCCGTGGCGGTCACGGGTCTGGCCGGCCCCGGCGGCGACGAATTCGGACACAGTGTGGGAACGGTTTTCATCGGCTATCAGGACGCGGCGCATTCCGACGCGAGGGAATATCACTTCTCCGGCGACCGGGAAGCGGTGCGGAATCAGACCATCGAAGCCGCACTGAGACTTGTTCTGGAACACCAAAAGTAAAAAAGCCCTCTGTTTTAGTGGGTGGTCGTAAAACGGATAATGGAGCGTATCGGTACAGATACGCTCCACTTCTCGTGCCGAAGTACAGCCCCTTGGCTCCCCCTCTGAGGGATGTCCACTTTTCAGGGATACCCCTCACCCTCCGTGTCCATTTTTATGGGTACAGTTTAGTGCGATGCAAAGATAAAAATTATGCCCGCTGCTTTTAAAGCAGCGGGCATTTGCTGTGCTCAGGTCGGGTCGTAGTTGACGATGATGTCGTGTTCTCTCAGGGACGCGACGTCGGAAATGGGATTGCCGAACACGTTCACCTGCACCAGACAATAGCTGTCGGCGAGGGAATCAATGTTGCTGATCTGGTTGTAATCCATATAGATATAGGTCAGGGCTTCCATCTTGCTCAGATTGTCCAGACTGGTCAATGCATTGTAAGAGCCGTCAATGGTCTGAAGCTTGCAGCCCTCCGGCCATTCGGGGAGCGCCGTGACCTGATTGGAGGCAAAGCTGAACCGCTCCAGATTGACCAGCGTGGAGAGGGCGGAGATGTCCGTCAGGGTGTTGTTGGAGATATCCAGTTCAACCAGCGTCGTGCAGACGGAAATGGGAGAGACATCCGTCAGCGCATTGTGGTTCACGGACAGACGGGTCAGCACCTGTAAGCTGCTCACGCCGTCCAGACTTGTGATCTGGTTGTTGTCAGCTACCAGCGTCGTCAGTCGGGCGCAGCTGGAAACGGGGGCGAGGGTAGTCAGGGCGTTGTAGGAAACGTCCAGCGTTTGCAGATTGCTCAGGCCGTCCAATGCGTCGAGACTGGTCACGGCGTTGTGCTGGAGATTCAGCTCGGTCAGCGTGGTCATGGAGGACAGTACGTCCAGATTCCGGATGGTGTTCTCGCCCAGATTCAGATAGGTAAGGCTCTTTGCGCCGGACAGCTTTTCGATGGTGCTCAGGCCGCATTCTACCATGCTCAGCTCGGTCAGGGCGGGAAGTCCCGCAATGACGGTCAGATCGTCCGGGCTGAACCGGCTGCCGCTGAGGTCAAGAGACGTAAGCTTGGTCAGAGAAGACAGGCTCTCAAGACTGTCGATGTCCTGATTGGCGATGGTCAGCTTTTCCAGATAGGGCATGAACGTCAGGTCGGTGTAGACCTTCGTGTCCTCGGGGACGGTGAATTCCGTGATCTGCCATAGCTGGCTGGTGTAGACGCTGTCGCCGTCTCTTGTGCCGGTCAGCTCCCGCAGAGCCGCTTCCACGGCCGGGTCGGCGAATTTGACTTCCTCAATGACGCCGGTCACAGTGTAGCCCAGAACCGTCAGGGGACTGACAAGGCCGTTATCGCCCACGGCGATGGCGTAAATGGTCGTCTCACCGGCGGGGAGGGTAATGGGGCTTTCGTAAACGGGGTCCTTCACGGAGGGGTATTCACCGTTGGTGGTGTAGTAGAGCTTCCCGGCGGCGTACAGGGTGACGTCGATATACTGGCTGTAGTAGCCCGGCTCGTAGTTGCTGATGGGGGCGTCAGGCCGCTGCGCCTCGATCTCGGCCTTGATATCCGGGTTCGTGATCTTGTCCAGCAGAGAGACGGCGTCCAGCAGTTTGTCCTGCTCCACGTAGGTCTTGCACAGGGCGGTGAACAGTTCGGCGCTGGGTTCGGAGTTGATGGCATTGGTCAGGGTGTACTCGGCTTTCGTGTAGTTGTCGTCGGCCTTATACAGGTTTGCCAGCTCGATGGCCACGTTCTCGTCGTGGTTGGAGAAGTTGTAGGCAAGGTCATAGAACCATGAGGACAGGCGGGAATTGCCGTGGAGGTCATTGTATCGAGCCTGGGTCAGCAGGAAATCCCGGGTGAACCCCCGGTCATAGGTAAACAGGTACCAGCCGATGCTGGCGATGATCAGCACCGCAAGCAGGAGCGGCACCAGAACGCGGATAAACTTCTTCATAAAACTGCTCCATTCCAATGGAATTTCAAGAAATTATACAACAAAACGGCGATAAAGTCAAGCATAGGGGGAAAAGTTGCGGTTTTACGGAACTTCCGGGAATAATGAAGCTGAAAACGGACGGCTTTGGACGCTTGACAGGGATGACAAAATATGCTATAGTAGCATAAAGTAATACTTTGTGGAGGAACTATGGAACAGCATACGATCATCCGTCTGACCGACAGACCGGAATATAAGGAATCCATGGCACAATGGTTCCACGAAAAATGGGGCATTCCCAAGCAGGCGTACCTCGACAGCATGGATGCCTGCCTGAAAGGGGAGAGCGCCGTCCCCCAGTGGTACGCCGTGGTGGAGGACGGCAGGATCATCGGCGGTCTGGGCGTCATCGAGAACGACTTCCACGACCGTAAGGACTTGTCGCCCAACGTCTGCGCGGTGTACGTGGAGGAAGACCGCCGCTGCCGGGGCATCGCCGGGGAAATGCTGCACTTCGTCTGCGAGGACATGAAGGGCAGGGGCGTGCCGGTACTGTATCTGGTGACCGACCATACGTCCTTCTATGAGCGCTACGGCTGGCGCTTCCTGTGCATGGCGCAGGGCGACGGGGAGCCGGAGCCGACCAGACTGTACATCCACGAAGCATAAAATTTCGGCTGCTGCGGGAAACCCGCGGCAGCCGATTTATCATTTTGCCTGTTTCATGGAAAGGCTGATACGGTGGCGCTTTTCGTCCACGTTCAGCACGACCACTTTCACAACGTCGCCGACCTTGACCACCTCGCTGGGATGGCGCAGACGCCGGTCGCAGACCTCGGAAATATGTACCAGACCGTCCTGATGGACGCCGATGTCCACGAAAACGCCGAAGTCAATGACGTTGCGCACCGTGCCGGTCAGCTCCATGCCGGGCTTTAAATCCTTCATTTCCAGCACGTCCTTGCGCAGAATGGGGGCGGGCAGCTCGTCACGGGGGTCGCGGCCGGGCTTGCTCAGCTCCTTCGCAATGTCAAGCAGCGTCGGCTCGCCCACGGCGCATTCCGCGGCGGCCTTGCTCAGGCCGTAGGCGTTCAGCTTTTCCGTCAGGGCAGAGAAATCGTCGCCCTTTTTGCAGCCCAGAAGGTTCAGCAGCGCCTTTGCGGCGGCGTAGGACTCCGGATGGACGCCGGTGTTGTCCAGAATCTCCTTGCTTTCGGGGATACGGAGGAAACCGGCGCACTGCTCAAAAGCCTTCGGGCCGAGCTTGGGAACCTTTTTCAGCTGTGCGCGGCTGGTGAAGGGGCCGTTTTCCTCCCGATAGGCGACGATGTTCTTCGCCGTGGTGGCGGTCAGACCGGAAACCTGCTGCAAAAGGCTCCGGGAAGCGGTGTTGGCGTCCACGCCCACGGCGTTGACGCAGTCCTCCACCACAGCGCCAAGGGCGGCGTCCAGCTCCTTCTGGGGGCAGTCGTGCTGGTACTGTCCCACGCCGATGGCCTTGGGGTCGATCTTCACCAGCTCGGCAAGGGGGTCCTGCAGCCGCCGGGCGATGGACACGGCGGAGCGGAGATTGACGTCGTAGTCGGGGAATTCCTCCGCCGCAAGGGGAGAGGCGGAATAAACGGAAGCACCCGCTTCGCTGACGATCATGTAGCTGGCCTCCGGGAAGGATTTCAGCAGCTCTACGGTCATGGCCTCGGTTTCCCGGGAAGCGGTGCCGTTGCCGATGGCGATGTGCTTGACGCCGTATTTGCGCATGAGGACGGACAGGGAGGAAATGGCTTCCTGCTTTTTCCGCTCGCTGAAAGTGGGATAGACCACGGTGGTGGCCAGAACCTTACCGGTGGCGTCCACCACGGCGACCTTGCAGCCGTTGCGGTATCCGGGGTCAAGTCCCATGGTGACGAAGCCCCTGACAGGAGGCTGCATCAGCAGCGGCTTCAGATTCAGGGCAAAATTGCGGATAGCGCCCGCGTACGCCCGGTCGGACAGGTCGCTGCGCACCTCCCGCTGGATGGAGGGGAAGATCAGCCGCTCATAGGCGTCCTCAGCGGCGGCGCGGACGAAGGCGGAGACCTGCATGGTGGGCTTCAAAGCGGCGCGGCACACCAGCGCTGCGCCCTCATTGCCCGCGAGAATGACGTTGGGCTTGAGAACGTCCTCTTTTTCGCCCCGGTTCATGGCGAGGATCTGATGATCCAGCACCCGGGAGATGGGCTGGGAGAAATCGTAATAGAGCTTGTAAACGCCGTCGGCCTCCGCGTCCTCGGCGGCGGTGCAGGTCAGCATTCCCCGGCGCATCACCAGCTCCCGCAGAGACTTGCGGATGTCGGCGTCGTCGGAAAGATCTTCGGCAATGATGTCATTGGCACCCTGTAAGGCTTCCTCCACGGAATTGACGCCCTTTTCCGGGTCGATATAGCCCTCGGCCAGCACGGCGGGGTCTTGTCCGTCCTGAGCGAAAATGGCCTCGGCCAGAGGCGCAAGCCCTTTTTCCCGGGCGATGGAGCCGCGGGTGCGGCGTTTCTGCTTGTAGGGGCGGTACAGGTCTTCCACCTCCGCCATGGTGGCGGCGCCGTCGATGGCGTCGGACAGCTCCTGGGTCAGCTTGCCCTGATTTTCGATGGATTTTTTTACCTCGTCCCGGCGCTCCTGAAGATTGCGCAGGTAGGTCAGGCGGGTCTCCAGATTCCGCAGCGTCGTGTCGTCCATGGCGCCGTGCATTTCCTTGCGGTAGCGGGCGATAAAGGGAATGGTGTTGCCCTCGTCCATGAGGTTCACCACATTCTGAACATATTCCAGCTTCTGACCCAATTCCTCGGCCAGAATTTCGGGGATTGATTTCATGTTTACTGCTCCTTTGCGATCGTTGGGTGGTGTGAAAGAGATGATCGGAAATTCTATCCCGGGAAGTATACCATGGATTTGAAAATCCCGCAAGTTTTTTCTTGACAATCTTTTCCCACCGCGCTATAATGTGCAAGTAACCTATGGGCCTGTAGCTCAGCTGGGAGAGCGTTCGGTTCGCATCCGAGAGGTCGAGAGTTCGAGTCTCTTCAGGTCCACCAAACATAAGAAATCCGAACCTTAGACCGCAATCGGTCAGAGGTTCGGATTTCTTGTTTTTCCCAATGATAGCCGCGACGGTTGGCAGACAAGGCGGGCAGGCACTGGTTGTGCCTGCCCGTTTGTATGGATTTGGAGATTTCCCTTACGGCTTTGTGAGAATGGCGCTTATGTCGGTCATTTTTTCGCCCAGGGTGAAGGTGACGGCCTTGGTGTCGTGGGTTAGGCGGTAGGCTTCGCCGCTTTCGCCCTTGCTCAGTAAATCGGAGAGCAGGAACGCGGACGTTGCGCCCCTGGTGACAAAGACGATTTTCTCCACGCCCTGCGCCCTGAGAGTGCGAAGGCCGCTGAGCTTGCCCGTGAGAATGGCGAAGTCCTCGTCAACGGTGACGGTCAGCACGCCGCCCGTTTGCTCCGCCATGTAGGCGATGTCCCTGCCGTCCCTGTCGGTCACGCGGTAGAGGGGGAGTTTTAACCGACTTCCCTCATCCGGTACGGTGTGGGTTTCCCCGCACTGGTCATACCGCACACACTTTGCGGTTTTCGTGCCGTCGCGCGCATAGGTCGCATCGTTGTTGGAAATATAGTCCTCAAAGAGATGCCCCAGCTTGCTGTCCGTGTCCGTTACCGTGTCTGTTGCCATACAGCCGCCTTCGCCGTAGCGCACGCACTTAGCTGTCTTGGTGCCGTCCTGTTCGCAGGTGGC
>ENA-UOJJ01004575-UOJJ01004575.1-human-gut-metagenome-genome-assembly--contig:-CS66-NODE-4575-length-12746-cov-3.910724_pt1 | contig 12746 bp, 8 predicted proteins | sample MGYA00242343_ERZ723890 | MGnify/ENA metagenome assembly ERZ723890 | reverse complement strand
CTAAATTATAGGTAATCTGAATATGCGTTTTTTAATATTATACTCACTTTTATCCTATATCAATTATTGGTCCATTTTTCATTGTACATACAATTTGCATGCAAATGTATTAATCTAGAGATTAAAGTTAGTCAATAATTGAGCATTCCTTATTCTTTCCTCTTTTTCAAAGTATGCTAAATAGTGCTCGGTTACAGATAAGTTAGAGTGTCCCAAGCTTTCAGAAATATATGAGTTTTTTGCACCTCCACGTTTTAATACTGTAGCAAAAGAATGCCTTGCCGTGTAAGTCGTCAACTGAAAAATTCCAATGTCTTGGGCTATTTTTTTAAGTCTTCTGTTACATTTGGTTATAATACGCCGTACCAATCTAATCTTTTCAAAGGCATCTTCAGTTCCTCGAGCATATTTAAAAATATACGTTTGCGGGCTTAATCTTGGATTACCCCATTTTTGAATAATATTCCACATTTCAGGAGTAATGATTGCATGTATCTCTTTGTTATGTTTGGTAGTTCGAGATGTCTTAGAGCGTACAAAGCATATTTCTCCATCCATAATATTTGAATACTGAAGAAATAATAAATCCATAAAATTAATGCCATTACATAAATAAGAAAACACCCAGAGATCCCTAAATTCTTCTATATCTTTTGTTTCACATTGATAGGACATTACTTTTTTTATTTCAGAAAGAGTAAGTGCTAATTTACGTCCACACCCTTCAGGAATTTCATATTTATTCTTTCCAAAAGGAAAAGATGATTCTTTTATAATACCATCATGTACAGCACGATTTAAGACACACTTTAAAGCTCGGAAATAAATACTTATGCTTGAATAGCTTTTACCTTCTGATATCCAAAATTTTTCACAACGTTTAAGCCAATCAATTGTAATGTTTTCCAAAGGTATAGTGGAACCTCCGAAATCTTCTAAACTTTTTAAAGCACTTTGATAATTTAGGTAAGTGTTTGCTTGTTCATAGGCTTCCAGTTCTTTCATTTTTAAGCGAAAAGCACTGCGCAAAGTCATATCATTCATCTGCCTTCCTAACCTGACGCTTAATGTTTCAATACTAAATTCCCCTTTTGTTATCAGTTCATTAACTTGTTGCTTAATAGTTGAAAAACTACTCTCTATATCTGATCGAATTTCTGCCAATAACCGGCTTTTTACTTTTAATAACCTTGCCCAATCTTCTTTTGACACTTCCTTCCCAGTTGAGTAATATTTTTGCTTTCTTCTATATACCACTTGAACTTTAACAGGAAACTGTCCACTCTTTTTTGCTCTTCTGGTATCTAATATGGTTAAAACCGAAATTCCATCTTTTGAATATTTGAACATAAAATGAATATTTATATCTATACAATAGGTAAAGCATACATATATTGTAAGCAAAATGTATGCAAATGTAATAAATCAGCCTGATTTTAATAAGTACATAAGATTCTATTTATCAAATATTTGAGTATTTATTTTTCAATTAGGAATCTTTCTATTCTATTTTTTTCGAAAAAAATCTTATCTTCGTTTAGTAAGGTTACAACATAAAATGTATTACTATTGAATAAGCGCTTATGGAATTTATTTTAAGTATAACCTTTAAATTTATTAATTATGAGAAACAGAGATACATGAAACCTTTGTGTGAAAACGGTAATCTCATTTACCGCCTCTAATTACAAATTCCCTAAAAACTATTTCTAATTAAAAAGAATAAGATGAAAGAAATTATAAAACACAAGTTTTCATACTTGTTATTCTTCCTTTTGTTGGTTTCGTGTTTTGCTTCAGCTTATGGGCAAGAACGAACGATCACTCTTAATCTATCGAAAGTACCCTTGAACACTGCTTTGAAAGAAATTGAGAAACAAACTTCAATGTCAGTAGTCTATAACACAAATGATGTCGATATAAATCGTGTCATATCTATCAAGGTCACAAAAGAATCTTTGAATAATGTAATGAATCAGTTATTCAGAGGAGTAAATGTCAGTTTTTCAATAGTAGATAATCATATTGTACTTTCTGCAAAGAGTAATAAAGAAGAGCAGCAGAAAAAAACACCAATTACTGCAAGTGGTACTGTTACTGATTCAAAAGGAGAACCATTGATTGGAGTTAGTATTTTGATAAAAGGAACTTCAAATGGTACTATCACTGATATGGATGGAAATTTCAAAATACAAGCAGCTAAAGGTGATGTACTTGAAGTATCCTATATCGGTTATGCCTCCCAAACAATCACGCTTGCCAACGCACAACCTATAAAAGTAACCTTAGGAGAAGATACGCAAGTATTGGACGAAGTAGTTGTTACTGCATTGGGTATCAAGCGTGCAACTAAGGCGTTAAGTTATAATGTACAAGAGGTAAAAGGTGACGAATTGACAGCTGTAAAGGACGCCAATTTTATGAATTCACTATCAGGAAAGGTTGCCGGTGTTCAAATTAATAGTGGTGCAACCGGTGCTGGTGGTGCCACACGTGTTGTTATGCGTGGTATGAAATCTCTGACTAAAGATAACAATGCATTGTATGTAATTGATGGTGTACCTATTTTTAATACAGGAAAAAGCGGTGGCGAAGGATTATTTGGAGAGATGGGAGGATCAGATGCTGTTGCTGACTTAAATCCGGACGATATTGCTAGTATTAGTATGATGACCGGTCCTTCTGCGGCAGCATTATATGGTTCTGCTGCGGCAAACGGTGTTGTTTTAATTACTACTAAAAAAGGCCAAACAGAGAAAACTACCATAACAGTATCCAACAGTACTACTTTCTCTAAAGCATATATTATGCCGGATATGCAGAACCGTTATGGTACAAGTTCCGGATTATTCAGCTGGGGAGAATTGACAAACCGTCGATATAACCCATCTGACTTCTTTGAAACAGGATCCAATGTTATCAATTCGGTAGCATTATCTACAGGAAATACCAAAAACCAAACCTATCTTTCTGCTTCTACAACTAACTCCGGTGGAATTCTTCCGAATAACTCCTATAACCGTTATAATTTTACGGCACGTAATACCACCCATTTCCTGAATGATAAACTTACTCTGGATATCGGTGCACAATATATCGTTCAGAACAACAAAAACATGGTTTCTCAAGGACAGTATTATAACCCTCTCCCATCACTGTATCTATTCCCTCGTGGAGACAACTTTGACGAAATTCGTCTGTATGAGCGTTATAATACTAACTACGGCTATATGGAACAATATTGGCCTTATGGTGATGCAAGTTTGTCATTACAAAATCCATATTGGATACAAAATCGCATCAACCGTACTTCCAACAAGAAACGTTATATGATGAACGCTTCTTTGAAATGGCAGGCTGCAGATTGGCTCAATGTTGTCGGTCGTGTCAATCTGGACAACTCCGACTACCGGAATAAAAACGAAAAATCGGCTTCTACATTAACAACATTCTGTGGTGTAAGCGGTGGTTTTGAAGATGCCATGCGTCAGGAACGTTCTTTATATGCCGATTTCCTGGCTAATATAGATAAAACATTTGGTGATTTTCATTTAACAGCCAATGTTGGTGCTTCCATATATCATACTTCAATGGATCAGTTATATATTGCAGGTGACCTGGTTATTCCTAACTTCTTCCAGATCAACAATATTAATTTCTCCGCCAACTATAAACCGGACCCTACCGGATATGAAGATGAAATTCAAAGTATTTTTGCCAGTGCTGAATTAAGTTGGAAAAATCAACTGTATCTAACCGTAACCGGACGTAATGACTGGGATTCAAAACTTGCATTCTCCAAACAGAAATCTTTCTTTTATCCGTCAGTCGGTTTATCGGCTTTATTATCAGAAATGGTTAAACTGCCCGAGGTGATCTCTTATGCTAAAATACGCGGTTCATATACAGTGGTAGCCTCTTCTTTCGATCGTTTCCTTACTAATCCGGGTTACGAATACAACAGCCAGACACATAACTGGGCGAATCCGACCGTTTACCCGATGGACAACATGAAACCTGAAAAGACTAAGTCCTGGGAAATCGGTTTGAACTTGAAATTCTGGGGAAACCGTTTCAATTTAGACGCAACTTACTATCGTTCTAACACACTGAACCAAACATTTAAGGTAGATATTCCCTCTTCTTCCGGATATAAACAAGCGATTGTACAAGCTGGTAACGTGCAAAATCAGGGTATTGAATTAGCTTTAGGATTCAGTGATAAATGGGCAGGATTCGGATGGTCTTCTAATGCAACCTTCACTCTAAACCGTAACAAGGTGAAACGACTGGCAAGCGGCAGCGTGAATCCCGTGACAGGAGAAGCTATCCAAATGGATGAAATGAATGTGGGTTGGTTAGGTAAAGAGAATGTAGCTCCTCGCGTCATCCTGACAGAAGGAGGCTCCATGACTGATATCTATGTATACAACCAACTGACAAAAGACAATAACGGTAATATAAAAGTCGATCAGAATGGTAATCTGGGTATCACTTCATCAAACACTCCGGTAAAAGTAGGTAATCTGGATGCTGATTTCAACCTCGGATGGACCAATCATTTCACTTATAAAGGAATTGATTTAGGAATTGTATTATCAGCCCGTGTAGGCGGATTAGCTTATTCGGCTACTCAAGGTATCTTAGATTATTATGGAGTATCCGAAACATCTGCAACAGCTCGTGATAATGGTGGTATACCTATTAATAACGGTAAAGTTAACGCCCAAAAGTATTACCAGACTATTGGTACGGGTGAAGGTGGCTACGGTCGTTATTATCTATATAGTGCAACCAATGTACGTTTGCAGGAATTGAGTCTAAACTATACACTTCCTAAAAGATGGTTTAAAAATGTGGCGAATTTGACTTTGGGTATTCTAGCACCTAATTTATTGATGATTTATTGTAAATCCCCAAATGACCCGGAATTCTCTGCCTCTACCTCCAGTAACTATTATATGAATGTAGACTACTTTATGCAACCTAGCTTGCGTAACTTCGGTTTTAATGTGAAAGTTCAATTCTAAAAGAAAAAGCTAATGTTATGAGAAAATATTTAAGAAATATCACAGTCGGTGCCGCTCTGTTGTTACTGGCAGGAAGTTGTACCGATAAATTTGAGGAGTATAATACGAATCAATATCAAATTCATGATGCAGACCCTGCGACTTTGATGAAGTCTATGATTGAAACAATTGTGAATATTCAGCAGAATGACTCTCAAATGCAAGATCAGATGGTGGGACAGTTAGGTGGCTATCTATGCTGTTCTAACACATGGAGTGGTACAAACTTCAGCACATTCAATCAGAGTGATGCCTGGAATGCTACCCCCTGGAACACTCCGTTTGAAAAAATATATGGAAACTTTTTCCAAATACAGGAAGCAACTAATTCTACGGGACATTATTATGCTTTTGCGTGTATGATACGTGCAATAACGATGCTTCGCGTTGCGGATTGTTATGGACCAATGCCTTACAGTCAAGTAAAGAAGGGAAATTTCTATGTATCTTATGATACCCAAGAACAGGTCTATACCAGTATATTAAATGATTTGGCCAATGCAGCTGATGTTTTGTACAACTATTATGTAGAAACAAACGGTAACGCACCATTGGGAGCCAATGACCCCGTTTTCGATGGAAATTATTCTGGTTGGGCTAAGTTAGCCAATTCAATGCGTTTACGTGTTGCAATGCGAATCAGCGGAACATGGCCTGGCATTGCTCAAGAGGCAGCTGAAGCAGCAGTAACACATAAAGCCGGATTGATTGAAAGTAACTCGGACAATGCTATGCTTTCTTGTGGTACACAGAGCAATCCATATCAACTGGCAGCTGTAAGTTGGGGTGATCTGCGTGTGAATGCAAATATTGTAGACTATATGAATGCATATGATGATCCACGTATGCCGAAGTTCTTTAATAAGTCTACCCTTGCCGGGAAAACAGATAAGTATGTAGGTATGCGTACTGGAGATGCTGATTTTAAAAAGGCAGATGCAGCAGGATTCTCTATTCCTGCATATACGGCAACTTCTAAATTAATGGTTTTCTGTGCTGCAGAAACAGCGTTTTTACGTGCAGAAGGAAAATTGCGTGGTTGGAATGTCGGTTCTAAAACAGCAAAAGCCTATTATGAAGATGGTATTAATTTGTCAATGGAACAATATCAGGTTTCAGCCACTGAATACTTGAAGATTGACGAGGCTCCTGTTGTATCACATGAAAGTGATGCTGTACAAAATGCTACTGCTACAATTACCAATACAGTGAGTGTGATGTGGGATGACAGCGAGGCTGATAACGTAAATGGAAAGAATTTCCAACGCGTCATTACTCAAAAATGGATCGCCAATTATCCATTAGGATTGGAAGCATGGGCTGAATATCGCCGTACAGGTTATCCGGAACTTTATCCTTGTATCGACAATCTATCAGATTGTGGAGTGAGTAGCCAACGCGGTATGCGTCGTCTAAGCTTCCCTTATACAGAGGCACAAAACAATAAAGCCAATTATGATCTGGGAGTAGCAGAACTAGGCGGTGCTGATAACGAAGCTACTGACTTAAAGTGGGCTAAGAAGAACTAATTTATATAATGCATAAAAAGGACTTTTATGAAGAAAATTTATTTATTATACATTGTACTCATATCACTGGCAACGACCTCATTGATCGGTTGCAGTGACTGGACGGAGTCGGAAGCAAAAACTTTTCCCGAATCGATCGTATCGGATGAATATTATGCGGCCTTGCGTGCCTATAAGCAGACAGATCACCAAGTTGCCTTTGGCTGGTTTGGTGGCTGGAGTGGTGAAGGTGCCTATATGAAAAGCTCTTTAGCCGGTATTCCTGATAGTGTAGATATTGTTTCTATTTGGGGAAATTGGTCGAACATTACAGAAGCTCAAAAAAAAGATCTGCAATTTTGCAAAAAAGTTTTAGGTACTCGTTTTACCATGTGTTTTATTATCAGAAGTGTAGGCGATCAAATTACTCCGCAGAATATTCGTGAAAATTGGGAAAATATGGGATTTTCATCCGAAAAAGAAGCTGTGAATGATTTTTGGGGATGGCCTTCCGATGAATCAAATAAGGAAGCAATAGAAGCATCCATTCGCAAATATGCAAGCGCCATTGCCGATACAGTAAACAAATATGGTTACGACGGCTTTGATATCGATTATGAACCTAATTTTGGCAACCCCGGTAATATCGTAGACGAAGACGATAGAATGTTTGCATTTGTTGATGAACTAGGCAAATATTTCGGTCCGAAATCAGGAACTGGTAAATTATTAGTTATCGATGGCGAACCACAGAGCATAACAGGTAGACCTGAAGTCGGGTTATATTTTGACTATTTTATCATTCAGGCTTACAATAATAGTAGTCCTGGCAGTGATTCTAAACTCGATAAACGTCTTATCACAGGCGGCGTAGCAGGTGCAGGACTTGTTCAGACGTATAGCAGTGTCATGTCTGAAGAACAAATCACGAAGATGACCATCATGACCGAGAATTTCGAGGCTACTGATGCTGCTATGGACGGTGGATATGATTACACTGATCGTTATGGTAACAAAATGAAATCTCTCGAAGGAATGGCACGCTGGCAACCAAGTAACGGATTCCGTAAAGGTGGTGCAGGAACCTATCATATGGAAGCAGAGTATGGTACTTCACCAGAATATAAAAATATACGCCGTGCTATTCAAATTATGAACCCGTCATCACATTCATTACTTAAAAATTAATGTAAACTATGAAACGTATGAATTATATAAAAATTTTATGCTTCTCCGCAGTCATAACAGGCTTAGGAAGTATAGTAAGTTGTGGAGATGCAAAATACGATACTTTAGATACACATGCTTATATTGAAGAAGCTCTTTCCAGTACAAGTCAAAAAGTGACCGTACAGGCTACTGGAGAAAGTTTTACTACCCTAAATGTGCATCTTAGTAATCTTTCTTCTACAGACAATCATTATAAATTGGTTACAGATCAATCAGTACTGGACACTTATAACCATATTAATGGAACCGGATATATAATGTTGCCCAAAGATTATTATACGTTGCCGGAAACGATTACTGTAAAAGCAGGACAATATGCAGCCGATGCCCTCTCCATCGCTTTGAAAGCTTTCAGTCAGGAAATGATGAAATCGGGAGAATCATATGCACTGCCTGTAAAACTAGTATTGCAAGATGGAAGTATTTCACCGATGGAAAATACCGGAACCTTTGTTATTTTGGCAGAAAGTATTATCGAATTTTCAGCTCCAATGTTTGTTGGCGCTCCTAGTTTAAAAGCTAATAAATTCACAGAATCTCCCGAAACGTATTCACAATATACGATAGAGGTTCGTTTTCAGGTAGCCAACACAGCTGACCGTGACCGTGCAGTATTTAAGAACGGAGGAGATGATGCAAACTTCATCCTTTTACGTTTTGAGGATCCTCAAAGTGACAATGAAAATTATAAGGCACATTCATTAGTACAGATTGTAGGACGTAACCGGCTTTATTTGAATCCAAGTAATTCTTTCAAGCCAAACGAATGGCAACATTTAGCATTGGTCTGTGATGGTTCCAACTATCGACTTTACATAAACGGAGTTGATTCGGGTGTGTTGAGTATACCAACAGGAGCAACAACTTTCTCTGATGTAAATTGGTTCTGCTTAGGTGATGATTCTTATAGTAGATGGGGAAACTGTAAAATTTTGATGAGTGAAGCACGTATCTGGTCTGTAGTTCGTTCCGCTTCTCAAATTCAGAATAACATGACTCAAGTTAGCCCTAAATCTGTAGGTTTGGAAGCTTATTGGCGATTCAATGAAGGACAAGGCAATGTATTCGAAGATGCAACCGGCAAAGGTCATACATTGACTACTTCTGCTACTCCTACCTGGATTGACGGTATTTTATCTACAGATAAATCTACCGAATGGAAATAGTAATAATTTAATCGTATGTACATATGAAAAATATATTTCAATCACTATCAATAGCAGCCCTACTCGGCTTGTTTGTCCCGTTCATTTCGTCCTGTAGCGATGATGAAGAAGTTTTTAACGAGTGGAATGCTACGTATGTGTCTCTACAGAGAAATGACTATTTATCGGGGAATGTAAAAAAGTTCAATCTGACTCATGATGCGAATGGAATCGGAGGAGATGAAATTAAGATGGCTTTTACTGTAAAAACACAGAAAGCAGTCTCTACAGATATGGTTATCGCATTAAGTGCAAAAAGTGAAACAGAAGGGCTTGATGCAAGCCAGATCGTTTTAAGTTCCTCACAGGTTACTCTCAAAGAAGGACAGATGACTTCTGAAGAAATCACTGCGACGGTTGATCCGACGATATTTGCCAGTATCATGGAAAAAACAAGTTTCTCTTTCAGTGTCTCAATCAGTAATGTAACTACCAATGATAAGAACACTGTTATTAGCAGTAGTTTAAGTACATTGCCTGTCATTATTAATAAAGCTGCCTATTGTAATCTAAAAAGCGGTATTCCTAGTAATAGCCAACTTATCAGTAATCGTGCCGGCTGGATTATTAATGTAGAAGAAGGAGTAGAAGGCGCACCCAATAATTTAATCGATGGCAAGACTGGAACTGACGTTGCTCTAAATAATAAAGGATTCTGGTTTACTGTTGATTTAGGAGAAGCTAAGGTTTTAACAGGTATCAAAACGAATCATTGGGCCAATGCATATGCTCCTAGAGAAGTGGAAATATTACAGTCTGAAAATGGTACGACATGGAAATCATTGAGTTCATTAGCAATCTCCGGTGGTACACAGAATATTACGTTCATTTCTCCTATTACTACGCGATATCTGAAATATCAGATTATTACTATCTCTACAAACGGTCGTACGGATGTTACAGAATTTAATGTTTACGAACCCAAAAATGAGTAAGTATTTATGAATAGATAACTATAAAAATATAGAATAGAGGCTATCAAACAGGCCTTAAGTTCATAAAATCACCCTCATTACAATGAACTGCACCCCAAAAGTTGAACACAAAACTTAAGGAGTGCAGTTCAGTCATGTAGTGAGGGTGATTTCTCGTGTTAAAGACTATCTAATCAAATCCCATTCCAATCAGTTTGCCACTACATATATGTGAAATGCCCCCAGAAAGTTATGTATCTAACTTTTGGGAGCACTTCACATCTTTATATAACGAACAAACCTTAATCTGTCAAGATCTAATTAGACAGCCTTTTAGAAACACTAACCTATCTCTTATTTCTTCATCACTCGGACAATCCGTCCGTCTTTCTTATAAGAGAAATGATTGGTATGCATTAATACATTCAGTATCTCATCAGCAGTGCTATCAGTAGAGAATTCACCGGTAAACCGTTCTGATTTCAATGCTTCATCCTTATAGATAAATTTGATGTCGTACAACTTCTCCATAATATTGGTTATTTCCAATAAAGACTGTTGCTTAAATTCCAACTTGCCATTAATCCAGAGAAGCACATCTGTAGGTTGGTTATATTCAATTAACTCTGCTTGATAAGTATCCGTATTTACATTCAATGTCTGTCCCGGTTTCAACAAATAACCATTCTCTTCCGTTCGCGGAGAATCTACCCGTACCAGTCCTTGAAGCAAGGTAGTCACTACCCTATTCTCATCTTGGCGTGCACGCACATTAAATTTCGTACCAAGCACACAAGTCTTGATTTGCTTACTATTTACTATAAATGGAGCATGTTTATCATGAGACACTTCAAAATAGGCTTCACCCGACAAATCGATTTGACGATCCGAACTCCATAAAGAATTATGATAAACTATTTTTGAAGATGCATTCAGCCATACCTTACTACCATCCGGCAACACAGTCTGCGCTCTCTGTCCGGCAGCAGTTATCACCTCATAATCCGAAAGCTTATTAGAAAGTAATCCCCAGGCAAGTCCACCGGCAAAAACGAGTCCGGTAAGAAAAGCAGCCGCCACAGTAGCATAACGTCCCCAACGGATTGAAATACTTTTCCGCTTAGCCTTTTTCTCCTTTTCTCTGATAGCTGATTTAAATTGATCCAATGACGCCTCTGTATCTACAGTATTCATCACCGCTATACGCTCACCTACAAAGAGAGTGTAATAAAGTTGCTCCAAAGTTTTCCGGTTTTCCGGCCCTTCCTCGCACCAAGCTTCCACCCGAGCAGCTTCTTCATCATTACATTCACCTTGCAGGTAATTCACCAAGATAGTTTCATCCATGCTCTTTTATCTTTTTACAAAAAAACTATAATACCTTTGTAGTAATACAGTTGTGAGCACAAATATACTAAAGAGAAAAAGAAAAAAATATTTTTTCTCGCATTTTTATTTCATTTATCTACTTCTTTCATTATTTTTGTCTTACATAAATTAAAAGAGAATGTCACAATCTCCGATATATTTGGATATTAATAATAATAAGTCCGTTATCACTGCCCTAAAAGCAGGAGAAGAAAAAGTTTTTGACGTCGTCTACAGACATTATTTCCGTAGGCTATGTGCTTTTTGTTCCCAGTATGTAGGTGAGCAGGAAGAAATAGAGGAGATTGTACAAGAAACGATGATGTGGCTGTGGGAAAATCGTTGCACTCTTATGGAAGAGTTGACACTCAAAACACTTCTTTTCACGATTGTCAAGAACAAAGCTCTCAACCGTCTTTCCCATTTTGAGATCAAACGAAAAGTTCATCAGGAAATCGTTGATAAATATGATAGTGAGTTCAATAACCCGGACTTCTATTTGAGTGATGAGCTTTTCCGTTTATATGAAGAAGCACTAAAAAAACTTCCGAAAGAATATCTCGAAGCTTACGAGATGAACCGCAATCAACATCTGACGCATAAAGAAATTGCCGAGAAGCTGAATGTATCTCCACAAACGATTAATTACAGGATTGGACAAGCCTTAAAATTATTGCGAGTAGCTTTAAAAGACTATCTACCTTTATTCATACTTATTTTCGGACCTAATTTTTTCGAACAATCATGAAATCAAAATTTGTATTTAGTAGTTCAAGCCTGTTTATCGGACTTTTTATTTTCTTCTTCACTGAAAACGTGTGTTCAGAAGAATCCGATGATAACTGGACGCTTAAACACGCCCGTCAATGGACACAAAAACAAGAATGGGCAAACGGACTGAAGGCAATGCCTCATAAAACAACCGATTATCAGGAATTTGCGTCACAATATCATAAGAACCAGAAAGTGTGGGACAAGACTTTCCAATGGCTAGCTACCCACGACCTTGCGAATATGCCTGCCGGACGATATGAAGTGGATGGCGAACATTGTTACATCAATGTACAGGATGCAACAACACAAGATGTCAGTAAACGTAAAATCGAAGCACACCGCCATGGTGTTGATCTGCAATATGTAGTGAAAGGCACCGAACGTTTCGGAATTACTTCAGCAGAATATGCAGAGCCTATCACTGAATACAAACCGGATGTTACTTTCTACAAAGCCAAGAAAATAAAATATGTAGATTCCACTCCGGATACATTCTTCATGTTCTTCCCCAAAAACTTTCATCAGGCATTGGTAAAGGCAGGGAAAGAACCGGAGGACATACGGGTCATTGTTGCTAAAATCGAATATATCCCATAAACAGAAACATGAGTGAACTTTTAGTCTATAAAGCCTCCGCAGGTTCGGGTAAGACATTTACCCTGGCAGTGGAATATATCA
>ENA-UOJJ01004566-UOJJ01004566.1-human-gut-metagenome-genome-assembly--contig:-CS66-NODE-4566-length-12780-cov-7.944754_pt1 | contig 12780 bp, 12 predicted proteins | sample MGYA00242343_ERZ723890 | MGnify/ENA metagenome assembly ERZ723890 | reverse complement strand
TTATTTCTGCACTGACAAATTCATGGCAAAATCAGAACTATCCCAATAATGTTATGACGTTTCCTTTCAGGAGCCAACAATTCTCCCTAAAACGATTCCTCTCAATGTGATCAACAATCTACTTACCTGTGCTTACAATTCATTTTCACACGCTGAAACAGATTATCAAAAACGCTGCACTACTATTTGCATGTTTAAGTTTATCATGGTAGTTACTCCTTTGTTTGGGATTGATTCTATTATATATTGTAATATGCTTTTTGTCGAATGCTGTCGATATATTTTTTGGCAAAAATGGCGAGAATATGTTGATTTTAAAGGAAAAGGGTTTTATAATATTATTATCAGAACTCAACACCGGATAACTACAAATTATCCTACATTTAATTTTGCAATAACTATTTGTTATTGTGAGAAAATTTAGTTAGAGGAGTTATAATAATGGAGTATTATGTATATATAACAAATGATTGCAATATGAATTGTGCTTACTGCTCAGTATTATTTGATACAATTAAATATGGTGTACCTTTACATCCTCAATATTCGTTTGAGGAGCTTGAGTGTTTTATTACAAGAACTCAAAAAACATTAAATGATAACATTGCAGATATCTATTTTTTTGGTGGTGAACCAACTGTAAACTATCAGCAAATAGAAAAATTAATCAAAGCTTTTAATAAACCGCATGATTATAAAGTAAATTATATTATGCACACTAATGGACTTTTAATTCCAGAAGCACCTAAAAGCGTTTTAAAACAAATTGATCTTACTTTGTTGTCGTTTAATTACGAGTTAATATACAAAAATGGACATATATCATCATATTTTAAAAAAATGATAAAGGCTATTGAGTGTATAAAATCTGTAAATGATACGCCTATAATTGGACGAATAACTGTTTCACCTAAAACAAGCCTATTTACAGAATGCTGTTTAATTAGCAATTTTGTAGACTATGTTTATTGGCAAATTGATAATTGCGAATCCATGGAGGATTTTAACTCCTACCAAGCACAATATAAATATGATATAGAACTTCTTTTTAAGTATTGGTATGAATATTTAAAAAAAGGGATTTTCTTGAGGTTTGTTCCATTTATAAGTGCTATACGAAATCTAATAGTAGAACCAGAGAAACCCACAAAATTTTATTGTGGTTATGGCACTTCCATGATATATATCCAAACCAATGGAAAATGCTATGCCTGTTGTGATAATGTGGCGACAAACTCTCACTACATTGGCGATATTTTTACTGGAATTGAATTTTCGAACAATAATTTAAATAATACCATCTGCAAAGATTGTGATTATGTTAAATTGTGTGGGGGACGATGCGGTCGTATGCATAAAGATTTTTCTACAGAAAGAGTAAAGCAGTACTGTAGTCTAAATCAATTTATGTTTGATTTAATAAAAGAAAATATAAATGAGATAAATAGATTAATAATAAAAAATCCAGAACTATACAAAAAAATCATGGATCCAATGATTGCTTATACAGAATATACCGCATAATCTTTTTCTTATTTTTTATCAAAATAATCCCTGTATTCTTCAAATTTATTTTGACATAGTTCATATAACTTCTTGCCCTTGCGGTTTTTTAATTTAAATTCAGGAGGTATTGTAACGAGTCTATATATATCTGTATCATTACTAGTACTTGTAATTCTTTTCATTCCAACCATTTTACAAAATTTTTCACCTTGCTTTGTTGAAGCTTCAGCCAATATCTCAGAAATGTATATCTCTCTGTCTTTTGCAAGTAAAAGAAATAAATCAATTAGTGCATTATATAGTTTAATAAACGCACCAGTATTTTGATATTCAGGATCAATTCCTACGGCTGCAACATAAACCCTATAGAAATTTGAAAAGATATATTGCTCTATAGAATCTGACCTAAAATCTTTGTCTTGAAAATCTCCACATGAAATCTTGTCATATGCTTCATCTGTAACAGGCAAAACCGAAAAATATCCAACTATCCTTCTTGACCCAATATCTCTTACTCCTATATGTGTATATTTATTATGTTCAAACCAACCATATGCAGTATCTACATCTGCAATAAGATCTTCTCGCATTACCTTTTTGTCTATTTCAAACATATCCTCAAAATCTTTATAGGTTAGTTCTTGAGGAAAAACAACTTCAATCTGAGAAAATGACAGATTAACAGGATATTTAGTATGAATATAAAAAGTCAATATATTTGAAAGTGCATGATTTATAATTGGTATATACTCAAGAACATTCTTTTCACTATCTTGCAGCATAACAAACTCAATATATTCACGAAAATTTGCACTGCCTATATTACTATTGTTAAGTAGTTCGATTAAATTAGTATTATTAATATTTGTATCTCCCTGATATCCATTATGTTTGAGCAAATCTTCAGAAACAATTTTTACAATTTGTTTTGCTGCCAAAATCAAAAAATCTTTATGCGTTTCAAGCAAGTTCAAATACTCTTTAAGTTTTAATGATATTATCTCTGAATTAACTGTTTCATATGAAGCTAGTTGCTTTTGAATACGACTTAACTTTTCAATGATTTGTAAATTATTATTCTCATTTTTGGTTCGATTTAATGTTTTGATTAATTCACGGGCTGCTTCTTCTTTGGTAATATCATTCATATTGAGATGTTTTCTATTACCAAGTATATTCGACACCATATTTTTATCAATATCTGAAATATTATATATCAAAGGAATAATGCGGCTGTTATTGAGCGCATTAAATACACCAGTTTCATAGAATGTCCATTTGCTTTTTATGAAATTGTTTGTTAGAACAAGTATTAAGCAATATGAGTTTTCTAATCCCTTTTGCACTGCTGACAATATGTTATCTCCTGCTAATATCTCATTTTTGTCATACCAAATAGAATACCCCATATTTTGGAGAGTACCAACTAGATCATCTACAATAGTATTTTTATCTATTGAAGAGTGTGAAACAAAAAAATCAAACATAGTAAATATAGTCCTCTTTATTTTATTATATCTCACAATAACAAATAGTTATTGCAAAATTAAATGTAGGATAATTTGTAGTTATCCGGTGTTGAGTAATAAAATGTGTGAATTCGTTGAGATAAATGCGAAGATACTTATTCCAACAAGTATGTCGATGGTATATGGAATTATTATTGAAAAGCTTATAACTTAATCATGATTTGATGGGGTTATGATTTGAATTTGAACTCACATAGAGTCATATTGTTAATATCAAGAGCGGAAAAATAAGTGGATGAAAAGCCTTTGATGTGATATATAGAATAAAAAATGCTAAATTTTCGTGAACTTAATGGCTTGACAATATATCTAACGGCATATTTGGGTTTATAGAATGACTTTAGAAGTAGATTATGTGATGGATTATTATGTGTGATATGGTTGATGAACAGGAGCAAAAGATTATTAGCGGATAAGTTGTCACAATTGTGTATTAAACTATTATGTTTTGTATAGTTTGTTCGAGAAAAAATAGTAGGTAATGCCACTACAATTAAAATTATTTGGCATAGGAGATCTTTGGACACTAACATCATGTGTTTTTTTGATTTTATAGTAGGAGTTTTATTCATCAATGACAGAAAAAAATAAGATTTTAGAATCATGGATAATGGTGGAACATTTATCGGAGGGAGATATCAATCTCAATAATAAGGTTATTCTCACTCTGAATGATTTACAGGGACAGGATTTCTATTCTCTGTTTTTGCAAGAAATCGAAAAAAAGAAATGGGATCAGCGAAAAAAAGGGGGAGTCGTTGTCTATTTTGATGTCTTTAGATTTCAGGAAGTTGAGGACATGCTTCGCGTGCAGTACGGTTTGGAAAAGACTGATGAAGACATTCGTTTCGGAAATAAGTTCAGTTTTGCGCTGTACTTTGACAGGGATCTTAATTTTCTAACGGATATGACATTCTTTACGGAGAGTGCTTATATAAGGTATTTCAAACAGGTTCCCCATGAGGAAGAGTTTCGGGAATTTGAGGAAAATCTAAAAAATCTGTTTTCTCATTATTTTGATGAGACAGTCGGTGAGCCGGAGAAATTTAATGCGGCTATGCAAAAAGTACTCCTGCGATATGGGATTGATGTGACAAATTGCCGGATGCAGATTACAGGAAATATAGAGACAGAAGTGACAAATCTGCATTCTTTTTTCATCGATGATCTGGAAAAAGCAAAGAGAATCAAAACGGCCAATCTAGATGCATATTTGTATGGAAATAAAAAAGAGCACATAAACCTTGACAGCAAAAAAGATTCAATGAATTTTCATTCGCATGTGTTTGAACAGATTCTGCAGCCGGAGAATTATCCTCTAGGAAGGTTTCCGAGCAATACGATGCATGCGCTTTCTTTTATGCAGCAGGTTGCGGTAAATTTATCCATAGGTTTCGATGACAATCAGATGAGAAGTGTCAATGGCCCACCTGGGACCGGAAAAACGACGCTTTTGAAAGATATATTTGCGCAGTTAGTCGTGCAGCAGGCGTATGATATTGCGAAGCTTTCAGGTTATTTTATCAAAGGAACAGAGAAAACGATTTATTATAATAGTGCATCAATTGGTGAGCTTCCGAAATGTATTACCGAAAATAATATTGTAGTTGCAAGTTCGAATAACGGTGCGGTTCAAAACATTGTGAATGAACTTCCGCTGATTAAGGAAATTGACAATTCCTTGATTGAGGAACTCAAAGAGGCGGACTACTTTCGTGAAATATCGAATGCGAAAATATCGGTAGAGTGGATTGAAGATGAGAATGGAAATAAAATAGCGGAACTGAGAAAAGAATCTGTTCCGGGAGAAGAAAAGTTTTGGGGAGTATTTTCACTTGAGGGTGGAAAAGCGGATAATATGACTAATATTCTCACGAATATTAAGCACATTCACAAATATCTGGATGATGAATACTTGCCGGATCAAGATATATATAAACAATTTCTGAAGCATTATGAGGAAGTAAAAGCTATTCAAGCAAAAATACAGAAATATGCAGACAACATTCGGGCATATCGGGAATATAATCAAAAGCTGGAACACGTTCGTGCCAATTATCAAAAAGAATTAGAGAATAAAGAGAATGAACTATGTGCAGAACTTCAAAAGCTTGCAGAAATTGAACAGAAATGCAGGCAGCGGTTGGCACAGTTACAATCCTGTCTGAAAGAAACGCAAAACAGAGCAGAAACTATTCGACAAAACATGACCAGTGTGAACCAGTGCCTTCAGGTACACAAGAGGCAACGCCTTTATTTCTTTTCAGGAAAGAAAAAGAAAGAGAAATATAAGAGTAGATTAAATGAGATTACAGCTCAGCTCGTAAAATTAAGTGATGAAGATATAGAATGCAGCAATCAGAGGAAAGAAATTTATACTAATATTCTTTTGTGCCAGACGAAGCTGAGACGAAGTACAGAAGAACAGACGGAGCTACAGCGGAAATTTGCCTGTTGGAAGATGGCAGAAGTAAGTAAAATTTCAAATTTAGAAAAAAGAGTCCATGAATATGAAAATATTAGAAACGACAGTGAGACAGAACCGCTGAATATGAATCAGGAGTATGATGATTTACAGAAGTCAAACCCGTGGTTTGACGAAGCGTATCGTGTTGCACAGTCAAAATTGTTTGTTATGGCATTACGTGTCCGTAAACAATTTCTTTATGAGAACAGAAAAAATATAAAGGCAGCTATTATCGTCTGGGATCATCAGGAGAAATATTTGGAGAGAAAACCTGTGATTGAGGCAGCATGGAACTGGATTAATATGGTAATCCCGGTGATTAGTTCGACTTTTGCCAGTTTTTCGCGTATGTGCAAAAATCTTGGGGCAGAGACACTGGGTCATCTTTTTATTGATGAAGCGGGACAAGCGTTGCCACAGGCGGCTGTTGGTGCGATCTATCGCAGCAGACATGTGATGGTGGTGGGCGATCCGCGACAGATCAAACCGGTTCTTACGCTGGATTCTAATACCTTATATATGTTAGGTAAGCATTTTGGAGTGGCGGAGAAATATTTATCTGAATCGGCATCTGTACAGACCTTAGCAGATGCGGCGAGTCAATATGGATTTTATCGAAAGCAGGACAAGTCGGAGGATTCATGGGTTGGCATTCCACTATGGGTACATAGAAGATGCTGGTATCCGATGTTTACAATTTCGAACATGATTTCTTATGATGGATTTATGGTGCAGGGATTGGAAAAGTGCGGAAAAACAGGGTGGTTTGATGTTGGTGGAACGGCGGACAATAAATATGTTGAGGAGCAGGGGGAATTCCTTTTACAAAAGCTTAGGGAGATGATAGATAAAAATCTGAAAATCTTAGATAGAAAAGAAAAAGATGTGATTTATGTGATTACTCCGTTTTCCAATGTGGCATATCAGCTTTCGCAGAAATTACAGAAAATTCACTTTACCAGATACGATGAACACGGCAAGCCGACCAATGTCGGAACTGTCCATACATTTCAGGGAAAAGAAGCTCCAATTGTATTTTTTGTACTCGGTGCCGATCAAAAAAGCAGTGGAGCAGCGCGCTGGGCAGTAACCGAAGCGAATATAATGAATGTTGCGGCTACGAGGGCAAAAGAGGAGTTTTATATTATCGGCGATAAGAAATTGTATCTTGGGCTCGGATGTGATGTCGTGACAGATACATATCGGATTATCAGTCAATACAAAAATCAGCATTCGGATCTTGTGGATGAACAGGTAAACAAGACTGAGTTGTATATGCAGATCGACGAAACGCAGACACCCGGTATAGGTGAGAATTTAAGACGTATTACAGGAACGGTTAAATATGTTGGAAAGGGAAGAAAAAGTTTTTATGCCTATGTTGCTGGCAATGACGGAAAAGAATATTCCATTACCGAAAACATTTACTTCAAGACGGAGAATGCAATAGAAGTGATTCAAAAGGGAAATAAAATATCTTTTGTTCCGGAAGAAGGAAAAAGGAAACCGGTTGCTACAGAAGTGAAGATGGGTGTTTAGCGGTAAATTGATATGCCTAACGCCATCTGACTGAAAAGTTGAAATCTGAACCCCTTAGTCTAATTTCAGTTTTGTGGTTTCCCTGATATTTCGGTAATATTTTTACTCAAATCTTACAAGCGTCTTGTATTTTAATTATAAATCAGACACTTTTTTCATTCATCTATTTTATAGTCACAAGACATCATGCACTGACAAAATAGATGACAGTGCCGTAAAGCCCGTATGTACGGGCTTTTTTCGTGTTTTGAGGGCAAAAAAAAGAGATAAAAAACTATAGATGTTTTTGAGCGATTTTGGGCAACTAGAGGGATTCGAACCGACACAAAAGAAAATAAAAAGAAAATGGAAGCAGATTTGAGAAAGAAAAACTCAAGTCTGCCTTTTTTGTATATAGAAAAAATAAAGCCGTTTTGGTGCTTATTCACAATAGGAAAAGCAAAATCAATTTAAAGTGGCAGTTGAACTTGGTAAGCTGTCACACATGACTGCGGCGATGAACGATGTTGATGAAGAAACACTGAAAAGTCTTCATGTGATGTGTGTTACGGAGGTTAGGAAAATCAATGGAATCATTGATTACGAAGATGCTGTGGAGTATCAAAGAGAATAGAAGCTGAGGGTTTTATCACAGACTTTACTTCTACGCAAATATGTGATAAAATGTTATTAAAAAAGAGGTGTTGTAAATGAAAATCAGATATATACATGAACCAACTGATCTGCAATGCGGACAAGCTGTACTTGCGATGGCACTTAATAAAACTGTCGATGAAATTATTGAATATCTTGGTAATGACCGAGAAACAATTTTGAAAGAAATGAAAATGACATTCAGAAAATTTGGAATGAAGATATCTGATGAAAGATGTTCTGTAATTTATAAAAATGATCTTCCTGAAATGTGCCTGCTTAGTCTTGAAACGCCAAGGTGCTGGCATTGGTCGCTTTTTTATGATGGGACATTTTATGATCCGGAACATGGCATAATGACTGACTTTCCCGAATCTAATAGGCGTTATTACTGGAAATTATCTTGGAGGTGATCATGTGCCGAAAATTATTGTCACGAGCCGCTGGCTCCAAGAAAAATCTTGCGAATTATGTTAAGTATGTCGCAACCCGTGAGGGATCGGTGACGGTGAAAAATATTGATGAGAACGCTCCTGCTACGAAAAATCAGCAGGAGCTTATTTTGTCTCTGCTGAACGATTTTCCTGACAGCAAGGAATTATTTGAGTACGAAGATTATGTGAAAAAACCTAACTTCAAAAACGGTTCTGCTCTCATCTCCGAGATCATCGACAGAAATATGGACAGACTTACTAACCGTGCAAATTATGTGGGTTATCTTGCTAACCGTCCCGGCGCTGTGAAGTTTAATTCTCATGGACTTTTCAATGAAAAAGGCGATCCGATAAATCTTGAAAAAGTCGCAAATAAAGTTGCTGATCATGGTGGGAATGTTTATACTCATGTGGCTTCACTTCGCAGAGATGATGCTCAGAAAATGGGTTACGATAATCTGAAAGCATGGCGTGATCTTGTTATCAGACAGATTCCAAGCATTGCAAAGAATCAAAAAATAAACTTGAAAAATCTTCGCTGGTATGCTGCATTCCACGATAAGAAAACAAATCCCCACGATCACATTATCGTGTACTCTACCAATGAGCGTGAGGGATTTCTTACTAATCACGGGATTGAAAAAATACGAAGCGGGTTTGCAAATGATATTTACGCAGATGAACAGCAGACAGACTTGCGTAATTTGTTGAGGTAATGAATATGCTCAGAATATTCTGGACAATATGGAGCAGTTTGAACATCAAATGCTTGCAAATACCTTGTTCAGTTTGTTTATAAATCTTAGTTGTTGTATCGAAGATGACTATCATCACAAATTTCAATCTGGCAGAAAAATGATTGACAGTAAGTTACGTAGAATGATTCATGAAAAGAAGCAATCGCTTGGTATTAAGCAAGAGCAAGTTCAATAGGCGGACTGGAATCACCCACAAGCGGAACAGTCGCATATGACGGCGTTTTCATAAACGAAATGAGTGAGGAAAGAAGCAGTTTTTTTCGCAATAATAACCTTGGCTTTATTTTTCAGGATTATTTTCTTGAGGAAAATTATACTGTTTTTGAAAATGTTTCTATCCCTCTTGTTATTTCTGGAGTCTCAAAGAAAAAAATACAGTTGCTTGCAGAAGAACAGCTTGAAGCAGTAGATATGCTGTCAAAAAAGAATGCCCTTGTAAAAAAACTTTCGGGTGGATAAAAGCAGCGAACAGCAATAGCGAGAGCAATGATCAATGATCCTGCAGTCATACTTGCAGATGAGCCCTGCGGAAATCTTGATAGTGAAAACAGCAAAAATATTATGAGAATACTGAGAAATGCGGTAAACAACGGAAAGACGGTTATTCTTGTTACTCATGATAATGAGGAAGCGCTGAAAACTGACAGAATAATAAAAATATGTGATGGGAGAATGACCGAAGATGCTGTTTTATGACCAAATTATGCTGACAGCAAGGGAAATGCGTATTCAAAAGAATCTGTTGATCGTATTTACTCTTATCAATATTCTTTTTTCTGTTATTAGTACTATTACGATGCAGTCTGCACTTTCAGCCGATGATATTTTGTCAAAGCATATTGATATCCGTTATCCAGACGGAGAAATTGTTGAACTAAAAAACGCAGAATATACGCAAAGGGAAGATCTGCTCGACATTGGATTCAGTGATATCACCATAAGCTGCAACGGTGACATGAGAAGTGTAATGAAAAACAGTTCCAATGGAAATGTGATAGATAAAAGCGAAACATATATAGAATATTTGCCGTATCATCAGCTTCCGGAGCTTAAATTTATAAGCGGCAGCCCTTTTGATAAAAAAAGTGAAAACAAACCGTGCATTTTGATATCAGAAGAAATATCAGAAAAATACGGCTTGAAAACAGGCAGTGAAATAACATTTGAAGACTATACAAAGAAATCCGTTCCGTTTTAAGTGTTTGGCATATATGATAAAGATGATGATACGCCCGACATAATAGTAAATTTTGCTCCTTACATAAAAGAGATCGATCTGATAGGAGTTTATTCCGGCTACGGTATGTATGGAAGGATAAACAAAATTGCCGATGAAGTATACATAAAAGAAAAATGTGAAAAGCTTGGCATATATTATACTTCCTGTGCCGAAAACTGGTTTGGTTCACGCAGACTTATGATAATTCTCATGTGGACAGTTTTTTTGGTCGTTGCTGTCCTGTACATTATTTCGCAGGTATACTTTGAAATGCAGATATTTGAAAACAGAAAATGGTTTGTACAGATCTGCAAAACTCTTGGTATGAAAAAGAAAGATATCAGCAGGATTTTCATAAGAGTGTGCTTATCGTGCATTTTTGCTGCCCTGATACTATCAATACCTGTAATATGTTTTATTGGATACTTGGAGAATATATCAGTTCATGCTGTCACAGGAATAAGTGTTTTTAGTTTTGATTATTCGCTTATTCTTTTAGTTACAATGCTTGTTGCAAATACAATTTTAACTGGCGCTTTAATGAGGTCAATAGAATACGAGGGGCATAACTATAAAGGCATAAATGACTATACATATGATTTTAGTATTACCGACATGATAATCGAAGATATGTGTAGTGTAGATTTCAAAGTGAGTACAATATCCGCAGAAAGCACTCTTTTTTCAAAAGGCGATTCTGAGGAATTAAAATCGTCTCCTAAGCTTATGGGAAGTATACTAAGCAAAAGAAGGAAATAATGATGAGCGATTATTATCTTGAAAAGTTTGGTATAAACAAAGAAAATATCATTGGAAAAAATATTTCTATTTATTATATGAATAACTGTATAATGAAGGATTATACAGTTCCGGCGAAAAAAATGGTATCCTTGTTGGTAAAATGAAGGTGAGAGTATGCCGACAGTAACGGTAATACAGCCGACAATGGCAGAAGAAAAAAATACAATGCTTCGCTGTGCAGCATATGCAAAGCGGCAAATATAAAATTTTACGAAACGGAGGTTTGATTTATGGCAAAGAAAAGAAACAAGGTGAAATTTGGTTTGTCCAATGTGCACTGGGCAAAGATTATCCAATGGGGCGAAGATTCTGATGGAAACAAGACGGTACCGGCATATGGCGAATCAGTAAGCCTTCCTGGTGCAGTTTCATTGTCTATTGATGCCAACGGCGGCAACGAAAATTTCTATGCTGACAATGGTGTATACTATGTCATCAATAACAATTCCGGAGAAGATTCTACTGAGGTTAAGACAGAATCCTTGTCTCTGACAGCGGCTGCACTCCCGACAGGCTTGGTGAAGGCGAAAACCTGTGAAGAAACAGACGAAACCACCTATAACAACTGGTACAAGATGCCGTATAATCCAGATACATCTGTGAAAACTACGACAACGACTACTACAACAAAATCGTAAAGGGATGATTCCATGCAATCAAGAAAAATATTCTGGTGGACGGTATAGAAGTACCGTTCAAGGCAAGCGCTGCGGTACCAAGATTGTTCCGTCTGAAATTCGGAAGAGATATTTACAAGGATTTTGCTGCACTACAGAAATTTGTATCCGAAGGTGATGCGGATAACTCCGGACTGGACATTGAAAGCCTGGAGGTTTTTGAGAATATTGCTTATGTGATGGCTCGACATACAGATCCAGAAAATGTACCAGATTAACCAGATGCGTGGCTGGAACAGTTTAACACTTTCAGTATCTATGAAATTCTTCCTAAGCTCATTGAACTGTGGGGTCTGAATATCGGTACCCAAGGGGTAGGCGATCTGGATTTATTGACGATTGGACTTGTGAATGATATGTTTACCGAACGGGAGAATGATGATGTGAAGTATGATTATAAGGCACAGCAATCTGACTTCGATTAATTTTAAGTTAAATTCGCAGTAAAACTTGATGTTGACTTTTGCGTAAAAATTGGTTATAATAGAAGTAACCTAAAAGAAAGGGCGTGTTTCTATGCCGACTATTAAACCGATTTCTGATTTAAGAAACTATTCCGCTGTTTTACAGGATGTTGCTTTCGGAGCACCTGTTTATCTGACGAAAAACGGCAGAGGTTGCTATGCAATTGTTGATATCGCTGAACAGGAAGAATATGAAAAGACAAAGGCTGCCCTTCGTCTGATGTGCGAGCTGGAAAAAGGCAGAAAAGCCGGTGAAGAACAGGGATGGCTATCATCCGATGATGTAAGGGAACATTTCAGGAGAAAAGCAAATGGCTGAGATACATTATTCCCCGATTGCACTGAATGACCTTGATGAAATCTGGGCATATATTTCTCAGAGCCTTTGCAATCCTATTGCTGCACAGAATACGATTGACGGTATCATGAATGTTGTGGATATGCTGGCAGAGCAACCTGAAATGGGTACGCCGCTTTATTTTCTTTCTGGACTGAACAGCGGCTATCGCTATGTCATCCACGGAAAATATATGGCATTTTATCGCACAAACAGAACTGATGTATATATCGACAGAGTCCTTTATGGCAAAAGCGATTATATGCGTGTTCTTTTTAAGGACGAAGAATAAACAATTTTATCATTATAAAAGCATCGCTCCGGCGGTGTTTTTTTATATACATTCAAGAGCCGAAACAGGCTGGCTACCTTCAAAACTTTGCACAGAAGTTTGATGGAATGCTCCTTTGAAAGCC
>ENA-UOJJ01004557-UOJJ01004557.1-human-gut-metagenome-genome-assembly--contig:-CS66-NODE-4557-length-12795-cov-14.130298_pt1 | contig 12795 bp, 12 predicted proteins | sample MGYA00242343_ERZ723890 | MGnify/ENA metagenome assembly ERZ723890 | reverse complement strand
CGCGGCAAAAAATGATCCAAATTGTTCGCCGCCATAGCGGGCGGCGAATTCTGCGAAGCTTTTGTGCCAGACTGGGAGCCATCAAGTGCTGCTTGATGGCTCTTTTTCATCCCCCTTTGTGTGAATGCACAACAGGTGAGAGAATGCTTTGGAGGATATGACAAAATAATTCTTGCGGCGAAACACACAAAAACGGTGGGTGATTGCTGTCGAATTTTCTTGCAAATGGCCGGAATGTAAAAAAGGGGGTTGACAAATCCGGCGGAAAGCGTTACTATGCCACCATCCAAGGCGGACACGCCATTGAGAACCGAGGAAAGGAGAAAATCAGTGATGAAGAAGCTGAGCGTGATGATGATGTCCATGGAGATGTGCATGTGCAGCATGTGCATGTTTCGTCGCGCTCAAATTGGTCAACTGATTTTCCCTGACGGTAAGGCGTCCTGCTGAAACAGGATGAATAACAGTCATGAACGGTGGAAGGTCGATTGACCTGCCGCCGTTTTATTTTTGTTCTTCACCCAAAACCTACATTGATGAAAAAAGGAGACAAACATCATGAAAAAGCACAACTACTTCGTGAAGCTGGCCGCGCTGGCACTGGCGCTGGTCCTGACCCTGAGCCTGACCGCCTGCGGCGGCAGCAACACCGACAACAGCGGCGACAACGCCGGTGACGAGCAGAAGCCCGTCGTCAAGATCGCAGTTCCCAACGACACCACCAACGAGGCCCGCGCACTGCTGCTCCTGCAGGAGAACGGCATCATTAAGCTGAAGGACGGCGTGGGCATCACCGCCACCAAGAACGACATCGAGGAAAATCCCTACAACGTTGAGATCGTCGAGGCCGAGGCCGCTCAGCTGCCCAACCAGCTGCAGGATGTGGACTACGCCGTCATCAACAGCAACTACGCCATCAGCGCCGGTCTGAACCCCGTGAATGACTCCCTGCTGATCGAGGGCAGCGCCTCCGCTTACGCCAACATCCTGACTGTCAAGGAAGGCAACGAGAATGAGCCCAAGATCCTGGCCCTGAAGGCCGCTCTGGAGAGCCAGCAGGTTGTTGATTTCATCAACGAGACCTACAACGGTTCCGTGATCTCCGTGGTGGAGAACCCCACCGACGGCTATGACGCCACCGTGGATTACGACGCCCTGAACGGCGAGACCATCACCATCGCTGCCACTCCCGCTCCCCACGCCGAGATCCTGGAGGTCGTCAAGACCATCCTGGCCGACAAGGGTATCACCCTGAACATCCAGGTCTTCAACGACTACGTGCAGCCCAACACCGCTGTCGAGGACGGCGCTGTGGACGCCAACTACTTCCAGCACCTGCCCTATCTGGAGGACTTCAACGCCCAGAACGGCACCCACATCGTGTCCATCTCCGCTGTCCACGTTGAGCCTATGGGCCTGTACGGCGGCAAGCAGACCACGCTGGACGCTGTGAGCGCCAGCAAGTAAGGATTCAGGAGGGAGACGTCCATGATCGAACTGAAACACGTCAGCAAGACGTTTGATTCCGGCTCCGCCGGAGGGGTAGACGCGCTCAAGGACGTCTCCCTTACCATTGAGGATGGGGACATCTACGGCATCATCGGCATGTCCGGCGCGGGCAAGAGCACGCTGGTGCGGTGCATCAACCTGCTGGAGCGGCCCACAAGCGGCGAGATCGTGGTGAACGGCCAGCGGCTGGACACCATGACCCCCGCCCAGCTGCGTGAGGCACGCCGGGGCATCACCATGATCTTCCAGCACTTCAACCTGCTGATGCAGCGTACCTGTCTGAAGAACGTATGCTTCCCCATGGAGCTGGTGGGCGTGAAGAAGGCCGAGGCCGAGGAACGCGCTCGTCAGCTGCTGGAGCTGGTGGGCCTGCCTGACAAGGCGGACGCCTATCCCGCCCAGCTGTCCGGCGGCCAGCAGCAGCGTGTGGCTATCGCCCGCGCACTGGCCACCGATCCCAAGGTGCTGCTGTGTGACGAGGCCACCAGCGCCCTTGACCCCAACACCACCCGCCAGATTCTGGAGCTGATCCGGGATATCAACAAGAAGCTGGGCATCACCGTTGTCATCATCACCCACCAGATGAGCGTGGTAAAGGAAATTTGCAGCCATGTGGCCATTCTGGATGGCGGCGTGGTGGCGGAGTCCGGCATGGTGGGTACGGTGTTCGCCGCCCCTAAGTCCGCCGCGGGACGGCGGCTGGTGTTCCCCGGCGGCGCCGACGCGCAGGTGTACGATCCCGCCGGCGAGCGGCTGGTGCGTCTGGTGTTCAAGGACAGCAAGACCACCAGTACCCCCATGGTGGCCCGTCTGGCGGCAGAGGAGGGTATCTTCTGCAACGTCATCTCCGCCAGCACCCAGAGCCTGTCGGAGGAGGTCTACGGCACTATGATGCTGGGCATCCCCAGCGCTCACTTTGACCGTGCGGTCAAGTTCATTCAAACCATCGCCAACGTGCAGGTAGAGGAGGTCGACCACAATGTACAGTAATCTGTTCAGCGCCCAGTCCGTTCAGGACTTGATGACGGTGCTGCCCTCTCTGCCTTACGCCATCTGGGAGACCTTCTACATGACCGTGCTCAGCACGGCACTGTCTCTTGTCATCGGTCTGCCGCTGGGCGTGCTGCTGGTGGTGGGGGAGAAGGGCGGCGTTCTGCCGCTGCCGGGTTGGCTGCTGCAGGTGCTGAACGTCATCATCAACCTGCTGCGCTCCGTCCCGTTCCTGATCCTGATGATTATGGTGTTCCCCCTGTCCCGCCTGCTGATCGGCACCACCATCGGCACCACGGCCACCATCGTTCCGCTGGTGGCGGCAGCATTCCCCTTTGTGGCCCGTCTGGTGGAGACCAGTCTCCGCGAGGTGGATGGCAACATCATCGAAGCTGCCCAGAGTATGGGCGCCACCCCCATGCAGATCATCTGCAAGGTGATGATCCCGGAGAGCGTGCCCTCCCTGATCCAGAACGTCACCATCGCCCTGACCACCATTCTGGGCTACTCCGCCATGAGCGGTATCATCGGCGGCGGCGGTCTGGGCAAGATCGCCATCGACTACGGCTACTACCGCTATAAGTATCTGGTGATGCTGGTGGCCGTTGTGCTGCTGATTCTGCTGGTGCAGCTGTTCCAGACGATCGGCACCTGGCTCAGCAAGAAGTGCGACAAGCGGCTGAAGTGAACTAAATTGTGTAAAACCTCCGCATGGCCATCGGCCATGCGGAGGTTTTTTATAGCTTGATATCGCAGCGCATGCTCATGACGGCGCTGCCGCCGATGCGGACAGTCACCGTGCCGCCATCGTCATACAGACGGCTGCGGATCTGTGAGGGGCGGTGCATGTGCTCGCCTTGCACAAAGAGATTCTCCTCCTCCGGCCGCACCATGCCGTGAAGGTAGAGGTAGTAGGTCAGCGCACCGTTGCTGGTGCCGGTGGCGCACTCCTCCGGAATGTCGTAGAGGGGCGCGTAGTTGCTGCAATACGCGGTGCAGTCCTCGCCGCCGGGGCAGAACATGTGAACGCCGGTAACGTCATAGCGGCGGGACAGCTCCGTGACCGCCGCCTCGTTCTGCACTGCCTGCAGCAGCGTTTCGTGATCCCGGACAGGCATCATGATATCCGCAAGGCCGGTGGACACGATCCACGGCTCCAGACCGTCGGGTCGGTGGTCTACGGTCAGACCGTAGGCGTCGTACAGTTCGGGCCATTCCTCCGCCGTCAGCTTCCGGATCAGCTTCGGCGGCGCCATGTCCATCCACACCGTGCCGCCGGACACGCCGATGTTCAGGTCGGACGCCTTGGTGTGGGCGATGTGGCTGCCGTCAGCAATCAGACCCTCCTGCCGCAGCAGGGCAAAGGAGGCGATGGTGGCATGGCCGCACAGGTCGACCTCACCGGCGGGGGTGAAATACCGAAGCGTCACGCTGCCGTCGTCGTTGACGGTCACAAAGGCCGTTTCCGAATGCTTGAATTCCGCCGCGATCTGCTGCATCACCGCGTCGCTCAGCGGACACTCCGGCAGGGCAACGCCCGCCTGATTGCCGCCGAACAGCTTCTCGGAAAAGGCGTCCATCACATAGGCTTTCATAGGGCAGAAGCCTCCTTAAAAGGTGTATTTTTTCTTGTATTCGTCATAGTACCGGGCGAAGGAAGCGTCCTTTATGGCCTTGACGCTGTTGAGATATTCGTGGGTGTCGAAGCTGTCGCTCTCCACCTCGATGACAGCCACGGCGATGTTGGAGCAGTGGTCGGCCACGCGCTCATAGTTGGTCAGCAGATCGTTGAACACAAAGCCCTGGTTCAGCGTGCAGACGCCCTGTTGGAGACGATCCACATGGTGGGATTTCATCTCGTCGCACAATCCGTCGATGATCTCCTCCAGCGGCTCCACACGGGCGGCTAGCTGCAAATTGCCCTCGATGAAGGCGTTTACGGAAATGGTCAGGATCTCTGTGACGGCGCCCTCCAGCACCTCCAGCTCATGCAGGGCGCTGGGGGAGAACTCCACCTTCTTCTCGTCGATCTCCTGGCACACGTCGGCCACATTGCAGGCGTGGTCGGAGATACGCTCAAAGTCGGAGATGGTGTGGAGGTATTTGGCCACCTCCTCCGTTTGATCCGGGGACAGGGAGCGGGCCGTCAGCTTCATCAGATACGTGCCAAGCTTGTCCTCATAGCGGTCGATCAGCTGCTCTACCTCGTCCACCTGCTCATAGCCCTTGTCGCTGTACGTGCCCCGCAGACCCATGGCGTGCAGCAGGTTGCCCCGCGCCTTTTCCGCCATGGAGTCCGTGACCAGACGGCTCTGCTCGATGGCCAGCGCCGGGTGCTGGAGGAAGCGCTCCTCCAGACGATCCATGTCGTGCTGTGCCATCAGTTCGCCGCCCTTGTCGGGGATCAGCCAGACCACCAGCTTTTCCAGCAGGGGAATGGCCGGGGTCAGGACGATGATGGTAGCCAGACGGAACAGGGTATTCATCAGCGCCACGGTGACGGTGGTCATGGTGACGGTCATAAAGGTAAAGTGGAAGACAGCATTGGCGGTATAGAACACCAGCGCCCAGATGGCCGCGCCCAGCACGTCGATCAGCAGGTACACAAAGGCGGTGCGCTTGCCGCTGATATTGGCGCCCAGCGCCGACAGCAGCACGGGCACAGCGGCGCCGATGGCGATACCCATGGTGATGGGCAGAGCGATCTCGAAGGTGATGGCGCCGGTGCCGGACAGCACCTGCAGAATACCCACGGCGGCGCTGGCGCTTTGCAGTACGCTAGTGAACACCAGACCCACCAGAATACCCAGCAGGGGGTTGGAGAACTTGGTGAGGATATCGATGAAGGCCTGACTCTCCTTCAGGGGAGCCACCGCGCCGGACATGGCAGTCATGCCGTACATCAGCACCGCGAAGCCCAGCAGGATATTGCCCAGATGCTTGCGGGTGGGCTTGCCCTTTACCATTCGCAGCAGGATCCCCACAATGGCGAACAGTCCCGTCAGCGTGGCGGTGGACAGCAGATCCACCCAGCCGCTGCCGCCGGACAGGCTGTTCAGGCACAGGATCCAGCCGGTGACGCTGGTGCCCAGAATGGCGCCCATGATGACGCCGATGGCCTGCCGCACCTTCATCATGCCAGAGTTGACGAAGCCAACCACCATCACGGAGGTGGCGGAGGAGGACTGGATGACGGCGGTAACGGCGGTGCCCAGCAGCACGCCCTTCAGCGGCGTGCCCGACAGCTTATAGAGCACCAGCTCCAGCTTGCTGCCGGCCACCTTTTTCAGATTGTCGCCCATGACGGCCATGCCGTATAAAAACAGCGCAATGCCGCCCAGCAGCGATATGACGTCCGCAATGCCCATGCCCAAACCCCCCCATGTTACAATTAGGATACAGTATCAGTATACATGACCGCCGGTGGTTTGACAAGCTTTGTTATTTTTTCTACATAGATTCTGCCCAATAGTTTAATATAGTATCATCTTAACGAAAACCGTATTTGACAGAAGCTGTTTTTTTCGTTACAATAGAAAAAATACCCCTTTGTAAGTTGAGGGAGGAAAGCGAGGAGTACGATCTAAAATGCTCAATGAGCGCAGTCTGGTTTCGCAATTCTTACATTTCGTGGCCGCCACGGTGGCCTCGCTGATGGTGTTCAGCCTGTATTCCATTGTGGATGGGCTGTTCGTGGCCAAGGGCGTGGGCGAATACGCTATGGCGGCGGTGAATCTGGCGGTGCCGTTCACCAATGTGCTGTTCTCCATCGGCATCATCTTTGCCGTGGGCACCAGTACCATCATCGCCATCTATCTGGGACAGGGACAGGGGGAAAAGGCCAACAGCCTGTTCTCCCAGAACACCGTATTGCTGACGTGTATCGGCCTGACCATCACAGTGCTGGTGTTCCTGTTTCTGGAGCCGTTTGCCGTACTGCTGGGCGCGAAAGGCGTCACGTACCAATACACCATCGACTATCTGCAGGGTCTGGCGCCCTTTGCGGTGTGCTTCATTGCGTCCTACAACATGGAGGTGCTCATCAAGACCGACGGCTATCCCCGCATTGCCATCCTGACGGTCATCACCGGGTGCCTGACCAACTGCGTGCTGGACTATGTGGCCATTTTCCTGCTGGACTGGGGCGTGTGGGGCGCGGCGTTCGCCACGGGCCTGTCCCAGCTGCTGACCTGCGTGATCTATCTGCGGCACTTCTTGCGGGGCCACAATACCTTCCACTTTGTGAAGTTCAAAATGGACTGGCGTATCTACAAGCGGCTGCTGCCCATCGGCGTGGCCGACGGCGTGACGGAGCTGTGCAACGGCGTGATGATCTTCCTGTTCAACCGTGTGATCCTGCGGTGCCTGGGGGACGACGGGCTGGTGAGCTACTCCATCATTGCCTACGTGAACACGCTGATCGTCAACACCATGCTGGGTATCTCACAGGGCAGTCAGCCGCTGGTCAGCTACCACTACGGCAAGGACGACACGGCGGGCTACCGGAAGCTGCTGAGATACGGCTTCACGGCGGTGGCGGCCATGACGGCGGTGATCTTCGCCGGGGTCATGCTCTTCGCGCCGCAGATCGCCGGCATATTCGTGGACGCGGAGAAGCCGTGGCTGGTAGCGGACACTGCGGGTGCTTTGCGGCGATACGGTCTGTGCTACCTGCTGTTGGGCAGCAATATTCTGATGGGCGGCTTCCTTACCGCTGTGGAGCGGCCTGTCGGCGCCATCTGCATCTCCGTGGGCCGGGGACTGGCGTTTCAGGCCACTGCGCTGCTGGCGCTGGCCTTCACCGTGGGCGGCAGCGCCATCTGGTACGCGCCGCTGCTCTCCGAGGCGGTCTGCGCGGGTATGGCCGTGTGGTTCCTGCTGCGGTTCCTGAAGCGCGGAAAAGCATAAAAAAGGAAGGACTGATTTGCAGTCCTTCCTTTTTTATATAATGAGAAGATCACGCTTCGGGTGACACCAGCTTGGCGGTACGCTCCTCGATGGGAACGTAATGCCCCTTGATGGTCACGGCACGGTAGGCGGGACGCATGATCCGGTGGCAGGTGATGACCTCCTCCATACGGTTGGCGCACCAGCCTGCGATACGGGCCGAGGCGAACAGCGGCGTGAACACATCCTCCGGAATGCCCAGCATGGTGTATACCAGACCGGAATACATGTCCACATTGGCGCACATGGGGGTGTCGCTGTGGCGGCGCTCCTGCACCAGCGGAATGCCCAGCTCCTCCACCTTTTGCAGCAGAGCGAACTCGTCGGCGTAGCCCTTGATCTCCGCCATGTGTTGGGCGTACTTCTTCAGCAGCACCGCACGGGGATCGGAAATGGTATACACCGCGTGGCCCAGACCGTAGAGCTTTCCGGACTTGTCACCGGCCTCGCCGTCCAGCAGCTTGTTCAGATAATCCCGGATAGAGCCGTCGTCGTGGGGATCCACATTTTCCTTGATGTACTGGAACATCTCCATCACCTTGGCGTTGGCGCCGCCGTGCAGCGGGCCCTTCAGGGAGCCCACAGCTCCGGCGATGGCGCTGTAGGTGTCCGTACCGCTGGAGGACATGGCGCGGCACACGAAGGTGGAGTTGTTGCCGCCGCCGTGCTCGGCATGCACCATCAGCATCATGTCCAGCAGATGGGCTTCCTCCTCGGTGTACTGCTTGTCGGGGCGGATCATCCGCAGAAAGTTTTCCGCCGTGGACAGATCGTCCACCGGGAAGTGGATGTGCAGGGAATCCCCTTGAAAATAGTGCCGCTTCACCGCGTAGGCGTTGGCCACGATAGAGGGGAAGCAGCCCACCAGCTTGATGGATTGCAGCAGCATATTCTCCACGGAGGTATCGTCCGGGTTGTCGTCATAGGAATACAGCGCCAGCACACTGCGGGCCAGCTTGTTCATGATGTTCCGGCTGGGGTGCCGCATGATCATATCCTCGGTAAAGCCGTCCGGCAGCTTCCGGGCGCGGTTCATGATCTCGTTGAAGCTGGCCAGCTCCGACTGGGAGGGCAGATAGCCGAACAGCAGCAGATATGCCACCTCCTCATAGCCGAAGGTGCCGGCCTTGCGGTGAGCCTCCACGATCTCGTTCAGCTCGATACCGCGGTAGTACAGCTGGCCGGGCTTGGGAATGCGCTGGCCGTCCTGAATGAAATAGCCCTGCACGCTGCCCACCTTGGACACGCCTGCCAGAACGCCGGTACCGTCGTTGTTGCGCAGACCGCGCTTTACGTCGCCCCGGTAATATTCTTCGCCGATATGATACTCGCTCCGGATCAGCTGGCTCAACGAACCTGCGAATTTTTCCAGAGTCCCGCTGCTGTTGCTCATGCTGATGATCTCCTTTCCGTTGGCCGTCTCATGGCTCTTGCCTCAAATACGAGCCCATTATACTCCCAAGATCTTGAATTTGCAAGTATAATTTTTATAAAATTCATTTTCGCATGAGTGAAACGCTAAAAATTTCACAATAAGCAAAAAAATGCATTTCTCACAATCGCGACTTGCATAAAAGGAGGCGGAAATATAAACTTAAAGGCGGGGCATCGCCCCGCCTTCGTTTGTTATTCCGCCTTCGGCTTGTCCGTCTTATACGCAAAGATCACGCCCACGGTGATCAGCACCGCGCCGATGATGCTCATGACGGAGATGGGCTCGCCCAGCAGCAGCCAGCCCACGAACACCGTCACAAAGGGGGAGGCGTACAGGTAGTTGTTGGTCACCACCACGCCCAGCGCCTTAAAGGCGATATTCCAGATGGCGAAGCACACGGCGTTGCCCATCACGCCCAGAAACAGCCAGCTGATCAGCACCTTGGGCTGGGTGAACAGCGGCGCCAGATCGGGCATGCCGTCGGTCAGCAGCATCAGCGGCACCGCCGTGAGGAACGCCCACAGGAACACCCGCCGGGTGACGATGAAGTTGTCGTACTGCTCGGTATACTTTTTGATAAGGATGGAGTACACCGCCCACATCAGCGCCGCCGCCAGCGCCAGCAGATCGCCGATCGGACTGAGGTGGAAGGACATCTGCCCGTTCAGCACCACCAGCACCACGCCTGCAATGGCGATCACCGCGCCAATGTACACGTACTTGCCCAGCCGCTCGTTATTGCGGCTGAACAGCTGCGCCAGCAGCACCGTCAGAATGGGGCTCATGGCCACCAGAATGCTGACGTTGGCAGCGTAGGTGTGATCCAGCGCCGTATTTTGCAGATAGAAGTAGAAGCTGCCGCCGGTGATGCCGATGAGGATGAACATCAGCTCATCTTTCCAGGGCAGCTTCAGTGTCTTGGGCCGCAGCACCCACAGCGTGACGTAGGCAAGGCCCATCCGCAAGGGGATGATCTGGATGGGCGTAAAGTCCACCAGCAAATTCTTGGTCAGCACAAAGCAGCTGCCCCATACCAGAATGGTGATGATGGCGAAGATATGCCCCATCACTTTGGATTTTTCCATAGGAAACGCCTCCTGAGCTATTTTTTCGCAACATATCTATTATAGAGGAGAGGTTTTCTGAAATCCAGAGGAAAATTCAATTTTCCGCAAAATTTTCAGGGTGAAAAGCCGTTGCCCTTTGTGGAGAAACATGGTATCATGAGAGCGGAACAATTTCCGCGAGGAGGAATCAAATATGCAGCATGCAACATTGGTGGTCATGGCGGCGGGCATGGGCTCCCGTTACGGCGGCAACAAGCAGGTGGACGGCGTAGGGCCCCACGGCGAAATTCTGATGAATTACGGCATTTACGACGCGGCTCGTGCCGGATTTGATAAGGTGGTGTTCGTCATCAAGCCGGAGATTCGCGACCTGATCCACCGTCTGGCCGGCGACGCGCTGGAGACGCTGCACACGCCCGATGGCCGCAAGGTGGAGTTCTGCTACGCGGAGCAGACCTTTGACTCCGTGCCGGACTTCTATCACATCCCGGAGGAGCGCACCAAGCCCTTCGGCACCACCCAGGCGGTGCTGTGCACCCGTGAATTTATCCACGAGCCGTTCTGCGTCATCAACGCCGACGATTACTACGGCGTGGACGCCTACCGCACCATCTATCAGGCACTCCAGACCCTGCCCGAAAAGGGCGAGGCCGTCATGGTGGGCTATCTTTTGAAGAATACCGTCACCCAATACGGCACGGTGTCCCGGGGCGTATGCCACACGGCGGACGGAAAACTGACCGATATCCGGGAGACACTGAAGATCCAGCTGTTCCCCGACGGCAGCATCGCCGACGTGGCCGACGGCCAGCGCCATGAGCTGGACGGCGACAGCGTGGTGTCCATGAATTTCTGGGGCTTTTCCCCGGCGATCTTTGACGGCATGGAGCAGTATTTCCATGATTTCCTCCGTCGCGTGGGAGACGATCCCAAGGCGGAGTGCCTGCTGCCCACCATGGTGGGCGACCTGATGAACAGGGGAGAGCTGTCGGTCTCCGTGCTGTCCTCCGCCGACCAGTGGTTTGGCATGACCTATCACGAGGATCGTCCCCGTGTGGCGGCGGCGCTGCAAAAGCTCCACGACGCGGGGGTGTATCCCGACAAGCTGGCGTGAGATATTGATTTGCAGGGCGGGGTGATATCATCCCGCCCTGTGTATTTCTTGTAGGGGCGGACGACGAGCGCTGTGGAGCGCAGCGGAACGAGTGCCCTTGGGGTATCCGCCCGAGGGGAGTTTCGCGCTTCCGAGCGCGAGTCACTTTTGGCCGCTGTCCCAAAAGTGACCAAAAAGACAGCCAGAAACCCAGGTTTCTGGACTTCCTGCACGCTGTTCTGATTACGAATTTGTGGCCGTTTACCACGCGTTCGCGGTAAATATTTGTTATCGTTTTGTATGACGAATCGATTTCCTTCTTGCGCCGCTGCCGCTCACGGTTGCGACGGTAGACGCCAAAGCGTTGTTCGGCATAGACGTCAGCGGCACTTTGCTCTGCGGCTTTCAGCCTGTCAAAAAGCTTCGCAGAATTCGCCGCCCGCTATGGCGGCGAACAAGTTGGATCATTTTTTGCCGCGACATGTGCGTGGCAAAAAATACTTTACGCGGAGAGAGTGTTTTTTCGACCATTTAAGGGCGAAAAAGCGCGGGTCGGAGCGATTTCTGTTTTGCCCCAAAAGGGCATAGCCCTTTTGGGGCAGGAAAAAAGGCCGCAGAGCGCTGCTCCGCGGCCTTGTCCGCAATACCCGTTGTTTTGCTGTCGCCGTTAGCGGCAGTTCTTGCTGTCCTTGGCGTTCTTCGTGTTCTTGGTATTCTGGGTGTTCTGGGTGTTCTGGGTATTGTTCTGGGTGTCCTGAACGTCCTTGGTGTTCTTGCAATTCTTGTTCTCCATGAATTTGCACCTCCTTTTATTTGTGCAAGGCTAGGATGTCCCGCCAAAACGCCCCTTATGCATGAAAAAAATAAAAAGATACCGCAAATTCCTGTTGACAAACCGAACGGTAACAGGTATAATACTTCTGCAAAACAAAGAAGGTCGGTGCATCCGCCTCACCTCCCGCCCCAGGCAAAGAGGTCAACAGCGATTTACAAAAGCCCGTAAAAGCGGCTTTTTGATGTTGCGCGGATGCATATGCATTCGCGTTTTATTTTTGATTGGAGGTGCTTGTAGTATTAGCAAGGTAGTGCATCAACTGAACGAGGACATCAACGATCGCGAGATCCGTCTCATCGGCGAAAACGGCGAGCAGATGGGCATCGTGTCGTCCGCCGAGGCGCTGCATATCGCAGAAGAACGCGGGCTGGATCTGGTCAAGATCTCTCCCCAGGCTGTCCCCCCCGTATGCAAACTCATGAACTATGGCAAGTATCGCTTTGAGCAGAGCAAACGCGAAAAAGAGGCCCGTAAAAACCAGCATGTGGTGGAGATCAAGGAGATCCGCATGTCCCCCGGCATCGACGTGGGCGATTTCAACACCAAGCTGAAGAACGCCCAGAAGTTCCTGGCCGACGGCAACCGCGTCAAGGTGTCCGTCCGGTTCCGCGGCCGCGAGATGGCCCATACCGAGATCGGCCGCGACCTGCTGACCAAGTTTGCCGAGCAGTGCGGCGAGGTGGCCAATATGGAAAAGGCCGCCAAGATGGAGGGCCGCAACATGTCCATTTTCCTGGCTCCCAAGGCCGGTAAATAAAATTTGTATTCTTTTGTTACCACGCAGTAGTAGGAAGGAGAAACGACTATGCCTAAACTGAAGACCCACAGCGGCGCAAAGAAGCGCTTCAATCTGACGAAATCCGGTAAGGTCAAGAGAGCTCACGCGTTCAAGAGCCACATCCTGACCAAGAAGGACACC
>ENA-UOJJ01004553-UOJJ01004553.1-human-gut-metagenome-genome-assembly--contig:-CS66-NODE-4553-length-12808-cov-5.517996_pt1 | contig 12808 bp, 13 predicted proteins | sample MGYA00242343_ERZ723890 | MGnify/ENA metagenome assembly ERZ723890 | reverse complement strand
GAAATACCATTCATCATAGGGTGCAAGCAGTGATATTTTTTCTTTCGCTGCTGTCTGGACTGATCCGGCTATCATTAACGCAATGGTTAATCTATAAATTATTTTAGCTGTTATTTTCATTGTTACTTACCAGTTACCATAGGGATATTTTTTATCTTTGATAAAGTTTTTTGTACTTTCCGGATAAGAATACCCATGTTTATAGGCACTTCGGCCGTTACACATTTCCATTTTTTCACCTGAAACCGTTTCTATCAGAATCTGCTTATCCGTCAGGCGAATATTGGGCTTGTCAGGTTTCTCCAGCCACACTCCTATTTTCCCTTCCGGAGCCAGCCCGATTAACAGATACCGCAGATAATACTTTTCACTGCCACCGCCTGGTGGTGAATAAGGTGTGAGCATCAATTTCCAGACGTCTCCCGCCAGTGTTATCCAGGTTTCATACACTTTTTTATCAATCACTGAATCCCAGCAAAAATGGATAGACATTGGTGGGTTTTTGGCTTTATTAAAAACTGACGACATCCCTGATACTTTCTCGCTCCATTGTCCAACACTTCCTGGACTGGCATTAGTACTCGCCAGAGTTCTGAACTGATAATAGATGCCATCGGTATCTAATAACTCCACATAGGTAACTTCTGCTGGTAGGGAATTAGGGTAAAAAAATTGAAATACCATTCATCATAGGGTGCAAGCAGTGATATTTTTTCTTTCGCTGCTGTCTGGACTGATCCGGCTATCATTAACGCAATGGTTAATCTATAAATTATTTTAGCTGTTATTTTCATTGTTACTTACCAGTTACCATAGGGATATTTTTTATCTTTGATAAAGTTTTTTGTACTTTCCGGATAAGAATACCCATGTTTATAGGCACTTCGGCCGTTACACATTTCCATTTTTTCACCTGAAACCGTTTCTATCAGAATCTGCTTATCCGTCAGGCGAATATTGGGCTTGTCAGGTTTCTCCAGCCACACTCCTATTTTCCCTTCCGGAGCCAGCCCGATTAACAGATACCGCAGATAATACTTTTCACTGCCACCGCCTGGTGGTGAATAAGGTGTGAGCATCAATTTCCAGACGTCTCCCGCCAGTGTTATCCAGGTTTCATACACTTTTTTATCAATCACTGAATCCCAGCAAAAATGGATAGACATTGGTGGGTTTTTGGCTTTATTAAAAACTGACGACATCCCTGATACTTTCTCGCTCCATTGTCCAACACTTCCTGGACTGGCATTAGTACTCGCCAGAGTTCTGAACTGATAATAGATGCCATCGGTATCTAATAACTCCACATAGGTAACTTCTGCTGGTAGGGAATTAGGGTAAAAAAATTGAAATACCATTCATCATAGGGTGCAAGCAGTGATATTTTTTCTTTCGCTGCTGCGTTAAAGTTAAGAACCATAGACGTAATAACAAACAGTAATTTTATATTAAATTCCATTTTGTTTATTCCCTTGCATATCGTATATAGTTCTGGTCCAATTTTCATCCGGCCGATTAACAAAACTAAACGTCTTAAACGCTGATACTTCAGCAGACACCTTATTTTTTAATCGATAATCGACGGTATTCCAGTTGGAAGAGCAGTGTAAATATTTCCCAATGGTTTTAAGCTCATCATCAGAAAAAGGCATCGGCGCTGTACACAAGAGAACGGCTTTACCCTGAGAAATTGCTTTTTCACATATTACCTTTAAATGACTGGGAACTTTTAATTCCTTATCAGCAACAGAAATGGCATCAAATACTACCCCTGCCTCTTTAGCGACTTCATACATTACTCTTAACGCAATCTTTGACCAGTCATTGGTGATCGTTCTGCGAAATGTCACCGCTGCAGCGACCCGTTTTCTCACATTACCTAAGTGGTCAGGCGACGCTATTTCATCAATATTGGATTCAATTTTTAGGACACCAGAAGGCAGAATCGGAGCCAGCGTTGAATGGCGCCACAATAACTCTGCCTGCTGTGCTGCTTTTTGGTAAGCGCTTGTCGCTTCCACCGGCACATTTCCCAGTACCGTTTCAATCGCCGGGCGACTTAAAAACAGGTACTCATCTTCCAGTGGGTCATAGCCGCCACCAATATCAGCATGTGATCCAGGGAAACTTAATTCTGGCCAGCTTTCCTTTATGCTGTTGAGGCAAAAGTTATAGCGACATTCGTTCATTGCTGTGAGCTGGAATACATGTTTGGCCACACCTGGCGGTAACTTCACTTTTACCGGAAAGTTATTACCATCATGAGGGTCAAAACCATCCATCAGCCCTCCGATGGCTGCAACTGTGTCAAAAATACCTAAAAATTGCACTTCCCCGGAAGGTTTACCTAAATATTCAACTGACTGAAATGCCGTCGCAATGGTTTTAATCAGTACGGGATCACGTTCAAATACGCGATTAGTAAAGTGCCGTGCGGCTGCCGCCCCACGACTAAAGCCAAATACGTCAAACTGTAGACGCTTAATTACTAGTTTAGCATCCTTTAAATCAACAATAATCTTTGCCAGTGTCTCACGAAGCAGTGATATCGCACGGTCAGTTTTGGCAATTACCCCAGTATCATTATTTCCTAGCCCCATTCCTACCAGAGAGTCTGCTTTATTATTTTCAGTGCCAATACCTTCAATATATATTTTTTCCTGAATATTAAATACATCATCATCTAAAACTAATTGCCGATGATACAACTTATTCAACCAATGAATATTCGTATAGTAATTCAAATAGCTCTGTACTCCGGATCCCGTTTTACCCTGCTTGCTCATACATTGTTTATTAAACGAGGCCAAATCCTGGACATCCAGACCATAGGTTTCTGGTTGGCAAAAACTCATACGTAAATTCGTATTGGTTAAATTGTTTCCTGTGCCATCAAAGAATACGCCAATGGTGAGGATAATTTCTCGTTCAGGCGGTATTTCTGGTTTTTCCTCGACAGGTAAGAGCGTCGGTGGGAAAAGGCGATTATAATTTTCAGGTGTGAGTAAATAACTAAATTCTGTATTGGCTGTAAGATGCTTACAGTAGATATATTCGTAGTGTATTGTTATATACTGATAGTCGAGTTCATTTTCTTTTATTATAATCTGATTCTGAGTTAACGTGGCACCACGGACTTCAATATAATAATACCTTTCCCATTTTCCATATTTATTAATACGATAAAAATAAAACTCAAAACGGCATCGTTCGTTATTATTAATGCAATTCATCAGCAGCGGTGAGCTTTTATCGAGAATTTTACAAAATTGTATCGCTTGATGATTAATGCCAAATCCTGTGTTACTTACTCCTCCCTGAAAACTAAAAACAAATATTTCATCCTCATGTCCCTGTTGATACCGATTCCCGACAGAGACTTGCGTCCCGCATCCTGCAGAAATATCCCCTTGTTGCTCCCCTGTAATGCGTAAATATATAATGTCACCCATATGATTATACCCATTTCATAGATTTTAATTATATAATATAAACTTAATAAACATCTCATTTAGTAATGTATATTAATTATATGTTTGGGCATAACATTTTTTTAATTACGTGATGCACTAATAATAAAGCCGTTTATCTACCAGGTAGAAATAAACGGCTTTATCACATCACCCCACAAACTGCCTGAATAGCGCCTTACCCTTAAGCAGTCGCGCACCCAGCCAGCCGCCGCAAAGCGACAGCAGTAGCGCACCGCTGCACGGCAGCACAATCCACAATCGCCAGTCTGGCTCCCACGGGAAATCAAACACTTTCGATTGCAGTACCGCCAGTGCCGTTTCCGCACCAATTGCGGCCACCAGGCCGGATACAAACCCGAGCATGGCGAACTCACACCACAATGTCGTGCGCAGCAGTTTTTTGCCCGCACCGAGAGTGCGCCACACCACCAGCTCCTGATGACGCTGACGCATTCCCACCTGCACCTGTGCCAGCAACAGCAACATACCGCAGGCGGTGACCAGCACCACCATCACTTCCAGCGCCCGACTTACCTGCTCCAGCACCTGACCGACCTGTTTTAAAATCGCGCCAATGTCTAACAGGCTAATGGTCGGGAACTGGCGGTTGAGTTGCGTCAACATGCCGTTGCCATTCTCCCAGCGGAAACTGGTAAGCCAGCTCTGCGGTTGCCCGTCTAATGCCCCTTCCGGGAAAATAAAATAGAAATTAGGCCGCAGACTTTCCCAGTCCACTTTGCGCAGGCTGGTCACTTTAGCGCGGAACTCCTGGGTATCGCCCATAAAAGTCACGGTATCGCCGAGGGCAACGTTTAAGCGTTTCGCCAGCCCCTCTTCCATCGACACTTCACCGGCTTTTGGCGGCCAGTTACCGGCGACGATCGGGTTATGATCAGGCCGCGTATTTTGCCAGGTGAGATTCAGCTCGCGGTTGAGCGCCTCATCTCCATTGCCTTCTGTCGGCTTGTCGTTAATCGCCGTCAACCGCGCCCGCACCACCGGATAAAACGATTCCGGGACTATCTGATGTTCCGCGAGAAACGCTTTCAGCGGCGTAACCTGTTCCGTAGCGATGTTGATTAAAAAGTAGTTAGGACTTTCTGGCGGTAGCTGCTGTTGCCAGCGGTCGAGCAGATCGCCACGCAACACCAGCAACAGTGCCAGCAGCATAAAGGAGAGCGAAAATGCCGAAAGCTGGCTCAACGTCGCCCACGGCTGACGTAACAGGCGGCTAACCGCCAGGCGCAGAGGTAGCGATTTCAGCGTCATGCGGCGAAGTACATTCAGCAGCATCCAGCCCAGGACACCGCACAGCAAAGCCAGTACTACCGCGCCCGCCAGCACCGCCCAGAGCAGCATACTGCCGCCCATCAGCCCGGCGAGCAGTAGCACAACCACCACGGTGACAATCGGCAGATAAAACTTCAGCGGCCAGACGTTCGCTACCACATCATTACGTAATACGCGTAAAGGCTGCGTTGCCAACAACAGGCGGTATGGTCGTAGCCCCACCAGCAGCGAAATAACCGTCATGGTGCCGAGCGCCCACAGCCACGGCCAGAGGCTGGCTGGCGGTAGTGCAGCAGGCAGAACGGGCTTGAGCAGCACCATCAACACGTTTTCGAACAACAGGCCTATCGCCCCACCGGTAACGGCTGAAAGTACCAGCACCATCAACCACTGACCGACGATTAACTTACGCAGTTGCGCTCGCCCTGCCCCCAGCGTCTTGAGGATCGCCACCAGATCGTAGCGACTGCGACAGTAATGATTCATCGCCACCGCGACCGCCGCCACCGCCAGCAGCAAGGTCAGAAGCGCCGAAAGCAGCAGGAACTGTTGCGAACGTTCTATCGATCGCCCCAGCGCGCCTTCGTCCTGTTCCAGACCGTACCAGCGTTGTTCGGGTTTAAGCTGGGGTAACAACCATTTCTCATAGCCGTCGAGCTGGTTCTCGCTGCCGCCGAATTTATAACGCCAGGTGACCCGACTCCCCGGCTGCACGGCTCCGGTTTTATCAACATCCGCCAGATTCATCATCAGGCGTGGGGCTATCTGGAAAGGATTAAAACCGGAATCCGGTTCCTGAATCACTTCTCCGGCAATCCGCAAGGTGGCATCGCCCACGTCAATGGTATCGCCCGTTTTCAGGTTAAGCAGTGCCATCAGGCGTGGGGCCAGCAATACGCTGCCCGCCTGCGGTTTCAGGCCAGGGGGATTAGTTTGCAGATCGCCATACATCGGGTAGATATCATCCACCGCTTTGACGTTCGCCAGTTGCGGCGTGTCGCCTGCAAAGGTCATGGTGGCGAAAGTCAGCTGCTTGCCAACTTTCAGGCCGCGCTTTTGCGCTTCCTCCAGCCATGCTTGCGGCACTTCGCGCGAACTGCGCAACGCCCGATCGCCCGCCATAAACTCACGGCTTTGCTGGCTTAAGCCCTTCTCCATGCGATCGCTGATATTGCCCAGCGCCAGCACGCAGGCCACCGCCAGGCTAAGCGCCAGCCAGACAATTAATAGCGACGGCGAGCGCCATTCGCGCCAGAACCAACGTGCAATCATGCTTCCTCCTGCAACTGCCCGTTCACCAGCCGTAAGCAGCGGTCACAGCGTGCCGCCAGTTGCAGGTCGTGGGTCACCATAATCAACGTGGTGCCATGCTCACGGTTGAGGGAAAAAAGCAGATCGGCAATTTTATCGCCCGTCTGGCGGTCAAGGTTACCGGTGGGTTCGTCGGCAAACAGCACATCAGGTCGACCATTAAAGGCTCGCGCCAGCGCCACTCGTTGCTGTTCGCCGCCAGAAAGCTGTGCCGGAAGATGATCAAGACGTTTACCCAGCCCTAACTGTTCGAGCAACGCTTTCGCCCCGTTACGACTTTCTGCGCTACTCTCACCGCGCAGCAGCGCCGGAAGCTCGACGTTTTCCAGCGCGTTAAGGGTAGGAATTAACATAAATGACTGAAAAACAAAGCCTACGTGCTTCGCGCGCAACTTTGCCCGCGCTTCTTCGTCCATATTATGTAGCGGTTGTCCCACCAGACTCACTTCGCCACTGCTGCCGTCATCCAGCCCGGCGAGGATCGCCAGCAAGGTTGACTTACCCGATCCCGACTCGCCCACCAGTGCGATGGTCTCGCCACGTTTGACAACCAGCTCAACTCCGGTGAGGATGGAGAGTTCATGCTCCCCCTGACCGACGGACTTCTTAAGATGATGAACTTCAACAATGTTTTCCGCTGGCATTTGCCCTTCCTGTTCCTGGTCCTGTTAACCTTCCGTGCCGCCGCAGCGGACACGTTATTGATTCTGGGTGATAGCCTGAGCGCCGGGTATCGAATGTCTGCCAGCGCGGCCTGGCCTGCCTTGTTGAATGATAAGTGGCAGAGTAAAACGTCGGTAGTCAATGCCAGCATCAGCGGTGACACCTCGCAACAAGGGCTGGCGCGCCTTCCGGCTCTGCTGAAACAGCATCAGCCGCGCTGGGTGCTGGTTGAACTGGGCGGCAATGACGGTTTGCGTGGTTTTCAGCCACAGCAAACCGAGCAAACGCTGCGCCAGATTTTGCAGGATGTCAAAGCCGCCAACGCTGAACCATTGTTAATGCAAATACGTCTGCCTGCAAACTATGGTCGCCGTTATAATGAAGCCTTTAGCGCCATTTACCCCAAACTCGCCAAAGAGTTTGATGTTCCGCTGCTGCCCTTTTTTATGGAAGAGGTCTACCTCAAGCCACAATGGATGCAGGATGACGGTATTCATCCCAACCGCGACGCCCAGCCGTTTATTGCCGACTGGATGGCGAAGCAGTTGCAGCCTTTAGTAAATCATGACTCATAAAGCAACGGAGATCCTGACAGGTAAAGTTATGCAAAAATCGGTCTTAATTACCGGATGTTCCAGTGGTATTGGCCTGGAAAGCGCACTCGAATTAAAACGCCAGGGTTTTCATGTGCTGGCAGGTTGCCGGAAACCGGATGATGTTGAGCGCATGAACAGCATGGGATTTACCGGCGTGTTGATCGATCTGGATTCGCCAGAAAGTGTTGATCGCGCAGCCGACGAAGTGATCGCCCTGACCGATAATTGTCTGTATGGGATCTTTAACAATGCCGGATTCGGCATGTATGGCCCCCTTTCCACCATCAGCCGTGCGCAGATGGAACAGCAGTTTTCCGCTAACTTTTTCGGCGCACACCAGCTCACCATGCGCCTGTTACCCGCGATGTTGCCGCACCGTGAAGGGCGTATTGTGATGACCTCATCGGTGATGGGATTAATCTCCACACCGGGTCGTGGCGCTTACGCGGCCAGTAAATATGCGCTGGAGGCGTGGTCAGACGCACTGCGCATGGAGCTGCGCCACAGCGGAATTAAAGTCAGCCTGATCGAACCTGGTCCCATTCGTACTCGCTTCACCGACAACGTCAACCAGACGCAAAGTGATAAACCAGTCGAAAATCCTGGCATCGCCGCCCGCTTTACGTTGGGACCGGAAGCGGTGGTCGGCAAAGTGCGCCATGCTTTTATTAGCGAGAAGCCGAAGATGCGCTATCCGGTGACGCTGGTGACCAGGGCGGTAATGGTGCTTAAGCGCCTGCTGCCGGGGCGCGTGATGGACAAAATATTGCAGGGGTGAGTTGAAGCGCGCGCTTAAGCCCCCATGTCAAAGAAAATATCGACAACAGAGAGCGACTCCATGTCCGTAGAAAATATTGTCAACATTAACGAATCTAACCTGCAACAGGTTCTTGAACAGTCGATGACCACTCCGGTGCTGTTCTATTTTTGGTCTGAACGTAGCCAGCACTGTTTGCAGTTAACCCCAATTCTGGAAAGCCTCGCGGCGCAGTACAACGGGCAATTTATTCTGGCGAAGCTGGACTGCGACGCGGAGCAGATGATTGCCGCCCAGTTTGGTCTGCGCGCGATTCCGACCGTATATCTGTTCCAGAACGGGCAACCAGTAGACGGCTTCCAGGGGCCGCAACCGGAAGAGGCGATCCGCGCCCTGCTGGATAAAGTGCTGCCGCGTGAAGAAGAGCTGAAAGCGCAGCAGGCGATGCAACTGATGCAGGAAGGCAATTACACCGACGCCCTGCCATTGCTGAAAGACGCCTGGCAGTTGTCGAATCAGAACGGGGAAATCGGCCTGCTGTTGGCAGAAACGCTGATTGCGCTGAACCGTTCTGAAGATGCAGAAGCCGTGCTGAAAACCATTCCGTTGCAGGATCAGGACACCCGCTATCAGGGGCTGGTGGCGCAAATCGAACTGCTGAAGCAGGCGGCTGATACGCCGGAAATTCAACAGTTGCAACAGCAGGTGGCGGAGAATCCAGAAGATGCCGCACTGGCGACGCAACTGGCACTGCAACTGCACCAGGTTGGGCGCAATGAAGAGGCGCTGGAGTTACTGTTTGGGCATCTGCGTAAAGATCTCACCGCCGCAGATGGTCAGACACGTAAAACATTCCAGGAGATCCTCGCTGCGCTGGGTACGGGTGATGCACTGGCGTCGAAGTATCGCCGCCAGCTGTATGCGTTGTTGTATTGATTTTCCGTTGAAATGCGATGCTGTGCTGGTTTGTAGGCCTGATAAGACGCGCCAGCGTCGCATCAGGCATCCGCGCATAGCCGCCGGATGCGGCGTGAACGCCTTATCCGGCCTACCAAACCGTGCTAATTCAATACATTGCAGGTGCCATGTAGGTCTGATAAGACGCATCCGGCATCGCATCATTTCTTCTTCAATTGCGTCACCACCAATTGGTGGCGCGAATTGTAAAACTTACGATAGGTTAAATAGCAGGCAATAATGGTCGACAAGCTGGCGGTTGAGAGCAGCATAAAGGTCACCATAATCTGATATTTAATCGCCTTCACCGGATCAATCCCGGCAAATATCAGCCCGGACATCATTCCTGGTAAACTCACTAAGCCTACCGTTTTTGCTGAATCGACCGTCGGAATTAAAGCCGCGCGAATACTGTCGCGAATCAATATCGCTGAAGCCTGTTTCGGCGTCGCGCCAAGACTCAGTTTCTCCTGAATCTGTTGCTGTTCGCTAATGACCCGTTGCCCTAAATTGTTGTAACACAACCCCACCGCTACCATGGCGTTACCGGCTATCATCCCGGCGATAGGGATCACCTGCATCGGGATAAATTCAATCGACCCAGAGAGGATCAGTACCGCCAGGGTAATTCCCGCCCCGACCGTAATGGCAATAAACGAGGAGATAAAAGCTTTAGCAATATATTTACTGCGTTTTTGCGCGTTCCACGCCGCATTAAAGCAGATAAATAACACCATCAATAATGTCAGGCTGGCATCATCCACGCTGAAAATATACTTCAGCACATAGCCGACAATAATCAGCTGGATTATCGCGCGCCCGACGCTCCAGAGAATATCTTTCTCCAGCGCCAGTTTTTCTTTATGGCTAATTAAGATTGCCACCACCACCAGCATTAATGCCAGTGCTAATGATTCGTTAGTAATATTATGCGAGTTCATAGCGTGCTTCCTGCATTTCTCCAGCATGCGGTTGCAGTGTAATCACTTTATCCGCATGATTAATTTCGTCTTTATCGTGTGTCACCCACAGCACAGCAATATTTTGCTCGCGTACATAACGGTGGATCATCTCATTAACGTTATGTTTATTACTTTCATCCAGCGCACTGGTGATTTCGTCGAGCAATAAAACCTTCGGCATAAATTGCAGGTTACGAATCAATGAGATGCGTTGTTTTTCACCACCAGATAGCTCGGCGATATTCTTCGTCAAAATGCTGTCCGGTAAAGCGAAGCGTTCAAGAAAATCGAGAAAAATGGCCGGGTCAGGCTGCTGGTTACGGATCTGCCAGGGAAAAATCAGGTTATCGTATACCGTATCGCCAAACAGCGTCGGCGTCTGGGCGCAGTAAGAGACTTGCTGACGGTAGATTTCTGGCTTTAGTGTGCTGACATCCTCACCTTCAAACAGTAACGTTCCGCTGGTTGGGCTGATCAATGAAGCAACTATTTTTAGCAGTGTACTTTTGCCACAACCAGAAGGACCGGTAATTAACTTAAATTCGCCAGCACGCAGCGAAAAATTGATGTTATTAAGAATCTTCGTATCACCCGCCAGATATCCTACGTTTTGTAGCTGAAGCAAAGGACTATTTTCCTGCATCGCTGTTCCCTTTTTCTGATTTTTACTAAAAACAGTTTATCCTTCGCAGGAATAAGGGGGAACTCTCTTTCAGTAATCAGGTATAATTTGTTTAATCAAGCAGCAATTTTGCTGATTATGGACGGTACAACAGGAGGTTTTTCCGATGCTTATCTTTATCCCGATTCTCATTTTTGTCGCGCTGGTCATTGTCGGCGCGGGCGTCAAAATCGTGCCGCAGGGCTATCAATGGACGGTAGAACGCTTTGGTCGCTATACCAAAACGTTACAGCCAGGTCTAAGCCTGGTGGTGCCGTTTATGGATCGCATTGGTCGCAAGATCAATATGATGGAGCAAGTGCTCGACATCCCTTCCCAGGAAGTTATCTCGAAAGATAACGCCAACGTTACCATCGACGCTGTGTGCTTTATTCAGGTGATTGACGCGCCGCGCGCGGCTTATGAAGTCAGCAATCTGGAGCTGGCGATCATCAACCTGACCATGACTAACATCCGTACCGTGCTGGGTTCAATGGAACTTGATGAAATGCTCTCTCAGCGCGACAGCATTAACTCGCGTCTGCTGCATATTGTCGATGAGGCCACCAACCCGTGGGGGATTAAAGTCACCCGTATCGAAATTCGTGATGTGCGCCCGCCCGCAGAGCTTATCTCTTCAATGAACGCGCAGATGAAAGCGGAACGTACCAAACGCGCTTACATCCTTGAAGCGGAAGGGATCCGTCAGGCGGAAATCCTCAAAGCCGAAGGTGAAAAACAGTCACAAATCCTGAAAGCGGAAGGCGAACGTCAGTCGGCGTTTTTACAGGCTGAAGCGCGTGAACGTTCCGCTGAAGCAGAAGCCCGCGCCACCAAAATGGTGTCTGAAGCCATCGCCTCCGGTGATATTCAGGCGGTGAACTACTTCGTCGCACAGAAATACACCGAAGCGTTACAGCAGATCGGTTCGTCCAGTAACAGCAAAGTGGTGATGATGCCATTAGAGGCCAGCAGCCTGATGGGGTCGATTGCCGGGATTGCTGAGCTGGTGAAAGACAGCGCCAACAAACGGACTCAGCCATGATGGAGTTAATGGTCGTTCATCCACATATTTTCTGGCTAAGTCTCGGCGGTTTGCTGCTGGCAGCCGAGATGTTGGGCGGCAATGGTTATCTGTTGTGGAGCGGCGTGGCAGCGGTGATTACCGGTCTGGTGGTCTGGTTGCTGCCGCTGGGTTGGGAGTGGCAAGGGGTAATGTTTGCCGTCCTGACGCTGCTCGCCGCCTGGCTGTGGTGGAAATGGTTGTCGCGGCGGGTGCGCGAACAAAAGCACAGCGACAGTCATTTAAACCAGCGCGGGCAGCAGTTGATTGGCCGACGTTTTGTTCTGGAATCTCCGCTGGTCAACGGGCGCGGTCATATGCGCGTCGGTGACAGTTCATGGCCTGTCAGCGCCAGCGAGGATCTCGGCGCTGGTACGCATGTTGAGGTGATTGCGATAGAAGGAATAACGCTGATTATCCGTGCGGTCATCGCCTGACGCGTCTTATCACACCTGGAAATCTGTACCAAAACCCATGCCGGATAAGGCGTTTACGCCGCATCCGGCATATAGCCCCCCACATAGTGTTAATTGAATGTTCGGCTAAGGAGTAGCCATGTTTCCCCCTTTCGAAAACCTGAAGTACGTCTGCTGAAAAATACCGCTGCGGGCGTCATTTTTTCGGTGAAGTCCGGGAAAGGATTTCTGCGTCAATGTGTGATTTACGATCCGCACTCGCACGGTCTTATCCATTCGCTCTGCTGGCAGGATGTCCCGTTAATACGTTTCTGGTCCGAGGCTGGATGCCCTACCTGTGCGGAATTTGTCTACAGCGGTTTTGCGGAGGATGAACAGGGAGCCGCCCGGTTTTTGTCTGCTCTCGAAAACTGGAATTGCCCGTGGTCTGGCCTGGTATCTCCCTGATTCCTATCTCTGCGTTCTACTCGACGGACACCATAAGGCTACTGCCGCCGCGCTGGAAGGGCGACCGCTCAAAACACTGGTGCTCAGCACGGCAACCCATTTTAATGATGAGCAACAAACCCTGGTATTTCCTGGCGGGGAATGTCTGCACAAAACATAGCTGCAATACCACATACCAAAACTCACCGCGTGCAAAACATTACCGCCCAGCG
>ENA-UOJJ01004547-UOJJ01004547.1-human-gut-metagenome-genome-assembly--contig:-CS66-NODE-4547-length-12829-cov-12.065915_pt1 | contig 12829 bp, 11 predicted proteins | sample MGYA00242343_ERZ723890 | MGnify/ENA metagenome assembly ERZ723890 | reverse complement strand
AGAAGCTGCAGAAGGTGCCGGAAACGGCAGGCTGCCTGATCGTGACCGACGGCGTGTTCTCCATGGGCGGCGACATTGCCAACCTGCCCGAGATCTGCGCGCTGGCGCAGAAATACGGCGCACGCGTCATGGTCGACGACGCGCACGGCCTCGGCGTCATCGGCGAGGGAGGCCGCGGCACAGCCAGCTATTATGGCCTTGAAGACCATGTCGATATCTACATGGGCACGTTCTCCAAGTCGCTTGCTTCCCTCGGCGGCTATATGGCCTCCAGCAGCCGCGTAGCCGACTTCGTGCGCCACAGCTCCCGCCCGTTCATCTTCTCCGCGTCCATCCCGCCCGCGAACGCCGCTGCGGCGCTTGCCGCGCTCCGCGAGCTGGAAGCGCACCCGGAGCTGGTGACGAAGCTGCAGGAAAATGCGCTTTATATGCGCGGTCTTCTGAACGAGCGGAACATCAAAATGCGCCCGTCCAACGGCGATTGCATTCCCATCATCCCGATCTATACCTACGAGCCGATCCCGACGCTCACCATCGCGAAGGAACTGTATGAGCGCGGGGTCTACGTCAATTCCTCCCTGCCGCCCGCGGCGGCTCCGCATGAGTGCCTGCTGCGCACGAGCCTGATGGCCACGCACACCCATGCGCTGATCGACGAGGCTGTGGGCGTGATCGCCGATGTTTTAAGGGGGTATGACCTGTGACACCCGTAAAAAAGGTTTGCGTCATCACCGGCGGCACGTCCGGCATCGGCCTGTGCACGGCGCAGGCGATGCTTGAAAAGGGCTACACGGTCTATGAGCTGTCCAGACGAGCCGAGGGCGCGCCCGGCATGAAGCACATCATGGCCGACGTCACAAAGGAAGAGACGCTTGCCGCAGCCGTGCAGGAAATTTTAAAGCAGGAAGACCACATTGACGTGCTCATCAACAACGCGGGCTTCGGCATTTCCGGCGCGGTCGAATTCACGAAGACGGAGGACGCGCAGCACCAGTTGGACGTGAACTTCTTCGGTATGGTGCGCATGAACCGGCAGGTGCTGCCGGTGATGCGGCGGCAGTGCCATGGCCGCATTGTGAACCTGAGCTCCGTCGCAGGCGCGATCCCCATCCCGTTCCAGACCTATTATTCGGCCAGCAAGGCCGCCATCAACTCCTATACCATGGCGCTTGCGAACGAGGTCAAGCCCTTCGGCATTCAGGTCTGCTGTGTCCAGCCGGGCGATATCCGCACGGGCTTCACCGCCGCGCGGGAAAAGAACCCGGAGGGGGACGACATCTACGGCGGGCGCATCGCGCGCTCTGTCGCGGGCATGGAGCGCGACGAGCAGAACGGCATGGCCCCGGAAAAGGCGGGCGCATTTATTGCGCACGTCGCGGACAAGAAGAGCGTCCGGCCCATCAATACCATCGGCCTGCAATACAAATTCTTCTGCTTCCTCGTCAAAATCCTCCCGGCCAAAACGCTGAACTGGCTGGTCGGACTGATCTACGCAAAATAAAGACCAAATACATCAAAAAACGCTTCGGGACACGAAAAATGCCCGAAGCGTTTTTGATTCTGCAAAAATCTCCGGCAGGAGGCCCTGCCGGAGAGAAGCTTCAGAAGCTGATCACGCCCAGATGCTCAAGCAAAATCTTCAGGCCGATCAGAATCAGGATGATGCCGCCTGCCAGCTCTGCCTTCGCCTTGTAGCGCAGGCCGAAGAGGTTGCCAACCCGAAGACCGGCGGCGGAACAGAGAAACGTGGTGATGCCGATCAGACAGACGGCCAGCGGCACATTGACGTCCGGCAGCAGCGCAAACGTGATGCCGACAGCCAGCGCGTCGATGCTCGTGGCCAGCGCCATCAGCAGCATTGTTTTGAACGCAAACGAGGCGCTTGTTTCAGATTCCTCCCTGGAGAAGCTCTCCTTGATCATGTTCGCGCCGATAGCGGCCAGCAGCACGAACGCGACCCAATGGTCAAAGGCTGTGATGTACTGCTCGAACGTCGAGCCAAGAAAATAGCCGATGGTCGGCATCAGCGCCTGAAAGCCGCCGAACCATGCACCGATGATCAAATAGTGCTTGAATTGCAGCTTTTTCGTCGAAAGGCCCTTACAGATCGACACCGCAAACGCGTCCATCGACAGTCCGATACCCAGCAGAAGAATTTCCAGGATGCTCATAATTCCAACACAGCCTTTTCAGTGAAATTTTGTTAATATCTCATACTTACATGGAAAAGTCAAGAAAAAAGCGCGGTTTTCCGCGCTTTTTTCAGAAAATTCATGCGTGTTTCCGCTTTTTGCGGAACGCTCTGTGGTATACGATGAAATACAGTACCGCGCTGACCGGGATGGCGACAAACACGTCGAGGATCGAGTGCTGCTTGACGAGCACCGTCGACGCGCAGATCAGCAGCCCCAGCGGCAGCGCGACCCACTGCAAGTGCCGCCTACAGAGCGGCTCCGAATCAAAGCAGGCCAGCGTCAGCGCCGCGCAGCCGATGACGTGCATACTGGGCAGCACGTTCGTGTTGGTGTCAGCGGTATAAATGCGCTGCACGAGCCAGATGAAGAAATCGTGCTGCGCGAATTCCGTCGGGCGCAGATCCTGTCCGTTCGGGAAGATCAGGCAGAACAGGATCGAGCCGCCGAAGCCAAGGCCAATATACACCATGAACCGCTTGAACGCGGGCACGTCGTACCACATGAGGTACAGCGTCATGGCAAACAGCAGCGGGTGCCACATACAGTAGGGAATGATAAAATACCGGCAGAATGGGATCTTGTCGTCGAGCGGCAGATAGGACACCCAGTAGTGGTCGGTTACAACGTGCTCGGCAATATAAAACAGAACGAAATAGACGATCCAGATCAGAAGATACCAGTGGTGGCGGCAATTTTCAACTGTCCCGATCTTCCACTGCCTGTTCGGACGACTGTGCATGGTCTGACTCCTTCTTATTTTCCGTGATGGTGGGGATAAATGCTTTTGCGATGCGGCCCTTGCCGCGGTGCTTGATATAGAAATAGCCGAATACGCTGAACGTCAGCGCGCCGATGAAGTTGACGAACAAATCCTCCATCGTGTCGTACAGGCCGATATCGAGATAGCCGTTAAAGCCCAGATCCTGCCCGTTGACGGCAACGGAGGTGATATTGTCGATGGTGATGGGGATGTTCCTGTTCGTCGGGTCGAGCATGACGGAGGTGATCGAGCTTACGATCGTGTCCTTCTGCATATCCATGTGGAACAGCCTGTCCATGCCGAATTCAAAAAACTCCCACAGAACGCCGATGGTCATTGAGAAGCAGAACGCAACGAGCGCCACATAAATGGGAGACAGCTGGAACTTGATCTTGTCGTTGCGGTTCAGGATATCAATGAGCGCGAAGCCAAATGCCGCGCACAAAAAGCCCGTCGTCGTGTGCAGAATGGAATCCCAGTTTGGAACATTGATGAAAAAGCAGCCCAGTTCGCCCAGAATTTCCGACGCGAAGATGAACACCAGAATGATGATCTCCAGCGTGCCCGGCAGCTCGATGCCGAAGTTTTTCTGCACAAACAGCGGCAGCAGGAACAAAAACAGCACCAGCAGGCAGATCGCCGCGTTTTCATATTCGCCGCGCAGAATCGACGAGACGAGGATCGCCACGACGATCAGACGCAGAATGATATAGACGGTAAACACAGCAGGCTTCTTCTTCGCCTCCGCGACCAGCCGCAGCCGCCTCTGACGGTTCTTTTCTTTCATAGCCAAATACTCCATTCATTAGTAAAGAAAATAGTACCCGAAATCAAGCGAAAAAACAAGCGGAAGAATGTTAAAGATTTATGAAGATTAGCCCTTATCCAGAAATTCCGCTCTGGCGCAGCTCAAGATCCGCTCGGAAACCCCTTCGATCTGTTTGGCCATACCGCCGCCTTCATTTCATTCATAACATCGTTTCATAACCGTGTTATGAATTGCAGTTCAATGCCTCTAATTTGTCAAGCCCTCTTTTCAAAAGCTCCGGCAATTCGAACGTGCCTGCGTACTTGGCACAGCAAAAGCGCCCCCTCCGCAGAGAAGGCGCTTTTATTTGCTTTATACGCTCTGTACGAACCGGAGGAAGGCCCGGCGGCCCTCCGGGGTGCATTTGTAGACGCCTGCGTCCTCCAGCACCTGCATGAAGACTGCGCCGACCTCCTGCCGCAGGATTTCCTCTGCGTTTTCCGGCGTGAACGCGTGCCGCGTCTTCAGCTCCTCCGCCCAGCCCGCGTGCTTCTGCAGCGTCTCGTCGGCGCGCAGGTCGCGGTTCTGCAAGATCGCGTCTGTCAAAAGCGCAAGCTCTCTGTCCAGCCGGGACGGCAGAACGGCGAGGCCCATGACCTCGATCAGGCCGATGTTCTCCTTCTTGATGTGGTGCAGCGCCTCGTGCGGATGGTACAGGCCCAGCGGATGCTCCGCCGTGGTGAGGTTATTGCGCAGGACGAGGTCAAGCTCAAACGCATCTTCCCGGCGGCGGGCGATGGGCGTGATGGTGTTGTGCGGAACGCCGTCCGTTTCGGCGAAGATCATGGCGGCTTCGTCCGTATAGCCGCGCCACGCGGCAAGGATTTTATCCGCCAGTGCACACAGCCGGTCAGGGTCTGAGCCGGTCAGGCGCAGCACAGACATGGGCCATTTGACGATCCCGGCGCGGACATCCTCGAAGCCCGTGAACGTGACCGGCAGCTCGACCGGCGCTTTTTCCATGGCGAAGGTATAGTGTCCGCCCTGAAAATGGTCGTGGCTCAGGATCGAGCCGCCGACGATGGGCAGATCGGCGTTGGAGCCGAGGAAATAGTGCGGGAACTGCTTCGTAAAATCCAGCAGCCGCCGGAACGTCGCGCCGGAGATGCGCATGGGCGTGTGCGCCGCGTTCAGGACGATGCAGTGCTCGTTGTAATAGACATACGGAGAGTATTGCAGGTACCAGTCGCCGCCGTCCAGCTGCAGCGGGATGACGCGGTGGTTCTGCCGGGCCGGATGGTTCATGCGGCCCGCGTAGCCTTCGTTTTCCGCGCACAGGGCACATTTGGGGTAGCCGGACTGCGGCGCGTTTTTGGCAGCAGCGATGGCGCGGGTCCTTTTCGGGCTTGGACAGGTTGATGGTGATGTCAAGCGTTCCGTATTCGCAGGTATACGTCCACTTCTTATCCTTCGCGATGCGGTCGCGGCGGATATAGTTGGTATCCTGGCTGAAGCGGTAGAACCAGTCGGTCGCTTCGCGCGGGGAGACTTCATAGAGCGTGCGGAAGCTGGTGCGGACCTCATGCGGTCGGGGCGTGAGGACGCCCATGAGCTTCGTGTCGAACAGATCGCGCGCGGTCTGATTGTCCGGGCACACGCCGCGCGAAACAGCGTCGTCCGTCAAAGTCTGCAAAAGCTCGGCAAGCGGCGCCTCCGCAGGCGCGGCAGCCTCGTCAAAGGAATCAAGCGCAAGCGCTTCCAGCAGCGCGTTGCGGCAGCAGACCACATCGTCCGTCTGGATCAGTCCCGTGCGCACGGCGTATTGGCAGAGCGCGGAAAGATAGGAATCAAGCATGGCAGTACCTCTTTTTTGGTTTGCTTCATTATACATGGGAACCGGCGTGTATGCAAGGGCTGCATACACGCTGCTTTTTATTCCCCGCCATATGCCCGCAGGCGGGATTTGAGCAGGCCGATGGCATAATACATCGTCTCATAGCGCAGATACTGATCCGCGTTCGCGTCCCACAGGACGCGCAGACGGGGCGCAAATTCGTCGTCGCCGTGCCAGAACTGGACGGCAATGCGAAGCTCCTCGAAAAACGGCAGCGAAAAGCTCACATCCGCGCCCGCCATCGGCGTGCCGCCGAGGCGCAGGCAGGCGCGCTCCAGCAGCTCCGGCCGCCGGTCGTACAGCAGCTCCAGCGCGTCCGCGCGATTCGGCTCCATCAGGCCCCGGTGGACCTGTCCGCCGAAATCCAGCGTCGTTTTCCACGCCCCTGCCGCTCTGCGGCCCGGCTTCGCGTCGCAGAGCAGGTCGAAGATCGTGAGCGTCTCGTCAAACCCGTCCGCCGGGAGCCACGCGCCGGAGCCCCGGCGCGCGATATATCCGTCTGCACGGCTGACGCGGTAGTCCTCACTGAGCAGGCGCAGATATAAAAAATCCCCGTCCGTCCGCAATCCGTGCGCGCGGGCGACCGCGTCCAGATCGTGCGCGCAGAACAGCTTCCGCGCCTGTCCGGCCTGGATCTCGTAGTTATTTTTCCGCTCCATGCGCGCCTCAGCCCTCCCGCAGCGCACGGTAGAGCGCGTCCATACTGTCACAGATGGTTTCGGCTCCCGCGTTGACGAGCACATCCCGGTCGCGGAAGCCCCAGCTGACTGAAATGCAGGGCAGGCCCGCGTTCCGGGCCGTGGCCACGTCGACCTCGGAGTCGCCGATGTAGACGGCGCGCAGCGCCTCGGCTCCCAGCTGCCGGACGACCTCGAACACGGCGTCCGGGCAGGGCTTTTTTCGCACGCCGTCCTTCGCGCCCGCGCTTGCGGCCAGAAGTCCCGGGAAATATTGCGCGGAGAGCGTTTTCACGGCATAATCCGGCTTGTTGGACACGACGGCGGACACGACGCCGTCCGCCTGCAGCTGCCGCAGCAGCTCCGAAATGCCGGGATAGGGCGTTGTAAAATCCGCGCAGTGGACGGCGTAATAGGGATTGAACGCCTCGAAGACCGCTTCGATCTGCGCCTCGTCCGTGCCTGCGGGGACGGCGCGCTCGATCAGCTTCCGGATGCCGTTGCCGACAAACGCGCGCACCTCCGGAAGCGTTCTGGGCGCGAAGCCCTGCGTGGAAAGCGCATAATTCAGTCCCTGCCGCAGATCGGCCAGCGTGTCGAGCAGCGTCCCGTCCAGGTCAAAAATTGCAAGCTGATACATGGTCTGATCCTCGCTTTATCTGTATTCGATGCGATTATAAAAGTTGCGGCCTCCGCTTGTCAATGCTATAATACAGCTATTCTGACGAAAAGGGACGAAAAAACATGGAAATTCATCAGATCACCGATTTTAACGCGCCGGAGCTGGATGTTTACGCGCGGCTGACGGAAAACCAGCTGGTGAACCGCGCCGACCCGGAAAACGCGCTGTTCGTGGCCGAAAGCCCGCTGGTCATCGGCCGGGCGCTGGACGCGGGCTGCGCGCCGGTGTCGTTTCTGATGGAGCAGAAGCATATTGAGGGCAAGGGCGCGGCGCTGCTGGCGCGGTGCCCGGACGTGCCGGTCTACGCGGCGGAGCTGGACGTTCTGACGCAGCTGACGGGCTTTCATCTCACGCGCGGGATGCTCTGTGCGATGCGCAGGCCGAAGCTGCGCGACCCGGCAGTGCTGCTGCAGGACGCGTCGCGCGTGGCGGTGCTGGAAAACGTGATGAACCCCACGAACCTCGGCGCGATCTTCCGCTCTGCGGCAGCGCTTGGCATGGACGCGGTGCTGCTGACGAGCGCGGGCAGCGACCCATTATACCGGCGCGCGGTGCGCGTGAGCATGGGCACGGTTTTTCAGGTGCCGTGGGCCTATCTGCCGGAGGGCTGGACAGAGTTTCTGCACACGCTCGGCTTCCGCACGGCGGCCATGGCGCTGCGGGACGATTCCGTCCGGCTGGACGATCCGCGCCTCGCAGCCGAGCGGAAGCTCGCCGTCGTGATGGGCACGGAGGGCGACGGGCTTGCAGACGCGACGATCGCCGCCTGCGACTATACCGTCCGCATCCCCATGCACCACGGCGTCGACTCGCTGAACGTCGCCGCAGCCAGTGCCGTGGCTTTCTATCAGTTGGGAAAACCCGCGGAATAACGCCGTTGACACACATAAACAGCCATGGTATCCTGAGATTACAAACAGAACCAAAGGAGGCGGTACGCATGGAAAAGAAGCTTGATCTGGAAGACACGGTGCGGGCCGTGACGGAGCAGCCCTGGGCGCGCATCCGTGCGTTCATGAAGCCGGTAATACCGGCGCTTGCCGCGGTGCTGATCGCCGCGCTTGCGGCGGGGTGTACCATGATGGACAGCGTTCCGCAGGAAACGCCTGCCTCGGAGGTCGAGCCGCCGGAGGCGCTTATCGCGGCGCGGGTCGAAGACGCGGAACCAGCGGACGAACAGCTGAAGACGCCCGTGGAGCAAGCGGGCGCATCGGTTCTTTCGGACAGCGAGCAAGCCGCGTTCTGCGCCTATCTGCTGGACAAGTTTGATGAGCTGGAGGTGCGCGGCGCATTCGACGCAGAATCGCGCTGGACAGCCGAGCGGCTGAGCGATACGGTGGCATGCCTGACCATCTATCGCCCCGACGCGCAGGATGAGGTCTTGGACGAGCTGATCTATCATGGAGAGACAGGACTCGTGAGCGACACGCGGTTCCGCTGCTATCAGGCATCTGTCGGAGACGACGCGCCGGAGAATGTCCGGACATACACGTACAATGCGCTGCTCAGCAGCGTCTATCAGAAGATCCCCTTCGAGTGCTTTGCGAACTATCTGGACGGGCATTACCGCGAGCTTTCCCCGCTCGGGCTGTGGAGCTATGACACCGTCTGGTCGGTCTCCATGACAGAGCGCGAGATGCGGCTGACGATCTCCGGGTTGCCGGACGGTGGAAGCGAGGCGTTTACGCTGGATCTGGACACGATGCTGGTGCGCCGGGAGGAGACAGACGCGCAGCGCGCGGTCTTTGCGCAGTGGTTCGATTTTGCTGTCCAATGGCGACTGGACAAGCTGCCGGTTTTCTGGTCTGACGAGACGGCGGAAGATGAAAATCATGGCCTGCCGGACGGCGCTTCGGCGTATCTCACATGGCTGTACGCGGTCAATCAGGAGACGCTGGACGCAGAAGGCTTGATCGAGCCAGACTGGGCCTATGCCAATATCTCGAAGTATTTCCCCATCCGGCGGCTGAGTTTTGACGATCTGCCGGACGTCTGGGAATTTAAAGACGGCGGTTATTCTCTGAGCCATGCCGATGCCGGGCAGAAGCCGCTCGTGCGGCTCGATTCGCTGGAAGCAGACGTTCTGGACGGCAAGACGGTTTACACGATGCAGCTGACGTTTTTGGCGACAGAGCACCCGGTCGGGGATGCGGAATGGGAGACGCTTCGCGCACAGATCCTGTCCGGCGACGAAACCGGGCTTCTGGAATCGCACATCGACACGTACCGCTTCCGGTTCTCCGGCGGAGAACCGTATTTTCTGGAGCACAATGAGCTTATGATCTGTAGATAAGGAACAGGCACGGCCTTTTGGGGGCTGTGCCTGTTTTGTGCGTTATACTGAGAAATATTGGAGATCCGCTTGTAGGGGCCGATGCCGGTCACAGCCGTTCGCGACGAAGGAGCGTTACGGATGTGGGTCTGCCGCTTGCCGGTACACATCGGCCCGTGAGGAAGTTGCGAATTTGCCGAAGACCACCATAATACCGGTCTATTCTGGCGGGCGGACAGAGTCGTCCGCCACTACAGGGAGTGCGAGTGGGCGTTGTAGGGGCCGACGACTCTGTCGGCCCATTGGGAAATTGCGAATTCGCCGGAAACCTCCGTAAAACCTGTGCGTTCTGCTGGGTCGATGCGATGCCCGCAGGATAGTTTCGAGGCGCAACTGCGCTTTGCGCGGCTCTTAGCGCCGAAGATGGGCATCGACCCCTACGCTGAAGTATGGAAGTGCATACGAATTTGCCGGAAGACTTTCGCTTCTCACAGCTTCCTGCTGCTGCCCCTCAGGCGCTTCGCGCCAGCTCCCTTTTCAGAGAAGCCTTATTCCGCGCAGCACGCCTTGATGACGGCGACGGCCTTTTGCAGCTGCTCCATCGGGATATTGAGGGCGGGCAGGAGGCGGAGCTTGTCCTTGGCCTTGATGACCAGCACGCCCTTTTCGCGGCAGGCGGCGATGATGTCGGACGCGTTTTTCTCCGTCTGGATGCCGAGCATCAGGCCGAGGCCGGACACACCGAGCACGCCCTTCGCGCCGGCCAATTCCTGTTTGATATACGCAGAGCGTTCTTCTACGCCTTCAAGCATCTTCTCGTCCAGACGGCTCAGGACGTTGATTGCGCCTGCGCAGCAGACGGGGTTGCCGCCGAAGGTCGAGCCGTGCGTTCCGGCGGAAAGCACATCCTGCACCTTTTCGCCCAGCAGCGTCGCGCCGAGCGGCAGGCCGCCCGCAAGGCCCTTGGCCGTGGAGACGATATCGGGCTGCACGCCGTAGTGCATATAGCCGTACAGCTTTCCGCTGCGGCCATTGCCGACCTGCACCTCGTCGCAGATGAGAAGCAGATCATATTGTTCGCACAGCTTCGCCGCGCCCTTGACGTATACCTCGTCCAGCGGCATGACGCCGCCCTCGCCCTGCACGACCTCCATCATAACGGCGGCGCATTTGTTGGCCTTGATCAGCTGCTCAAGGTCAGCCAGATCGTTCGGCTCGGCATAGACGAAGCCCTCGGTCAGGGGGGTAAAATCGTGGTGGAAGACATCCTGACCGGTCGCGGCCAGGGTGGTGATCGTGCGGCCATGGAAGCTGTTTTTCAGGGTGATGATGGTGGAATAGTCCTTGCCCTTTTTCTCCTCCGACCACTTCCGGGCGGCCTTGATGGCGCACTCGTTCGCCTCCGCGCCGGAATTGCCGAAGAAGACCTTCTTCATGCCGGTCTTTTCGCAGAGCATCTGCGCAAGCTTTACGCATGGCTCCGTATAATAGAGATTCGAAATATGCTGGAGCGTGCCGAGCTGCTTGGTGACGGCGGCCATCCATTCCTCGTCCGCCACGCCGAAGATATCAACGGCAATGCCGGTCGACAGGTCGATATATTCCTTGCCCGTATCGTCCCAGACGAGCGAACCCTTTCCCTTTACAATTGTCACGGGGAAGCGCGCGTAGGTGTTCGCAATATAGGTCTGGTCAAGCTTTTGTGTATCCATGTTCGTTCCTCCTATCTGGTGAACATTGTGCCGATGCCTTCATTTGTCAGCATTTCGATCAGAATGGCGTGCGGAACGCGGCCGTCGATGATGAACACGCGGTTCACGCCCCATTCGATGGCGCTGCGGCAGCATTCCGCCTTCGGGATCATGCCGCCCTGAATGACGCCGCTGGAAACAAGCTCCGGCAGTTCATCGACCCTGATGGACGAGAGGAGCGTCGACGGATCGTCCTTGTCCTTGAGGATCCCGGCGATATCCGTCATGGCGATGAGACTCTCCGCGCCAAGTCCGCCCGCAATGCGTGCGGCGGCGGTATCGGCGTTGATGTTGTAGATATTGCCCGCATCGTCATAGCCGACCGTGGACACGACCGGGATATAGCCCTTGTCGAGCACGTCCAGAATGGGCTTGACGTTCACGTTCGTGATCTCGCCGACGTAGCCAAGCTCCGGCTTTTTGATCTTCGCCTCGAGCATATGCCCGTCGAGGCCAGACAGGCCGATGGCGCTGCCGCCCTTAAGCTCAATCAGATTCACGAGCGTCTTGTTGATCTTGCCCGCCAGCACCATGAGCGCCACGCCGACGGCTTCCTCGTCCGTCACGCGCACGCCGTCGACGAACGTGCTTTTCTTTCCCATTTTGCCGAGCACCTCGGTGATCTCCGGCCCGCCGCCATGCACCAGCACGACCTTCACGCCGATCAGCTGCAGCAGGCAGATATCGCGGATGACGGAATCCTTCAGGTGCTCGGAGATCATGGCGTTGCCGCCGTATTTGACGACGACGATCTTGCCGCTGTAATCCTGAATATACGGCAGCGCGTGAACCAGAACCCTGGCCCGCTGTGCATTTGTGATATCCATGCCGCTCCCCCCTGTTACGTCCGGTAATCGCCGTTGATCTTTACATAGTCATAGGTCAGGTCGCAGCCCCAGGCTGTGGAGGCTGCGCTGCCGGATTTGAGGTCGATCAGAATTTCGATCTCGTGCTCAAGCAGAATTTTTTTGGCCTGCTCCTCGGAGAAGTCAACGCCCGCGCCGTTTTCGCAGACCAGAATGGTTCCAGCCTTGGACGCAAACTGCACGTCGATTTTGTTCACGTCGACCGGCGCGCCGGAATAGCCGATGGCGCACAGGACGCGGCCCCAGTTTGCGTCGGCTCCGAACATGGCGGCCTTGGTCAGGGACGAGCAGATGACGCTCTTGGCGACGGTTTTGGCAATGTCCAGCGTTTCCGCGCCGGAGACCTTGCATTCGAGCAGCTTTGTCGCGCCCTCGCCGTCGCCCGCGATGCAGCGGCAGAGATAGACGGTCACGGTATTGAGCGCCTGCATGAACGCGGTGAAATCCGCGCCCTCTTCGGTGATCTCCGCATTGCCCGCAAGGCCGTTGGCCAGGACCGTCACCATGTCGTTCGTAGACGTGTCGCCGTCGACGGAGACCATGTTGAAGGTGTTGGCGATATCCGTTGAAAGCGCCTTTTGGAGCATGGCGGGAGAAATGGCGCAGTCGGTCGTGATGAAGACGAGCATGGTCGCCATGTTGGGGTGGATCATGCCGGAGCCTTTGCAGATGCCGCCGATCTTGCATTCCTTCCCGCCGACGGTGAAGCTGACGGCGATCTCTTTGCGTTTTGTATCGGTGGTCATGATGCCCTCGGCAGCCTCGTCGGAGTGCGGGCCGAGACAGTTGACCAGTTCCGGGATTCCGGCGGCGATGGGCGCAATGTCGAGCGGCTGGCCGATCACGCCGGTAGACGCGACCACAACGTCGGACGGGCTAATATGCAGCGCCTGCCCCAGAAGCTCGCTCATTTGCTCGGCGATTGCAACGCCGTTGGCGTTGCAGGTGTTGGCGTTGCCGCTGTTGCAGATGATGGCCTGCGCC
>ENA-UOJJ01004544-UOJJ01004544.1-human-gut-metagenome-genome-assembly--contig:-CS66-NODE-4544-length-12837-cov-4.299327_pt1 | contig 12837 bp, 10 predicted proteins | sample MGYA00242343_ERZ723890 | MGnify/ENA metagenome assembly ERZ723890 | reverse complement strand
AGGATCAGGAACAGCTGGTATTTCATTTTACAATTGCGAGATGATTTCAGAGTGAAAATAAAAAGCTGGGGCAGAAATGAAGTATGCCTGTAGATTGCATTTTGATAGCGATAGGAAGTTATATCCTAAATCATATATAATTTAGAAGATAAAAATGGTTTAAGAGATTCGTTATGGAAATTTTGCATCTGATATTGGCTGGCGTATCTATTTGCAACCAAAATGCGACACTATTGCAACATCTCTAATATTGACTTCGGATTCTCTTTATAATAGAATGATAGTCGTAAAAAGAAGGCACGAAAAAGCAGTTTGTTTTATCCAGACTGTTTTTTTTGTGCCTTCTTGTCGTATAAATAATAGGAGGGCAACACATGGCGAACACAAAAAAAGCAATTGAAGAAGTAACGGAAAAAGAAAGTCCACGCGCAGTCTATAAAGGTGTCTTAACAATCGACGTTGACGCACAGGTGGAGAGCGCACAGGAGCAGAAGGATACCAGATGGCACCAGCTTTTAAATGCACACCATACCAGAAAGGTACTCACAGGTCAGCTTGGTGGTATTGAGAAGCTGGAGAGTGGCTGGATGGTAGCAGTCACATATTATAATGGCTTTCGTATCATTATTCCAATGAATGAAATGATGATTAACTTAAGCGGTGACGGACGGGAGAATGCAGACACTTTAAACCGACAGGTGCGGATTGCCAACAACATGCTTGGCTGTGACATTGATTTCATTATTAAGGATCTGGATACCAAAAGCCGGAGCGTGGTAGCCTCCCGAAAAGATGCCATGCTAAAAAAGCGTCAGACCTTCTACATTGGAGAAGAAGGGGAGAAGCCGCTTCTGTACCCTGGAAGAATTGCAGAAGCCCGGGTGATCGCAGTGGCGCCAAAGGCAGTACGTCTGGAAGTGTTCGGTGTGGAGGTATCTGTAAGGGCGCGTGATATGGCCTGGGAGTGGATGCTGGATGCTAACGAAAAATTTCAGGTAGGAGATCTTATCCAGGTCATGGTCAATAAAGTAGAAGGAACGGAACCGGATGAAATTCATGTGGAAGTTGATGCGAAAAGTCCGACGGCGAACATCAATAAGGACAATCTTAGGAAATGCCATAGGCAGGGAAAGTACACTGGAGTTATCACTGAGGTATATAAGGGAACTTATTTCATTCGTCTGGATATTGGAATAAATGCGGTGGCGCATTCCTGCAACATGTCTGCACTTCCTGGAAAGGGAGATAAGATTGGAATCGTGGTGACCAGAATTAACGATAATTACGAGGTTGCAGAAGGAATCATCACAAGACTGATTAAAAGGTGGAAATAAAAGTTCAAAATCCTATTGACACAGAAAAAGCATTTTTTTTACAATCTGGGCAAACAGGAAAGGAGACAAATTGAATGACAAAAACGAAGAAAAAAAAGCAGACTGAAAAACTGTATTGTCCATACTGTGGAAGGATGGCAGTGTTACGCCCGGCAAAGCATGTCTATGGCAGTCAGAACCTGGATCCTGGCAATTACCTGTATGTCTGCAGTGGTTATCCATCCTGTGATTCCTACATCGGGGTACATAAAAAGACCATGCGCCCTATGGGAACCCTGGAAAATGGAGATCTGCGCCATAAGCGGATTGAAGCACACCGTGCCTTAAACCAGGTGGTAAATTCTGGAATAATGACGAAAAAAGGTATATATATCTGGTTGCAGAACAGGTTCGGTCTAAGGGAAAAAGATATGCATATCGGAAAGTTTTCAGAATACCGGTGCGAAGAAACTGCCCGGGAATGCAAGGCTTTACTGGAACAACATACAAAAAGAAAGCAAACTGTTTCTAATAAAACAGATCTGGCGGCATGAAGAAAGGAAGGCATTGTTTGCGTCTGCAGGCTAATGAAGAGGATGTTTACCGTTTAATGGACACAAAAGAACGGTACTTCTGGATGATTGGTATCGGCTCTTTACTGGAGGGAATCGCAGCATATTTCCTATACTTTCGGATCAAATGCTGGGACCTGTTATATCTATGCGTGATACTTGCCTTGGGAATTATACTTCTTTTAAGACAGGCTGTTAAAATCAGCAGAAAGATCATGGAAGCAGAAGTCTGCTATATGGAGTTGGACGTAGACAGTCTGGCGGTCTGCCAGCCGGAGAAAAACGGACATTATGAATGCTGTCGGATATTTTACAATGAAATAGACAAGATTGTAGAAGGCACCCTTCGAGGAGTCCCTGAGTTTTATATTGTTTTAAATGATCAGAAAGAAAGAGAAAGCTTTTTTCTTTTAGACGAGGAAGAGCAGAACCGAAATATCTTTCGAGTTCGTTCATTTGGATTTGACCATCAGAAATTTATCGAATTTTACAGGAAGCTACGGTGGAACGTACCTGGAAGGGTCCGGATCATCGGAACAAAAAATCAGGATGTGTGGAATCTTCGAAAACCAAATATGGAAATCTGTATCATAGCAGGAATGATTGCCTGTTATGTGATTCCAAAACTCCTGGAAGTCATGAAGCTGTTTTAGGAGGAAAAAGGCTATGAAATGGTACACGGCAATCGGCTGTAAAGGAGAAGATGGGGAAGGGCAGCTTCTGGTGAAAACTGATAACCAGGAGAAGGTACTTACAGAAATGGAGACCATGCTCTGGGCAGCCCTTACCTGGACAATATGTGCAGAAAACAGAATCTACTCTCAGATGTACCGGGTACTTTGTATTACATTTGGGAAAGAACGTGCAACAGAGTGGGCGGATGAAGAAGATTTCCTGTTTTGTTTAAGACGCCTGAAAAAGCGCGGACTGGTAGCAGAATGCGAAGGGGAAAATAAAGAGGAGGCTTTGCAATTTCTTTTTAGTAAATCAGTAGTAGCCCCTGTTGTAGATTCCTTTTCTGGCCGTGTAAGGGAATTTGCAGAGAATCTGGCTCTTGGAAAATGAATAAAAACAGCGCTGAGAGCGCTTAAAAAGCCGGTATTTACTTATGAAGAACTCAGGGTGCTGCAGCAAATTTCCAGAAACGGGTACATTCCAGACCATCTGGCCAGCTTAAATGAGCAGGCAGGGAATGTCCTGCTATCAGCAGAAGAAAAGAAGAAAGTTCAGGATCAGGTTGGGGTGGAATTCATGCAGATTCTGATTTCCTTATATCAAAAGAAACAGTTTGTGATCAGCTACATCAAAGAAGGAGGCTTCCTTGAAGAAAAGAAACAAATGGAAAATATGGCTGTCTGATGCAATATTGAAACACAGGCGAACCTATGCCGGTATACCCGGATTTTTTAAAAAGAGAATTGTGAATACTTTATGTTTATCATTTCTCTTACTGTATGGAGGCTGTGCACTTGGCCTGGCACAAAGATCTGCCGGATTTGTGGGCTGGACAGTCTTTTTAACTATCTGTGGGATCGGGGATGCGGTTTATGTTTATTATCTGGCAGTGACAAGATCCTATGAGGTGGTGGAAGGAACAGTATCTGAAATCCATGCGGAACTTTTTTTTGATGGCTTTAAGAGGGTTATAGTGTTGCAATCAGATGGGCTTACTACCGAGCTGTTGCTTAACAAAAGAACCAATGTTATGCATGGGAAATCTTATCGATTCTATTTTAATCAAAATGCACATGCATTTTCTGGCATTCACAGGCTGGACGCTGCTTTTGATTTTGGAAATTTTTTTGGCGTGGAGGAGGTAAAAGAATAATCCAGGGCGGGGAGCATCAGGCATGGTTCGAGTCCATGCCGCCCTGTTTCCATACAGCCGTATGGAAAATATGAAAAAAGGAGAGATTTTATTTATGTCGGAAACAAAATGTGGAACCGTGAAATGGTTCAGCGCAAAAAAAGGTTACGGATTTGTAACCGGGGAGGATGGGGAAGATTACTTTGCCCATTTCTCCCAGATTAAAATGGAAGGTTTTAAAAGGCTTTCCGGCAAGCAGCCTGTACAGTTTGAAGTAGGTGCCGATGAAAATGGCAGGGAAATTGCCGTGAATATTGTCCCTCTTACAACAGGGGAAGAAGCGTAAGAGCTAATAAATTTTGAAACACAAAATATACAAAAAATGTGTTTGACAGCCACTATATCTTGTGGTAACCTATAAATGAAATCATATTTTATCAGCCATTATATGGTTGATCTTTCATTTGGATCCGGACATTCCGGATGTTTATCTTTTGGGCAGTTCGCCCTAAAACCAGCAAATACTTTGGAACATTGGAAGACGCGAAGAGAAAGGTTTTCTTTTGGTGTCTTTTTTTGTTAAATAAATGAAAAGGAGGAGCCAGAATGAGAAAAATCAAAGAGACTGTACTGGTCAAAATGAAAAAAAGAAGTGCCAAATAACCCAAAAAGAAAAGGAGAAGATTTATGCAGGAAGTAAACTGGGATGATGTAAATTTATTAGAACTTGGAGTGCTGCTTGACATGGCAAAGGATGGATATTTTTTCCAGATTGCAGATGGACGTATCAGATCCATTGTAGTAAAGCTCATATCCTGAACTCAAAGGAGGGGCTATGTACTATAAGGATGATTTTAACGTGACATTTAAAGAGGAATCTGCTTTTTATAGATATCTGGATGATGTTGAGAAAAGGGCTGAATGGTTCCGTGCACAGAGTAAGGATCTGAAGGTAGAAGCAGTAACAAAAAATAGCATCTGCTCCCCGATTGGAAACATTGATCTGGAATATTTAAAAGATGATACCCTGAAAAATTCCGGCTTGCTGATAAAGACTACGGACCGCAGCTGCTTTCTTGGGATATCCGCAGTCAAAAGCTTAAAAGGCAGAGCCAGAATTGATGGAAAGGCACTTGCAGAACTGGACAAGGAAACCCTTGCCTATATTCTGAATGAATGCCTGAAAGTTTCTAAGGGAAAATCCCTACTCCGCTTTTGTGAAGGCAAGGTGCGGGCAGTTTTATCTGGTGATGAAAAGGATTATTCAATTATGTCCATGCCGGAGGTCTACACAATTGCAGGAGCTTATATCTATAGTGATTTTGAAACAGCTGCCTTTAAGTCCGGATGTGCAGACCACAATCTGGTAAATGCAACATGGGAGTTAAGGGACCAGCGGCTGAACGAATCTTATCAGGAATTATTAGGACGTTATGGGAAAACTTTTAATGGGGAACTGTCTGCGTCAGTCAGGATCAGCACATCTGATGTAGGAAGCTCCGGTGCCAATATATTTTATACGGTGTCTGTCAATGACCAGTACATTATATTAGGAGAAACCCTGAAAGTACGCCATAAAAATTGCAAGGGAACCGAAGATTTCAACCAAAATATGGCATCCATTTTTGAATATTATAAGGCAGCCGTACAGGAGGTTTTGCAGCTTTGTGATATCTGGGTGAATCATCCTGCAAATGCCATGATCGGTGTCATGAAGCAGGCAGGCTTTTCCAAAAAGCTGATTGCAGAAACGGTAGAACGCTACCGCGCATCAGCTGGAGAGCAACCTTGCAGTGCCTATGAAATCTATTGTGGAATCTGTGATGTTATTTCAATCGCAAGACAGCAGGAAACCAATGAACGGGGACTGCTTCTTTTGGAAGAAAAAGTGGCAGCCTGTGTAAACAGGCGCTGGCATGAACTTGACATTCCAGGTGAAATTAAATATTAGGAAAAACAGACGAAGGCAGGAAATCCTGTCTTTTTTGTATGTAGGAGGAAATTATGCAGTATCCGGATTGGCTTATGAAAGCAAAAGAATCTAAGAAACTACTCCAGTGGATACAGGACCCGGTGCACAGCTTCAAAATGTTTCACGGTCGGCTATTACTAAAATGCCAGGAAGAGGACTGCATAGTGTTTTATGCAGTTGATTCCAAGGAAAAGGATTGTTTACAGCTTAAGGAACCAAAACTTTGTGGTGTACTTTATCTGCCGGATTATTTTTTGTATGAAGTGGACACTGCTTTTTATGAAGCAGTCGGGATACCTGCCGATTTTATTTTTCCAACCAGGGAAAATCTTAAAAAAGAAGTGGAAGGCAGGGTCACCCATCTGGTGAAAAATCTGATTGATACAAAATGGGACAAGCTCCTGTTAAAGTACCAAAACCAGAGGGACAGCCTTTTTCCTAATATAAACCGGACACAGGTGCAGGAAACTTCCAAAAGATACCTGAAGGCCAAAATAAAGTCGGAGGAGCTGTTTTACAGTCCAAAGTTTTCCTTTGCAAAGATGCAGGTGGAGTACACGGATGTAATGTTTCTTTACTGCCTAAACCACCACGAGAAGGCTGTACAAATGATTGCAGATAAATGGCTGAAGGAATCTCTTTGGGAGATTTCCCAGAAAAGGATCTACCTTGGATGTGTCCGCGAAGAAATGGAAGAGCTGCAAAAAAAGGCAGCATGAAGGAGGAAATGGATTTATGAGTAAATTTGAGTATCTGAATCTGACTCAGAAGATGATCAAAATAAGAAAGATGGTGCCAAAGCTGATACGGAAACGGTACAGCGAAGAAGTACCTTATGATTTTGTGCGGCTGGATGATATTTATGAATACCTTACCCCGGCGCTTACGAAATATGGTGTGGATTTTGAGGTACTTACCGAAAAGCCCACCCAGGTGGATTCTTCCGGAAACCAGGTATATCTGATACCATTTGGCAATTTATGGCGGTATGAAGCAGATCTGAAGCTCTGCTGGGTAAATGCAGATCGTCCAAATGAAAAAAGTTACAGTGACATTCATGTGGTCGGAACCAATGAGGTTCCGGACAAAGCCAAAGGTGCAGCCTGGAGCTATGGACTGAAATATTATCTATTAAATAAGTATAACATCGTCCAGGCAAACACCGAGGATCCAGACATGCGCGGCCCTGCTCCGGATGGCGACAAAACAAAAAAAGAAAAAACACAAAACAAAGTAGAAAACACGAAACCAGACTTATCCCCTAAGAAAACGGTTTCGGTTACTAATGCTGTAAAATCAGAGCCCAAAAAGAAGGAAGCCAAAGAAAAACTAGTACATCCCCCGAAATCTGGTTCTGCTGAGGCTTCTGCTGAAGAAATCGGACAGTCCTTAAAACGAAACGAAAAACTTACCTCAAAGACAGTTCATAATGGCAATGCAGTGAGTGGCAAACAGACTGTTAAGATTTCGGAAGATTCTTTTGATCTTGAAATCAGTCCTGACGAGATCCGTGATTTACAGGATAATGATGATAATTTACCAGGCCAGATGCAGTTTGGCATGGAAGAAAAGAACCCAGAAGAGGTTTTTGAAGAGACAGACCAGGAAGAGGAAGAATTTCACCTTGTCAGTGAGGAAGATGAAAATCCATTTGACGACGAGAAGGAAGAGGAGACAGCAGAAGATTTCCCTATGGATTCAGAAGAGGATGATGTGGAAAAAGCGAAAAAAGTAATATGTAATTTTGGCTTATTTAGTGGGATGTCCCTTGGTGAAATTTTGTATAAACCAGACGGTCCCAAAACTTTAAGATGGATGGGAAGCGGATATAAAGGAAGCAATAACGAAATGAGGAAGGCTGCGAAGATTATTATGGATTACGAAGATCATAAAAAAATAGCAGCATAAAATGATTGTGGCTCCGGAAATACGGAGCCACATTTTTTAGGAGGAATCATGTACGAACATCCATTTACCATAAAAGAAGTGGCGTGGCTGTTATCCATCCGTTGTCTTGATGGCGGCTCCGCCCAGGAATTCCCGGTGGAATGTCCATACTGCGGTGACACCAGAGGAAAATGCAGTTTTTGTGTCAGTAAAAATGGAGAAATGAAAAATGTTTTTAACTGTTTCCACTGTGGGGAAAGCGGAAATATGCTTACCCTGTATGCAGACATTATGGGATTTTATGGAGCAGACCGGTGTAAGGAAGCTTATCAGGATATCCGGAAACGGCTGGAACTTAACAGGCAGGTGACAGGAAATGGGTATAAAAAGATGACAGCCAGTTCTGGCATGAAAGAGGTGGTGCCTAAAAAATCACCCGAGTACCTGGATTTTGTGTACCGGGAACTGCTTTCCCTTTTAAAGCTTCAGGAGCGCCATAGACAGGATTTTAAAAGACGCGGTGCTGCTGACATAAAAATAAAGGAACTGGAACAAAAAGGATATAAAAGTATTGAACCGGAAAATTCCGTTTCTATAGCAGAAAAACTGTTGAAAAAAGGTTTAAGGCTGGATGGAATCCCAGGTTTTTTCCGGAATCGGTCTGGTATATGGGAAGCAGCTTTTTATGAGGGAAACCAGGGCTATCTGTGTCCGGTGTATTCCCTTGATAGAAAAATAGCAGGTTTTCAGATACGTGTTGACAATCCTATAAATCACCGGAAATATATCTGGTTTACAAGCAGTGGATTTTCGGGAGGGACTTCAAGCGGCAGCCCGGCCGGGGTGTCCGGCTATATAAGCCCGGTGCAAAGGAGCATCCATGTAACAGAAGGAATTTTAAAGGCAGAGCTTGCCAGCCTGAGAAGCGGATATCCTTATATTGGAATCCCAGGGGTGGGAAACTATAAAAGTCTGTTTCCTGTGCTTGCAGATTTAAAAAGCAGGGGGTTACAGACCGTGTACGAATGTATGGATATGGACAAAATGATGGATCTTACCTGCCGTTGTGACTGTATGGAAAAGTGCATCGTATGTGGGACACCGGAACGTTTGTTGAGAAAACAGGAGTGCCCACAAAAAAGGAGGAAGCGTGATACCATCCGGAAAGGATGCCTTAAACTGTATGACATGTGCGAAAGGCTTGGGTTAAACTGCCAGAGAATCAGCTGGGACACGGATGCAGACGGTTTGTGGCTTGGCAATTACAAGGGCGTAGATGACTGGATTTACAGCAAGCCACCAGAAGAAAAAGAGAGTTTTTATTGATTTAGTCAAATAAAAGGGGATCTGAAATCTGTATTCAGGTCTCTTTTTATCTGGCTAAACAGGCCAGTAGAAAGGAGAAAAAGATGGAAATCAGGGACAGACCATGCCTGGTAAAAACCAGGGACAGACCATTATCTAGGAGAGGAGAAAAACATTGGGTAAATTTAAGGGAAAAAGGTGGCTTGCAGGTGCAATGGCGGTTATGCTGTGCTGCAGCAGCTTCCTTCAGACAGGTGTTTTTACAGTATCCGCTGAAGCGGAGACAGAAGTGGCACAGGAGGCTGTGCAGGAACCGATGGCAGTAGAGAAAACAGAAGAAGAACTGATCGCGGAGACCGTTTCTGATCCTTCTCTTGCTCTTGAAATTAAGCAGGGAACTGCCTTTGATGTAGCGAAAGATTTTACAGGGTTAGGCTTAAAAGATGGTGACAGGGCAGAACTGAAAAAGGCTGCCATGGAGGATGGAACCACATTTGATTCTGGAAGACCAGGGATCTATAAATGTGTTTATCAGATCACACCTAAAGAAGGTGATTCTTATCTGGTTGCAAGAACCATTACCGTAACTGAAAAAGAACCGGAAACCCAGGCTGCTGGACATTCCGGTTCTGAGGAGTCTGGGGACAGCGAAGATCCTGACCCTCTGCCTGAACAGCCAGCAGTTGCTGTGGAAGTTCCGGCAGAAGAGGAAAAAAAGGATGCAGATCTGGCAGAGATACCAGTAGAAGGTGAAGAAGCAGATGTGTCTGTGGAAACAGAAGTGGATACAGAAGAGAAACCGGAGAACACAACAGAGACAGATATTCAAGAGGATGATGGTTTTGGTTCTGAAATTCTTCCAGAGGAAGAGTTTGACTCTGAACTGGAACGCGCTGAGGAAGAGAACACTGTGGATCCGGAGACCGGACTGACACTCGGTGAAGTGTTAGAGCAGGCCCAGGAACAGAACCTGGATCTTATGGAAATGGAAGAAGGGGAAACTGCATCTTTTATTGCTACATATGCTTCTACCACAACAGATGTCAGTGTAACACGCGGAAGCTGCTATTATTACAGTGACTATGATCTCGGTTCTTACCTAACCTATAAATATACCGTCAGCTTTAACAATGTAACAGCAACTGCCTATTGCATTCAGCCGTCCAAGAGTAGTCCAGGGGATGGTGTATTTAAGATTACCAGACTGGGAGATGGAAAGAAACTTGCCAAGGTCTGCTACTATGGTACAAAGGCATCCAGAGTTAATGGTTTCTTTAAAACAGAGCACCCGGATTTTTCCGCAGGAAAGCAGTTTGTAATTACCCACCTTGCAGTATCATACGCAAGTGGAAGTGACGATGCGTTTTCCGGTGCAAATGCAAACGGCCAGGCACTTGCTATGGAATTATATAACTATTGCATGGCTCAGCCGGAGATCCCAGATGTAGCCATGGCGTTTTCCAATCCGAATGTGACCGCTTACATTGATGGAAGTGAGCAGCGCACAGAAGAAATCAAGTTTAAGGCAGATACCCTGCAGAACATTACCATGAAACTTCCGGCCGGTGTGGTATTTCATAACGTGGATACCGGTGAAACAAGCGAAGGTGGTGCTAAGGTAAAGGTGTATGGTGGAACAACGTTTTATCTATCCGCACCTCTGAATCAGGCCACAGCCGTTGCAGGTTCCTGGAAATCTACTATGAAGGGTTATATTACGAAGGATTTTTCCGCATATAAAGTAACCACAGGTACTGACACCCAGAACCTGGCCCTGGTATTCGGCGAGGGTGTGGACGATGAGAAATACGTGGATTTTTCCGTTACCTGGCTTCAGCAGGCGACCATTGAAATCATAAAAAAAGACAGAGGTTCCAATGCCCTTTTAGCTGGCGCGGTTTATGGCGTGTATGGTGATGAGGCCTGCCAGAACCTGATTGTGGAAATGCCTCCGACAGATGAAAACGGTGTTTCTTCTGTTACCATTGATAAAACACAGGATGTGGTTTATTTAAAAGAAATCACAAGCCCTGTCGGCTATCTTGTGGATGCCACTGCCCATGATGTGACCCTTGTCATGGGAAGCAAAGTTACCAAGGAACTGCTGGACGATGAGAAAAAGGCTTCTCTTACCGTTTATAAAGAGGGTGAAGTTTTAACCGGTGCAGATGTAACGGATGAAAAGGTAACCTTCCGTTATGAAACAAGAAGGCAAAAAGGTGCGGTATATAATGTCTACGCAGGAGCGGACATTGTGGCTGCAGATGGATCTACTATTTATCAGAATGGTGCCCTTGTAAAAGAAGGTCTGACAACCGGAGAAGACGGAAGTGCAACCCTTGATAACTTAAACATAGGAACCTACGTGGTAACCGAGACACAGGCACCGGATAAGCTGGTCTGCACAGGCGAATCCCAAACCGTAACCTTATCAGCTGCCGATGAAAACGAAGAAGTTTCTTTTAGCACGGTTACCTTTACCAACGACAGACAAAAAGCCTCTGTATCTTTGGTAAAACAGGATGGGGAAACCAGACAGCCGCTTGCAGGTGCAGTTTTTGGAATGTATGCAGGGAATGATATTGTATCTGCAGACGGGAATGTGATCGTCAGAAAAGACACCCTGATTGAAAAGGTAGCTACTGGTACGGATGGAAAAGCAGGTTATACCGCAGACCTTCCGGTTAACAATTCCTACTATATCAAAGAACTTCAGGCACCCCAGATGTACGTGTTAAATACTTCTGATGTTTATTCCTTTGCATTTAATTATGCAGGGGATAAAGAGAAAAAAGTAGAATTTACACATACTTTTACAGATGAGCGCGTCCGTGTGAATATCCATCTTACAAAGGAAGACAGTGAGACGGGAAAGAACGCACAGGGAGATGCAACTTTAGAAGGTGCTGTTTATGGCCTATATGCAAGGGAAGCAATTGGTTACCCGGATGGCAGCAGCGGGGTCCTTTATCCAAAAGACGCCCAGGTTGCGACACTTACCACCGACAAATCTGGAAATGCAAGTGTATCCGGTCTCTATCCTGGAAAATACTATGTAAAAGAGATTACTCCGCCTGCAGGTTATGTCCTGGATGAAGAAGAGCATGATGTGGAAGGCAGCTATGAAGGTGACCAGGTGAAAGAACTCGATTGTACCATTACAGTTGCCGAGAATGTGAAAAAACAGCCGTTCCAGCTGATTAAGGCTGCAAATAACGGAAAAACAGATGCCGATCTGTTAAAAGGCGCCGGATTTTCCGCTTATCTCGCAAGCAGTTTAAGTACAAAAGAGGATGGTTCCTATGATTTTGCAAATGCCGTTCCCGTAGTGCTGACAGAAGATGGAAAGACTGAGATCTTTACGGACGAAAAAGGCTATGCCTGCACAATCCCACTTCCATATGGAACTTATGTGGTAAGGGAAACCACAACACCGCATAATTTCAAGCCCGTTGACGATTTCACCGTTGTAATCAGTGAGAATAAGTCAGAACCCCAGGTTTGGAGAGTGTTATTGGACGATGAGTTTTCCGCAAAACTAAAGATCATTAAACAGGATGATGAAACCAAGAAGCCGGTCCTGGTTGCAAACACCGAGTTTAAAATTTATGACCTGGATGAAGGAAAATATGTAGAGCAGACGACCACCTATCCAAGTACCGTTACCCATAAATCTTATTTTACGGATGAAAATGGTTATCTGATCCTGCCAAGTGCTCTTAAATGCGGCAACTACCGGATCGAGGAAGTAATGGCCCCGGACGGCTATACCCAGAATACCAATTATGTAGAAATAAAGGTGGACAGCAACACTGCTTATCAGATGGATTCTACAACTGGAGATGCAATCATTACGGTTGTCTATGAGAACCATCCGGCAAAAGGAAAGCTCATCATCCATAAATCCGGGGAAACCCTAAAATCGTTCAAAAAAGATTTTACCTACGAGGAAACTTCCCTTTCTGGTGCTGAGTTTGCGGT
>ENA-UOJJ01004541-UOJJ01004541.1-human-gut-metagenome-genome-assembly--contig:-CS66-NODE-4541-length-12847-cov-5.659084_pt1 | contig 12847 bp, 13 predicted proteins | sample MGYA00242343_ERZ723890 | MGnify/ENA metagenome assembly ERZ723890 | reverse complement strand
GTCCACAGTTCGTTTTCCGAGTTGCTGGAAATGCTCATGGCCAGCAGCTTTTCCGCCATGGGGAAAATGGCGATCTCCAGCTGGAAGGGCTGTTCGATGGCCGTGAAGGGGCCGTATACCGGGGCGGGAGTGGCCGAAGGTGTGGCCGAGGGTACGGCGGAAACCTCGGGAGAAGGGGAAGAACCCGGCGTAGGCGCAGCGGTTTCGGCGCTGCCGTCCAGCACCAGACTGACTTCCTCCTGATCGGAATCGACCGCCGGGACGGCCGCGTCCTGCCGGGTGCGTCCGCTGATCTGCACCGTCAGGTACAGGGTGTCCATGCGCTTGCCTTCGCCGGACAGACGCGCGTCGCTGACGGTATTCACCCGGATGCTGGCGGGCGCAGGATCGAAGCCCAGCGCGGTCAGCTCGTCCCGGAGAACGGTGGCCAGCAGGTTGCGCAGACCGTAGGGAGCGATGTCGTGTTCCTCGTTGGTGTAGCTTTTTTGGAGGGTCACGCTTTTGACCACGCTGTACGGGTTTTCCACGTCGTAGGGGTCGTCCGCAACGGCATAGTAGCCGTAATCACCGCCGCCCGGCCAGACGCTTTCCACCAGCTCCGTCTGGCCGCCGTTGGAGGCGGCGTAGTAGCACTGGGCCAGCTTGCCTTTGTAAAAGCCGCACACGCCGTAGGTCTCCTCCACGGCTTTTTCCGCGTTGCCGTAGCCGGAGATATACCCCCGGAAGACCTGATCGTTGGTGGTGTCCACCACGTCGTAGTCCGCGTCCGGGCTACGCTTGCGCAGGACGTAGGTGCGGGCGGCCACGGTCTGGGCCTTCAGCGCCTCCAAGGGGAACGAATTGCTCATTTCATAGGGCACGACCCCCAGCAGGTAATCCTCCACGTGCAGGGTCAGAATGGGCAGAAGCGCACCTTCCGAAATTTTCAGCCGCAGATCGCCCTGATACAGAGCCGGATAATTTACCCGGCGGAAGCCGATCTCGGTGGCGCCCGGGTCGGCGTATCGGGTCAGGGTCAGGTCAGCGCCGCCGTTCAGGGTCAGCGCGCCGCAGTAAACGAAAATGCTGCCTTCTTTTAATTGAAAGGAAATCTGACTGCCGCCGGGCAGATAAAGCTCCGTGCCCTGCTCCGTGCAAAGACCGTAGGCGCTGGACAGGCTTACGTCGATTCGATCAGTGATCTGCAGCCGCCGAAGCAGCACCCGCACCTGTGGGTCAATGGTCTGACCGGCGGAGGGAATCTCGGCGCTGTCGGCCAGCACCGGCGCGGCCAGACCGGCCAAAAGAAGCAAAGCGGTCAGAGCCGCCAACCATCGTTTTTGATGAGAACGTTGAAACATAGGGGTTTCGCGTCTCCTTTCCTGCCGCAGAGGGCAATGGGAATCCACAAAACAAACGAACGAACCCTTTCATTCCCTGCATGTGTTTTTTTCACAGGAATGACGAAAACGGCCAAAGACAGAAGAACGGCGGAAAAAGCCGGTCAATACAGCATGACCGTCAAATCATCCATCCGATCCCGGGCGGAGGTGACCAGCACGCGAAGCGCATCCGTGCGGATGGGGGCGGCGCTTCGGTCGTGAATTTGACGATGCCCCACCGTCGTCCCTTCGATCGTGCCGAAGGGGCCGCTCCATTGGCCGTTTTCATCCCGCCATTCAATGAAATATTCCGAAATACGCTGGCCTTTTTCGATGGGCTCCCGCAGCTCGATATAGCGCACGTCCTCCGCTCTGTCCAGTTCCAGCAGAAATTCACACTGATCCCCGGCAGGACGGTCGATGCGCCGCAGGGGCCGTCCCTTTGCCAGCTCCCGTCCGAAGGCGGCTTTCAGCGCACTGCCCAGTTCCCGCAGCCGCTGCACGTCCCGGTCGTCGAATTTCCCGTTCGGCATGGGCGGGATGTTCAGATTCAGACAGGCGTTGTGCCCCACGGAGTTCAGATACGCCTGCATCAGCCGCTCCACGGAATGGGGTGCTTCCTCCGGGTGATAGAACCAGCCGGGGCGGATGGACATATCCACCTCCGCGCCGCAGAAGTTCAGCCCGGCAGAGCGGGCGATCTGCTCCGCGACGCCCAGATTTTCCTGCGTGTTATAAACGTAGTCCAGCTGATCTGCCCCGGGCACATACCACGGCCCCGGCCCGGTCTGGGTCTGCGGGGACAGCTTGCACAGCTCGTGAGGCACCACGGCCCATTCGCTCCGCCGGGCCCTGCCGGACTCGTTGCCGATCCAACGAACGTCCGGCCCGCCGTCCTGAAAAATGACGGCGTTAGGCTGATATTTCCGCACCAGACGAATAATGCCGGGGAAGTCATACACCTGCTTGCGGCCGTTGGGGCCTTCACCGCACGCGCCATCCAGCCAGACGCAGAAAATATCGCCGTATTCGGTCAGAAGCTCGGTCAGCTGGTTCTGGTAATATTCGTTGTAAGCCGCCGTGCCGTACAGCGGGGAGTTTCGGTCCCACGGGGACAGATAAAATCCGAACGCGATACCGCCCCGGCGGCAGGCCTCGGCGGCTTCCCGAACCACGTCCACCTTGACGGGGCAGTTTTTGACGGAATGCTCCGTGTACCGGCTGGGCCATAGGCAGAAGCCGTCGTGATGCTTGGCGGTCAAAATCAGCCCCTTCATCCCGGCGGACTTGACGGCCTCCACCCATTGGTCGCAGTCCAGCTCCGTGGGGTTGAATATGCGCTCGTCCTCGTCGCCCCGTCCCCATTCCAGCCCGGTATAGGTGTTGGGCGAAAAGTGGACGAAGGCGTAAAACTCCCGCTTGTACCATTGCAACTGCCGGGGCGAGGGGGTTACATGGGCCGCCTGACGCAGAAATTCTTTCAGATCGTTGGAAGCATTCGTCATTGCCAAAATCCTTTCTTTGGAAGGGGCGAAAAAGAATGACAGAGCCTTTACCGCGGGAGAAAAACAGTCCTGCCGGAGCTGTCAGGATTCCATGACGCTGCGGAAGTCGATGCTCCGGGTCTGGGCCTGCTCCATCTCATCCAGACAGCGCTGAATGGCGGCTTCGTCGCTGCCCGCGTCCTTCAGCGCCTCTACCCGCGTGTACCAGAGAGGCTTCAGGCAGCGATAAAGGGGCAGCGCGGCTTCCTTTTCCGCTTCGGAGAAGGCATACACGCCCGCGGCTACCTTCAGCGCGGACAGAATGGCGTTTCGTTCTTCGTCCAGGGAGCCTTCATAAATTTCCCGGAACAGATAATTCAGGAATACGTCCTTCCCGGCCAGATTGAAATCATAAATGCCTGCGAAGTTTCCCAGATCGTCCAGCAGAACGTTGGTGTCGTTCAGGTCTGCCTGAAAGACGGACGTTGGCAGCCCGGCGTAGCACTTTTCCAGCGCGGCACGATTTTCTTCCCAGCGGGCGAACATCCTGCCGGTCTGCGCCGCAAACCGTTCCGGCAGCGTTCGGCTGTAGCGCTTAAATTCCAGCGCGTTTTCGGTCACTTCGTCCATTTCGTCGCCGCCGAAGGTGTCGAACAGGCAGTAGGCGGAGGGCAGGTTCGTATACTGAAAGCGGCATGCGGCCACTTTGGCCGTCATACGGTACAGCTCGTCCCGAAAGGGCTTCGTGTTGGGACAGCGGTCGGCGGAAAGATAGGGTGAAAATTCCTCCGCATAGGCAAAGCAGCGGTGCCCTTTATAAAGAACCGCGGGAAAATCGCCGCAAAGCGACGAAAAAATTTGCGGGCAATAAAAGCCCAGTCTGCGGTATTCGCTGGCGCAGCGCCGCCACATGGCGATATGCTCGGGGTCGGTAAAGGCGTTTTCGGCCAGCTTGACGACCAGCTTTTTTTCGGAAGCCAGCCGTGCGAAGATTGCCTCCCGGAAATCGCCGCCCTCCCGACTGGTGTTTTTGATTTGAATCTCCGCAACGGTTTCAGCCGTAAACAGAGAAACGACCTGCGTTGCCGTGGATTCGTTCATACTGAAAAAAACTCCTGCAGAAAGATGGATTTCTATGGCACAGTGTAGCATTTTTGGGGGACGCTGGCAATACAGGCCGCAAAAGAATCCTGGGCGCCGGGAAAAAATTTTCCATTTTTTCCGTTGATTAGGAGAATGGAAACGGACACATCGGACGATCAAAACAATGGGGAAAAGCGAAAATGAAACGCTGTCTGGCTGCGCTGTTGCTTGTGACAATGACCATGATGATGAACTGTGGGTTGGGAAGGGCGGAGGAAACTGTCTTCCCGGCCGATACGCCCTTTGCCGACCGGGCGGCAGAGGAAGCCCATCTTCGCGCCAATCGGGCGGTACACGACCGGTATCTGTTTGAACCTGACCTGTATGTTTGCGCCATGACCGTGCAGAAAAACGGGGATCGCCTTTTTGAATACCGCTGGCAGTATTCGCCCACAGCGATATTTTCAGTGAATGTGGCGAAGGATTCAGAGAGCCTCTACGATGAATGTCTGAAAGCCCAGCTCGCGCAGTGCCGCCGCCGTGGGCAGGGAATCCGTATAGTTGCCGCGGAACTGATACGCGCCGCCCGCCATCAGCACCACCGCGCCCTTGGGCTGAACGCCCGTGCGCACAGGAATCGCCGTGACGTATGGCCGGAAATCCCAAGAATCGAAATAGCCGGTCATGTTCTCGGTAAAGCGAGTCTTGGCGGGAACATTGCCCTCTTCCCACAGATACAGTGCCTGAATGTGTTCAGGATCGGCAGCTGTATTCAGCACGGTGGCGTTGCCCTCCGGCTCAGGCAACCGCCGCAGCATATTGTCGCGGGAATAGTCCTGAATTTTGCCCGAGCCGTAATTGTACTTAGACGGGAAATCATCCGGGGTAGGAACGGTATCGGCAGAAGTACCTTCGCGCAGGTCGTCCATTCCATCGAAGAAACTGGAAGTATTCGTATTGCCTTTCATCATTGCATCCTCAATCGCGTCGATACCGTTCTCCACCTCGCTGGCAAGCGCGCCTGCAAACGTCCCGCAAAGAGTCAGAATGAGCGCGAGACCAAGACAAATTGCAAGCGTCTTTTTCATCATGAATCATCCTTTCTTCTGATTTTGCGGGACGGGAGCGCCGCCTTACTTCTGCTCGTCCACCGGCGGCACCATCTGGGCGTACTTTTTCAGCAGCTCCGGCGTGCTGGTGTAATAGCGTTTGTCCTGATTGAGCGCCGCAATGCGCGCCATTTCATCATCCGTCAGGACAAAGTCGAACAGGTCGAAGTTCGCCTTGATGTGATCGGGATTCTTCGAGCCGGGAATAACGATGTTGCCGTCCTGCATATGCCAGCGCAGGATGATCTGCGCGGTGGACTTGCCGTACTTTTCGCCCAGCGCAGCGAACAGCGGCTCATTCAGCAGCGCCTTGTCTCCATGACCCAGCGGATACCATGCCTGCGGCACGATGCCGTTTTCTTTCAGCAGCTTCTTCAGCTTCGGCTCCTGATTGTAGGGATGCAGCTCGGTCTGCAAAACGGCGGGACGCACCTTGCAGACACTCATGATCTCTCGATCTGATCCACGTTGAAGTTGGAAAGGCCGATGGCACGCACCTTGCCCGCTTCGTAAGCCTGCTCCATCAGGCGATAGCCCGCCCAATAATTGCCTGCGGGCTGATGAATAAGCAGAAGGTCGATATAGTCGGTATCGAGACGCGCCAGCGTCTTTTCCACCGCGTCCGGTTGTTCATAAAACGCGGGCCACAGCTTGGTTTCGAGGAAGATTTCCTCGCGGGGCAGACCGGATTTCTTCATCGCGCGGCCCACGGCCTTTTCATTGACATAGGCGTTCGCCGTGTCAATCAGGCGATAGCCATTTTGCAGCGCGGAAAGGACGGAAGTCTCCGCCTCGTCCGGGGTCAGCAGAAAGGTTCCAATGCCCGCCATGGGCATTTTTACACCGCTATTCAGGGTTACATATTCCATAGTGATGCCTCCTTAAAGCGTTTTGTTCAGCTTTTCGGCTTCCGCCTTATTGGTCGCCATACCACCATAACTCATGCCGTACAGCACGGCGAAGCGCTTCATGGTGTATTCGCCCGCCTCCAGCATCCACTTTTCCGGCGCAGCGCCCTGAAACACGAAATACAGCCTTCGTCCGGACAGCCCGCCGTTCTGCACGCGACCGTAGAAGCGATCCAGTACATTACGGACGCTGCCGCAGATATTGTGCCAGTACAGCGGCGAACCAATCACAATCGTATTCGCTTTTTCCATGGCGGCGACGACCGCGTCCAGTCCGTCGCCGGGAAGCTGCTGACCGTAAGCGCCGATGGTGTAGTCGGTCAGGTTCAGGGTTTCATATTCCTTGCCCTTAAGAAGCGCCGCCGCCAGAGAAGCGGTATTGCCGTAGTGATTAGGGCTGCCATTGATAAACAGAATGCTCATGATATGCTCTCCCTTATACGTTTTTGCCCATCTGATACGCCTGCTGCATGGCGGGCGTGTCCTTCACTTTGCCCGGCTCGTATACGCCGCTGCCGATGATCACGCCCTTTTCCTGCGCGCCGCGCACACAGGCAGCATAGCCGCGCAGGCAGGCCAGCGTCGTGTCGGCAGAGGAAACGTCCTCGTCCGCCATGGTGACGACGTAATAGAAATCCTTATTCTTGACTTCCAGCCAGCGCGCCACCGTGCGGTCGATGACAGCCTTGAGCTGCGCGTCGATGGAATAAAAGTAGACCGGGCTGGCCATGACGATCACGTCCGCATCGATCATCTTTTGCAGCACTTCCGCCATGTCGTCCTTGTGGGCGCATTCGCCGTTATGTGCGCGGCAATAATAGCAGCCGGAGCAGGGCGCGATCTTCTTCGCCGCCACACGGATGATCTCGACCTCATTGCCGTTTTCCTGCGCGCCGCGGGCGAACTCGCCGCACAGCAAATCGGAATTGCCGCCCTTGCGCGGGCTGCCGGACAGGATCAGTACCTTCTTGCTCATGCATTTCCCTCCCAGTTACTTCAGTTTTCCGTATTCTTCGCCGCCGACCGGCTCGCACCACTCGGTATGCGTCTCCTCGCCGGGCACCTCGACGGCCAGGTGCGAAAACCAGCTGTCGGGAGCCGCGCCGTGCCAGTGCTTCACGCCGGGTGCGATGTTCACCACGTCACCGGGATGCAGCACGCGTACCTTCTGTCCCCATTCTTGATAATATCCACAACCCGCCACGCAGATCAGCATCTGTCCGCCGCCCTTTTCCGCCTGATGAATGTGCCAGTAGTTGCAGCAGCCCGGCTCAAAGGTCACGTTGAATACCTTGACCTGCTCCGTGGAAACCGGCGCGAGGTAGCTTTTGCCGCTGAAATACTGGCTGAAGCCGTCGTTGGGCGCGCCGATGGGAAAGACCATGGCGTTCTGGTGCGCCTGCCTCGCCGAATCCGCGTCCGTCTCCGTCCAGACCTCCTTGGCCAGCCGGAACGCCGCCCACGCCTTGGGCCAGCCCGCATAGAACGCCGCGTGGGTCAGAATCTCGGCGATTTCGCTGCGGGTGATGCCGTTGGCCTTCGCCATTTCCAGATGGTGGCGGAAGGAAATGTCCGTCAGCCCCTGCGCCATAAGCGCGGTCACGGTGACCAGCGAGCGGTCGCGGGCGGACAGCCTGTCCTCACGGCTCCAGACCTCGCCGAAGAGCACGTCGTCGTTTAGCTCCGCAAATTTGGGGGCGAAATCGCCCAGATTGGTTCTGCCTGCCGTCTGCTTCTTCATAAAAATTCCTCCTTCAAATTATCGATGAAAGCACGTAAAGATCGGTGTTTCCTTCTGGGGCAGGCCAAACTGCGCCTTGCCCAGCTGAATGCTCTTCATCATAAACGCCATGTTTCTGCCCAGCGTACGCATGGTCTGCAGGCCCTCCGCGTCCTTCTGCACTTCCTCCGCCGAGCCGCCATAGACCATGTTCCAGTACTGGCTGCTGGCGACCGGCATACCGGTCATGGTGAAATACTTGTTCAGCACATCGAAGGACGCGGTATTGCCGCCGCGACGACAGGTAACTACTGCTGCGCCCACCTTCATGGTTTTGTCCACGCCCAGCGTACTGAAAAACAGCCTGTCCATGAAGGAGATAGCGCCGCCCGCCGGGGAGGAAAAGTACACCGGCGCGCCGATGACGAATGCATCTGCCGCGGCCAGTTCGGGCGCAACTTCGTTCACAATATCATCAAAGACACATTTGCCCGTTTCGTGGCACTTGCGGCAGGCGATGCAGCCGCAAATATCCTTGTTGCCGACGTGAATCAGCTCGACCTCGATCCCCTCGGCTTCCAGCGTGCGCTTCAGCTCCGTCAGAGCGGTGTAGGTGCAGCCATGGAGCCGGGGACTTCCGTTGATCAGCAGCGCTTTCATGGGTGTTCCTCCTTATCTGCACTCCAGCAGAATTTCATAGATTTCATCATGGGTCAGCTTTTTGCAGCAGCCCGCGGTGATGTTCGTGGAATCCGCCACCGCGCGCAGGTCGGTATCCTCGGGGATACCCAGCTCAGCAAAGGTGGTCGGCAAACCGATTTCCCTGATGAATGCTGCCAGCGCTTCAATGCCCGCCAGCGCCGTGGCTTCGTCGCAGCCCCTGGGGGCAATGCCCCAGACGTTCTGCGCAAACCGCGCAAAGCGCGCCGCACCCGCCTTGTAGATGTGACGGTACAGCACGGGATGAATCACCGCCAGCCCCTTGCCGTGGTTGCAGCCCGTGTACGCGCCCAGCTGATGCTCGATCTGATGCGCCTGAAAATCCGTGACCTTGCCGATTTTTAGCACGCCGTTTTCCGCCATTGCCGATGCCCACGCCAGCTCGCTGCGGGCTTCATAATTGTCGTGATCCTGCATCAGCACGCGGATGTTGCGGATGACGCTGCGCATCACGGCTTCATTGATGTCATCCGACAGGTTGTTTTCATCCGGCTTGCCGAAATAGGTTTCCATCGCGTGGCTCAGCGTGTCGAACGCGCCGGAGATCACCTGACCGAAGGGCACGGACAGCGTATACGCCGGATCAAGGAACGCGAAATCTGCCTGCGCGCCGAAGATGCCGGACTTGAGCTTCTTTTCCTCGTGCGTAATCACTGCGCCCGCGTTCATCTCGGAGCCGGTGCCGAACACCGTCACGATCGTGCCCAACGGAATGAACTGGCTGGGGAAGGTGTGCTTAACCATTTCCATGTCCCAGATGTCCTCGTCCAGCTTCGCCTGCGCGGAGACGATCTTGCAGCAATCGGATACCGAACCGCCGCCCACGGCGAGAATCAGATCGACGTGATTCTCCCGCGCCAGCTTTGCGCCCTCCTGCACCTTTTTATAGGTGGGATTGGGCATGATGCCGGAGAACTCGATCACCTTCTTGCCCTGCGCATTCAGAATACCCGTCACTTCGTCGTACACACCGTTTTTCTTGATGGAGCCGCCGCCATAAGCCAGCATCACCGTTGGGCCATACTGCTTCAGCAGGCAGCCCAGATACTCCTTCACGCCGCCCTTGCCGAAATAGACCTTGGTTTTGTTCTCGAAGATAAAATTGTTCATCGTCCATGCTTCCTTTCTTTATTCACAGATCCAGCGGGCGATATTCTGCGCCCGTTCCAGGTACGCCGGGTTTTTCCGGCAGGTATCGGCATTGCCGCAATGGGGAAAGACCTCTGTGCGCTCCGCCTCCACCGAGCGCTGTATGCTGGGCAGATCGACGATCAACTGCACGTGATGCTTCATTTCATCCACGTCCGAACCGGTGCAGGTGAGCAGCACGCCGATCTTCTTCTTCGGCCCCAGCTGATAATTTTTGCAGGCGAACGTGCAGCACAGGCGATTGATCACCAGCAGCGCCTGTGCCGCCATGCAGTTGTAGTAAATGGGCGCTTCGGCAATCAGACCGTCGCACGCATGCAGCGCGCTTAAAACGGCGCGGAAATCGTCCTTCTGCACGCATTCGCCGGTCCTGGCGCAGCCGTAGCAGCCCCGGCAGGGGTGGATGTCCATTTCGCGCACGTTCAGGCGCTTCAACTCCGTGCCGCAGCCCATCGCCGTTTCTGCGGTGGCTTCGATCAGCGCGTCGCCGTTCCCGCCCACCGTGGGCGTGGTTGTCAGCAGCAATACCTTTTTCATTTCGCCTGCCCTCCATGATTCATCTGTTTTTCCCAGAAGGCCGCCGCGTCGTTCAGCCAGCCCTCCGCCACTGTGCCGGTGCCCAGTCCAAAGCCATGCCCCAGTCCCGGATAGACGTGAAACTCCGTGGGCGTGCCCAATTTGCTGAGCAGCTCCAGCCGCCGCTGCATCAGCCGCCAGCTGGCAATGCCGTCGCTGTCGCCCACGCAGGCATAGGTAGGAGGATCCATCTCGCTGTATTCGCTATGGCCGGTGTATTGCAGGATGACGGCGGCAGGCCGCGGCAGATCAATCTCGCCAAACGCTGCTGTGCCGTAGGAGCCGACCCACGCTGCCATGCGTCCGCCTGCCGAACCGCCCCAGAGGGAATAATTGCTGGTATCCACTTCCAGCATTTCAGCGTTTTCAAAGATGAAGCGGATCGCCCGCGCCAGATCCTCGCACGCCGTCTGCGCGCCGGGGCGGTAAATCAGCGCAAAGGCGTTATAGCCCTTCTTTGAAAGCTCCAGCGCGTGGGGAAAGCTGTCGTGCATCGCGCCTACATAGGCGAATCCGCCGCCCGCATTGCACACGGCGAATTTCGCGCCGGGCGTACCCTTGAAGAAGAACAGGCCCGTGTCGCGCTTGTCGGGATCGGCGGCCTTCTCCGCCTCGGTGTAAATGTCGTAAAAAATGATTTCGCCGTTCAGGACGCGATTGTGCAGGGTGTTCACGATCTCCACGGTTTCGTCCGGGTCGATGTGGCTATACCACGTCAGGCGCAAATTGCCCAGCGTATCGCCGCTGAAATAGCCCGTATCCACCGGAAAGAGCAGCCGCCCGTAATCGCCGAAGGCGGGATCGTCGATCACCGTCTGAATGGGCGTATTTCGATCAAACATTTCCGTCTGCGCTCCTTCCGCATAAGCGGCTCCGGCTGCCAGTGCCAGCAGACAAATTGCCGTCAGTACCCGGCAAAGCCGCCCGAATGTTCCCGCTTGTCTCATGCTTTCACCCCTTCTTTTGGTTTCGCCTTTATTATAAGAAAAGCGAGGCTTCAGGAGAAGTCTCGCTTTGTTCATGAGTATATACCTTTGGGTTATATTAACCGTACAGTTCTTTGCCGACGACCTTCGCCACGTCCAGAAATCGCTGGACGATGGGCGACGGCTCGGGTGAATGCAGGATGCCGTAGGGAATGCTGTAATCCCATTCCACCGGGAGCACCTTCAGCAGAGGATGTACGCTCGCCCAGCCGGAAATGGCCAGCAGCACGTCGTTGGTGCTTTCGCAGCGGTTGAACACGTCCATGCTGTAAAAATCAAAATCTACTATGTGAATTTGCGGGTGATGCTGCCAGAGATTGTCCCGCAGCTGATCCACATAGTGGCTCCAGCCGCGGTGCATCAGCATCAGGTTTTCGCCGTAAAGGTCGGAAAGCTGTAATTGATCCCTGCTCGCCAGCCGGTGATGACTGGACACCGCGCATCCGATCGGCGCGCGCGCCAGCTCCAGCCCGGCGCAGGTGCGCAGGGCCAGCATCGTTTCATCAAAGATGCCGCCCACGATGTCGATGCGCTTGCCGAGATTACCCAGAATCTCCCGGGCGTTTTCCGGCGTGTTCTCGAAGGGGACAATCTGGAATTTGATATCCGGGCAGGTTTCGTTCACCTTCGACCAGAGCTGCATGAGAATCTGCGCAGGGGTCATGGGCGACGAGCCGACGCGGATGACGTTGGTATCCTCCAGCATGGCGTTTTTCGCGCGCGCCACCGAATCCCGGCAGTATTGAATGATGTATTTCGCGTCCTGATACAGGCTGCGTCCGGCTTTGGTCAGCGTGAGCCCGCGATGCGTGCGGTCAAAGAGCTTCACGCCCAGCGATTCCTCCAACAGGTTGATCTGCTTGATAACGGCGGTCGGCGTGATATACGCTTCCTCGGCGGCGCGGCTGAAGCTGCCCGCATCGGCGACGCGCAGAAATGTTTCAAGCTGGGGATTGTACACGGCGGTTCACGCTCCTTTTCGCTGTTCCTATTTATATTGTATCCGAGACACGGACTTCTTGCAAGCATATCCGGTAAAATATTATAACCTTCAGGTATACACTCGTGAACAAACGGAGACTTCCATGACGGCTGAATCGGCCTTATAATGCAAGCGTCGGGTTGAGAACCGACTGAATGAACCGAAAGGAGAAAACAACCATGAAAAAGCTGATCGCACTCGTACTGACCCTGATGTTCACCCTGACCGCCGTCGCCGCCCTCGCAGAAGCGCCCGCGACAACCGATACGCCGAGCAGGACGCTGGTCGTCTATTATTCCGCCACGGGCAGCACCGAGCGCATTGCCAATATGATTGCCGAGGAAACCGGCGCGGACGTGTTCGTCATTACGCCCGTAGAACCTTACACCGATGAAGATTTGAACTGGACGAACGACAACAGCCGCGTCGTTTATGAGCACGACCATCCCGAAGCCCAGAACGAAGTGGCGCTGACCGAGATCAGCCCTGAAAACTGGGACAATTACGATACCGTTTACATCGGCTATCCCATCTGGTGGGGCATCGCCGCGTGGCCGGTCAACCAGTTCGTCACCGGCAACGACTTCACCGGCAAGGCTGTGATTCCCTTCTGCACCTCCGCCAGCTCCGGTCTGGGCCAGAGCGGCACGCTGCTGGCTGAAGCGGCGGGCACCGGCGAATGGCTGGAGGGCGCGCGCTTCTCTTATGGCACTGAGGAAGCCGATGTGCAGGCGTGGATCAGCGGCCTGACCGAGAGCATCGCGCAGGC
>ENA-UOJJ01004540-UOJJ01004540.1-human-gut-metagenome-genome-assembly--contig:-CS66-NODE-4540-length-12847-cov-5.823562_pt1 | contig 12847 bp, 9 predicted proteins | sample MGYA00242343_ERZ723890 | MGnify/ENA metagenome assembly ERZ723890 | reverse complement strand
ATGAAAGATTCAGAGCCATCTTGAACGATTTTTAAGCTCTGGATCGTATTCCTTATAAAGCGAACAGGAGGTTCTGCCATGAAATCTTCCAAAAAACGTTCCCGCGCCGTGGTCACGGTGGCGGCCTGCATTCTGGCGGTGTGTCTGGTGGCTGCGCTGGTCCTTTTCAGTCTGGTCAACAGCAAAGTCCGTGCCTTACAAAAGGGGGCGGCCTTTGAGCTCAGCTATAACATCACCGCACAGGACAGTGCCAGTACCCCGGCCCTGTACAATATTCTGAAACAGGTGGGTGCAACTTCCGGCGATGTGGCCGGGCTGTATTCGCCGGGGCAGCTGCAATTGTACCTGTACCCCTCCGGCGGGCTTACCCGCGCTGAGACCGGCGGCACCGATTTTTTCACCGACCTCTATATTGATGCCAACGACACCTACTTCGATGCCGGGCGGCTCTACCGCACCCTGCGGGATTCCATCGCGGACAGCGCGCCGCTGGTGGGTGCGTTCCTGCCGGAGTGGTCTCTGCCCAACTACATCACGCAGACCCAGCTGGCAAAGATCCTCGGCGTGCCCAACACGCAGGTGGCCATGCAGGAGATGTCCGGCTATACCATGACCCTTAGCCGCCAGTGCGTCGTCCACCCCGATTATGCCAAGAAGGACTACACCTACTATCAGTTCCCGTCTGAGGGGGAGAACGCGGCTGTCCTTGTGGTGGGCCTGCCGCTGAAGTCCCTGCTCTTCGATGACACCATCCCCGTGGATGTGCATGTGGAGATCCCCGCCCACGGTGTCAACGCAGCCCTGAGCGGCACGCTGGAAGCCGGTGTCAACAGCCTTTCGGCTCCCGTCAGTGTCATTTCGGACAGTGACATCGATTCCATCGTCCAGCTCCGGGAGCGTCTGGAGCAGTTTGCCGATCTCATCAACACAGCATTGAAGCGTGTACAGTAACATAAAAAGCAGAGCCGTGCAGCGTTTGAACTGCACGGCTCTTATCTATTTCAGCGCTTATGCTCAATGTGTTCCTGGATCCATTTGCCGCCATCGCCGCTGCCCACCGCACTGTTATAGACAATGCCGGTCAGCTCGCTGGTCAGGTCGGACTTCATCTTTTTGTACTCCTGCTCGGCCTGATCCGCAACGCTCTGGTCACGGCCATTGTCCCGCAGGTACTGGCGCAGCTCTTTCAGGATGGCGTTGAACTCCTTGTCACACTCGCCCTGAACACTGGTCAGCTTGGCAGTTTTAGAAACCACGATGGAGACCTTCATCCCCAGATTGCGCTCCTCCACCGGGTGGGAGATATACTCATTGTAGGCCTCGTAGATCACGCCGTAGAGCTTGGACTCCGTCTGCTTCTTCAGGTTCTGCAGCTGGCGGATGTAGCTGTCGATCTTGGCATCCACCTCATTCTCCGAAGCAGCGGAGCTGCTGGAGGCATGGCTGCTGCCGGGGGCCTGACTGCTGGCCGCATGGCTGCCGGAAGCCGCAGAGGACGCGGGCACCGAGTGTGCGGCACTGGAACCGGACACTGCGGAGCTCACGCTGTCTGCCTTGCCTGCGCTGGCGGCAGAGGAGACCTCACTGGACGAAGCTGTTTCCGAAGAGGAAATGCCAAGTTCCTCTTCCAGCTGTTCCAAAAAGGACGAAACCGGGGATTCTTCCGTCACCTCACTGCTGACGGCGCTCTCGCTGGAGGCGGCGCTGGAGGGCCCCTCAGCTTCCCCGCCGGGCAGAGCGGAGGACGGCACAGAGCTGGCCTGCGCCTCGGACACAGGGGTGCTTTTCCGCATCCCTGTCAGGATCAAAGCAGCTGCCACGACCACCACAAGAACGATGACCGCAGCCAGCTGATAAAGCTTCTTTTTCTGCATCTGGCACAAAATTCTCCCACTTCAGATTTCGTTCCCGGCCTTTTGCCGCGCAGGAACAGGTCTATCATATCATCCCCGGGGGAGAATTTCAATGGATAAATCGTGAAAAATGTCGCCTAACTGCCTTTTTATGACCGGATTTCGTCCCATTTCACAGCCTGTCGGAGAGGCGGTCAGTCTTTTTTCACGGCCACAAGAACGCGGATCTTTCCGCCCGCCGCGCTGCCGTGGGCATCGTACCAGCCGATGAGGCTGTAATCCTCGGCGTTGATCTGGGAAAGGGTGGTGGCGTAATACTTGCCCTTGTACCACAGATATACCTGCATGTCATCGGCAGTCTCATAGCGGGTGGAGCCGCTCCGCACGGAGGCGGCCCCCAGCTGATCCACCGTGACCGGGAGCAGCTGGGCCATGGTGCCCACACTGCCGGAAGCAGTCTTGCGCACCGAGATGCCGCCCGCCAGCACGGGATACTTCACGCTGGTCTTATAGGTGGTCTGCTCACCGTTGACGTAGCAGACATAGTTTGCGCCGCTGCTCAGGTAATCCAGCACCGAGCTGACCACGCCCGTGGTGCTGTTGGCACCGATCTTGAGCAGATAGCTTGCCAGGCTGGCGGTGCTGCTGGTCACGCTCTCCCACAGGGTGCTGCCGATGCTGCCATCGACCAGCCCATACAGCAGGGTGCTGGTGGAGGGCATCACGCTTTCCACCGCACCGGCCACAAGGTCAGAGGTGCTGGAACCGGTGGTGTTGGAGGTGGACGAGCCGGAGCCGGTGTTCGTGGTGGAGCTGGCTGCGGTGCTGATGAGGTTGGTCACATCATCCAGCACACCGTAGGTCCACAGGTCGCCGGTGGCATCGTTCAGAATGAGCCGGTCAATGGCACCGTTCTCATCCACGGTGTAGTAACGAACATCCGAGGCAGAAAGTGTTACCCCCGATAGGCGGCTGGGACTTACTGTCCCAGCCAACCCCTCCGCTGTCGTATCCAGGATCTCCACATCCGAAGCAAGGGCCGCATCGCCCAGCGCGGTGCCGTCCGCACGGATGGTGCCGCTGACCGATTGGCCGCTCAGGGTCTCCACGTTCTCACCGTCGGCGTTGACGGTGATCTTCACCAGCCAGCCGTTGGGGAAGTTCAGGCTCTTGTCCACATTCACGGTGCGGGTCACGCCATCGGTACAGGCCACCTGCACGCTTTGGAGCACATCCGCGCCATTTTCCTCGGTCAGGCTGCGGGAAGAAGTCTGCACCACACCGTAGAACACGCTGTCGGCTTCCTCGCCGGTCAGAACGGCCACCGCCTCGTTGTTCATGCCCAATAGCAGGGTGACCACCTGCCCCACTCCGCCGCCGTTGAGGGACGAGAGGACCGATGCCGCTGCCGAGGAAGCCAGTGTATAGCTGGTGCCTGCCACTGTCACACTGGTGGGGGCGCTGGCGCTGGGCGAGACCGCCGTGATGCGGCCCGCCGCCTTGCGGGAGTAGATCCAGACCGTTCTGGCGCTGGCGCTGTAATAGTAGACATCGTAGGCGTTCAGAGCGGCATCTGTGGCCGCGGTATCATTGCGGTAGACCGCCGCCGGGACAAAGGGCAGCTGGGTGGTGCCATCGGCCACAAAGGGGCCCTCCACACTGCTGAGCAGCACCGAGGACAGGTCGATCCGGCCATCCGTCACGGTAAAGCCCAGCGTGGCGGCATAGGTCTGGTTCTCAGCGGTGCTGGCCGTCAGGGCATTATAGAAGAGCACCGCGGCATCTTCCAGGGTCAGGCCCTGCCCCTGCACAGCGCTCAGACCAGCCCGCAGGCCCAGGCTGCCGGCCTTGTTGAGCTGTGCCGCCGGGAAGCTGCCGCTCAGAGTGGTAACATCATAGCCCAGCAGCTTGAGGGCGGCGGTGCAGGCCTCTTCCAGCGTCACGCCGTTATCGGGCCGGAAAGAGCCATCGGTATAGCCGCTGAGCCACCCCTGCTGGACGGCAATGCGGATATACGGGGCATATTCGTTTCCGCTGTCCACGTCGGTGAACAGGGTGCCGGTGTTCCCCTGCATGGCGGCGCTCTCCCGGTAGGCCGAGAATGCCACCAGCAGCTTTGCCAGCTGGCCCCGGGTCAGGGCGGTGCCCAGGGCGGAGGCCTGTTCGCTGGTCAAGCCGCCCAGCGTCACGGCAGTCTGTACCGCCGCATTGCTGGCAGCGGCATTTGCCGGCACCACCAGCATCGAGCAGGCGATGCAAACGGCCAGAAGAAATGCTAGAAAACGTTTTTTCATATCGAACTCCTTAACAAAGGGTTTCATTGATCCTTGGCTCCCCGATCAGGCAGCAACGACGACCGCCGCCAGTGGCGGATGAAGGGAGGAGTTGTTGGGGCAGCGGCCAACAGGACACGAGTGCAATACTTTGCACGAAGTGGACGCTGGAAGCCGCAACTCGTATGCTGGCGAGCGAAGCGAGACTGAGAGGTTTAATCATATCTCAATGCTTCAATGGGGTTCAGCCTTGCGGCGCGCTTGGCGGGCAGGTAGCCGAACAGTACACCGATGCCCACCGAGATGCCAAAGGCCACCAGCACTGAGGTCATGGAGGGGGCCACCGTCAGTTCCATATCCGACACCAGCAGCGGAAGCACCCGGTTGGCCAGAGCGCTGAACAGATAGCCCAGTGCAATGCCAAGCAGCCCGCCCAGTGCGGAGGTGGTGGCTGCTTCAGTAACGAACAGGGCAAGAATGCTGCGTTCCTTGGCACCCAGCGCCTTGCGGATGCCGATCTCCCGGGTGCGCTCGGTGACGGACACCATCATAATGTTCATAATGCCGATGCCGCCCACCAGCAGGGAGATGGCTGCAATGGCGGTCAGGATCGCCACCACCATGTTGATCATGCTGGTCATGGTCTCCAGCATCTCGCTCAGGCAGGTGATGAAATAGCCGTCCTCCGCGTGGAGGATGGATTCGATCCCTACTACCAGAAGATTCTTGCCCTCATCGGCAAGTTCATCGCTCACCAGAACCACGCCGTAGGAGCTGGCGCTGGTCTTGCTGATGCGCTGGGCGGTGGTATAGGGCACAAAGATCATGTCATCGTCGGTGCCCTCCTGATCGGTCGCACTGCTGACATTGGCTTCCAGCACGCCCACAATGGTAAATCTCTCACTGCCGATCTTGATGGTCTGGCCGATGGCGTTGCCGCCGTAGGCCGCGCGGGCAATGTAATCGCCCACCACGCAGACCTTTTTATTGTCCGTGATGTCCACATAGGTCAGGCCCCGTCCCTGGGCCAGCGTGCGCCCCATCATATCCAGATAGGTCTCACTCACGCCCTTGACGCTCGTATCGCCATAGGTGGTGGTATCCACCTTCACGGTGCTGTCCAGCGTGGTGGTGGGCGACATGCCGGTGAACACCTCCGGGTGGCTGTCCACGATGTCGTACAGCTGCTGCACGGTCACGGTGCGGGAGCCGCGGCCCGTGATCTGGACGCTGAGGACATTGGTTCCCATCTCAGAAAAGCTGTCCTTGATGCTCTGGGTCATGCCATTGCCCAAGCCCACGATGACGATGACCGCCGTGACACCGATGATGATGCCCAGCATGGTCAGAACCGTGCGGAATTTGTTGCTCCAGATATTCTTGACTGCTTCGCGGAAGGTCTCGTAGATCATGCGTTCCCCTCCTGTTCTGCCGGTTCAAAGTTCAGTGTCGGCTGAACGATGGCCTCCGGTGCCCGGGCATCACCGTCGTAGACCACGCGGCCATCCTCCAGCCGGATGATGCGCTGGGCCTGCACGGCAATGGAGTTGTCGTGGGTGATGAGCACCACGGTGTTTCCCTGCCGGTGGAGCTGCTGCAGCATTCCCAGCACCTCGCGGCCGGTGTGGCTGTCCAGCGCGCCGGTGGGCTCGTCGGCCAGAATGACCGCCGGATTCCCGGCCAGCGCCCGGGCAATGGAGACGCGCTGCTGCTGACCGCCGGAAAGCTGGCTGGGCTTGTTTTTCAGCTTATCGCCCAGCCCCACCTGCTCCAGTGCCTCGCGGGCCCGGCGGCAGCGCTCTGCACGGGGCACGCCCGCATAGATCAGCGGCACCTCCACGTTTTCCAGCAGATTCAATTTGGGCAGCAGGTTATACTGCTGGAAGATGAAGCCCAGCATCTCGTTGCGCACCTCGGCCTGCTCATTGCCGGACATGTTGCCCACCTCCCGGCCATTGAGCCGGTAGCTGCCCGCTGTGGGCACATCCAGGCAGCCGATGATGTTCATGCAGGTGGATTTACCGGAGCCGGACTGGCCCACGATGGCCACGAACTCGCCCTTTTCAATTTTCATGCTGATGTGGTCGGCGGCTTTTACCGTGGTGTCACCCATCCGGTAATATTTGCACACATCCTCAAATTCGATCAGAGCGCTCATTGCGGGCCACCTCCCGGTGCACCGCCACCGTTCGGGCCGCCGCTTCCACCACCGCCCTGACCAGGCCCGCCGACCACCATCATCTCCTCCATCTGTCCGTCAGCGCTGACAGAGGCGGTGCTGCTGGCGGTGTAGTCTACGGTGTCGCCTTCCTGCAGGCCGCTTGTTACGGCGATGTAATCATCATCGCTGGTGCCGGTGGTCACCTTGACATAGACATAGCCCTCCGGGGCGGTCATGCTGGGGTCAGCGTTGGCAGCGCTGGGGGAATCCTTGGTCACCAGCACATAATTGCCCCGCACCACAGCAGCATTGGGGATGGAAAGCGCGTTCTCGGCGCTGGCCGTCGTGATCTCGGCGGTGGCATTCATGCCGGGCAGCAGGTCGCCGGTATCGTCGATGCGGATGGTGACAGGATAGGTGGTGGTGCCGCCTGCCGTGGTGCCCGCCTTGGACACGCTGGTGACCACGCCGGTAAAAGTGCGGTCAGAGATGGCATCCGCGGTGATGGTCACACTCTGCCCCTCCTTGATGGAGAGGATCTCCAGTTCGTCCACATTCACCGTCATCTGCAGGTAGCTCAGGTCGTAGATGGTGCACAGGCTGGTGCTGCCCGCGGTATTGCTCACGGTGTCGCCCGCCTTGACCTCCTTGGAGATGACCGTACCGCTGATGGGTGAGGTGATGGTATAGTTGTTCAGCTGATCCTCGGTGTCCTCCATGGACATCTGGGCACTGCGCAGGTTATCGGAGGCGTTCTGCACCTGCTTGGTCAGCTCCTTGCCGGAGATCCTGACCAGCGTGGTATCGGCGCTGACAGAGGAGCCCTCTTTCACGCAGAGGGCGGTCACGGTGCCGCCGGTGGAGGCGGTAATGCTCTGCTCGTTCTGGTAGCTGAATTTTGCCGATGCCAGCGCGCTGACCCCGTTGACGCTGGCCGTTGCGGCCTGCGCGGTGGTCAGGCTGCCGGTGTTGTTCACCGCAATGGTCACGGTGCGCACCAGCAGGTTCCCGCTGCTCAGGGCATCCGCACCGGAGACGGAGCGCACGGTGCCGGAGACGGCCTCAAAGGTGCCGTCCAGCGTGACCTGTGCGGCCTGCCCCACGGTAAAGTTCGCCGCATCCGCCGCCGGGAATTCCAGCGTCAGCAGCAGGGTGGAGGCATCCCGCACAGTGGCCACCTCCTGCCCGGCGGTGACCACATCGCCCACCGCCACCTTGTAGGAAGCCAGCGTGCCGCCGATGGTGCTGCGGACGTATTGGGCATCCACGGCATCCTCGTAATTGCGCTGGGCCTGATCCAGCGAGAGCTGGGCCTTTTCCACGCTGTTGGCGGCGTTGGAGCTGTCGATGGTGTAGAGCACTGTTCCCTCTTCAATGGTGTCCCCCACCGCAAAATCGGCGGTGAGCACAGTGCCGGACACCAGCGCATTGACGGTGTAGGTGTTGGCGGCGGCAATGGTGCCGGAGCCGCTGAACACATTGGTGATATTCCGGCGCTCCACCGCGCTTTCCAGATAGGCGGTATCTACGCCTGCCGGTTTTGCGCCCTTCCCGGGCAGCAGGAACGCACCGGCCACTGCGGCTGCGCAGGCGGCAGCGGCAATGCGCTTCCAGTTGCGCCTTACAAAAGGTCTCCAGCCCTTCGGTTCTTGTCCTGCAGGCACTTCCAGCGCCAGATTGAATTCCTGGTCGCTCTGTTCCTGCGGCGTTTGTTTCTTTTTTCGCAGCATTGGTTGCCCCTCCCTGATGTTATGGCAGGGTGCAAAGCCGCACCCGCCCTTCTTCCAACAGTATAGCGGGCCTTTCTTAACATTCGCCGGAGGTATTTCTTAAGACTTGCTTAAGTTCGGTGGAAAAAGTGTAAAAAGCGACCCTCCCCGTCATCGCTTCGCAGTTCCGCTTTTCCCGAGGGGGAGCGGCGCGCGTCAGCGTGACGGAGAGGGTCGTTTTTATTGGCTGATGGGGAACAGCAGCGTCATGGTGAACTGCTCATTCTCCTGTTCGATCTTACAGTCTGCGTGCATCTTATCCATCATGGTCTCGATGCTGGTCAGGCCCACCTTGGTGCTCTCCACTGCCGGGGGCGCGGGCAGGACATGGTTGCGGAACACAAGGCCCGCCTTCCCCTCCTGCCGCAGGAACCGCACCTCGATGGGCCGGGCCGGGTCGGCGTACTTGATCAGGTTGGAGCCGATGTTATCCAGAATGCGCCGGATGTACTGCGCCCGCACGGTCAGGAGCACATCCTCGCTGCCCAGCTCCAGCGCACAGGCAAAGCCGCGCTGCTGCAGCATCTCCACCATCTCGGCCAGCGGTTCTTCAAAGATCTGGGAGAAGCGGGCCGGGGCATCCAGCTGCACCACGGTGTCCCGGGTGACCAGCGCGTACTCGAACAGATTGTCGGACAGCTGCTTGATCTGCCGGGCCTTGCCGTCGATCTTTGCCAGATATTCGCCCTCCTGGGCCTCGGTCTCGTATTTGTGGTGACGCAGGATCTCGGTATAGAGCAGCAGGGTGGTCAGCGGGGTGCGCAGGTCGTGGGACATCTCAGTGATCAGGCTCTTGACCTTGGCGGCAGCCTGAGCCTCCTCGGCCTGCTGCTGGCGCAGGGTCAGACGCAGACCATCCAGACTGGTGGCCAGCAGGGCCAGCTCATCGTCTCCCTGGATCGTGATGGGGTGGTCAAGGTCGCCGCCCTCCATGGCCTGGATCTCCCCGCTGAGCAGGAGGATATAGCGGATGATCTTCCGGCTGCTCAGGAAGAAAAACAGCGGGAAAAGGGCAAAGCTGACAAGCAGCAGGATCTCGCACCCCTTGCCGTAATAGGCATCCACGCCGTTGTAATAGAACATGGCGGTGGTCTCTTTGTCCGAAAAGGTGAGCGAGTACATCGGGAGCCAGCGCTCGGCCGGAACCGCTTCCGTCACGCTTTCCCGCCCCTCGTAGACCGGAGCGACCAGCGGATAGGAGGAATAGAGCATCCGGGAGCGGTCGTAAATGATGAACATCGTGCTGCCGTTCCGCACAGACCAGTCGTCCAGCTTGTCGATATCCCGGCTGGAAAGGCCGCGCCGGTCGATATAGCTCTGCAGCTCCTGCACCTGCTTTTCCACAGCCTTCTGCTGGGTTTCCGGCTGGTCAAAATAAAGCCACAGGGCTTTATTCAGCACAACCTGCATTCCCACCAGAAACACAGCACTTGCCAGTGCTGAGAACAGGATCATCAACACCAGCTTGCCGGAAAGCCCCAGCTTTTTACGCATGATCCTTCTCCTCCCCGGGCACAAAGCGGTACCCTTTCCCCCACATGGTCTGCAGACGGGCGGGGTTCTGCGGGTCTTTTTCGATCTTCATCCGCAGATTGCGGATATGTACCATCACGGTGCCGTTGGAGGTGTAGAAATAAGGCTCCTGCCACACATCCTCGTAGATCACCTGCACCGGGAAGATGCGCTGGGGGCTCTGCATGAGCAGCCGCAGGATCTTGTACTCCGTCTCGGTCAGGTCGATCTCCTCCCCGTCCACCCAGACGCGGTTGCAGTCCAGCGCCAGCTTCACGCCATGGCTGCACAGGGTCAGGTTTTCGGCCCGGGCCGGGGCCTGCCCCTTGCCCTGATAGACACAGTACCGCCGCAGCAATGCCTTGACCCGGGCGCTGAGCTCCGCAAAGGAAAAGGGCTTGGGCAGGTAATCGTCCCCGCCCGCAGTCAGGCCCAGCAGCTTATCGGACTCCTGTGATTTTGCCGTGAGGAACAGGATCGGCACTGTGGAGAGCTTGCGCAGCTCCTCGCAGACGCGCAGGCCGCTCATACCCGGCATCATAATATCCAGGATCACCAGATCGACTTCCGGGCGGAACACCTCCAGTGCCCGGGTGCCGTTTTCGGCTTCGATGATATGGTATCCCTCGCCGGAAAGCAAGATGCGCACGCCGTCCCGGATATCCGGATCGTCCTCCGCAATCAGAATGGTCTGCTCTGCCATGGTCTTTTCCCCTTTTTGTCATTCTCGGTTCTAGTATAACAGCAGTTTCCTGCATTTTCCATGAAATTTTTCTAAGGATTTCTTAAGAAAGCGCCTCTTCCAGTCAGACCCTGCTGCGGGGACAGAAAAAAGGCATCCCCGCACTTCACAGAACGAGGATGCCTTTTTCAAAACGGTTTTCTGCCCCAAAGCGCCCGCTCCGGCGTGGAGCCGGGCCGGGTCTCCGGCGCAGAGGCTTACATTGCAAACTGGACGGCGCAGAAGGCTGCATAGATGCAGAGCAGCAGCACGCCCTGCCAGCGGGAGAGCCTGCCCTTGAGCAGAGCGGGCACAGTCAGGAGGAGCATGACCACGAACATCACGGGCAGATCCATGACCAGAGAGGAATTGATGCCCATGATGGTGGAGTTCTGCGGGATGCTGAAAGGCGACACCGTGATGGACATGCCGCTGACCAGCACCAGATTGAACACGTTGGCACCAATAACATTGCCCAGCGAGAGGGAGCCGTGGCCCTTTGCCAGCGAGGTGATTGCCGTGACCAGCTCAGGCAGAGAGGTGCCCAGCGCCACAAAGGTCAGGGCGATGACGGATTCCGGCACGCCCAGCGCCTGCGCGATCAGGGTGCCGTTGTCCACCAGCAGGTTTGCGCCCACAGCGATCAGGGCCGCGCCGAGGATGAGCAGGCCGATCTCTTTGGCAAAGGACATTTCCTTTTCCGGCTCGTCCTCATCGTCTTCCGGGGCGGGGGCGTTTTTCATAGCCAGCACATTGCAGACCATGTAGGCCACGAACATTGCCAGCAGCACAATGCCAATGGGGCGGCTGAAGTAGCCGGTGGTGTAGGCCACGCCCGCATACAGGGCCGCTGCCACAAAGAAGAACAGCACCGGCACCCGCAGGCTCTTGGGGTCCACCTTGCCCGGGCGGACCGCAATGGTAATGGCCGCGATCAGGGCCGCGTTGCAGATGACCGAGCCAATGGCGTTGCCATAGGCGATCTCGCCGTGGCCGGTCATGGCCGAGGTGGTGGAGACCATGACCTCAGGCAGGGTGGTGCCGATGGACACCACCGTGGCACCGATGAGCAGCTCCGGCACCTTGAAGCGGCGGGCGATGCCGGTTGCACCGTCCACGAACCAGTCGCCGCCCTTGATGAGGCAGAGCAGGCCCACGATAAACAATAATACAGGGATCAGCATATAAAATCTCTCCTTTTTAATCCAAAAAGTATTATACCTGTTTCCCCTGCAAAACGCAAGCAAAATCGTGCATTTTTACCCAGCCTTCTCCACCTTTTTGGCGTTGGGGTAGATGCGCTCCATCCGGGCATTGTCAAAATGCTCATCCAGCAGCACATCCACCGCATTGGCCGGAGCCGCGCCGCTGGTGCGGGCATCGTAGCGGGCCAGCGCCAACGCACTGGTCACAAGGTTCACGGCCATGAATACAGCCAGCAGAGCGGTCATCCAGGGGCGGATCCTGCGCTTGACTGCCTTCATCCCCTTTGCCACCAGTGGGTAGCCATAGCGGATCCAGGTCACGGCCGCAATGCCCCAGAAGAAGCAGTACAGCAGGTTGATGCGCCCGCCCAGATTGAACTTGAAGCCGCTGTAATCCCAGAACACGGTGCCGAACAGCAGCTCGGTGACGGCGCTGCACACATACTCATACGCACCGCCGAGGATGACGCCGAACCAGAAAATGCGGCTCTCGCTCTGGTGCTCGCTGCCCCGCAGAAGGACGGCGGCCAGCACCAGAGCCAGCCCCCACACCACGCTGAACGGGCCCCAGACCAGGCTGGAACGGCTCATCCAGACCCCGGCGGTGATGCGGCAGAAGATGGTCTCCACCACATCTCCGAGGAAGGCCCCGATGACAAAGAGCCAGAGCAGGTCGGCAAGGGAGAGCTGCTTTTCGGCACTGGTGGTAGGCTCCGGACGGGCCGCAGCAGGGTACGCCCGCTGGATCCGCTTCTCCACGCTGGCGGTAATTTTCTGCCGCAGCCTCTCCGAGCCCCTGCCCAGCTCCCGATTCAGCTGCTCGAGCCGTGGGTAGCGGTTCGCATACCGGTTGACCACCACCATGGCAGAGATCTGGTCAAGGACGGCCAGCGCCATGCCGACCCACACCACAGCGTGGAACAGCAGCGGCGGCAGGTGGGCGCAGAGCCGGAACAGCAGGTCGTTGCCCCAGCGGACTGCCGCCATGCCCAGCAGCCCCCACAGCAGGGAGTATTGCAGGCAGACATAGCCGTCCAGATTGAACTTTTTATCGGAGTAGTCCCACCAGCGGCGGTGGTGGATCCGTTCCAGCAGCTTGGCGGTCAGCCACTCCACCACCGTGGCATAGATCATGCTGCCGAAGAAGAGTGCCGCCAGGCTGGTGCGCTGGTCGTTCAGACCGATGGTGATGAGCACCCCTGCCGTGCCGTACACAAAGCAGAAGGGGCCGGAGGCCACGCCGCGGTTGGTGAATCGGCGGCCCTTAGCGGTAGCAACAACGGTCTCGCCTACCCCGCCCACAAACGCGAAGTTATCTGGTTGATGCCATTTTATCAGTCGGCCATGATCTCC
>ENA-UOJJ01004539-UOJJ01004539.1-human-gut-metagenome-genome-assembly--contig:-CS66-NODE-4539-length-12849-cov-5.647725_pt1 | contig 12849 bp, 10 predicted proteins | sample MGYA00242343_ERZ723890 | MGnify/ENA metagenome assembly ERZ723890 | reverse complement strand
GTACTGCCCCCCTCGGGGCGGCAGCCCCACCACCCGCGCCGTAGTCGGCGCGTCAATTACGCGCAGGGGATTTTCTAAGACAAATTTTGTCGTACACCGCCGCAAGCAGGGGGCTTTCCGCTCGCCCCCTGCACCCCTTCGGGTCGTAGTCGTCAAATGATCTAATCAATTTTAATAAAATGAATCGCGACTTTCCTCGGGGCAAGCCTTCGCCACGGCTCACACTGTCGTGCACCTCGCTTGTTGTTTGCCACCCCTTCAGTTCACTTATCGTAATCATAAATGCTCCATGAGGCTGCATCCCCCCTTTCGCGCAGAAATCAGCGCACCCCGGCAGGTGAAACCTCCCGCTAGAACTGCCGCCTACCGATGCGAACGGAGGATTCTCAAAGGGGCTTCACCCCCTTTCCCCCTTCCCACTCTTGACCTTCCGCTCAAAACAGGTTACACTACCTTTTGTTCTGGATTCTACCAATGATCTCACTGGGGAGGGAACAAACCATGAGCGAAGAGGCAAAGAAAGAAACGCCGAAGAAGAAACCATCCTCCATGTGGCAGCGGATCGTCACAGGCGCCTGCCTGATCGCCGTTTTGACGCTGGTACTCTGCCTTGGCGGCTGGTATTTTGCAGTAGCCGTTTTTCTGGCCACGATGCTGGCGATCCACGAGGAACTGAACGCTCTGAAGGTAGGCGGCCACCGCCCGGTCTGCTGGACCAGCTATGTGGCCCTGTGTCTGGCCGTCCCTGCGATGAGGTTCTATTCTTCGCTGGCCATTATCCCAATTCTGACCGTGCTGGGCTTTTTTGTGGTGCTGCAGGTCATGCGCCGGGAGGACCCTGACCTGATCGACATTCTGGTCAGCGTTCTGCCCATGATCACGCTGGTGCTGCCCTGCATGTGCCTCATCGGCCTGCTGGATTCCCCGGTCTCCCTGCAGAAAATGCTGCTGGTGATGGTCTTTGCGGTGGCCGTGGGCGGCGATACCTTCGCCTATTTCATTGGCAGTGCCGTGGGCGGCCCCAAGCTCTGCCCCCATATCAGTCCTCATAAGACCGTCGCTGGTTCTGTCGGCGGACTGCTGGGCAGCGTCCTGTGCGCCGTGGTGGTGGGACGGCTGTTCTCGCTGGGCGGCGCTGCGCCCTACCCTGCTCTGTGGGGCGACGTGCTGGTAGGTCTGCTGGGCGGCTTTGCCGGTCAGGTGGGCGACCTGTTCGAAAGCATGGTAAAGCGTCACTGCGGCATTAAGGATTTCGGCACCATCTTCCCCGGCCATGGCGGGATGCTGGACCGGCTGGACAGTATTTTCTTCACCTGCATCATCGTGTACAGCTACCGTGCGTTGCTTCTGTACATTCTTTGATCTTTTCGAACCCTCATATGTAAGGAAGGATTCTCATGCAGTCCAAGCGTAAACTCGCCGTTCTCGGCTCCACCGGCTCCATCGGCACGCAGGCGCTGCAGGTGGCCGCGCTTCACTCCGATCGTTTCCAGATCACGGCGCTGACGGCCAACCGCAGCAAAGAAAAGCTTTTTGAGCAAGTGCGCCAGTTCCGTCCCCAGCTGGCCGGACTGGTAGAGCCTATTTCAATGGAAGAAATTCCGGATGACCTGAAATTCTGCCAGTGGGTCTTCGGCCCGGAATGTCTGACGCTGGCCGCACAGACGGACTGCGACGATGTGCTGGTGTCCGTGGTGGGCATGGCGGGCCTGAAAGGCGTACTGGAAGCCTTCCTTCAAAACAAACGGGTGCTGCTGGCCAATAAAGAAGCACTGGTCACCGGCGGCCATCTGGTGATGGAAGCAGCCCGGAAGGCGGGCGAGCATTCCCTCCTGCCGGTGGACAGCGAGCACAGCGCCATTTTCCAGTGTTTGCAGGGTGCAGCGGGCAATCCCATCGACAAGATCATCCTGACCTGCTCCGGCGGGCCTTTCCGCACATGGGATAAAGCCGCCATCCGCAGCGCCACCAAGGCACAGGCGCTGAAGCATCCCAACTGGGTCATGGGTCAGAAAATCACCATCGACAGCGCCACGCTGTTCAACAAGGCGCTGGAGATCATGGAGGCCAAGTGGCTCTTCGGCGTGGAGGACGACCGCATTCAGGTAGTCGTTCATCCCCAGAGCGTCATTCACAGTGGGGTGCAGTTCGCCGACGGTGCGCTGATCGCCCAGTTGGGCACGCCGGATATGCGCCTGCCCATTCTGTACGCCATGAGCTACCCGGAACGCCTGCCCACCGGCGGCGCGCCGCTGGATCTGTTTTCCCTGTCCGGCCTGACCTTCGAGCGGCCCGACCCGGAACGCTTTCCTTCCCTGCGGCTGGCCAGCGAATGCCTGCGGGCAGGCGGCGCCGCCTGCAGCGAGCTAAATGACGCCAACGAGGTGGCCGTGGCCCATTTGTTACAACAGCCTTTACAACCCGCAGGCGGGAAATGCATGACCATTGGTCGAATCTATGAAGTGGTGGAGGAAACCCTGAACCGTTTGGGCGTTCTTCCTGCCGGCTCGCTGGACGAAATTCTGGAGGCCGACCGCCGGGCCCGGGACGTGGCTGCGTCCCTTCTGGCGGCGGACTGACTCGGTGAATTCGCCCGGGGCGGGTCGCATATACTAGCTTTACAGGGACGCTTTTTCGTCCCCCGGAAAGGAAATCCGTATGACGATCCTGTATGTTCTGTTAGCCATTCTGCTGTTGGGCATCCTGATTATGGTGCACGAGTTCGGCCACTTTGCGGTGGCACGGCTGTGCGGCATCGCTGTCAAGGAATTTTCGCTGGGCTTCGGCCCGGTCATCTGGCAGCACAAGAGCAAGAAAAGCGATACTACTTTTTCCATCCGTCCCATTCCGATGGGTGGCTACTGCATGTTCTACGGCGACACGGACGACGACCCGAACGACAGCACGAAGGACGATCCCCGCAACTACAATAAGGCCCCCGTTTGGAAACGGATGCTCAGCGTCCTTGCGGGACCGGGCATGAACTTCGTGTTGGCCTTCGTCGTGGCCATTGCGCTGATGGGGGTTTACGGCGCGGTCGCCACCACCCCTGTGGTGCAGGAGGTCGAAGCCGGAATGCCCGCCGCCGAAGCCGGGCTGCAGGCCGGGGATATTTTTGTCCGGGTCAACCAGACCGAAGTGGAAAACGGTACCGTGCAGGACGTGAGCAACGCCATCGGCGCGGACGCTTCCTCCGCCCCGGTGGAAATCACCGTTCTCCGGGACGGTCAGGAGCAGACCTTCACCGTGACTCCCCAGTACGACAGCGAACTGGAACGTTACCGGGTGGGCGTGACCATCGCTCAGGGCTATGAAAAAATGCCCGCCAGCTCCATTCTGCCCTCCGCGTGGTCGCTGTGCAAGCAAGCCAGCGTCGCCATTGTGGAAAGTTTGGGCAAGCTCTTTACCACCGGCGAGGGGCTGAACGACGCGGCGGGGCCTGTAGGCGTGGTGTCGCTGGTGGCGCAGCAGACCCAGCAGGGCGGCCTTGAAATTTACCTCTATCTGCTGGTCATCCTCTCCATCAACCTGGGGCTGATGAATCTGATCCCCATCCCCGGTCTGGATGGCAGCCGTCTCATTTTCATGCTGATCGAAGCCATCCGCCGCAAGCCGGTCAATCAGAAGATCGAAGCGGGCGTTCACCTGTGCGGCTATGTGCTGCTGTTTGGCATCATGATCTTCTTCACCTTCAAGGACGTGCTTCGCCTGTTCGGCAAATAAGGCATATGAAAAGGCCGGGAACCGCTTTCTCAGCGGTTCCCGGCGTTTTTTCTTTACTTCACAAACAGGATCCGGCAGGAATACCCTTCCAGCCCAAAGGTGAAGCCAACCTCCCGTTCTTCCAGCATATCCCGCGCCTGACAAACCGGCTCCGGGAATGATAGCGTCACCTTCTCCACAGGCTTTGCGGAGATGTTGACGACGAACGCCAGCAGCTGCGGTGCGCCCGCCAGATCGGTATAGCGGTAATAGCTGATCTTCACCTTTGCATGGTCGGCCCGGGCGCCGTTCGTCCAGTAGGGCAACCATTCCGACTGCTCAATGGGGAACGCGCCGAACACCTTCCATACCCGGCTCATCAGCTCCAACGGATGGTGAATTTCATTGGGCCGGGGCAGAATGCCGTGCAGCACAGCGCAGGCCAGCGCCTGTTCAAACGTCCACAGGGGACGGTTCTCATAGGCGATAAATTCCACCGGCGCGCCAATGTTCCGCCCCAGATACTCCGCCCGGAAGTATTCCAGATTCAGGTCTTCCGTGTCGCCGTGCATTCGGTCGAACTGCAGATTTTCTCCATACCAGTTCTGGTGAATGTAAGGAATCGTCATAAAATTCACATATCCGAAGGAATGGACGTTGATCTCCCCGCCCCGGGACTGGACGATCTCATACAGTTGGCGGAACATCCGCCGCAGCGTTCCAAGACAATAGCTGCCGTGCAGCTTTCCCCCATGGTCGTACCAGCCGCACCCGTGCTCTGTACTGTAGCACAGTCGCGGGAAGGTGATGGAATCCAGATAAACGCCGTCGATATGGAACTCGTCCATCAGTTTTTCCACGCCGCTTAAAAACAGCGCTTCATACTCGCTGTGGTAGCACACCACATAATCCCGCTGGAAGGGCACCCGCCACCAGCCGCCCTCCATCGCGCCTTTTTCGTCTACCACCTTCACTTTGTCCTGCAGCTCGCTCCATTGGGGAGCCATGGTGGAGAGCTCATAGCCGAAATAGGGCAGCACCTTGATGCCCCGCTGGTGGCATTCGTCTACGATCGTCCGCAGCTGGCGGGCGGTAAATTCGCTCAGCTCGAACCAGTTCTGGCACTTGTTCCATTTTTCGTGCAGGATGAGCGTGGTAACGCCCTTTTCCTTCAGCTCGTCATAGCGTCCCGCCAGCACGTCGATGTAGTTTCCCTTGACCTTGGCCCCGCAGTCGATATGGAACGCATTGTGAATGTACGGCTGTTTGGGGAAGGGCTTTACCGGCGTGGCCTGCAGGCCGAAGCGGAAGGTCACGGGCTGATAGGCGTACACACCGTCCGCCGGGTCAGCCGTCCATGTTTCGGGCTGGCTGTCCAGCAGACGGACGCGCAGGATCAGCTGTTCGCCGTCCCGCACCAGCTCCATGGCCCTGTTCGGGTCTTCCGGCTGCCAGTTTCGGTCGTTTTCCGCATACCAGCCAAGGCCCCGTTCCTCATTGCCCAGCCACAGCAGGGCCTTGAAGGGCATGGCCGCGTTCTGCGCGGGGACGGCCCCGCTGGCGGACATGGTTCCCATGGGCCGCTCTGTTCCATCGGCCAGCGAGAGAACGCTGTTCGGGAACATATGGAACAGCGTGGCCGCCTCCGCCCGCAGGGGAATTTCCAGCCACAGCCGGTCCAGCCGGAACCGCATGGGCTTGGCGTCCGCCACGCCGAAGACCTGCGCCACCGTCCGGCCCCGGGGCATCAGCTTCAGGTCGATGTCCACGCCGCCGTCGTAGCCGATGCGGGTGCAGGTATCCACAATAAAACGGTCGGACTGCTTCGCGCCGCACACGATGACTTCCTCATCATTCCGCCGCTGAATAAAGCTCTCGGCCTCGTTTTCGGGGTAGTTTTCATCCCAGCGAGACGGCTCGCCGTCCTCCACGGCCACAATCCGCACCGGCGCGGCCAGCAGCTCCACGCCCTGAGAACGAATGGAGCGGAGCATTCCGTCTGCGCCTACGGTATAGTCCCGGCCAATGACGTGAATCGTATGTTCGTTGTTCTGACTTTCCGCCCGCAGCGGCAGAAACGGCTGAGGAATCTTCATCCGGCATTCTCCTTTTTCTTTCTTGCGTTTTATGGGGAATCAGTGCATCCGAAAGTCCAGCGCTTTGGGCAAGGGGTATTTTTCATCCGCGGCACGAATCAGCTTCTCGTCGGCGGGGTCGTAGGGAACGCCCGTCTCTTTGGCGTACAGGCGGCGGTACAGCTCAAACCACAGATAGGAAACCGACAGCTCGCCCTCCTTCACATCGGGCATGACAAACGCCCGGTTCAGGATTTCGGCGGCTTCCTCCAACCGGCCCAGATGCAGCAGCGCCACGGCCCGCAAAAGCCGCAGCCGTCCGCAGGCCCGCAGCTCCGGCGAAAGGCTGTCGTACAGGGCCAGCCATTGCCCGTCGCCGCCGTCCTCCGTCAACTGCATGGCCGTTTCAACGGCCAGCGCCCGGCAGTCCGGCTTCAGCCGAAACGCATTCAGCAGCATTTCGTGCGCCTTTTTCGGAATGTGATATTCATTCTTATACAGCATGGCCAGATTCCGCAGCGCCCACGGGTTTTCGCAGACGGCCAGCGACTGCTCCCACGCCTTTTTCGCCTCGTCCACGGAACCTTCTCCGTAAGCGGCCAGCGCATAGCGAATCACGCCCAGATGCAGCAGGCTGTACCAGTTCTGCTCAGGCAGCGCCTCCAGCTTTTCCAGCCATTCCCGGCCCATCACATAGCCCGCCGGTTCTTCCAGCGGATCCGGGCAGGGAAATTCGCCCTTCTCCAGCAGGGTCAGCCAGGCTTTCGTTTCCGGGTCCTGAACCTTCGGGAAGGTCAGCGCAACGCTGAGGGGCTTCCCCCGCAGCACTTCCTCCACATGGCCCCAGCCGGAGCCCTGCGACAAAAGTTCCGTATGGGTCACGGTTTCGTCTGCCGGGAAATGCATCTCGTCCGGGTCGCCTACCCGCTGTTTCATGCAATCCCTCACCGCCCGGACAGCCTCGCCATACTCGCCGTGCAGCACTTTCGGGTCGCCCTTCAGCAGCGTGTATGCCTCCTGCCACTCCCACACGGTGCGGCCCGCCATGGGGATGTGTTCCAGCTGAGTATGAGCCAGCCCGGCCTGAATTTCGATATAGGCGGAGCCTTTCTCGCTGAGCCACTCGTTCCAGTGCCTTCCTCCCTGCCCCATGCCCCATACAAACATTTTCCGTCCAAACAGGCGGCGGGTGGAGCATTGCAGCAGGCCATAGCCCTCTTCATTGGCGGATGCGATCCACTTGGGCGACTCGTCCGGGATCTGGTAAAAGAAATCCCGGGATGAAGGGATTCGAGTAGGATAGCTCACGTCCACGCCATCCGCCATTGGAATGGCCGTCTTGTCCAGAATATAGTGATCGGCGTTGTAGAAGCTGAGGAACGACCGCTCCGCCGGGACGATCACCCGGGTGCCCGGCGTTTCCGGCACGGCGATGTTGGACCACCAGTACATGTGCTTCGTTTCGTCCGTGCGATTCTCGATCCGGCAGCGCAGGTACAGCGTGGGCGAATCCTCCTGCACCCACGCGCTGACAGAGTATACCACACCCCGGATGCGCTCGAACTCATACAGCCGCAGCACCTCGCCCTCGGGCGTTTGATCGACCGCCGCAAAGACCGGCGAGCAGGTCAGCGGATTGTGTCCCTTGATGCCCACGTTGAACTCGACGCCGCCGCTGAACCACGCGTTGCGCAGGCCCAGATTGCCCGGCTGAAATACCGGATTGACGTACAACAGTTCCTTGCGCTCATCCTTGTCATAGATGGAATACAGCCGTCCGCCCAGCTCCGGCAGGAACACGACGCGCACGTGATCGTTTTCCACCACAGCCGCCTGAAACGCCCGGGGCTTCTTTTCCCGGTCGTAGCCGTCCTGCAGCCGGTAGGGCAGCATGGTCGGAATCATGCCCTTGCCGATATATTTCTTTTCTTCCTCCGCCACCTTATCCGTCATTTCATATCCGGCGTGGATATAGCTGACGTTCTTGATGTCCGGCATGGGGTTCAGCGGCCCAAGCGAGGCCGCGGGAATCACGAGCTTTTCAAAGTGTACCATGATCGTCTCCCCTTCAGCAGCTTCCATTTTTTCGCCGAACGACCCCTTCGGGTCGCCCCGGCGCTGTCATTCAGTTTCTTCACGCTTTCCGTCCTGCTTATCTTATCACGGCCTTCTCCCTGCCGCAAGGAAAATCATTCGACTTTCCCGGTTTTTCCGCAGCGAGCGGAACGACTTTTTCGGCGCGCTGTGCTACCATCGTCTTATCCGAAAAAATAGTCCGAACCTTTCCCCCTTCTCAGCCGTTATAATGGTGTAAATGGGCCCACGAAAGAAAGGGGAGATCAACCGGAATGGAGGAAGAACGTTTTGTCAGCGAGGTCCGCGCCATGGAGCGCACGCTGTACCGGGTAGCGCGGGGGTATCTGCGCACCTGGGACGAGTGCGCGGATGCGGTGCAGGAAGCGCTGTGCAAGGCATGGGACAAGCGAAAGCGCGTGGACGAAAGCTATTTCCGGCCATGGCTGACGCGCATCGTCATCAATGAATGCCACAATATCGGCCGAAGAAAGAAGCGGCTGATCCCCGTGGCGGAGCCGGAACGGGAGCCCGCGCCGGAGCCCGCCCTGCCGGAGCTGGCGGACGCGCTGGAGGCGCTGCCGGAAAAGCTGCGGCTGCCGTTGAGCCTGCATTATCTGGAGGGCTTCTCTGTGGAGGAGATCGCCCGGATATTACGCATCCCTGCCGGAACCGTTAAATCCAGACTGCATCAGGCCCGAAACCAGCTTCGCGTTCAATGGCTGGAGACGGAAGGGGACGAAACGGCTTCCCGTCCGCCCTATGGCCGTTCATGGAAAGGAGCAGAAAAATGACCGCTGAAAAGATCAAGCATTGGCAAGATCCTTACGAGCCTACCCCGGAAGGCTTTCATATCCGGGTGGAAAACACGCTGCGATCCTTGCAGAAGAAGGAGAATGCCGCTGTGCCCCGGATCCCCGTCCGCCGGGCGGTGGTGCTGGCGGCGCTGCTGCTCACGCTGGCGGGCGCGGCCTATGCGGGCTCCCGTCTGGGCGTGCTGGATTTTCTGACAACCCGCATCTGGAACGGCCCTGCGGCGGAAGACGTGCAGCCGGGCATTACACAGGATTTCCGCGCTGAAAGCGAATCGGCTGTCCTGCATCTGGACGCACGGGATCTGTATCAGAATGAAGACAAATTCTCTCTTTGTGTGCATATTTCCCCGAAGGAGCCGGAGCGCTACCGTCTGCTGTACGAAACCGATATCGGCGCCGACGGCGAGCATTTCGACCGGATCTGGTGGAACGGAAAGCAGCTTTCGTTTGACGAATGGCTGCCGGAGGGCAAGCAGATGCTGGTGCTTTCCGTCCGGCAGATGACCGTCGGCGGCGTGACCGTGCCCGTCAGCATGGACTGGCTGCCGGAGGAGCAGGGCGAGACCTTCCTGCTGGAAGCACCGTGGGAACGGGCCAGAAGCCAGAATGCCACCGTGAATCCTGACGGAACCGTCACGATCCGGCTGGAGCTGGAGACCGATGTTTACGGAATCGGTCAGCCCCAGACCAGCACCCTGACCCTGCAGGTTCCGGCCGGTCAGGGGTTTGCCAAAAACGAAAAGGAGGAAGCCAAATGAAAGCCTTCAAGTGGATTTGGGTGAGCCTGATGATTCTCTGCCTGCTGTGCCCTGCTTTTTCTCTGGCAGAGGCAGGCGAACCCCGTTTCTGTCTCCCGGAGGAAGTGGATCTGTCGCAGGTGCAGGAAATCGACGGCCGTTTGAAGGGAGAGATCCTTCTTCCGTCCCGCGAGGGGGACAGCGGTTCCTATCGTCTGCTGGTGGACTGCCCCGTTCCGCAGGGCTTTTCGGCCAAGCAGCAGGTTCGCCTTCAGGTGGAGTATCAGAAGATCGAAAAGCAGCAGATGAGCGAAGCGCTGTCTTCTTTGGGGCAGAACGTTTCCGCCGATCAGATGCGTTCCAGCAGCTCCGGCTGGGCCAGCCGTTTCCTTTACTATTCCAGCACCGGCGCGGACATCAACGGCAGCGATTCCTATTCCCATCCCTATACGGGGAAGCTCTGCCAAAGCCTGTCCGCCGGGCATGAAGCGGAAATGGCCGCGGCCAAGGATTTTGCCCGCGCACTGCTGGAAAAGCTGGGCGCTAAAGCCAGCGAGCCGTTTCTGCAGGCGCTGCGCCTGACGCCCGAGGACGTTCTTTCCGCCTACAGCGCTACGGAAAGCAGCAGCACGTGGTATGAAGAGATTCGTCAAAGCACGGAAGCCCGGCTGTCCGGCAAGGATCAGGTCACGCTGCTTCGCGCCCAGTATGAACTGCTGGATCTGCCCGTCATGTTTCAATTTTACTATCAGGAAGGGGAAGATTCCTTCGGGGAAAGCTCCTATTTGGAGCTGGTGATGGGCGACGACGGCCAGTTGAAGCAGCTGGCCCTCCGCAGTCTGCCCGTCGTGACGGCTGCGGAGTCCTATCCTCTGCCGGAACGCAGCTGGGAAGAATGGCTCCGCCTGTGGGTGGCCAACGTCTGGTGGCCCTCCTCGGTCGCTCAGGATTACGAGATCACCGGCGATCCTCTCTACGGCGATTATACCAGATACGCCACCGAAGAAACGCTGACGGCCATTCTTCCCTGCTGGGTGGGAAATGAAAAGGGCTGCCTGGTTCCCGGCTGGTTCACCGAATGCCGCTGCACCGTTCTCAAGGACGGCAGCACCTGCGGCTATTCCGACGCCTATATGGACGCGCTGACCCTGACCCGAATCTTTTGAGGATGACAAAAAGCCCGGCGTGCTGAATGCACGCCGGGCTTTTTGAAATCCGTATTTTGCGCCCGCTGGCATCCCGCGCCAGACCTGCAGGCGGCGGCAACTCCACAGCCAAGCCGCTTTCCCTCGAGCGCTCCTGCGCCCAAAGGACGCAGTGTGGGGTGCAGGGGCACTGCCCCTGCTATTTGGCAAATTCGGTGCTGCGGGTCTCGCGGATGACGTTGACGCGGATCTGTCCGGGATATTCCATTTCCTTCTCAATGCGCTTGGCCACTTCCTTGGCCAACACCTTCGTACCCTCGTCCGTGATGTCCTCGGGCTTGACCATGATGCGAACCTCACGGCCCGACTGGATGGCAAAGCACTTTTCCACACCCTGGAACGAATTGGCGATTTCTTCCAGCTTCTCCAGACGCTTGATGTAGTTCTCCAGAGACTCGCGGCGAGCGCCGGGCCGAGCCGCGGAAATCGCGTCCGCCGCCTGTACCAGCACCGCTTCCACGGTCTGGGGCTCTACGTCGTTGTGGTGTGCCAGAATGGCATGGATCACGTCGGGGCTCTCGTGATACTTCCGGGCCAGTTCAGCGCCCAGCGTCACGTGCGTGCCCTCGGCTTCGTGGTCGACGGCCTTGCCGATGTCGTGCAGCAGACCGGCGCGCTTGGCCAGCGCCACGTCCGCGCCCAGTTCCGCGGCCATCATGCCCGCCAGATGGCTGACCTCAATGGAGTGTTTCAGCACGTTCTGGCCATAACTGGTGCGGTACTTCAACCGGCCCAGCAGCTTGACCAGTTCGTGATGAATGCCGTGCTGATGGGTCTCGAAGACCGCCTGTTCGCCCGCCTCGCGGATCTGATTATCCACTTCCTTGCGGGCCTTTTCCACCATTTCCTCAATGCGGGCGGGATGGATGCGGCCGTCCATGATCAGGCGCTCCACGGCGATGCGGGCGATCTCGCGCCGCACCGGGTCAAACGCGCTGACGATGACCGCCTCGGGGGTATCGTCGATGATGAGGTCGACGCCGGTAGCCGTCTCAAGAGCGCGGATGTTCCGGCCCTCGCGGCCGATGATGCGGCCCTTCATGTCGTCGTTGGGCAGGTTGATGACGCTGACGGTGCTTTCCGCCACGTGGTCGGCGGCGCACTTCTGAATGGCCAGCGCGATAATGTTCCGCGCCTTCTTTTCGCCTTCTTCCCGGGCCCGGGTCTCAATGTCCCGAACCATGGCGGCGGCATCGTGATACGCGTCCTTCTGCACCCGCTGGATCAGCATCTGACAGGCCTCGTCCTGCGTCATGCCCGCAATGCGCTCCAACTCCTGCAGCTGCTTGTTCTTGCCTTCTTCCAGCTGATCCGCTTCCTTCTGCAGATCGGCGGCGCGCTGGGTCAGCGCTTCCTCCCGCTTTTCCAGACCGTCCTGTTTCTTGTCGAGGGTCTCCTCCCGCTGCAGGATGCGGCGCTCACTGCGCTGCACCTCCGCCCGGCGGTCCTTGCACTCCCGATCCAGTTCGGTCTTCAGGCGAAGCACTTCTTCCTTGGCTTCCAAAATGGTCTCTTTTTTCTTTTCATCTGCCTTGCGCTGCGCGTCTTCCAGCAAATTCTTGGCGTACTGTTCCGTGCGGCCGATCTTCTTTTCGCTGGCCTGCTTGCGGTACAGATAGCCGCCCGCCGCGCCTGCCGCGCCGACCAGCAGCGCAATGACGATTCCCAAAAATACAGGCATTGGTTGCACTCCTTTCTCTCTGTCAGTTTTCCGTTCAATGTCAATTTTCACCCGGGGATGCGGCCTTCCGCCGCGGCTTTTCTTCCGTGCAGTGCTTTTCTGGTTCGCCCTTTTCAGGGCAAACAAAAAAGCCGGGGAGCAAAAAATGCCCCGTCGGCTTTCTGCTGCTTTGTATTGCAAAACATTGCAAACAATGAGCCTATCCTGCGGCGAATCCCGGTTTGCTTTTGCAAACCCGGCGGCCCATCCGCATTCCAAACTCAAAGCATATACTCAAGAAACGTTCCCGGACGCTTCTGCGCCCCGAAACCTCTCCATACGAACAACCGACGTCCTCTTCCGCCGCTCCAATAACGAACCGACGCGGGAAAAAGCCAGTCACCAACGTATATCCGAAAACAGCCGGGTTCCTGTGCCTGCACAGGCTCTCCCATTCAGCCGACACTTTATTATAGCCCCGGTAGGACATACTGTCAAGCGCCGGCAAAGCCATGAAGACCCGCGAACTGTAGGACTACAATACATCTTGGACAAACACAAAAAAGGAAAGAGAGATAGGGT
>ENA-UOJJ01004532-UOJJ01004532.1-human-gut-metagenome-genome-assembly--contig:-CS66-NODE-4532-length-12880-cov-18.039766_pt1 | contig 12880 bp, 9 predicted proteins | sample MGYA00242343_ERZ723890 | MGnify/ENA metagenome assembly ERZ723890 | reverse complement strand
GACCCCGACTATGCGGCGGGCGTAGATGACGCTATGGACGAGTTGGATTGGTAACACAACAGTTTATGCAAATGACAGGAGGTTTCCCTATGAAAGCATTTATTACGATCACCGGATTGAAGTTCCATTTTGGCAGCAAGCCTTTTGAGGTCGGGCAAAAGATCAAGCTGGTCAAAGAGCCTGACAATGAGTATGACCGCGAAGCAATCAAGGCAGAGCTGCCGGGGCTTGGCTGCGCGGGTTATGTGGCAAACAGCCCGCACACAGTTCTGGGAGACTGCATCAGCGCCGGCCGGCTGTATGACAAAATTGGAGACAGTGCCACGGCCAAGGTTGTCTATGTGCTGGACAATGCGGTGGTCTGCAAGGTGAAATGCGCAGGAAGCGAAAAGCTGACGGATTGTACCCCACCAGTATGCCAAGAAACCGAGGACGCAGAATGACCGGCAAGTTTCATTATAACTTAAAGAAAAAGACCGAAGTAAAAGCCCTTTTATGGCTTTTACTTCGGTCTTTCTTTTTTAGGAGATGTGCAACAGCCCCGTCCTGTTTTTCCGCTTGATGTGTATGCACCGGAAATCATTTTTCAAGCAGATACAGGAGGTATCCGTAGCCCTCAGTCTCTCTTCTGAGGAGATGAATCCGTTTGTCAGCCCATATCGGCGGCAAGAGCCTGGTCGATGAGCTTTTGCAGCGTCTCCGCCTGCTTCTTTTCCGTGATAGCACCTACGATGGGCTCTCCCACGATATTGCCGTTGCGGTCAACCACGTAGGTGGTGGGATATGCAAAGATGTTGGCAGTGAACTTGCCCGCCTCTCCGTCGGAAGGAAAATACACATTCTGATAGGTGGCGCCCTTCTTGGTCAGCACGTCCTTCGCCTCGGAGATCGCAGCCTCGTCGCCGTCCAGCGTAAAGGTGTTGACGCCGATGAGTGCGCCGCCCTTCTCCGCCAGCTCGCGGTTCAGCGCGTCCAGATCGGCAAGCTCGCCCACGCAGGGATTACAGGTGGTGAACCAGAAATTCACTACGGTGACGGCGTTGCCGGAGAACAGATCGTCACTTTTCACCGGGTTCCCATCCAGATCCTTGCCCTCAAAGGCAGGAAATTTCTGCATACTGCCGTCATCAGGCGGCGTGGTCATGTCGCTGCCTGCGGGCACGCTCGTGGCGTCATCTGTAGGCTGCTGTGCCGTCTCAGGGTACTTTTCCTCAATCAGGGTCAGCTGGTTTTCGATGTCGCGAATCTTCTCCGCTTCTCCCTGAAGCAGGTTCATCTCATCTGCCGTAAACTGATCCTTGGCGGATTCGATTGTACTGAGCAGGAAATCACCGTAGTTTTTGCCGTCCTCCTGCAGGGTCATGCCCTTGTCGGCTGCCATGAATACCTTTTCCCAAAGCTCTGTGTTCTCCGAGAGAATGTCATTTTCCTGCGCCATCAGATCGTTGTACATGGTAACCGCTTCCTCGGCATTCTTCGGTTCGCTGCTCGTTCCGTCCGTTTTGTCTCCGCCCGTTGCTCCGCAGGCTGCCAAAGACAGCGCTATCAGGGCGACAAGCAGCAGCGCCAGCAATCGGCTGGCAGTATTCGTTCTATTCATCTTCATCTGTTTTATTCCTCCTTGTTATCCTTGTTTTTTTGCGGCATTTCAGCCGCCTTTGTTTTATCTTTACCGTCTCCAAAGCCGTAGCGGAAGCTCACGGCCCCCGTCGGGCAGGCGCGTATGCACATCCCGCAGCGGATGCATTCGGTATGATTGGGCGCCTTCGTCACGTCCACATCCATTTTGCAGGCTCTGGCACATTTTCCGCAGGATACGCACTTGTTTTTGTCCACCTTTATCTGAAAGAGGGACACCCGGTTGAACAGTGCGTAAAACGCCCCCAGGGGACAGAGCCACTTGCAGAAGGGACGGTAGAATACCACGCTCAGCACGATCACCGCCAGCAAGATACCGAATTTCCATGTAAACAGGCTGCCCAGCGCCGCCCGGATGCCGGAATTGGCAAGGGACAGCGGGATGGCCCCCTCCAGCACGCCCTGTGGGCAGAGGTATTTACAAAAGAACGGATCACCCATGCCTACATCGTTCACAAGGAACGCCGGCAGCAGGAAGACCATCACCAGCAGTACAGCGTACTTGAGATAGGTCAGGGGCTTGAGTTTCTTTGTGGAGAGCTTCTTCGTCGGGATTTTATGCAGCAGTTCCTGAAACCAGCCGAAGGGACACAGAAAACCGCAGATAAAGCGTCCCAGCAGGACTCCCAGCAAAATGAGGAAACCTGTGATATAATAGGAAAAGCTGAACTTGGAAGACCCAACCACCGCCTGAAACGCACCGATGGGACAGGCACCGGAGGCCGCTGGGCAGGAGTAGCAGTTCAACCCCGGCACGCAGACGTTTTTCCCTGCGCCCTGATACAGGCCTCCTTTGAGGAAGTTCGGCAGGTGCAGGTTGGTCAATAAGGCTGCCCCCGCCTGTATCCAGCCCCGGAAGCGGGACAGGAGTTGTGACGCGCCCGAAGATTTCTTACCCAATGCCCACACACTCCAGACATAATTTAATTGCTTTGCTCAGCACCGTCGCCGCCTCGCCGCGCCATACGCCGAAACACAGCATAGCGATACCCACAACCAGCAACGCGGCCTGCACCGCCGACTTTTTTACATGGCTCAATTCCATCACCCTTTCACTTTTTCTGCCACCATCATAGCGCAAGAGAGTTAAAGTCACTGTTAAGAACGAAAATTTAACGCAAACCTTATCTAATTTTGCTATAATTAAAATAACATAAAATGAATAAAAAAGGAGGGCTCTCATGCACCTTTTAGTAATTGAAGACGAACGCGCCCTGTGTGAAACCATTGTCCGCAGCCTGCGGCGCCAAGCGTACAGCGTGGACTGCTGCTACGACGGGGAAAAGGCGTTGGAGCTTCTGGGCGTGGAGCACTACGATCTGGTGCTGCTGGATCTGAACCTGCCGGGGAAGGACGGCATGACAGTGCTGCGCACCCTGCGGCAGACCGACCGGGAGACAAAGGTACTGATCCTCTCCGCCCGGGGTGAGGTGGAGGACAAGGTGGAGGGGTTAGATGCCGGAGCCAATGACTATCTGGCAAAGCCCTTTCATCTTGCCGAGCTGGAGGCTCGCATTCGCAGCCTGACCCTGCGGCAGTTCACCCAGCAGGATGTACTGCTGACCTGCGGGGGCCTGACCTTTGACACCCGCTCCCGTACCACCACCGCCAACGGGCAGACGCTGACGCTCACCCGCAAGGAAACAGGGATACTCGAATACCTGATGGTGCATCAGGGGCGGCCCGTGAGTCAGGAGGAACTGATGGATCACGTTTGGGACAACAGCGTGGACAGCTTCAGCAATTCCATTCGCGTCCACATCTCCGCCCTGCGCAAAAAGCTCCGCGCCGCGCTGGGCTATGACCCCATCCGCAACCGCATCGGCGAGGGCTATCTGATGGGAGGCGAGGAGGAATGAAGCGGCTTTCCTTGCAGTGGCGCATCACACTAATGTCCGTCCTGCTCATCGGTATCACCTGCGTGGCCATGAATCTGCTGCTCTGCTCCTCCGGTGTGTACTATATGGACACCATTGCGGACAGCTTACAGGGCGGCAGCACGGCGATCCTGAATGAGGACGGAGAGGCGAGCTTTGACCCGCGGCTCATAGCGCCCAACGAGGAGTTGACCATCGTCGTCGATGGGGTGCAGGGGCGCTTCCGCACCACCAACTGGTACATCACGGCGGCGGTAACGCTGCTCAGCGGCATCCTCGCCTATTTCGTCAGCGGACGCGCTCTCAAGCCCCTGCGCAGCTTTGCCTCGCAGGTGGAGCAGGTGCAGCTGAACAATCTTGCCGATATGAGGATCGATGAAGACGTTATTCCGGAATTCCGGCAGCTGAGCCGCTCGTTCAACCAGATGCTGGAGCGGCTGAACAATGCCTTTGCCGCCCAGCGGCAGTTCACCGGCAATGCCGCCCACGAGCTGCGCACGCCGCTGACGCTGATGCAGGCGCAGCTGGATCTGTTTTCCTCAGAGCACCCCGACGTGCTGCCGGAGACTGCGGAGTTTCTCGCCCTCCTGCGGGAGCAGACGGAACGGCTGACCCGGCTGACCAAGACTCTGCTGGAGATGAGCAATCTGCGGCAAGTGGCACGGAACGAGCGGATCCAGCTCGCTCCCATGATTGAGGAGATCTTTACGGATCTTGCGCCACTGGTGGAAAAGCGCGGCATCACGCTGGAGGCGGATGGCGACGGCGTTATGACCGGCAGCGATGCGCTGATCTACCGGCTGATCTTCAACCTGACAGAGAACGCCGTCAAGTACAACCGCCCCGGCGGCTCGGTGCGGGTCTGCGTCACACAGGAAACGGAAAAACTCCTGATTCGCGTTTCCGATACCGGCTGCGGCATTCCGGAGAAGTATCAGCAAAGCATCTTCCAGCCCTTTTTCCGTGTGGATAAGTCCCGCAGCCGCGAGTACGGCGGTGCGGGGCTGGGGCTCTCGCTGGTGTGGGAGATCGCCGATCTCCACGGCGGCTCCGTTTGGGTGGAGGAGAGTTCGGAGAAGGGCACCACCATTGCGGTGGGGCTGCCGGTACAGTGATATTGCACTTGAAATCTCCGGTGAGCAGTTTGCAGAATACAGAATCTGTATCTCGTTACAAATAAATAGGCTGTGCAGCGGGAGCGACTTTCGGGTCGCTCCCGACTTTTACTGTGTTTCCGGTTCCAAAACCCGAAAAGGAAAGATTCGGCACTTAGGGCAATACCGCATAATTCCCGCCTGACGGCTTAAGCACCGCTCCGGCGGCTGCGGCACGGCAACTGCCGCACCTCGCTCGCCGTATCGGCACTTAGAATTATGCGGTATTGCCTTAGAATTATGTGGTATTGCCTTAACAAAAAATCCACCGGGGGCGTTCTGCCCCCGGCGGAAATAAGTTGCGCTTATGACGTTAGATTGGCGTTGGATATGCCGTTTAGTTATCCATATCCTCAAACGCTTCCAGCCCTTTTTTGGCCTCTGCCTTGGCGTCGCCGTGCTTGACGAAGCAGATGGTCACAAAGCTCAGCGCCACAAACAGGGCGGCGTAGGGGAACAGCACACGGTAGTCAATGGCCCGCATCAGGGAGCCGGCCACGATGGGGGTTACCACCTGGGCGGCCATCGAGAAGGTGTAGTAGTACCCGGTAAACTTGCCGATGTCGCTGCCGCGGCACATCTCCACCACCATAGGCAGGGAGTTCACGTTGATGGCGGCCCAGGCAAGGCCCACCAGCGCAAACACCACGTACATAATGGGCTGGATGGAACTGTAAGTGGTGGTCAGCACGTAGCCCAGTATAAAGCAGGCGGCCAGCAGCACGATACCGCACTGAATAGTCCGCTTGCGGCCGATCTTAGCGGCCAGCGCACCGATGGGAATGTACGAGACAATAGCGCCCGCCGTGGCAACCAGCAGGCAGGTGGAGGCCCCGCCCAGGCCCTCGCCCATGACAGCCTCCACATACTTGGTAAACCACGTAGTAACGCCGTTATAGCCAATGAACCACAGCGAGATGGACACCAGCAGAAAGCTCAGGCTGCGCTTGACCGGCGCAGGCAGCACCTCGTGGCCGGTGCCGTCGTCAGTGGCAAGGTTCCACTCGGGATGAGCGGCTTCCAGCTTTTGATTTTCTGCTTCCAGCTTGGGCTCCTTGATGGTCAGATACAAAACGACCACCGCCACAACCATGATCATCGAGACGATGAAGAACAGCGGCCGGTAGCTGACATGCTCCACGCCCTTGGTTTTGGACGCCGGGTACAGCACAGCCGCCAGCCCCAGGTACAAAATGCCGCCCACGGCGCCCATCAGGTTGATGATGGCGTTGGCGCGGCTGCGCAGGGGCTTGGGGGTCACGTCGGGCATCAGGGCCACGGCGGGGGAGCGGTAGGTGCCCATGGATACCAGCAGCAGCCCCAGCACGATAATGAACAGCACTAATGTACCGGTGCTGGGGCTGGCGGCGTAACGGTCGTCCAGCAGCGGGATCAGGTTCATCAAGATGGCTGCCGCTGCGGTGCCGCCCACGATAAACGGCATGCGCCGCCCGATGCGGGTGCTGGTCTTATCGGACAGCGCCCCGAAAAACGGCAGCAAAAACAGCGCCAGTACGTTGTCAGCAGCCATAATGGCACCGGCAAAGGTTTCGTTCAGCTTAAAGGTGTCGGTCAGAATTAAGGTCATAACGCTGTCGTACATCTGCCAAAACGTGCAGATCGACAAAAACGCAAGACCCACCAGAATGGTACGGCGGCTGTTCAGCTTCACGGCGATTCTCCTAACTTTGGGGCGCAGTTGGCTCCTGTAATTGATTCTATTGTAGCATTGATTGCGCGAAATGTCTACAATTTTAACATCGCAGACGAGAACTTTGCTTGAAATTGACGAACGAGAGTGCATGTCCACCCGGATTATGAACAATTTCCAAACAATTCTGCAACCCTCTTGCATCCTGATGCAGGAGGGACTATTATTATCACGATGAAATAATTAACACATGATAATAATTAACAGGAGGTGCTTTATGCCAGGTTCAGAGATCCCGGATCTGCAGGGGGTGTTTCGGTTTGTCTCGCGGCTGCACACAATGTCCAAGCGCGGCATGCGCGGCGCGTTGGCAGACTGTCCCAGATGCCATTTCGGCATGCTGGAAAACCTGCACATTCTAATCGAGCAGCGCGGCGTAGAGGGTGCAATTTATGTTTCCGAGGTGGCCCGTGCTATGCGGCAGCCTATGCCAGCCGTTTCCCGCGGGCTGCGCATGATGGAGCAGGATGGCAGCATCGTGCGGGAAACTGATCCCAACGACCGGCGCAAAACTTTCGTGCGCATCACCCCGCAGGGCGAGCAGGCACGCCTGCAAAGCGAGGCGGCACTGAACGCCTACTTTGGCCGCATCATGGCACGGATGACACCGGAACAGATCGATCAGATGTACGCCCTGCGCGGTGTGCTGTTGGATGCAATTGAAGCAGAAAACGACGCCATGCAGAAAAAAATCAACGCACAAAAACAGGGAGGACCTGTCGATGACGAAAATATTTAAACAGCTGGCACGCCATTGGGCGGCATGCCTGGCCGTGGCGGCTCTGCTGATCGTGCAGGCCTACTGCGACCTGTCCCTGCCGGACTATACAAGCAAGATCGTGGATGTTGGCATCCAGCAGGGCGGTATCGAAAGCTCGGTACCGTATACCGTCCGCGATACTACCCTGCAGGCATTGGAACTGCTGATGACCGAGGACGAGGCCGCCCTGGCCGACCAGTGGTACAGCGGGCCTGATGCCGACGGTCTGCGTTATCTTTCTAAGGATGCCGACACTGCTGCGGCGGAGTTGGAATCCGCTTTCACCACACCCGATGTGGTGTTGTACATGGCTGCGGCCCAAAATGCTGCCCGGGTCGCCGGCAGTACCGAGACGGTGACCCCCACCATCTACGACCTGGATGCCGTCAGCCAGCAGTTTGCGGCGATGGCTCAGGCACCCGGCGCACGGGAGATGCTGCAAAACCAGCTTGCCGGGGCCCTCTCCCAGTTGGATGGGACCGTGGCCGACAACCTTGCCAGCCAGGCCGTGCTGCTGGTTTCCCTCGAATACGAAGCCCAGGGCATCGCTCACGACGTGCAGATAGCGTATCTGCTGCGCATTGGCGGGCAGATGCTGGGCCTGACCCTGCTGATGGTTGCCGCCGCGGTGGCGGTAGGCTTCATCGCATCCCGCGTGTCAGCTGCTATTGGCCGCGACCTGCGCCGCAAGGTGTTCTCCACCGTTGTGGGCTACTCCAACGCGGAGATCGAAAAGTTTTCCACAGCGTCGTTGATAACCCGCACCACCAACGACATCCAGCAGGTGCAGTTCGTCTGTGTGATCCTGCTGCGCATGGTGGCCTATGCGCCTATTTTGGGCGTTGGCGGCATTTTGCACGTGGCAGCGGGCAATACCGGTCTTTCCTGGATCATCTTTGTGGCGGTGGCTGCGCTGCTGGTGCTTATCACCATCCTGATGAACGTGGCTATGCCGAAATTCAAGCAGATGCAGACGCTGGTCGACCGGCTGAACCTTGTCAGCCGCGAGATCCTGACCGGCATCATGCCCATCCGCGCCTTCAGCCGCGAAAAGTTTGAGGAAGCCCGTTTTGATAAAGCCAACCGCGATCTGATGGGCACCCAGCTGTTTACCAACCGCACCATGGCTGCCATGATGCCTTTTATGACTCTCATCATGAACGGCACCAGCCTGCTCATCGTCTGGTTCGGCGGTAAGGCCATGGACCTGGGTAACATGCAGGTGGGCGAGATGATCGCTTTCATCACCTACACAATGCAGATCGTCATGTCCTTCCTGATGCTGGCGATGGTAGCCGTCATGTTGCCCCGTGCCGGTGTGGCAGCCGACCGTATCGACGAGGTCATCAAGACGCCGGCCACCATCCACGACCCCGATGCCGCCACCGCCAAACCGGCGCTGGAACGCAAAAACTGGAATGGCGAAGTGGAGTTCAAGGATGTCAGCTTCCGCTATCCCGGCGCCGACAGCGACGCATTGGAGCACATTACCTTTACCGCCAGGCCCGGCGAGACCACGGCCATCATCGGCTCCACCGGCTGCGGCAAATCGACGCTTCTCAACCTGATCCCGCGCTTTTATGATGCCACCGGCGGTGCGGTCTGCATCGACGGCGTGGACGTGCGCGATATGCCCCAGGCCACGCTGCACGACCTGATGGGCTATGTGCCGCAAAAGGGCGTGCTGTTCAGCGGCACCATTGACAGCAACCTGAAATTTGCCGGCGAGCATATCACCGATGAGGACGTGCGTACCGCCGCCGGCATTGCCCAGGCCACTGAGTTTATTGATGCCAAGCCCGAGGGCTATGCAAGCCCCATTGCCCAGGGCGGCAGCAATGTCTCAGGCGGGCAGAAACAGCGTCTTTCCATTGCGCGTGCCATCGCTAAAAAGCCGCGCATCTACCTGTTTGATGACAGCTTCTCGGCGCTGGATTACAAGACAGACGTGGCCCTGCGCCGTGCCCTGAAAGCCCAGACAGACAACGCCACCGTCATCATTGTGGCCCAGCGAATCTCCACAGTGCTGCATGCCAACCGTATCCTTGTATTGGACGAGGGCTGCATCGTGGGCGACGGCACCCACGCCCAGCTGATGGAAAGCTGCCCCGAGTATCAGGAAATCGCCCGCAGTCAGCTGAGCCAGAAAGAATTGAACCTGTCGAAGGAGGGTGAGTGATATGCCAAGACCCGGACGCATGACCACCGAGCGCGCCAAAGACTTTAAGGGCAGCCTGCTGCAGCTGCTGCGGGCGATGGGCAAGTATAAGCTTTCGCTCATCGTGGTCGTTGTTTTTGCCATTTTGTCTACCATATTTAATATAGCAGGCCCCAAAATTCTCGCCAAGGCCACCACGGCCCTGGCCACTGGCTGGATCGCCAAGCTGCGGGGCACCGGCGCCATCGACTTTGGCTACATCGGTAAAATTTTGCTGATCCTGTTGGGCATGTACCTGCTGTCCTCGGCGTTCAGCTTTATCCAGAGCTGGCTGATGAGCGGCCTGTCCCAGAAAGTCTGCTATGATTTCCGCCGTCAGATCAGTGAAAAGATCGACCGCCTGCCTCTGGCCTATTTTGAAAAGCGCACCGTGGGCGAAGTGCTCTCCCGCATCACCAACGATGTGGACACCCTGGGCCAAAGCCTGAACCAGTCGGTCACACAGCTGATCACCAGCGTGACCACCATGATCGGCGTGCTCATCATGATGCTGTCCATCAGTCCCAAAATGACGCTGATCGCACTGCTGATCCTGCCGGTCTCGTTGGCGCTGGTGCTGCTGGTGGTCAAATTCAGCCAGAAATATTTTAAGGCGCAGCAGGCAACGCTGGGCGTTGTCAATGGCCAGGTCGAGGAGATCTATTCCGGCCACAACGTCATCAAGGCTTTCAATCGTGAGAACGCCGTGCTGGCAGATTTCAATGCCGCCAACGATAAATTGTACGAATCCGCATGGAAAAGCCAGTTCCTCTCCGGCCTGATGCAGCCCATCATGAACTTTGTGGGCAACCTGGGGTACGTGGCCGTAGCTGTGGCGGGCAGTATTTTTGCTGCCGCCGGTGCTATCACTATCGGTGACATCCAGGCGTTCATCCAGTACGTCAAAAACTTCACCCAGCCCATCCAGCAGTTGGCGCAGGTATCCAACATGCTGCAAAGCATGGCCGCCGCGTCGGAACGTGTGTTTGAATTTTTGGGCGAGGAAGAGGAGAACCAGCTGGCTGATCCGGCCCGCCGTGCCGACCCGGCCGCCATCGACGGACAGGTCACCTTCGACCACGTCCGCTTTGGCTACACGCCGGAAAAGACCGTCATCCACGATTTCAGCTGCAAGGTCCGGCCCGGCCAGAAGGTGGCCATCGTCGGTCCCACCGGCGCAGGCAAGACCACCATGGTCAAGCTGCTGATGCGTTTTTACGATGTGGACGCTGGTGCTATCACCTTAAACGGCCGCAATGTGCGGGACTTTGACCGCAGCGCCCTGCGGGAAGGCTTCGGCATGGTATTGCAGGATACCTGGCTGTTCAAGGGCACTATTATGGAGAACATCCGCTACGGCCGCCTGGATGCCACCGATGAGGAAGTCATCGCTGCCGCTAAGGCTGCCAATGCCGACCACTTCATCCGCACGCTGCCCGGCGGTTACCAGATGGAGCTGAACGAGGACGCCTCCAACGTCAGCCAGGGCCAGAAACAGCTGTTGACCATCGCCCGCGCCATCCTGGCGGATAACCGCATCCTGATTCTGGATGAAGCAACGTCCAGTGTGGATACCCGCACCGAGCAGCGCATCCAGTCCGCCATGGACCGCCTGATGAAGGGCCGCACCAGCTTCGTCATTGCCCACCGCCTGTCCACCATCCGTGATGCCGACAAGATTTTGGTCATGCGGGATGGCGACATTGTGGAGCAGGGCACCCACGATGAGCTGATCGACCAGGGCGGCTTCTACGCTGATCTGTATAATTCCCAGTTCGAGGATGTGACGGCGTAAGATTTTAAAGGCCCCTCTGGGAGAGGGCTCCGGCTCCCTCCCAGGGGGGCCTTTTTATGCCCTCTTATTTCGATGCAATACTTCTTGACAATTGCCTTAAATAACGATAAAATTGTAAACAGGAATAAAAGGAAAAGCGCCGCACCTTAACCACTGCCTGTGCGGCTGCGTCCATAGGGTGTCGCCCACCGGGAACACCGCTTTTTTACGATACAGTATCCGCCTGTTTTTGGCTTAGTTACGTTTTATATTGCCGCCTTGTGGCATAAGTGTGCGCTTTTTTGCCCGCATTTGCCGCGCTGTGTTGCTTTTGCCATAAAAAACAAACAAACCGTATATTGAAAAAGCGTCCCGCTGTGCTGCGCCCTCCTGAATTTGCAATTTTCCAAAATTAAGGAGTGAACTGACCATGAGCCCAATTATCACTGTGCTGCTGGTCCTTGTTGCTGCTGCTGTTTGCGGGGCGCTCGGTTTTTACCTGGGCGGCGAAAACCGCAAGCGCACGGCCGAAGCCAAGATCGGCTCGGCGGAAGACGAAGCCAAGCGCATCGTAAACGATGCCATCAAGACGGCTGAAGCCAAGCGCAAGGAAACCATCGTAGAAGCCAAAGACGAAGCCTTCAAACTCAAGAGCGAAGCTGACAAGGAGATCAAGGACCGCCGCGCCGAGATCACCCGCCAGGAGCGCCGCATGGACCAGAAGGAGGAGGCGCTGGACAAGCGCTCCGCCGCCATGGAGCGCAAAGAGGAAGACCTCAAGCGCCGCACCGAGACCGTGGAAGCCCGCCTGGACGAGTTGGAACAGCTGAAAATGCGTCAGACCGAAAAGCTGGAGACCATCGCCGCCATGAGCCAGGAGGATGCCCGCGCCGTGCTGCTGAAGCAGGTAGACGACGAGCTGACCCACGAAAAGGCCATGAAGATCAGCGCCTACCAGGCCAACATGAAGGACGAGTGCGACAACATCGCCCGTGAGCTGGTCGGCCAGGCCATCGCCCGCTGCGCCGCCGATGCCACCAGCGAAGCCACCGTCAGCGTGGTGCCGCTGCCCAGCGACGAGATGAAGGGCCGCATCATCGGCCGCGAGGGCCGCAACATCCGCGCCCTCGAGACCGCCACCGGCTGCGACCTCATCATCGATGATACGCCGGAAGCCATCACCCTGTCCAGCTTTGATCAGACCCGCCGCGAGGTCGCCCGCATGGCCCTCGAGCGCCTGATCGCCGATGGCCGTATCCACCCGGCCCGCATCGAGGAGACCGTCGACAAGTGCCGCCGCGAGCTGGAGATCCAGATGAAGCGCGAGGGCGACAAGGCTGTCATGGATCTGGGTATCCACAGCCTGCACCCCGACCTGGTCAAGCTCATCGGCCGCCTGAAGTACCGCACCAGTTACGGCCAGAACGTGCTGAGCCACTCGCTGGAAGTTGCCTGGCTGGCCGGCCTGATGGCTGGCGAACTGGGTGTCAACGTTCAGCTGGCCCGCCGTGCCGGCCTGCTGCATGACATCGGCAAGGCCCTTGACCACGAGATCGAGGGAAGCCACGTGCAGATCGGCGTCGACATCTGCAAGAAATACCGCGAGAACCCGCAGGTCATCCACGCTATCGAGGCCCACCACGGCGACGTGGAGCCCAAGACCACCCTGGCCTTCATCATCATGGCTGCCGATGCCATCTCCGCTGCCCGCCCCGGTGCCCGCCGCGAGAACATGGAGAGCTACATCAAGCGTCTGGAAACGCTGGAAG
>ENA-UOJJ01004530-UOJJ01004530.1-human-gut-metagenome-genome-assembly--contig:-CS66-NODE-4530-length-12889-cov-4.638149_pt1 | contig 12889 bp, 15 predicted proteins | sample MGYA00242343_ERZ723890 | MGnify/ENA metagenome assembly ERZ723890 | reverse complement strand
ATCGACCGGCTGTATTTTTTTCTGTTTCACTTTCGGGCTTGACATAAATTGCAGGTCCAGGCATGTTCCCGGATTGACCGGAAGGCCGTGTTCTTTCATAGCACTTGCAATACTCTTTCTTATTTCTTTCCAGAATTTTCTCCAGATCCCTTCCGTGATGTATAGCCGGTTTCCTGCTACATCCGCCCGACATTCCAGGATCCGCACTTCCTGTATGGTATGCATAACCACGATGAGTCCGTAAAGTTCCAGCCGGTCTTTCATGTCCGCGTAATGCGGAAGCTTCCGGATAGAGCCCTGGTACGGGACGATCGTGATATCAAACAGGTCTTCCGCCCAGATGACATCCGGATAGCGTGTGTGATTCAGGGCCCATTCTGCCTGCGTTTCGTAGAGTTTCTTTTCCGATATCAATTGACATCTCCTCCTCTCTGATTTCTTTCAGTATGTCGGATGTTGCCGTGAGGCTCCTTTTTGCGGATAACACTTTTGGGTCAACATCGGAAGGCCGGAATTCGACTTCTCGTCCTTTATGGCATTCGGTTGGCCGGATCCGCCTATTCTATCGCCTGTTCATACGTGGGAATTCTCGGTACGCACGGGAACGCCATCAGCGTTTTGCTCCGTGATTGCCATACTGAATGGGACTTGAAACGAACAGGAGGGGGTTTTCAATGAACTACATTATAAGAACTGCCGCCGTCCTGGCGTGCGCTGTCGGTCTGTGCGCGACACCCTGCACAGCTTACGCGGCAGGGACAGCAAATTCCGCCATGGGACCCGGCCGGGTTGCATCCGTGGAAACGAACTATCCGGATACGGAGGAAGCGAAACAGGCCCTTGCCATCCTGACGGATCTGTATGCCAATGAAACGGACGAAAGTATGCGCCGGATCGCGGTGGATACATCCTTAGCTGCGATCTGCGGAACTGACCCGAGAAACGGCACGGTCAACACGACAGACGGTCCGCTCAGGATCATCGGGGCCTATCCAAAGGATCCGTCCTACTTTTACCGGGTTGTGTACTCCGCCTTAAATGCACGGACGCCATACCTTGTATCAGGCGAGCGTCTGATTATTCTGGAGGGTGAGCAGCCGACCCACGACATTGCGCCCTTGGCGCAGTTTTATGAGAGCGCCAAAGCCGTGAAAGCCGCTACTGCCGGTATGAGTGACTATCAGAAAGCATCCTACATCCATGACGCGATCCGGAACCAGCTGACCTATGAGGTATCAGAACAACGGCAGCTGGCTGTGGATGCGTGGGCGTCCGGGAAAACGGCCTGTTACGGGTACGCGGGTCTTTTCTACCTGCTCGGTACTTACTGCGGTCTGCAGGTAGATCCGGTGGTCGGAAGGGCATTGGGCGGCTACCATGCCTGGGATACCGTCACGATCGACGGGGGTCAAGAAGATCATCGATGTCACCTGGGATGATACGGCGGAAACGAGCGCGTATTTTCTACTGGATGAGCACGCCCTTGACGGACAGCGCACCACCTACACCGGTGATTTTGAAACCATGAAAGCACTCTGCGTCTCAAAAAAATGATGGATAGAGCGAAAAACTGTTAGGTGAACGCAAAAAAACAGGCCGTCCCATTCGGGATCAGGCCTGTTTGTCTGTTATTATTCCACTGCTAATCTCATCTGATCAATCTTGAAACTGTGGCCCGGGTAGAAGAATCCTTCTCCCCATCCGTCGCAAAACTGTGCGCTGAGATAGTCATCCAAAAACGCGCGGACCTTCTTGGTCATCACCAGTGCTCTCGGATATGTCTCTACAATGATCTTCACGTACGGGTTACCGCACTCATCCTTTTTGCCTGCAAACTGCATACGGATGGAATGGATCTTATCCTTCACGGTATACCCTAAGCATTTTTTCGCCATGTCATCGTCCAGGTACCGCTCAAGACGTGCTTCATTGAAACTTTCGATCATTTTTCCGATCGCTTTTTCGAAAATCGGATCATCTGCCTGAAGCTGCCTTTCGATTTCTCCATTTTCATTCAGACAAAGAACGTGGTAATCGCTTGACAGTGTAATGTATTTGCTCATATTGTTTCCCTTTCTGCCGCGCTCTTTCAGATGCGCGACATCCTTTCTTCTTTTTTGTTTTCCGGGAGTGTTTCCCAGCTTTCTTTTTGTTATCCTGCCATCATCCCAATTCGCTGACCAGCTTGTCTACTGCCGCACGGAAGCCACTGATGGTATATTCAGCTTCCTTTTCGATCCGCGCATAAGACATATCGCAGTTTCCCGTGATCTTTCCGTCAGCCGCTACATACAGCATCTCCACTTCGAGTGCTCCGGCATCCGGGTCGGAATTTCCGGAAAGAACGATGTGCGCTGACGTTGGGCGAATTATCTTTTCCGGATCGATCACCAATTTTGCCGCCCGTCCCTCCGGAATCAGGCTGTAGCCGTCCGGCTTTTCCTTGCAATCGCTGTAGAACGACAGGCCCTTTAAGATAGACCGGTCATAGTCCTGTGGATCATGCCATTCATCGATGGATAACGCTACGCCGCAGAATTCCTGTTCTTCCATGTCCGGGTACTGTTTTAACAGCTCTATGGCCAGTTCCTCCTGATTTGCTTTCCCGTTGGTTGCAACAAAAAAAGAACGCGGCAGTTTCCCGTATCTCCTTGCCTGCGCAAAAAAGTACCGGATGGCATCCATATTGAGGGATGGCTCTCCGCCGGTAAAGGTGACCTGCCCGATCATATCTACCTGCTCCAACACCTGGTCAATCGTCTCACGGCTCATATCCAGGTCTTCAGCATTGCCACGGAGGCAGTGTGCGCATCCCATATTGCAGCGTCTTGTTACTTCCAGGCATAAATTTCCTACAAAAATTTCGTTCATACTGTCTCCCTTTTCTTCTTTTGCAGTTTCCTCCGCTTCCGGACGGCATTCTTCTTCTGGAGATTCTGCGGGGTTCTTGGCCTCGTTTTCCCGGATGGCGTCCTGCGCCGCCTTCTGACATGCTTCGAGAGTCCCGTATTCGGAAAGCATCCCGTTTGTTCCCATGCGAAAATAACATGCTTCCTGTTCCTTATAATCGAAGAACTGGACATACGGGTTGGTTTTTAGCAGCTTCACCACCTGTGGCATGGCCGTGCAGACCCTGTCGCAGTAGACGGTGCCAGAACTGGTCTCATCTTCCGCGATACCGCTCACGCGATAACCTTCCCACTGGAAATCCTCCGGATGGGTTTTGATAAAGCGGCCCGCTGTATACATAAAGTCAGCCATCAGCCGTGCCATGTCACGCATGGCATGCGGCCCGCGGTCCCTGGTTAAGAAGGTTCCAAGGCGGACAGCCCGATTCTTCGGGGCTGGATATTCCAGCCAGACATCGAGACGGATGCTGTCTCCGGCCCAGTTCTGGTCGATACGGCTGTAAAACACGCCGTCTGCGCGTGTGATGAGGCGGCTTTTTGCATCCGGCACGGAAGTTTCCACGATCTTTGGGAACTCGATCTGCTTGCATATCATGGTAAAAAACTCTCCGGTCATGTATGGGTTTTGCTGTGTTCTCATTGTTTTTCTCCTTTTTCGTATCCGGCGCAGGAGAATCCCCGCGCCGTAATGTTTTTGTTTGTTTCTATAAGTAATCCAAAAACAGCTGGACATTGTGCCATTCATAGGTGCAGTCCTCCGATTCCAGATTAACGTCATCTAAGATCCTGGCAACGGACTGTTCCAATTCCTGTACGTCTTTCACTTCCAACTCTCCCCACAATCCTGCATCTATCAGGAAACAGGAGCTGGTATTGTTATGTCCGTCGATATTGCAGATCTCAAATTCTCCCGATGGGAGCAGCTTCATCAGGCGCTCCATACCATCCTTTGTCATATAAGATTCCGGGTCATACTGAAGTCCTGCGATCAGATATGTCTTTGCTGTCTCCGGTTCTGGTTCGGTTCGGGTATCTCCTGCCTGTGCCGGCATTGCATACGTCTTATAGTACCGAATCAGGTCCCAGACGGAAGAAATCTCAAGGAATGCCAGTACCTGCTGTTTCTTTTCCCCTCCGGGTTTCCCGTCTACCGGCTTCCCGATGAGCTTGCTTAACGCGTCATCATTGCATGACGCGAGGATTCCGCCACAGATATCCGTCATAATCCCATCCAATTCCTTTTCGGGCGGCTCGCACTCATCGATGCATCCACGGACACGGACGACCACACCGTGAAGAGGCGTCACATCTTCCACCTGGCAGGTAACGTCCCGTAAGTACGGGTCACCGACCAGCCGTTCGGATAAGAGGGTCAAGATCCCATTTAGGTCGTTTGCAGCGAACTCTGCGGGAGTTACGCTCACGATCCCTTCCAGGTATGCATCCTCATCGCATAACGCCCACTGTTCCCTTACGGACAATGGTTTTGAGAGGATTCTGCGCGATTTTTTGATAGCGACTTCCTTGTTTGTTTCCATTTTGTCTTTCATCTTCCTTTTTCTCCTTTGTTATTTGATTTCTTTTTGTTCCTACCACACGATATCCAGATGATCGGAAGCGATCAGGCGGTACTTTAAGATCTCGCAGATGGACTTTTTGTCCATACGCTGCCAGTCATACGCGTAAGAGCTTGCCCCGAAGTTATCCCAGGAAAAGTATTCCGTACATCCAATTGCAAACTGCACCGGATCATACGTTTCCTCCGTCATGCCAAGAAAATCCATGACAGCCTTCCGGTCGCCCCAGCCATTCTCCTTAAAGTCATCCAGATCCACTTCCACTTCGCCGAACTGGTATAAGTCTTCCTCATCCGGGTACGGGCGGCATAAAAGCATCGGGAATGCGGTGTCGGAATGTTCGGTGTCCACAAGGATCCCGTTCTCAAAAAAATTTTTGTCTCAATAATTTCTGTACATTTTTGTTTCCTCCGTTTCTTATGATTTATTACATACATTCTCAGTATGGAAACGCGCCGCTCTCTTTGCGGGCATAAAAATACCCCCGTGGGAGCTGCTCCATGGGGGGGGGATAGAAAAACCAAATTCTAATACATCCGGCCACCGTAGTAGCCGATCACAATGCCGACCGCCTCCTCGAAGGAGCGGACATTATAGGAACTCATGCCAAACGGGCCTGTCAGGGTTGTGCCGGACCAGAAATACGTTTTCCCGTCCGAACAGGAAATGTTCGGTGCGTTCGCCGTGATCATAACCCCTTGTTTCGTTATTATCGTCGTGCAGCCTGCCATATTTTATTCTCCTTTCTGTATGGTTCGTACGTTTTTCGGATGGAGTCGTACCCGGTGCGGCCCATTCCGAAAAAACCAAAATAGTTATAAACCAGGGAAAGTCGGGTTACGCGCCCGTGCCTTCCGAGGAAGGTTCCGTCTGCACCTCTGCCTCTGGCTGGGCCTGTGTTTCCGTTTCGGATCCTTCTTCGATCACAAAGCCCGGGCCATATTCCTGCGTTTCTGGCTCCGAGACCTTGATGTTATCCGTTTCCCCTGCTGGCAATGAGAATCCTGGCCCATATTCAGCCGCAGTTTCCTGCACTTCCATCGCTTCTGTCACTTCCCCTGCGGGCGTCCCGGTAAGCGCTTCCGCCTGAGCCGCCTCCGAACCGGTAGCGGTCTGAGCGTCTGGCTGCCATTCTGAGGTTGTTTCCGATACCGGTCTTGCAATCGCAACCGCCTTCGAAAGACTGATTTCACTCATGACAACACGTCCTAGGGTGGAGGATGCCTGCACCATCAGTCCGTCATCGCAGACCATGGCAACGTGGCTGATGTTCTTATACCGCCCATTCTTCTTGAACGAGTAAAAGATCAGATCCCCGGCTTTCAAGTCGCCGGCATCGACACCCCTTCCGGTTCCTTCGAGGTACTCCGCGATACTGGCTGCCGTATGGCAGTTTACCGGGTCGATGTTTACCCCGGCATCCCGGTAAGCCCAGTACACCAGGGATGAACAGTCATAGGCGATCCCGCTGTCCCTCCTTGGCTGGGAGTACGGGAATCCGAGCCGTTTCTGCGCGGCCCTGGCGGCATCTAATGCTACGGGCAGTTCTTCCGTGGAGCCGGTCGCCCAGGCATACCGTCCGGCATCCAGGGCATTGACCGGTTCCCATGCTTTCTCATCCGCGCCGTCATCCGTGTCTGCTTCCTCTGTAAACTCCGCTTCTTCTTCGATGAGCCCTTCCATGAGCGGTGCCATTTCTTCCTGCCAGTCCTCCGGTACCGTGGCGTTTCCGCTCAATTGCAGGTACATCTCCTCCGTATAGGTGAACCCGATCTTCCGGTAATCTTCCACCGCCCGTTCCCGGTCCGTCCCACGGTCGGAGAGCGCACGGAACATGCCGCTTAACTGGGCTTTCCGCTTCGCTGCTTCGGTGTCTGCGCCTGTTTCCGCCACCTCTTTTGCATCCGCTTCCGCCACCACGGCGGTTTCATCTTCCTTTGGTGTCTGCGGTGTAATGCCGTAGGCCAAGAAGCATGGAAGAAAGGATACGGACAGTAACAGTGCCACATTATGCTTGATCTTTAATCTGACTGGCTGCATGGTCCCGCTCCTTCCTTACTGTCCGTCTGCCGGCGTCTGGCTTTCTGCCGCATCCGGCTCCGTCTGGCTTTCCTGCGCTGCATCCGGTGCTGATTCCGGCGTTTCCTGCGCGGTTTCTGCGCCCGGTGCTGCCGCTTCCCCTTCCGTTTTTATCGCTGTTTCTGTCTCTTTGCTGATTGCTTCATCCATCGTGACTGCCGTACCGCCGTTCTTTTCGATCAGGTCCATCAGGCGGTTGGATGCGCTTACCATGTCATAGAGCAGGTCCTGCCCATCCTCTTCCAGCATATCTTCTTTTCCGCACTGTGCGCCGTAATCCAACAGGCGCTTTGCCTCCGCGACGACTTCCTCCGGGTCTTCTGTCTGCGTGGCAAGCCCGTCCTCTACGAGCTTCTGCCCAGTTTCATAATTGGCTTCCAATAACTTATAAGTCTGCACAAGCCAACTCCATGTCTCCTCCGAGACCGGTTCCCTTGCCGTGGCACTCTCCGTTACTGTTGCTTCCGTGGATGCATTTGTCTCCACCGCGCTCTCCTTTTTCTGACATCCGCCTGTCACCAGTGCCATGGCAGCCAGGACCAGAATGAACCTTCCGTATGGTTTTCTCATAACATTCCTCTTCTCTTCGTTTTTTCTTTTCAGTATGTCGCATCCGCTCTTGGCTGCCATTTTTTGCGGATAACACTTTTTGGTCATATTCCAGGGTGTACTTCCGGGTCTGGCCGACTTTCTGGGAAAGATTGCCTGCGGACATATCCATAAGGAATTAAAACTGACCGACTGGACGTATCTCTGCCCGGTATGCGGACATGCCATGGACCGGGATAAACGGGCAGTAAAAAATATCCTGAATGAGGCGAAACGGATGACAGGCGCAGCCTGACATCCTTACGCATAGAAACGACAATCCTTAGTGATGGATGAACCGGACGGGACGCCGGGGATCGCCTGTACTGATTGTAAGGTTTGGATGGTTACAGTCATCCTGTAAACTTGACTCCTCGTAGGCAGGAAAAGAGAAGCTCCACGGAGCTGAAGCCCCCACTTCCAGGCGCGGTATGCCGCGCATAAGTGGCGGGTAGTTCACGATGTTGTCAAAGACTAACGGCCTTTTCGAAAATTTCCACGCTTTTTGATGTTATAGAATCGGTGACGTGTGTAGACCTGCAGAGTGGTACTGATGTCAGAGTGATCCAGATGGACCTGAACGTCCTTGATGCCAGCATCATTTTCCATCAGCAGAGTGGCGTGTGTGTGCTGGAGAGAGCGATAATCGAATGCCATGTTCTGTTTTTTATTACCCGTTTCTATACGCCATTGTTTTGCGGTTTTGCAGAATAAGGCAACATTAAGAAGATCAGCTTCACTTGCATACATATAATTTTCAGTTTAATTTGCAAATACCTTTATCTTCATCAAGAGTGATCACATTTCTTCGTGCAAGCACTCTTAATGTTGTTAATCGACAACTATAAATTGGAATTTTCAACAAATCGTTTCCATTACGACATTCATGAAATTCACAATTTTCGTATGTCCAAAATCCGTCTCTTTTTACCAAAGTATTGTCATGTGCTTTCATAATTCGTATTGCATCTTCTTGTGCTTTTGATAAATTCTTATAGCCATAAGCCATTTTTTCCACCTCCGTTAAAGTTCAGTTTAGGCTAAACCCTAAATACAAATCCCCGCAGTGAAGATTTACCATCAGTATGTTACATCTTAAAATATTGGTTTTTGCGGATAACACTTTTTGGTCACTTAAACATAAAACATAGATTTTTTTAGATGTAAGGACGTCCGCATCCGCCTAACTCACGACTAAAGTCACAAGAATGCGGCGGATGAATCTTCAATTAATTCGTTTATCATCTTTGCGATCATTTATTCCCTTTCTGAAAATAATTTCCGTATTTCACGCACACATTCATACCACGTATGCATCGTTAGGGCAAATGTATATCAGTTGGACGCGCACGGAGGCGATCGGCTTTTGTGTTTTCTTTTCGATTCTATTTTATGGTTCATTTTGTATAGCTCCTTTCTTGGTAGCGGCATTCTGCATCAATTATGGTAGCGGATTCTTTGTCGTGGCAATTTTATGAAGACAGTCTTTCATTCTCCCGAAATTTTCCACAATAACCCTCTTGTAATTGGTGCGCGACAGAAATTTCAGGGCAAATTTTCCGCCGGCTTAGCAAAAAAAAGAGGAATGCTTACGCCATAGCGCAAACACACTCTCGTCTTTATGATTATGTTTTGTTCTGTCTCTTTCGGTTGATCTCTTAATTTTCTGCCGCATGTAGCCAAAAATGTTATCCGCAAACTCGGCCGCATCCCTCTCTCCGGAGGAAAGCCAACAAGATGGATGTTTCGTTTCCTATTTTTTGTGCACAAAAAAAGCACAGGCTGTAATCATCAACCCATGCCTTTTTCTGTTTTTTCTTATTATCTTCGCTCCAGGAACTCTTTCCATGCGGATTTCCATGGCGTACTGCCTGGAAATTCCGCGCCGTCCTTATCCAGGGTCTGCACACATTCCGCATAGACAATGATCTCATAGTCCTGCACGTCCTCCGCCTTCGCGAATGTCGTCTTCACCTTCTCAAAGAGCGGTTCCGTGCTCTTTCCCGGCTGCAGTGGTTTTGTATAGTAATAATATCCGCCGTCCCCAACGACTGCATCATCTGCCGGCGTTACAAACGCCCAGCCATCCGGAAGGCTGTCCTGATAGGATGCCGCATCAAACCATCCGTTCCGGTTATAGAGCTGGGATACGTCCTCTACGGCCGAATCGGAGAACCCGGCATAGACGCGGACGTAACACGGGACGGTCCCTGTATTTTTGACCGCTACCCTCTTTTTATAGATGTTTTCACCCTGCTGCATTTCTTTTGGCGGCGCATAGTCCTCCGCAATCTCGATGGTGCTTTCGCCAACGCTCAGGACATTCCTTACGGTCTGGGCATGCCGGAAATATGCCGCGGTACTGCCGGCGCCGGCGCTTGCAATCAGGATAATGGCAGCGGGAATGAGGATTCCCTTTTTAAAATTACTGAATATCTTCATGGCTGCCCTCCTTCTTTTTCCGGTCTTTTTTCTTATTTTTATCGCTCTTACCGAAAACTGCGGTGCCGACGAGGCCTGCCGCCGCCGTTACAAAGACGCCCTGCCAGAAGTTGGAATCACCAAGTTTTGGGATCAGTCGTATGATCTGATCTGAAATGGACGAATGATCCGGTCCCGGACCTTGTCCGGTTTCTTCCGTCTGGTTTTGTTCGGTTGTTACCTGTGTCGTACCAGGCCCGTGATCACCGGAGTTGCCTCCAGTTGTCTCATGGCCTCTACCGCCACCTCCGCCGCCGGAGGAACTGGACATGTATGCTGAGAAGATCCATTTGGTCTGGGTTTTTGATAAGGCGTAGCTGTTATTTAATTCTTTCGGGACGGATACCGTATAGGTCAGAATCGCTTTCTCATTCATGGCAAGAGAAGCGAGCTTTACCCTTTCCGTTACAGCTCCGTCCATGGTTCCGGAGTAGATAACCGTATCCCCGTTTTTGATTTCCAGATGGAGAACCTTTAAGAGCGCATCATCCGCAATGCTCTCCGTTTTAAAATACATGGCAACGGTCCGGCGGTAACTGTTTTTTAAGGTCACCTGCCCACTCACCGTATCGCCAGGCATGAGGGATGCCCAGTTGGAGAAAAAGTCTTCCCCGGTCTTTACGAGACCATCGGCGCCGTTTTCAAACACAATGGAAAATGCCTGGTTACCTGCGAGCTTCGGATCGTATGATGTATGGACACAGGTTTCAATCACGGTCCCAAACCACGGATCGCTTGCATTCCAGTCCGGTGTAAAGTTTGCTTCCTGCACGGCATCCGCGGTCAGGATCATGGAGAATCCTTTTTCTGCATAGGTACTGTCCCACGAAGCCGGGATCTGCACACGTTTTAAGAAATCTACGGACTCATCCTTTGCAACCGGCTTCTTGTAATAATAGTAATCGCCGATTTTTTTCCAGTCCCCGTCTGCAAGGGTTAACTCGTCATCGGTAAGACTGTCAAGGCCCTCCTCTGACGTATATTCCACCTTCACCCGGATCCAGCTCGCATTTGCATTGTTCGTAATCCGGACAATCTTGTCCACGGTCTGTCCCGGCAGGACCTGTTTGTCATTCTGGTACGGGACTTCCTTGCCGTCCTCATCCAGTTCATACTCTGAAAGGGAAATGGAAACATCCCCGAGTGTTACGTTATTGGTTACTTCTGTTGTATATTCCCCGGCGTATGCCATGCAGGGCGTCATGACGAGCGCACAGCACATGGCCGGGATCATGAGATAAATTCGTTTCTGCATATCCGCCTCCGATTAGTCGGCCGCCCATGGAGGCGGCGTATGTTTGGTAATAAAACCCCGCAATGGCGGGGAGGACGGTAACCGTCAATTTCTGAATGCTGCCACGTTTAGCGGTCTGTTCCACTCAGATCCTTAGCGTTATTTGTTGCTGCATCTTTCTGAACGGTGTTTGCTGCAGCATTGCCATTCTGTGTGAAGTAAGCATCATAAATCTTTCCAAGAGTCTCAGCAGTGAGTGTGTCCGTAAGATCTGTGGACTCACCCTCTAATACTTCCGCTGCCTGAATCGCGTATGCGTTAACTACGATATTCTGGGTGCTTGCGTCAACTTCTTTCTCAATGACATTCTTAAGCTGCACTTTGTCAAACAGCGCCTCGGTTTTGCCATCTTTTGCAACTTTTTCACTGTATGCAAAAACATATTTATGAGTTTTGGCGTCTGTAGTTGCTGCTGTCTCTTTGCCAGTCAGTTCGATCCATTTTGCGTTCCAGTTGTTTGCGAAGGCGCTCTGCTTATCTGCGGAATCCTTAAACCAGAATAAATCAGTCAGAGCCTTCTGATCTTTTGTTCCGTCAGCTCCTACAACTGTAACTTCCTCGTTCGGAACTTCTACGGTCATGAATACGATTGCGTCATTGACACCGGTATTCTCGACCTGCGGGTCTTTTGCAATCTCCTGGTTCGGCACCAGGTTTTTGACGCTGTCATCGGCATTACCCGGGTAACCAGGCTCCTCTAAATCAATCTGGACCTTACCAACGGTAAAGGTATTGGTTGCGCCTTCCGTATCGGTTAAGTACGCCATGGTACCACCGAATGCAATGGCGCCGACCATCAGGCAGGATGCCATTGCGATTGCCAGCTGTTTTTTTGGTCTTTTTCATGTTTCTTACGATTTATCCGCAGGCAGACAGATAAACTTTCTCCTTTTTTATTTTTTAATAGAGGCCGCCTCCCCTTTGCTATGGAATCATTATTCCATCTTTTATCAGTATGCGGTATTGTAGAAATACGCACAAAACGCAGATTATTTGCGGATATCTTTTGCGGATAACACTTTTTGGTCAAAAAAAGACCTCCCCGAAATATCCGGAGAGGTCGTGAATGAAATGTTATGTTGCTTCTTAGTTACCCTGCTACGTCCAGGACAACGTCTGTTTATGATTAGAATCGGCTATCTTGCCGGTTTTGCGGTACCGGAAATCCACTGTGTAATCGTTTCCAGACTGATCTGTACCATCTTAGCAATCGCGTCTGCGCTCATGCCATTTTTGTACATATTAAGAACTAATTCCATTTTTCCGCATTCAACGCCATTGTCGTAAATATCATCTGTTGTTGTTCTGATTACTTTACCACACATCTCGCGAACCTCCGGCCGTTTCCACCTAATATGTCTTCTTTTTAACTAATTCCATTTGTTTGCGTTGCAAAAAAAAAGTCACCTATCATCGCGAAAAAATCTTGTTCTTCCTTACTTTTTGAATTTGCAATCAATCGAAAAGTATCATCTGGTTCTATTTTTTTTATTTCTTGATACATTGCGCGGTATTCATCTATGTTACGCATATTTATCACCCCTCTGATCTTAAATGTTAACAGACCATCCAATGATTCATATTTATATTATAAGGTATAACCAGGCGAAATACAAATGATTTCCTTATTTTCGTGTTATCCATTTGTAAAAATAATCAATTACAAAAGCGACCTCCTTTGTAGGGAAGTCGCTAAAATATTTTTTGGGTCATTCAATGGCTTTGGGTTCTAAATTGTGAGTCTCTTTCCCTATATGTCTTGGTTCCTGGCCAAATATATCAATATCATCCCAGCCTTCCGATATATCTGGCTTATTGTCATGTAAAATTTCTGCCATGCGCACTAGCTTTTGTCCCGGTATGTCAGAATCAATTTTCTGTGGATCCTTATATACAACAGACAAAATCCTTTCTACACCTGGGACATCATCTGCTAATTCCAAAACTTTTTTACGTGTTTC
>ENA-UOJJ01004527-UOJJ01004527.1-human-gut-metagenome-genome-assembly--contig:-CS66-NODE-4527-length-12904-cov-65.992139_pt1 | contig 12904 bp, 9 predicted proteins | sample MGYA00242343_ERZ723890 | MGnify/ENA metagenome assembly ERZ723890 | reverse complement strand
ATTACAGCAAAAAGTTAAAATGGGCTCTCATGGCGGTGGCTGTGGCAGGCTCGCTGCTGTTGTTCAGTAAGCCCAGGATCTTCTATGAGCAGGCAGATGACGGATATTATGTGCGGTTTTATGTCTATGGTCTGACGAATATGACTACGGCGACCATCCCCGATACTTATCAGGGGGAGAAGGTAGTGGGCCTGCGCGGCAACACCTTTTCCAATATGCCCTTTTTATCAGAGGTAACGCTGCCGGACAGCATTACAGAGATTCGCGGGCAGGCATTTAAAAACTGCAGAAGCCTGGAAAGTGTCACATTGCCGGAGCATCTGACGTATCTGGGCGGGGAAGCATTTTACCATTGCAGCAGCCTGGAGGAGGTAAATCTTCCGGCGGGACTGACGGAGATCCGAGGCAATACCTTTGAAGAATGCAGCAGCCTGTTGCGCATAGAGATCCCGGATAACGTGACCAGGATCGGCGGACATGCGTTTTATGGAAATACCAGTCTGGAAGAGGTGGTGATCTCCCCGGACAGCAAGCTGCAGCAGATCGGGTCTTCCGCTTTCCGGTGCTGTGATTCTCTGCGGGAGATCACACTGCCCCGGGGCGTATCTGTCAATGAGCGTGCTTTCAAGGAGACACCTGTAAGGATCGATTACTATGAATACTAAATTTATTCATTTGTTATATGTGCCGACCATGGCATGTAACATGCAGTGCCGGTACTGTTATCTGGAGGACCACACCGTAGATACCCTGCGGGGCGGAGATTGCCTGGAGACCCTGCAATATGCCATCGCGAAATTCCGTGAAGCGGATGTGGTACCCTTTAATATTTCCCTGCACGGCGGCGAAGTGACCACTTTACCAAAGCAGGAATTCCATGACTTGATCCAATATATCAGCAGTTACTATCAGGACATGCGTGAACTCATCACGGATGCCGGCTTCAGGGTGGGGCATCCCCACATCAAGACGAATCTGTACGGACTGGACAGACATATCGAGACCATCCGTGAGTTCAACGTGTCCATATCGGGCAGCCTGGATCTGCCTCTTTCCCTGCATGAAAAATACAGGGTGACCAAGGGCGGAGAGGGCACACTGGAACGGATACTGGATAATATCCGACTGCTGGAGGAGATCCCTGACAAGAAAAAAGTATCTGCCACGATCTTTCGGGAGCATTTCGAACAGCTGGATCAGATCATCGAGGATATCAGATTCCTGGACCGGAATACGTGCCTGGACATGAATGATTTTAATTTCATGATAGGGTTTGACTACAATTCCTGTGGCCTGCTGCATCACATGAGTGAAGAGGAACAGCTGATCTTTTACCGGCGAATGCACGAGGCTTTTGACGGGACCAATCTGGATGCCGGGGTCAACGGTGCATGGTTCGATGAGTTCGGGCCGGAATACTGCACCAACTGCGATAATTGCGGAGAGAAATTTTTCCTGTTGGAGCGTAACGGAGACATCTATTCCTGTGTCAGAGGTCAGAAGAACGAAGATTTTTACTACGGTAATATCTACCGTGACACGGTGGACATCATTTTGAAAACCGCTGCACGCAAGATCTTCCAAAACCATAACAGACAACCGTTTCCCGAGGAATGTGCGAGGTGCGCTTACCTGTATCTGTGCAAAACGGGCTGCCCTTTTGTGAAAAACGTATATGGATCCGGCAAAAGCTACACCTGCCTGCTGCAACAGCAGATGTACCGGGACCGCGGCTATGTCCCGGATGCTTCTGCTGACGAGACGGCATATGAATATGTGACGAAGATGCGCCTCGAGGAGCCGGAAAAGTATCTGCCTGCCAAGACATCCGCAGAATATCCTGCCCTGGAACAGATCATTGCACAAGATGCGAAGCTGAAATATATCTATGACAGCGGTGTGTTTGAACTGGACGTGGATGGAGACAGATATCCGCTGATCTCCCAGATCCTTAGGAAGTCCAGGGAGATCCTATATCTGACACCCATCAGTACGGTAAAGCTGCGCATGAAAAAGCATATGTTGCAGGAAGAATGCGATTATCCGGAGAACAACGCATTGTACCTGATGCTGTTGTCCGGAGATCTCGTGACTTACGGGGATGAGGGGAGAACAAAGCAGCGGCACATTGCCACGAATCAGATTTATAAAGGGGTGTTGGACCATTCCGGGGATAACGAAGAAGAATGGTATGTATATGATATTTCCGGGCTCCTGCGCGAATATGCAAAGGAATATGCCACGGGCAGCCCGAACAATCTGTTGTGCACCACTACGGAGCTGAGAGACTGCCATTACCGGAAACAGGAAAATAATGCCTATTACCATATACAGGCCATCAATCTCCCCTTTCAGAACATTGAATTTTACTATCTGACACTGGATCCAAAAAATGACAAGGAGGCTTTCCATGAATTTTGAACCGCAGACCTATGAAGAACTGATCCGCATGAAGCGTTGTGTGGAACTGACAAAATATTATGAGGTGACAGAGGAGGAGCTTTGGGAGATCTATCATTTCCTGGAGCAGGAGCCGGAGGCTTTCATCAAGGGAGGCAGACAGAATCTGTCCCTCATCATCGGACAGAATACCGCCAAAACCCAGAAGGTGATCATGGCGAACTGCACCGACAGCAGCATTGACGGAATCCTGTTGTCACGGACGGAATTCAAAGTGTTCCCTCATTACACACCATCCTCAGGCTCCGGCAGCAGCGGTGGTTCCTCTTCCAACAACAATAATAACAATAACAACAATAATAACAACAATAACAGATAGGACACGAAAGCAATGGCATTCATATCCGAAACACTTCAAATGCGCAGGCTTACAGAAAGCGGCGTCAATATCAAGACTACTTACATCGTCGATGGCACCCTGAGATACCGGTCCACAGACGGAACCTGTCAGGATGACGTGCACAGTGGTATCCGCTGCCGCAAAGAATATTTCCGGCAGGGGAAATTGCTCCATACAGAGAAAATCTTCGATTCCCGCATGGAGTATACCTATGTATCCGGAATGGATGAAGAGGCACAGCATACCTGTGAAAACTGCGGCTTTACCGGCAAAGTAAAGGAATTTGTGAACGGCTGTCCCTGCTGTGATGCGGCCTCCAACATTGACTACGCAGACAAGGAGCTGGGCAGCAAGCACCATTATGACCTGGTATTGCAAAGTCCGGTCTACCGGATCGTCACGGGAGTGGTAGACTACATCATATCATTCCTGCTATGCAGCCTGTGGATCATAAATACCTCCAGGACCTTCAATGGCTATGATGTGGGCAAGATTTTCATCTACAGCACAATCCTGGCTATGATCCTCTATTACTTTTTCTATCTGTGCGATGCTTATGCGGTATTGGGACCTGTCAGACGATACAAAGAAAAACAGAACCGTCGGCAGCAGGAATTCTGGACCGGCACCGGCATCGACAAAAAGCGGTTCTATAATAACCTGAACTACGAAGCCGGCAGACGCTACTATTCCCGGCCGGATGTCATTGATTACGACATTATGGACTATACCGGGCTGCAGGAGCATGTGGAGAACGGCATACTGTGCGTGGATGTGGAGCTACAGGTCAGACTGGTGTATCTGCGAGGTGGGCGGATCACATCCGCATATCAGAAGGATACCTTCTCCCTCAGCCACAACGACAGAGTCATGACCCTGGATAGCGGGATCCACGTGATCAAATGCCCCAAATGCGACGCCAATATTGATGTGACCAAAGGCGTGTGTGAATATTGCGGGACCGAGATCGACAGCCTGCAGGAATGGAAGTGAAAAATTACAAAATGTTGATGGGAAGTACATTTTTGCATTACAAAATGTTGATGGAGATATACCGAGGAGGAAGAAAGAATTAAAATATGGTTAGATGATCTCCGCCCGGCACCCTGGGGATATGAGAGCGCCAGATCCGTGAATGAAGCCAAGACGCTGATCCGGGAGGCGGAGAAAAACGGCATCGAGATTGAGGTGCTGGATCTCGACCATGATCTGGGAGATTTTGCAAATCAGGGCGGCGATGCCATCAAACTGCTGGACTGGCTGGTGGAGCGGGAGACCTTTTACCCCGTGGAGATACATACCGCGAATCCCGTGGGCAGAGCAAATATGGAGAGCGTGCTGGCGAGGTACTGGGGAGAGGAGTACTGGTAGAAAACTTGAAGACCACTTGGTGGCAACTTCCGTTGAATGAATTTTAAAAATCTGATTTGGGTATAGAAACCATAAGTTAGTCATGCAATGGTATACTGAATAGGTATCCTCCTGCAGAAGGAGGTCCTATGCCGAAAGAAGAAAGGAAAAAGGGGACACATTTAACTTGGGATGACAGGCATGAAATTCAGAAGGGACTGAAAGAACATCGTACCTTTAAAGAGATTGCATACATTATAGGCTGTTCACCTGATACGGTTTCCAAGGAAATACGCAGGCATCGTTATCATAAGTTGCGAAACAGGGATGGCATACTTCATGCAAGTCCCAACCGGTGTAAATACCGAAATAGCTGCAGGCGTTGGGATGTGTGTAAAAAGAAGAAGGGACATAAGTGCAGAATTCCATGCCGGGAGTGTATCAGCTGTAATAAGCTGTGTCCTGACTTTGTGGATGCACCATGCCCAATAGAACACAAGGCGCCTTATGTGTGCAATAACTGCCCCAAGTCCATCAGCTGTCTGTTTGATAAGTACCTGTATAACGCTGATTATGCCCATAAGGAGTACTGTGAAACGCTTAGGAAATCCAGACAGGGAATAGACATGACCAGAGATGAACTGGCAGCATTGGACAGTCTTGTGAGCCCGCTGATCAGGAAAGGACAGCCCCTGGCACATATCCTGGCGCATCATGCAGAAGAGATTCCCTGTGGGGAACGAACGCTTTATAAGTATATCAGTGCCGGCTATCTGACCGCAAGAAATCTGGATATGCGGAGAACGGTAAGATATCGAAAAAGAGTGAGAAGCGTTCCAACTCCAAAAATCAGCTATCGTAAAAAAGAAGGACATCATTATTCAGACTATCTTGACTTTATTGCGAAAAACGAAGGCATACGAGTGGTACAGATGGACACAGTGGAAGGAAATAAAGGCGGGAAATTACTTCATACGCTGTTATGGCCGGAAAACAATCTGATGCTGGCATTTCTGATTGAAACCAAAGAAATGAAGAATACCGTAGCTGCTTTTGACTGGTTGGAAGAGACGTTGGGAAGTGAAATGTTTCGGGAACTGTTTCCTGTAATACTGACAGATAATGGATGTGAGTTTGCAGATCCGGAGTTGTTTGAAAAAGGACATGACGGAAAGAAGCGTACCAGAGTGTTTTATTGTGAATCGAGACATTCTGAGCAAAAGGGAGAACTGGAAAAGAATCATGAGTACATAAGATATGTACTGCCAAAGGGAAGTTCGTTTGATGGATTGAACCAGGAGCAGGTGTTACGTATGGTAAATCACATCAATAATACAACAAGGCCTAAACTTCATGGTTCGACACCCATGAAGAAGGCCCTGAAGTCATTTGACAAAAATGCAATGGAAAAGCTTGGACTGGAGATCATCCCACCCGATGAAATCTGTCTGAAGCCTGAACTATTGAAATAAATAAAACAGGCAGGAGGATACAGAAAAGAATAAACAGTTGATGGCAACCAGAAGTTACTCGTGCAAAAGACTTTTGGAGGCTTCCTTTAGTGTACCCTAAAATCCATTCATTTTTAATTATTATAGGTCAGAAAGGGATGAAAAACAACCTGAAAATGGCAAGAAACAGGGAAAAGCAGAAGTTAGTCGTGCAATTCTTTTTCTGAAGCATGGCAGTAGAAGTTACTAATGCAATCAACCTGGTGGCAACTTCCGTAAAAAAGTTTGTAAGATTCTGTCGCATATTGTCATATATATAATAGAAGGAGCAATTTTACATAGATTGCAGTATTCCTGAAAATATGCTATGATACTTTTAAATGAGCGAAAAAAGTAAAAAGAATCAGACAATTCAATATTATGATCAAAATGCCGCCGATTTTGTGGAGAACACGCGGAATGTAGATTTTCATGTAATGCAGGATGAATTTATAGAAGGGCTTCCTGCTGGGGCGAAGATCCTGGATCTGGGCTGCGGCTCCGGAAGGGATACGAAATATTTCCTGGAGCATGGATATCGGGTAGACGCGATAGACGGCTCCGCGGAACTGTGCGCGTTGGCATCAGAGTACACGGGGATTCCGGTGAAATGCCAGTTGTTCCAAGAGCTGGATGCATCGGAAGTGTATGACGGTATCTGGGCGTGCTCATCGCTGCTACATTTATCCTATGGGGAACTGGATGAAGTGTTGTATCGCATCGAGAAGGCGCTGAAGCCGCAGGGCATTTTGTACATGTCATTTAAGTATGGTGTATTTGAAGGGGAAAGGAACGGCAGATATTTTCTGGATTTCACAGAAGAGAAACTGGAGCAGCTGCTGAAAAAACATACGAGTTTACAGCAGCTGCGGAACTTTCTGACAGAAGATGTACGACCGGACAGGGAAGAAAGATGGTTGAATCTATTCCTGAAAAAGATCAATTCTTAATTGCATATCCGAACTATGTCCTCCGGGAGACAGTGACTTACCCGAATGGTGGTGTAAGCCGCTTTTATGATGATGGAGTGGACATGGTCATTATTGATGATGAAATCTGCTCCTGCCGGGAAGGCGAGCAGATTTTTCCGTATACACTGATCACAGATAAACAAACCCACTATATGAAAATATACCGGAGAGTGTTCCGATTCCTGGGATTCGATGCGGAAACGATAGAAAAATGCCTGCAGAAAGGCCGACAGGAAGTGTTGCACTTTACCAAAAAGATTTCAGAAAGAGGAGAGCATGCGGACTCATCACCGCTGGAGCTACTGTTTGAACAAAATTTCACGGATGTCTACGGTATGCGGGCATTGAAATACCTGCAAAAAGAATTCCGGATATCCGATGAGGACGGCAACAATTATTTTCTTGACTATCTGATCGATACTGCAGACAGCAGAGTAGCCATCGAGGAAAACGGAATTCATTACCACCATCCGCAGTTGATCGGAATAGAGGGCTATCGCAAACAATTGCGCAAGCAGAATACCTGCGCATTGTGGGGATTAAAGCTATACCGTTTTTCTACGGAAGATTGCCGATTCAAGGATCGTATCGAGGATGACATCCGGTCTTACTTGGGAAAAGATACCAGCGGATTCCGGGAAGCGGGATTGCTGCTGGAACGTAAAACGGAACTGTATGAGCACCAGGAAATCAGCCTTGCGCAGATAGAGGAACGGCGGGAAAGAGGGATTCGTGCATTCCTCATTGTATTACCTACCGCAGCGGGAAAATCCCGGATCGTGGAAGAAGATATTCAAAAATTTGCAGCCGGAAAAGAGCAGTTCCGGGCTTTGATCCTGGCACCGAATACGAATATCATTGCGGACTGGAAAGAGAGAATTGACAAAGACCTGCAGCCGTTGCAGGACCGGATCGATATTAAGACCTACAGCTATGCGGTAAGACATTACCATGAAAAAACAAGGGATTATTATTCCTATATTGTAGTAGATGAGGCGCACCACGCGGTGGCTCCGATGTTAAAGCGGGTGATTCAATACTATGCGCCGGAATTCCTCGTAGGATTGACAGCGACAGATCAGCGTCCGGATAAAAAGAGACTGGAAGAAATCTTCGGAAATTATACAACAGAGCTTTCTCTGAAGGATGCAATGGAGAAGGGAGTTGTGGCGAGGGCGAATGTCTACCGGATCGAGACGAATATTGATCTGAGCCATGTCCGTTTTAACGGAAAAGATTATGTGAATGCGGATCTGGAGAAGAGTGTGCGTGTCACTTCCCGAAATGAATTGATCGTAAATGTGCTGAAGGACTATTTCACAGAGGGAGATGCCGGAAAACGTCAGGGAATTATCTTCTGTATCAACAAGGCGCATACCAAAGAGATGGCACGCCTGCTGAACGCAGCCGGTATCTCAGCGCAGGATTACAGTGGAGATACAAAACACCCGGAGAAGGTTATGCAGGAGTTCAAGGAGCATAAGATACGTTTCCTCTGCGCCTGCGATATGATCTCGGAAGGCTGGGACTATCCGGAACTCGGAATCCTCGTTATGGCGCGTCCGACGCTGTCGAAGGTGCTGTATCTTCAACAGATCGGCAGAGGCTTGCGCCGGACATCCATCAAGAAAAATGTGTTCGTCATTGATGTGGTAGATGAATACGGAGCCATGGTAAGCCCCTGCAGTATGCATGCTATCTTCGGAAACTCATTGTATGTTCCGTTCGGCGATATCACCAGACAGGATTACCTGCCGGGACAGATGATCGAGATCGATGGCATCACAGAGCGCGTGGAACGGATCGTGGAAGTGGACATCCATACCTTTGAAGAAAAGTATGGGGATTACTACAGTCAGGAGCAGCTGGCGAGAGAGTACTTCGTCAATACCGGAACGATCACCAGCTGGATCCGTAAGGGGAAGATTACACCAACAGTGGAATTCCCCTTCGGCAGCAAGAAGATTAGCCTGTTCAGCCCGGAGGATGTAGAGAAATACAGAAAAGAAATGAACATCCAGGAGCATAATGATGAAACTGTTCGGGATGACTTTTTTGCATTCCTGGAGGAAAGAGATTATTCATTGTCTTATAAGATGCCGTTCCTGCTGTCGTTTATCGATCATATGGACACGATAGGCGATGCGAAGATCGAGGATGTGCTGACAGATTACATAACCTTTTATCAGGACAGGATCGATAAAGGACTGCCGGTGGATCGCCCCAGCTGCCCTTATAATGCCGAGACTCTGAAAGACCGGAAAATGATCAAGAGCAGCATGCTGACAAATCCCTTTGAAAAGTTCGAGAGAAAGAGATTTATGTACTACTCGAAGGACCTGGGAGTGATCTCACTGAATCATGCGTTGCTGGCGAAGATGAGTGAGGGGGATTGGGAGAGAGTTAAGGGGCAGATGAGGGAAGATTTGGAGAGGTACTATGAGAAAATGTACAAGGATTTATAAGTAAGATAAATATTGGATAATAAATGTGAAAGATTTTAGCTTTGGCTGTAGAAGGCTATTGCCCAAAAATGTTGAGAGGATAAGAGTACCGTTGAACTACGTAGATATTATTGAAAAAAATATTTATAATATCGATTCCAAAATATGTGGAATAATAGATGATTATAAGATTTTGCATGATTCTCAGAAAGTTGCGGATTATGTAATCCAATTTCTTCGTACATATTTAGAAACTATAGCTGCGCGTATTTATGCATATGAAAATCCTGATAAACCGACTCCAATAAGAGGAAAAGATAAATGGTATACTCAATACATAAAAGCGCTTAAGGAAACTAATGAATATGGATATATTTGGATGTTTCATCATTCACTTCAGATTGTTACATCACATTATGTTCCGGCTGAAGATGGGGCAGTCCGGTTTATGGAGGGACATATAAATTTATTATATCAGTTACGGAATCATATGAGAGAGATGTTTGGACTGAATTTAATGGAGAATCTGGAAGACTACCCTCAAGAGAGAAATGAAGAGCTAAATCCATACTATAGAAAGATTTATAACTCATTAAGAGAGATTCAGGTAGAAGAAAGTGCAGAACATACTAAGGATAGATATTATATTATGAGAAAAAAGTATCGTTTTGTAGATGGAAGAGGTTTTTTTGAATACACTTTAGCGTATGCTCAGGAGGAAATTACAAAGTTTGATAGATTTGTTGTGTACTCATTTAGTGATATTCCAGATAATTATTCTATTCAATGTGATTTCGCTCATACAAGTGTGGATTTTAATGGAATAGATATAGATATAAAATGTTTGGTAGCATGGACGGTATCAATTCGACCATGTGAACTAGAAAAAATTGCAGCCATTGCAGGATATGAGGTAACTGTAAGATCGTATAATACTTTTTATAGAGCTATGATGAAATTTCTTAGTAAGAAAGGAATGAATTTATTAGATATTCTTTTAGCTGATGAAAATGACTATGACATTTATAGCGAGCAAGTACAGATAGGACAAACATCAAAATTTGCTGAGGTATTTAATAAACTAAGGGATATTATTATTAACGATAAATCGGGATGCAACATAATAAGATATCTTATTTCATTTTTGAGAAATGATGTAATTAGAGACCAGTTAGCGGATTGTCCCAATAATCGTTTATCATATTTGTATTTAAAAAATGAGGCAATACCTTTTGATGAAATGCCATATGCGTCAAGCTTATATAAACATAACGTGACTACTTCAAGATTACATAGATGTCTAGATATAGATGACTGTGAACATCAATATCTATCGGCTATAGTAAATAGTGAAGCTTATGATAGTAATACTTTATATGTTGCCATAGACGAGAAAAGTCTGGATTATTATTTATATGAAAAAGATATTTTTAATAAAAGTTTATATAAAAGTGAGAAACAACAACTTAGAAGAATTGAGTCATTTTTTAATTATCTATATGTTAAGAACTACTTTGAATTGACAAAAGCTATTATCGGAAAATTGCAACAATATACGTCGGAAGGAGTTAGAGATTATCTTCAAACAATTAACGGAAAGAAGGAAGTTATTGAAAGAATAGATGACAATGAAAAGAAAAAAATAGTATCTAATATTTTCAAACATTCCAGATTGGGAATGATTTATGGTGCAGCAGGAACCGGTAAAACCAAGGTAGCAGAACATATTGCAAAAATTTTTGATGATAAAAACATACTTTTACTTGCTAATACAAATGCTGCCAAAAATAATTTACAAGACAGAATAAATAATGCTTTTTGTGATTGTTATACGGTGCATGACTACATTAAGAATAAGAATAGTAACAAAATATATGATCTTGTGATTGTAGATGAATGTAGCACGGTATGTAATGAAGATATTCTGCAATTGTTTGAAAAATGTAATTCTGAAGCGTATTTACTACTGGGAGATATACATCAGATTGAAGCAATTAAATTTGGAAATTGGTTCAACTTTGCAAGATATTTTATTGAAAAAAATTCTGTGTATGAATTGTCAACTCCTTATAGGGCAAAGAATAATAATACACTATTAAATATGTGGAGTTATGTAAGACATTATGATGAAAATATGTTTGAAAGATTACAAGCTAATGGGTATATTTCAATATTAGATGAATCAATTTTTGAAAAAACAGAGGATGAAATTATATTATGCCTAGGATATGATGGATTGTATGGAGTAAATAATATAAATCGTTATATGCAAAAAGTTAACCTTTCAAATCCTATTGAATGGGGAAACTGGGTGTATAAAGTTGGTGATAAGGTCCTTTTTAATGACAATAAGAGATTTGGAGGTGTTTTATATAATAATTTGAAAGGCACTATTGTGGCTATAGATAGGAAAGCCGAAGAGATAGTATTTCAGATACAGATAGATAAAAAGATTTCAGACAGAGCTATTTTTTATACAGATCTTAAGTTGCATGATTGTGCTTGCGAGGGAAAATCTATTGTAGAATTTTCTGTAAAAAAGAGAATAGAAAAGGATTCAGATACAGATTATTCAGAACAAGTTGTACCATTTCAGATTGCATATGCTGTATCTATACATAAGGCTCAAGGGCTAGAATATAAATCTGTTAAAGTGGTGATTACAGAAGATGTTGATGAGCAAATATCACACAACATTTTCTATACTGCAATTACACGAACAACAGATAAGCTAAAAATATATTTAAGCAAAGAGACTCAGAAAAAACTGGCTACCAAATTTGTAGAAAGTAATGTGGGATTAAAACAAGCGCAGATATTTGCACAACATGCTGGATTGAAGCTAAAGAATAAATTGTCTTCGTAGGAAGAAATAAAATAGCCTAAGTATGGGCGAGAGAGGGAGAATACATGCTTCTTTTATCGATAATATTTAATCTGAGTGTATATCTACAGTCGGGAATGTATTGTCAAAATATTGAAACTTAGGACGAAGCAAGATATACTAAATTGTATCTTCTCCTAGTTAAAACATGATTAAAAGATACATTCAATATGGTGGTAAGCTGTAAGAAATTGTGGCACACTTTTCTTAGACAAGAAGAGAGAGCTGAAAACGGGCGACAGCATTCATTATTAGTTGCATGAACGGGGGAATGATAAAGATATCACTACTGACATCTTTGATGAAAATTAAAATATCAATATTATAATACTAAATGTAAAGAGGTTATAAAATGAAGGTTGTTGATTTTTTCTGCGGTGGCGGCGGTTTTTCCGAAGGCTTTCGTCAGGCGGGGTTTGATATAGTTTTTGCGGTAGATAAATGGGAACCAGCAATTATTACATATAAAGGAAACAAACCAGGAGTAAATGCGGTTCTGGATGATGTAATTCGAATTTCTAATTTGCCGGACGACCAATTTGAAGCGTTAGTTCCTGATTCGGAAGTAATCATCGGATCTCCTCCGTGTCAATCATTTTCACATTCAAATAAATCTGGTAATGCAGATAAGTCCATAGGTATAAAACTTATTAAAGCATATTTGAAAATCATTGCCCGAAAAAAATATAAGAAGAACTCTATATTAAAATACTGGGTTCTTGAGAATGTACCTAGTGTAAAAGAATATATTGAAGATGAATATACAGCAGAGGATTTGGGATTAGAAGGCTCTTTTGTGTTAAGACCTCATGGTGGCAATTCTGGAAAATATAATGCAAAATATTATGGCGCCCCAACTAATCGACAGCGTTATCTATGTGGTGAGTTTCCTCCGCTTCAAAGAACAAATGTAAGTACGTAATCATCTGTACCTTGCCTTTTTAAAGTAAGCGCCAAATAATCCG
>ENA-UOJJ01004524-UOJJ01004524.1-human-gut-metagenome-genome-assembly--contig:-CS66-NODE-4524-length-12912-cov-4.172980_pt1 | contig 12912 bp, 14 predicted proteins | sample MGYA00242343_ERZ723890 | MGnify/ENA metagenome assembly ERZ723890 | reverse complement strand
GAGCGTGGCGACGTCCTCGGTAAGAACGGTATTGAGGCTTCCATGGAATCGGAGCTTCAGGGAATCAAGGGTAGCCGCACGATGTATCTGGACAGCCTGGGACACATCATGGAAGTGACCGACGAGACAGCGCCGGTCACCGGCAACGATGTCTACCTTACGATCGATCATGATCTTCAGGTCGGAATCTATCACCTGGTAGAGCAGAATCTGGCCGGTATTCTGGTGGACAAGCTGGTGAATGATAAGGTATACAATCCGGCGGGAACCAGCGCTTCCGAGCGCAAACTTTCGATCTATGAAGCATATTATCAGCTGATCAATAATAATATATTGGATATGAGCGCTTTTGCGGATGCCGATGCGGGAGACGCTGAGAAGCGGATTCAGGATCTGTTCCTGCAGGGACAGGACGAAGCAGTTTCCGCGATCCGCGCGGAGCTTCTGAGCCCGAATCCGACGCCGTACAAGGATCTTGGCGGCGAGGTTCCGGAGGGTGAGGACAACTTTATGAAGATCTACGTCAGCTATGTATATGACGTACTTGCGGACGCCGGGTATCTTCTTACCGACGCGATCGATACGAATGACGAGACGTATATCGCTTACAAGAATGATGAAATCATCGGACTGAGCGAGTTTCTTCGCTATGCGCTGTCACAGAACTGGATCGATGTCAGCAAGCTTTCTCTGGATAGCAAGTATACCAGTGCCGAGGACACTTATCAGATACTGGTGGATCAGATCGGCACACTCCTTCGCGAGAGCTCTGTCTTTAACAAGCGGGTGTACAAGAACCTGATCTACAACCAGAAGATCAGCGGCTGCGATATCTGCCTGGCGCTTTTCGAACAGGGGATCCTGGAAAGTGATCAGGAAGCCATCCAGAAGCTGATGGCAGGAACGGATATCACATCCTATGAATTCCTGCTGGAGAAGATCAAGAGCCTGGAGATTACGCCGGCACAGCTGTTCTGCCGCTGTTACGATTACGGATGTTCACAGCGGTGATGTACTGGCGGTTGTATCTTATCCCAGCTATGATAATAACCGCCTTTCCGGTTCCGTGGACGCGAAGTATTACAGCAGTCTGGCGAACGATATGTCAAGCCCGCTGTACAGTACGGCAACACAGGCACAGAAAGCTCCCGGTTCGGTATTCAAGCTGGTAACAACGGCAGCCGCTCTGGAGAACGGCGTTGTGACAAGAGATGAAGTGATGCTGACCGACAGCGTATTTACCAAGCAGGGATTGAAGCTTTCCTGTGCGGGCGGTGTGAACCACGGGAATCTGAATATTGTGCAAGCAATTCGTGATTCGTGCAACTATTTCTTTAGTGAGATGGGCTTTCGCCTTTCACTTGCGGATCCGTCACTGGAGAACACGGATCAGGAGACATATGTGGAACAAAAGGGTGTTGATACGATCCGTACGTATGCGGCTCAATTTGGCTTAGACCGAAAGACAGGGATTCAGCTGAACGAGCTGGAACCGCATATTTCGGATACGGCTCCGATTCCTTCTGCTATCGGTCAGGGTACTCACGCGTTCTCGAATGTTCAGTTGGCCCGCTATGCGACGACGATTGCCAATAGCGGTACCGTATATGATCTGACTCTTCTGGACAAGCTGACGGATTCCGACGGCAATCTTCTGGAAGAATATACACCGACGATCGTGGGTACGACCACATTCGCCAGCACCACCTGGGATACCATTCATGATGGTATGCGCTCTGTAGTTGCGGATCATCTGCAGGGACGGTCGGATGGTGATGATATTATTACCTGTAAGGTAGATATTGCCGGTAAGACCGGTACTGCAGAGGAGAGCAAGCTTCGCCCGAACCATGCGAACTTCATCTCCTATGCACCGTATGATAATCCGGAGATCGCAGTGGTAGTATCCATTCCTTATGGATATACGTCTTCGAATGCGGCCAGAATCGCCAGCAATATATATGATTTCTATTATGGTGAGCTTACGTTGGAAGAAATTCAGGCAAGCGGCGCTTCCAAGGCAAGTACAGCAGTTGTAAATGATTAAAAAGGAGAGGTAAACGATGGGGGAAGTAATTGTAATTACCTCAGGAAAAGGCGGCGTAGGAAAGACCACATCCTCCGCAAATATCGGAACCGGTCTGGCGAAACTGGACAAGTCTGTACTGATGATCGATACGGACATCGGACTTCGGAATCTGGATGTGGTTATGGGGCTGGAAAATCGTATTGTTTATAATCTTGTCGATGTGATTGAAGGGGAATGCCGCCTGAAGCAGGCGCTGATTAAGGATCGTCATTATCCGAATCTGCAGCTCCTTCCGTCAGCACAGACGAAGGACAAGAGTGCCGTTCGTCCGGAGCAGATGATTAAGCTGATTAATGGCCTGAAGAAGAACTTTGATTATATTATTCTGGACTGTCCGGCCGGGATTGAGCAGGGCTTCCGGAATGCGATTGCAGCCGCGGACCGTGCTCTTGTTGTTACAACGCCGGAAGTTTCGGCGATTCGGGATGCTGACCGCATTATCGGCCTTTTGGAGGAGAAGGGCATCCGCAGAAATCACCTGATTGTAAATCGCCTGCGCCCGGAGCTTGTGAAGCGCGGGGATATGATGTCCGCGCAGGACATTATTGATCTTCTCGGCGTGCCGCTGATTGGTGTGATCCCGGATGATGAGGCTGTGATTGTTGCTACGAATCAGGGACAGTCGCTGATTGAGGGTGAGACACTTCCCGGACAGGCTTACCGGAATATTGTGCGCCGCATTGCCGGCGAAGATGTTCCGTACCTGGATCTGAACCGGCATGGTGGCTTCCTGTCGCGTCTCTTCGGGAAGGGAAAGTAAAGAAACAGAGGTACCAGAGATATGTTTCGTTTTAGCGAGTACAAATTAAGAAACTTCAATTTTCGGATTGTGATTCTGATTGCGGCTTTATGCACCATTGGATTCCTGATTCTGAGCAGTGCCATGGCGAATGATGCGGATCGTGATGCCACACTGCAGAAGCAGCTGATGGGCTTCGGGATCGGAGCCGCGGCTATGATATTCTTTGCGCTGATGGATTATCACTTTATTATGAAGATTGCACCTCTTGTTTACATCGGAATGCTAGTGTTGCTTGGCGTAATTCTGATCCCGGGTGTGGGAACATCGGCAAATAATGCAACCCGCTGGCTGAATCTCGGCTTTATGCAGATTCAACCGTCCGAATTCGCGAAGATCGGTGTAATTATGGTATTCGCCAGCTTCTTTATGGCGAACCGGGAGCGGATCAGCAAGGTGGTTACGGTAGGAACCGCGCTTCTTCTGTTCGCGGTTCCGGCAGCGATGATTCTGGCGGAGCCGGATCTTTCGACCACGTTGGTGATCACGTTTATTTTTCTGTCTATGATTTACGTAGCAAAACTAAGCTATAAATGGATTTTCGGCGCGGTGGCTGTCGCAGTTCCGACAGCTGGAGCCATGCTGTATATTGCTATGCAGCCGGGGCAAACACTCTTAAAGGGATATCAGTTGAACCGTATTCTCTCATGGCTCTATCCGGATCAGTATAAGTCTACCGGTCTGACACAGCAGCAGGACAACTCGGTTCTGGCGATTGCTTCCGGCCAGCTGCACGGCAAGGGACTGAATAATACCAGCTTTGAATCTGTAAAGAACGGAAATTTCCTTTCCGAAGAGAACTGTGATTTTATCTTTGCGGTAATCGGAGAGGAACTTGGTTTTATCGGAAGCGTAATTGTCATCGCACTTCTCGCCTTTCTGGTAGTGGAATGCTTCCGTATGGCGGCGAAAGCGAAAGATCTTTCTGGACGTCTTCTCTGTGTTGGAATGGGGGCACTTCTCGCTTTCCAGACGTTTGTAAATATCGGTGTGGCCAGCAAGTTGCTTCCGAATACCGGACTTCCACTTCCTTTTATCAGCGCAGGCGTCAGTTCGCTGTTAAGTATATTTATTGGAATGGGCGTGGTGTTGAACGTTGGGTTGCAGCGAAAAACGAAAAGCGATTTCTAAACATTACGTCTTTTAGAATTGAAAACAAAAAGTTTGAAAAAAATTTCAAAAAAATAAGAATAATTAACAAAACAAGTGAAATCGTACTTGTATTTTTGATGAAAGTATACTATAATAAAAACAACTCATTTTTGAGCGATTACAATTACAAAATGATACAAGGAGTAGACAGCTATGGTTCAGATTATTGCAGGTCGTAAAGGGAAAGGCAAAACCAAATTCCTTCTGGAGAAGGTAAACAGCGCGGTGAAGGAAGCGCACGGAACCATCGTGTACCTTGATAAGAACACTCAGCATATGTATGATCTGAGTAACAGGGTTCGGCTGATCGATGTTTTTAAGTATCCCATACATTCGTATGAGGCATTTCTGGGATTTATCTGCGGTATCATTTCTCAGGATCACGATCTGGAACAGGTATATATGGATGCTTTCCTGAAGCTCTCTAACCTGAATGGTAATGAGATCGAGCGTGCTGTTGACGATCTTGCCGCAATTAGTGAGAAGTATGGTGTTGAGTTTATCCTCAGTGTATCCGAAGACAAGGAGAACCTTCCGGCGAATGCTCAGGAGTGTACGGTAATCGCTCTGTAAGAAATTGTTTCCAAATTGGATGCTTGCTTGTGTCACCGGGCGCCTGTTAAGGCGCCCTGACTTTCTGTTTGTGTCTCTGTCACGGAATGCTTTTAGGATTCGTTCCGGATTCGCCCATACAGACTGAGCAGGTATAACCCGCTTAATCCCACGAGAATGTAGACCAGGCGGGAGAACCAGGACATATTGCCGAACAGTGCGGCAATTAGGTCAAAGCGAAAGATGCCGACGAGTCCCCAGTTTACGGCGCCGATTATGGCAATTGTCAGTGCAGTGTAATCCAAGGCCTTCATAAGAGCCCTCCTTCCAGATTCAGGTATTTCGATTTGCCTTGTTATTAATTTCCGTTTTGCCGTAAAATATACATGATATTCCGAAAGGAGCTTCGGATGAAGCAGAATAAGAAGAATTCGAAAGTAATTCAATACCGGAGACCGATTCACATCAATATCGGTGTGATTATTTTTTTGTTTATCTTTATTTACCTTGCCTACAGCGTGATCAGCTATATGACCAGTGATCGGATACAGGTGTACGAAGTCGGAGAAGAGGTATCGCTCTCCCGAGATCAGACATACACCGGGCTGATTTTACGGGAAGAATTGGTTGCGAACACAGATCAGACCGGTTATGTAAATTATTATATCCGGGAGGGAAGCCGGGCGGCTGTGGAGGATGTGGTATATTCTATTGATGAAAACGGTCAGTTCACAGAGTTGCTCTCGTCGTCTGGATCCAGTGAGAGCAGCAGCCTTTCCAGAGATAATCTTACTTCTCTGAAGAAGACACTCTCGTCATTCATCTCTATGTATGATGAGACTTCGTTCTATAAGACTTATGAGTTAAAATATGAAATGGAGAACAAGCTTCTGAATTTTCTCTCCACCAATTCTGTAAATGACCTGGATAATCTGGGCATTGATCCAGCATACTTTCATACTGTGCCGGCTGCGGAGAGCGGAATTGTTGAGTACTATGTGGATGGCTTTGAGGATCTTTCTGCAGAGAATGTAACGATGGATAACTTCAAGCGGAATAACTATAATAAGAATTCCATCCGAAGCGGAGAGCTACTGGAGAGTGGTAGTCCGGTCTATAAGACGATTACATCGGAGCAATGGCAGATTATCATTGCGCTGGATGCGGAGACGGCAGAGAAATATAAGGATACGACCAGTGTTTCTGTGACTTTTCCGGAGAAAGATCTCAGTACCAGCGTGAATTTTGAAATTTTTACCGGTACGGACGGAAATACTTACGGAAAGCTTTCCCTTGGACGCTATATGGTACAGTATGCCGGTCAGAGATATCTGGAGGTTACGATCCACGATAATGATGTGAAAAGCGGTCTGAAAATACCGAAGTCTGCAGTGATAGAGAGTTCGTTCTATACGATTCCGAAGGAATATCTGACGACGGGTGGTAACTCAGACAGTAAGGGGTTTAATCAGGAGATTTATAATGCGGACGGAACCAGCATTCAGTTCATCACGCCGCAGATTTATTATGTGACAGATACGGATTATTATGTGTCGGCGGATGATGTTCCGGCAGGAACCGTACTTCGATATCCGGATTCCGCGAATAAGAGCTATACAGTCGGCAGTACAGCTACGGTGCAGGGCGTTTACAATGTTAATAAGGGCTATGCCGTGTTTAAAGCAGTTGAAGTCCTGGATCAGGATAATGACTATTATATTGTGAAGCGGGGGACCAGCTATGGTCTCAGCATCTATGACCACATTCTGCTGGATGGCAGTAAGGGAGCACCCGGTGAGATGATATACTAGAAAGAACCTGAAGTTTTTCTTAAATCCAGAAAAAACCTGAAATTTCAGGTTGACACCGGAAGGAAAAAGAACGATAATATTTAAAGTGCGTACGTCGTCAGGAACAGGAAGACGGCAGGATATTATAAAGATCAGGAGATAGAAGAATGGCAAATATAATTGACAAGTTTCTGAATTCTATGAAGCTTAATGACGATGAATATGATGACGAGGACGATTTTGATCTGGAAGATGATTTTGAAGAGGAAGAGCCTGCTCCCCGCTTCATGGGCAAGAAGAAATCCGCCCGTTCGTCCAGAGATGAGGAGGTATCGGATGGTGTCGGCAGTGCTTCATATGAGAAGGAAGCGCGTTCTTCACGTCCGGCCCGCAAGTCCTCTCCAAATGTAGTCCCTATGCGCCGCAGCAGTGGGATGGAGGTACATATGGTAAAGCCGGCGTCCTGGGATGACGCCAGAGATATCTGCGATACGTTGCTCAGCGGTCGTGCGGTTGTTATCAACATGGAGGGTGTTCAGATGGATCTGGCACAGAGAATCGTTGACTTTACTTCCGGCGCCTGTTATTCGATGAACGGTGATATTCAGAGTATTTCGAAGTACATCTTTATTGCGACTCCCAGCAGCATTGAGCTGTCCGGGGATTTCCAGAATGTACTGGAGATGGTAGATAATACGTCTTCCTCCTCCAACTTCACCATCTAGTTGCCGGCACAGATGATTTTTACAGAGACAGAGGCGGCTGGGTTGCAGCCGCCTCTTTTTTGAAAGGAGCGTTTATTTTGAAGAACCTGAAGAAATATATTCTGGCATTCTTATCCATTGCCGGCCTTGTCGGGCTGGATCAGTGGACGAAATCTCTGGCAGTGACCCATCTGCAGGGCAAACCTGGGCATGTCTTGATCCCTGGTGTATTTGAGCTTTTGTATACGGAGAACCGCGGAGCCGCCTTCGGCATCTTCCAGAATCAGCGGATTGTTTTTCTTATCATTACGGTGGTGATTCTCCTGGCAGTCATCTACTGCTTTGTAAAGATTCCTTCGACGAAGCGTTTTCTGCCGTTGCAGTGCCTGTGCGTTCTGATTTCGTCAGGAGCTATTGGCAACATGATCGATCGTCTTCTGAACGGGTATGTGGTGGACTTCCTGTATTTCAGCCTGATCGACTTTCCAGTCTTCAATGTAGCTGACTGCTATGTGACTGGCGGCGCTGTGCTGGCTTTTGTACTGTTGTTCTGGGTCTATAAGGATGATGAATTGAAAGGAATTCTGCGATGAGTGAAGAAAGAAAGCAGTGGATTCCGGCTACAGATTCATCCGTGGAGCTACTTTCCTCATATGGTGATGTGGAGAGCTGGGATGTAGATATTGCGGATGCCGGAGTACGTCTGGACGCTTATCTGGCGGATTATTATGATCAGTATTCCCGATCCTTTCTGCAGAAGCTGGTGAAGGATGGGAAAGTGCTGGTTGATAACCGTCCGGTGAAGAATAATTACCGACTGACCGGCGGCGAGGTGCTGTGTGTACAGATTCCGCAGCCGGAGCAGCTGGATGTCTCTCCGGAGCCGATTCCGCTGGAGATCCTGTATGAGGATGAGGATCTTATCTTCGTAAATAAGCCGAAGGGTATGGTAGTTCATCCTGCGCCCGGTCACAGCGGCGGAACGCTGGTCAATGGGCTGCTGTATCACTGTGGAAGCAGTTTGTCTGGGATTAACGGAGTCCTGCGCCCGGGAATCGTCCACCGCATCGATATGGACACGACAGGAGTTCTGGTTGTATGCAAAAACGATCTGGCGCATAACCATGTAGCCAGACAGCTGGCAGACCATTCCATTACCAGAAAGTATTATGCCATTGTGCATGGCGTGATCACGGAAGACTCCGGGACAATCAATCAGCCGATCGGGCGAAGCCGGACAAACCGTATGAAGATGGCGATTGATATTATGAATGGAAAGCGCGCAGTCACGCATTACCGTGTGCTGGAGCGCTATAAGGACTATACGTATGTCGAATGTCAGCTGGAGACCGGACGAACGCATCAGATTCGTGTGCATATGACAAGCATTAATCATCCACTCCTGGGGGATGAGGTTTACGGTAGCCGGAAGACACCGTTTCATCTGCAGGGGCAGACACTTCATGCAGGCGTCCTTGGACTGATTCATCCACGGACCGGAGAATATCTTGAGGTTTGTGCAGAGCTGCCCGAATACTTTCTTCGGTTGCAGAACAGCCTGAGAAATCAGAAGTAACAGAGGAGGCTGGAAGTAATTCGTGATAAATTAGAAAAATATATTGAAAATTCGCAGAATATTTGTTATAATCTGTAAATATAAAAGACAAATCAGAACAGAAAGGGGTGGACAATATGTCTGGAAATCGTATTATCACCATTGGTCGTGAATTTGGAAGTGGAGGAAAGCTGATCGGCATGAAGTTGGCAGAGCGCCTGGGTGTCAAGTGCTATGACAAGGAACTTCTGGATATTGCATCCGACCACAGCGGTCTCTGCAAGGAAATCATGGAACATAATGATGAGAAGCCGGTGAACAGTTTTTTCTATTCACTGGTTACTGATGTACATTCCGGAAGCCAGCCTTTTACCGGATATATGAATATGCCGCTGAATCAGAAGGTATTTCTGGCTCAGTTCGAAGCGATTCAGAAGCTTGCAGATCGTGAGCCCTGTGTGATTGTAGGCCGTTGCGCTGATTACGCGCTTGCGTCACATGATAATATAACTAGCGTTTTCGTTAGCGGAGCACTCCCGGACAAGGTAGAGCGTGTGGCTGCACTTTATAATATTTCAAAGGACAAGGCCATGGATTTGATTCCGAAGACGGATAAGAAGCGCGCGAATTACTATAATTATTACTCCAATAAGAAATGGGGAAGTGCTGCAAGCTATGATCTTTGCATCAACAGCAGCGCTGTAGGAATTGAAGGTGCCGTGGATATGATTCTTGACTTCGTTAAGAAAAAAGAAGAACAGAAAGTCAGTGGTTAGTGGGCAGTAGTTAGTAAACAGCGGGATCTTGTGTAGGCGGAATCAGTTGTATGGCAATGAAGACCTGAGCAGTTGTAATTTTTTCAATAAGAAGCACCAGTCAGTATCGATGAGATACCGGACTGGTGCTTCTTTTAGTTAATGAAAGAATAATGATAGAGGCAGTTACTAGCCATACTAACCACTAAATCACTCCACTGTAACGGATTTTGCCAGGTTTCTGGGCTTATCCATATCATAGCCTTTAGCATAAGCGGTATAGTAAGCCAGAAGCTGAAGGATTACTGCGCAGGGGAATACGGTGAAGCGATCATCCTCGATCGGAATCTCCAGATGGATGTCGTATACGTCATCGGAGACATCGGCCCCCTCTTTTGTAATCAGGATAACGTAGGCATCACGGGCTTTAACCTCGCGGATATTGGAGATCGTCTTGGCGAAGATCTTATCCTGTGTTGCCAGAGCGATCACAGGAACGCCCGGCTCGATCAGAGCGATTGTGCCATGCTTTAATTCACCTGCAGCATAAGCCTCTGCGTGAATGTAGGAAATCTCCTTTAATTTCAGCGCGCCTTCCAGTGAGAATGCGTAATCCATGCCGCGACCGATATAGAAGGCATCGTGAGCGAATGCCAGCTTCTCTGCCTGCTTACGGATGGTCTCGTCGAGTGCCATGATCTGTTCAATCATATCCGGAGCTTTTTCAAGGCTGGTGATAAAAGCTCTGACAGCTTTTTCCGAGTCTTTCTTGCGTACCAGTGCCATACGGGCTGTAATCAGATACAGAACGGCCAGCTGAACCATATACGCCTTCGTACTGGCGACTGCAATCTCAGGACCTGCATGTGTATAGAGAACGTAATCACTTTCCCTGGCAATGGAGGAACCCTTTACATTAACAATGGAAAGAACCTTGCATCCGCATTCCTTTGCCAGACGGAGAGCTGCCAGTGTATCAATGGTCTCTCCGGACTGGGATACAACAATTACAAGCGTATGCTGATCCATGAGAGGCGTGTCGTAACGAAACTCTGAAGCAATAGAAACAGTTACCGGAATTCGAAGCTCCTTTTCCATAATGGCTCTGCCTACCATACCAGCATACATGGCGGTTCCGCAGGCGATAACTTGGATGTGTGTACACTCGCGGAAAATATCATCAGGAATGCTTTCCTGCGAGAAATCCGGGAGTCCGTTGTTCAGACGAGGGCGGATGGTCTTGCGGAAGACTTCCGGCTGTTCATGGATCTCCTTCAGCATGAAATGAGGATAGCCGCCCTTCTGAGCTGCTTCCACATCCCAGTTTACACTGAGAATCTCAGGTTGAACTTCTTCGCCGTCCATGGTCTCTACGCGGATGCCATCTGCTGTAATGGTCAGAATGTGATGCTCCGGAACAACAAAGTAATCCTTGCTGTAAGGAATCAGAGCTGTAACATCGGATGCGATGAATGCTCCCTGGGAAGCTGTGGTTGCAACCATCGGGCTTACATTGCGTACTGCGTAGATGGTGCCGGGACGGTCATCAAACATGATGCAAAATGCATAGGAACCATCGATGATGCGGATGGCGTTGCGAATCGCCTGATAAGGATCGTTGGTCTTGTCATAGTAATAATTGATCAGCTGAGCGGCTACTTCGGTATCCGTCTCGGAAGTTGCCAGGCCTTCAAAGCCGAACTGTACGCTGATGGCATGATAATTCTCGATAATACCGTTATGGAGCAGTACCACGCGGCCAACAACATGAGGATGCGCGTTCGCGTCCGTAACACCGCCATGAGTTGCCCAGCGGGTATGACCGATGCCACAGTGGGAATCTACGTCCTCCGTACAGATGCTGCGGAGCGAGGAGACCTGACCGACCTTCTTGCGCAGATAGATTCCTTCCTCTGTCAGAAGAGCCATACCGGCGCTGTCATAGCCGCGATATTCCAGCTGTGTCAGTCCATCCAGTACAACGTCACGAGCCTGCAGAGGCCCTACATATCCAATAATACCACACATATAAAATTTTCTCCTTTAAAATCAGGGCAGTGATTCAGGTTTTATTATGATTTTGCATATAGTAGGAATCACTGCCAAATGGACAGAGAAATCCTGCAGCAGTGCAGAAAATCTCTGCGTCAGCATTTGACCCCGGTTGCTGTTCGGTTGTTTTGCAATTGCTTGCATATTTCGAAAAGCATCTCACGCCCGGGAAGCATGGAAGAGTACCCGCCGAAAAAATTCGATAACCTCTTCACCTCGTCAACCCTTTCGTCTTATATATTGTCCGTTCCGGAAAAGGTTCTGGCGCTTGCTATATAATTTTTCTGCCGTAGCCTCCTGGTTATTTCTACGAACTTTCAACAGTCTAACATGAAAGTGTGCATTTGTCAAATTTCAGATTGACAAAGAGGCATTTAGCGTGATATACTTACCTGTAACATACAATTATTCGCAAAAGGACAGTTTAACGAATAGTTTGCCAAAAGAAATTCCTTCTTCCGTAGTTTTCTATGTGTTGCTCTTGTCAGGTGAAAATTAATCTAACAACAGAAAGGTTTATGTAGTATATGAAACTGCAACAATTATTGAGTCAGACCCGCCGTGCGGTCGATGACTATCACATGATCAATGCCGGTGATCGTATCGCTGTCGGAATCTCCGGCGGCAAGGACAGCCTGACGATGCTGTATGCTTTGAATGGACTGCGTCGATTTTATCCGCTGCCTTTTGAAATTGAGGCAATTACTGTAGATCTTGGTTTTACAGGTGCTGATGAGGCTCTGAAGCCCATACAGGGTCTTTGTGATGAATTTGGCGTTCCATTATACCGTTGTTCCTTCACAGATTGCTGAAATCATTTTTGACATCCGTAAGGAAAAAAATCCCTGCGCGCTCTGCGCTAAGCTCCGCAAAGGAGCTTTTAATGATATGGCCCGTCAACTGGGATGCAATAAAGTTGCCTATGCACATCATATGGATGATATTATCGAGACAATGCTGCTTTCCATGATTTATGAAGGACGCTTTTATTCATTTTCGCCGGTTACGTATCTGGATCGTATGGAGGTTACAGTTATCCGCCCTCTGATGTATGTCCATGAGGCAGATATCATCGGATTCAAGAACAAATATGAACTTCCGGTCTTTAAGAATCCGTGTCCGGCAGATGGATATACACGCCGTGAATATGTGAAGCAGCTGGTAAGGCAGCTGAATCGCGAGAATCCAGGCTGTAAGGAACGTATGTTTACCGCCATTCTGAATGGGAATATCCCCGGATGGCCGACACGTCAGGAAGGAAAAAGAATATATGAGTAGTCATCCTTATCATGAGCAGGTCGATATCATGAATACGGTAAAGCTCCGGGAACTGATGGAGGGACTCCCGGAGTATACCCGTATTTATTTTCGCGGGATTGAGCCGAATACTTCTTCCAGAACCAGAATTGCCTATGCGTATGATTTACATGTGTTCTTTGAGTATCTGATCCAGAAGCACCCTGC
>ENA-UOJJ01004517-UOJJ01004517.1-human-gut-metagenome-genome-assembly--contig:-CS66-NODE-4517-length-12921-cov-11.627001_pt1 | contig 12921 bp, 17 predicted proteins | sample MGYA00242343_ERZ723890 | MGnify/ENA metagenome assembly ERZ723890 | reverse complement strand
GGTGGGGCTCCCGGCGCCGCCCTCCGGCGCGCCGGCTCCGCCCACGCCCTCCGGCGCGAGCCATTTGCGATTCCAACGGTTCATCGTTCTTGCCCTCCTCTGCGTGCGTCATCTTGTGCTATACTGAAAAAAACGTCGAAAGGGATGATCTCGTGAAGCAGCAGCCTATGCTGAAGAAGAGGTTCCGCAGCTATCAGCCCCTGAACACACCGGACTGGGATTTCTCCTTTTCCAAGCCCACGCTTTGTCCGCACTGCGGCGTCTCAACGGATGCGGTCTGCCGGGACGCGCGCGCCCTGCCCTTTTCCTCCGCGGGCGGACAGCTGCACTTCGTGTCCTTCGCGTGGGCCTGCACGGCCTGCGGTCGGCACTTCGTTTCCTGCCATGTCGCAGACAAGGGCCAGAGCACCGCTGCTCTCGTCTGCGTCTACCCGCCCGCCGCGCCCTACGCGCCAGACCCGCTCGTGCAGGACCTCTCGCCGCGCTTTGTGGACCTCTACCGTCAGGCGCAGGCCGCCGAGGACCTGGAGGCCTGGGACGTGGCCGCGATGGGCTACCGTGCCGCGTTGGAAGTGCTCCTGAAGGACTACGCCATCCGCGCGCTGGGCCGCGACGAAAAGGCCGTGGCCCGGAGTAAGCTCGCCGACCTCATCGTGGAGGTCTTCCACGAGCAGGAGCTCGTCAACTGCGCCGACGTCGTTCGCCTCCTCGGCAACGACTATACGTGCTGCGCACCGTGCCGCACTTGCGGCCCGGTGTTCCGGCCTGCGGTACTCCCTTCGGGCGTGTCCTCGGCCTCCAGGTTCGCTGGCGCTCACCCTTCGCAGAAGTGCCGCCGCTACACGGATGTGGACTTCCTCAACATCCGCCGGTATTTGGATCTTCTCGTGTCGTCGGTTGCGGCGCGCCTGGCGATGCTGCATCCGCCTGTGTCCCGCCTTCGCCCGGGGCAAAGCGGAGATGCACCTCCCGTCCCGAGAGCTCCCGAATGAGCCGGTTCGCCTCGTTGAGGTGCAGGATCAGCGCGTCCACCATCTCCAGCGCCTCGCGCGCGTTGGTGGTGAGGTTTACGGAAAATTGCGGGATGTCCATGTTCGTCCTCCTTCCTGGCATGCAAAAAGCGCCCGAATTCCTTCGGACGCTTTTTCGTTTGGTGGTGTATCAGTAGTCTGCCGTGGGGTCGTAGTCCAGCTTTGCCGCCTCTCCCGTGTCGAGGCACCTTTGGATTTCCGCCAGGACCTCCTCCGCGGAGGCAAGTCCCATGGCCTCCGTCGGGAAGCGCTCGCCAAATCGCTCTTCGTAGGCCTGCAAGGCCTTGTCCATTTCACGCATTTCCCTTCACCGCCCCGTGCTTTGGCAGGCGTGCCTGGCCCTGCATCTCTTTTGCCCATTGCCCAAAGGCATGCGGCGTATGGCGACACAAAATTTCCACCTCAAAGCGCTACACTATTCTTTGAGAACCTCGGCAATGTCTTCGGGATGGATGAATTCCGTCTTCGTGCCGTCCTCGTAGTCGATGTCCGCGAGAAAAGCCGCGCCATTCCCGAGGATTTCCACCACATATCCAGTCAGCCCAGAACGCAGGCGCACCTTGTCGAACTCCTCAATCTTCATGCCGCTTTCCTCCCTTCCTGCGGTCCACAAACACCGTTGTCAGCCGCATCTCGTCCTTTTCCCGGTCTAAAATCCATCCGGTCTTGACGTTCGCCGTTTTGCCGTTGGGGCCTGTCAGCTCCAGCGTCACCTCATAAAGGAGACCGAACGCGTTCTCCCCGCTTTCCACCGCATCAAACTCCGGCAGGTGCTCGCGGATGTTGTCGATCAGCGCCTGTGCGTTCTCCGCCGTGTAGCCCAGCGCAAGCTCAAAGGCTTTCGCCTTATCGGGCGCTTTCTTTGCATCCAGCGCATAGCGCGTGAACTTCGGGAGCGGGATGACCGCCTCGTCCAGCCTCGGCAGCGGGTGGCGGACAAGCGGTCTTGCCCTCTCCTCCAGTATACCATCTTCCGTGAGATATGCAAGAGAATCCCCATTCGCGGCCGCGCCGAGGGCCTCCCAGCGGTCGAGCTCCTCCTGCGAGAAGTACGGCACCGTCGTGCAGCGGCAGCGCGGGTGGAAGGGCGGCAGGTTCACGCCGGTCACGGCCCCGGCGACCTCGTGCACCGCCTCCTCGTCGATGGCCCCGCAGAACTTGCAGGTCCGCTCATCCTCGTCCACGAGGATCTGGTATCGCCCGACGCCCGCGGCCGCGTAGCCCTTGAGCGTCGCCTCCTCGATGCAGCGCGCCGTCTCGGTGCGGATCAGGCGCTCGGCGTCGGCGGCCGAAGATCCCGTGGCCTTGGCGATCGCCGCGCTCATCTGCCGCGCGTCCTGGCCCTGGATCAGTCCCTGCGTCACCGCCTGGCGCAGCGCCCGCGCGAGGCTGTCTGCGTTGTTCCAGATCCGCTCGGAAAAGCTCGCCCCGCTCCAGGGATAGGCCGCGGCCTGCGCCACCTCCGTCCGGTTCAGCATCTCCAGCCGCCCGCCGACGCCCAGGCCCGCCTGCAGCGCGCCCCCGACCTGCACATAGGCCCCGCCGTAGGCGTCCTCCAGCAGGTCGCGGGTGAGCGCCTCGCCCCGGCTGGCCAGCTCCGACGCGGCCACGTCGATCGCCGTCTGCACCTGCTGCAGGCGCCGGATGCGGCTGCGCGCGGACAGCGCGTTCAGCTCCCGCAGAAGGTCCTTGTCTCCGCTTGCGTTGATGCGTTCGACGTACTCCTCCAAGGTATAGCGCCACTCCTTCAGCTCCCCCTTGGTCAAATACGCTTGCGCGTCGGCGTAGCTCAGGCCGCTCTCCCCGGCAAAGGTCGCGTAGATCTTGTCCACCGCGGCCTGCACCTCGCGCTGCGCCCGGCGGTAGCTCTTCTCCAGCTCCCGGGCCACGGCGTCGGCCTTCTCCAGGCCCTGCGTCATCACCATCCGGTTCCGCTCCGCCCAGTATTCCGCTGCGCTGCTCATTCGCCCTCACGCTCCTGCGAGGGCTGCGAGGCCTGCGCGCCCTGCGAGGGCTGCGCGCCGTTTTGTGCGGCCCGCGTGCCCTGTGCACCCTGCGCGACAAAGGGCAGCTCCTCGCGGGCCTCCGCCTCCTCGCGCTGCTTCTGCCGCAGCTCCGCCTCCGCGTCCTCCACCCAGGGGTGGTTGGCCACGATGGTCTTCTCCGACAACAACCCGACGGAGTTCCTGGCGTTGGAGATGGCCTCCGTCTCGTTGACGATGATGTCGCGGTTGCACACCACGGAGAATTCCTCGCCCGTGAAGTCCCCCAGGCCCTTGAGCCGGAAGTACGCGTCCAGGAACGGCTTCATCCGCAGGAACATGGCCTGGAACTCCGCCTCCAGGTCGTTGCAGTCCATGTCCAGGTCGGCATACCGGAACTTGAGCGCCTGGCCGCTGGCATCGCCGAGGTTCGGGTCCTGCGTGTCCACGCTGCGCGCCAGGTCGTAGAGGTCGCGCCGGTGCCGGTCGAGCAGCGAGTTTACGGCGTTCATGTCCAGCTGCGCCTGGAGCGTGTCCACGCCGCCGTCCCCCTCCACCTGCACGGCCAGGCTCTCGCGCATCTCCCGCACGAACTGTTCCAGGTTCTCCCCGCCATAGTTGCGCAGCACGTACACCAGCTGCGCCGCGTCGCGCAGGATGTCCGCGGAGACGGACACCTGCCAGTTGTAGTCGTCGATAAGCTCCCGCACGAAGTGCAGCAGCGGCAGCTCCTCCTCGCAGTATCGCACCCAGAGGAAGGGCGGCGCATCCCAGTTCCAGGGCGCGCCGTCCACGGCGAAGTGGCTCTCCCGCGCGCCCAGGTCCGCGTCCGGGGCAAAGCGCCCGCCGCCCATGCGCCGCACGAATCGTTCCACGCCCTGCGCGCTCCACAGCTCCGCCCGCTCCAGCAGCACCTTCTCCCGGCCCTCGTAGGCGACCTGCGGGTAGACGCGGATCAGGCAGTCGAGGCGCGTGTGCTCGTCGTCCGCCCACTCGGGGAGGATCTGCTCCGTGGGCAGGCGCTTGAGGCGCAGCGTCCCCTCCTCGCCGATGTAGAGCTGCACCCAGCCGATCCCCTTCTTGATCGCCTCCTTGCCCAGGGACTTGACCTCCGCGCGCGCCCGGGCGTCAAAGACGCCGTTCAATGCCTTTTCGTAGGCCGCGCTCTTGGAGGAAATCGTGAAGGGCTTGGCCAGGAGGTAGTTGACCTTCTGGTCCACGAGCTTGCGCAGGAGGCTGTGCTCGATCTTCGTGTTCGACCGGCTCTCGTAGCGGGCCGTCTTGCGCTGCACGGCTGACCGGTTGCGGTAGTAGGCCTCGGCCTCCAGGAGGCGCGGCTGCGCAAAGCGGCGGAACTCGTCGACCTCGCTTTCCACGATCTCGGCCGTGTTCATGCCCCGCGCCCGGTCCAGCACCAGCGTCAGGCGCTGCGTCTCGGTCATGGTCATGGTCTTCCCCCCTCTCACTTCAGAATGCGGATCTGCGCGCCGGTCATGTCGTCCTCCAGGGCGTAGCGCACGGCGTCGATGCTGTGGTTGTTGCGGTCCGGGAACCCGGCCTTGAAGTTCCCCTCCTTGTCGCGGTCCAGCTCATAGCTCGTGAACTCGCGCGCGGTGTTGGGGCACTGCTCGGGGTCGATGACGATCTCCTCCAGGTCCTGCAGGAACTTCACGCCGTATTCCACGCTGTCCGGGCCCTTGCGCGCGCCGCGCACGCGCAGCCCCAGGTCCCGCATCTCCGCGATGCTCTTGGGCTCCGCGCTGTCGCAGACGATGGGCCTGTCCCCCGCCAGGGGGCGGATCTGCTCCGCCGCCGCGCGGTTGGAGAGGCGGACCTTGTGCACCTCGCGGAAGATGTAGAGCCGGCGGCGCGTCTTGTCGTAGTGCGCCAGGGCAAAGTGCAGCGGATCCGCGGCGTAGCCCCAGTCCAGGCCGCAGCGCAGGCGGTCGAACCGCGCGATCTCCTCCTGCGGGATGCGCCGCAGGCGCACGTTGGTGAAGACCTCCGCGCCCGTGCCCGTGACTTCGCCCAGGTACTCGTGCGCATAGGCCGTGGGATTGACGGCCTTCAGGTGCTCCGCCTCGGCGAGGAACTGCTCCCCCAGCCAGGCGCGCGGCACGCTCTCGTAGGTGCTGTGGTGCGCAAGGCGGTCGCTTCTTTCCTGCGCGGCCTCGCGGTTGCACCAGTTTGCGGCCGAGGCCGGCGGGTTGAAGCTGTAAAAGGCGACGAACTCGCTGCCGCCGCGCAGCGTGGACTGGTTGACGGACCGGATCTTTTCCGGCCCCTCGAACTCGTTGACCTCTTCGAACCAGACGTACTTCACGTACCCGCGGGGGACCTTGATGGACTTGACCTTCGTCTCGTTGTCCACGCCGCGGAAGAGGATGCGCTGGCCCGTGGGCGCGTAGGTGAGCCGCATGGGGCTGCGCGTCTGCTGCCAGCAGGCGGAGACCCCCAGCGCCTCCACCGCCCAGAGCATCTGCGAAAACACCGACTCGCCCAGCGTGTTCCCGTAGCGCCGGAAGACTGCCGCGTTGCTCATCACGCCCCGCTCCGCGTCGCGCATGATCCCCAGGACGATCTCCAGGCTGATGAAGCTGGACTTGGTCGAGCCGCGGCCCCCTTTGAGCCAGTAGTGCGTGTGCCCGTGGTCGCGGATGTCCCGGTGCACGCTCCAGAACGCGGGCGCCACCAGGGAGGAGAGGCGGACGGTCACGTCTCCCCCTCCTCCCGCAGGTCGTCCACGACCACGACGCGCTCGGCCGCGCGGATCTCCGCCCGGTCCGTGTACATGCCTAAGTGCTTGCCCAGCAGCTCCAGCGCGCGGCCCTTGTCCGCCAGGCGCGCCTCGACCTCCAGGCCCATGCCGGCCTCGGTCGGGATGCGCTTGACGCGGTAGCCGGCCAGCGCCGCCAGGTCGTCCTCCGAGGCGTCCGGCCGGATCCGCCCCGTCTCCAGGTCGATTAGGTCCGTCAGCTTCACAAAGCCGATGCGCGCCAGCTCCCGCACGACGCGGTCCTGGTTGACGCCCGTGCGGCGCGAGCGCTCGGCCATGAGCTCGTCCACGCGCGCGCGGACCTTCGGCTTTTTCATGAGCGCGGAGGCGGTCTGCCCGGCGGAGCGCGGGCTGTAGCCCGCCCGGATCGCCGCCTGCGTCTGATTCAGGTCCACCAGGTACTCCTGGCAGAAGCACTCATACTTTCTGTTCTCCAGCACAGCCATTCGCCATCCGCTCCTTTCCCGATTCTTCCAGCGCACATGCTTGCCGGCCGCGCCCCGCCCTGCGCCCGTCTTCCGCCGGCACATACCCCGGGCGTCCGCCGCCCGCCTCCGCCCTCCCAGACGCAAAGAGGGCAGCCCCGAAAACCTTGGGCTGCCCTCTTCGCCAGGAGGTGTCTCACATGCCTGGTCGGCGTTGTCCCTGCTCCCCGCAACTCCGACTGTACACAGTATAGCACATACGTTGCGTGCACTACTCTCAACTTGTGCGCAAACCCCTTTCTTCTGCGAAGATTTTTCGCGCAAGGCCCAGCCAGCGGTAGATCGTGGCCGGGCTCGCCGGGAGGCCGATGGACAGCCTGTCCACGCGCCGGGCGATCTCCCCGCGCTCGATCGGCCGGTCCGCCTCGGCCTCGTAGACCTCCCGCACCGCGCGCAGGATGCACGTCCCCCCGCGCATGCGCCCGATCCGCTCCATCGCCCGCTCCACGGCCTCCAGGTCGCGGATCGTGCCCTCTGTTTCGGCAAGCGCCGCCTCCGCCCGCACCACCGCGGCCTCCGTCGGGCTGCCCGGCCCGACGCTCCCGCCAGATTCCGCCCGCCGGGCGAGCGCCTCCGCCAGCGCGCGCCGCTTGTACGCCGCCGCGCTCCCCAGCCGCGCGTGCAGCCGGTACGCCTCCGTCGCATAGTCGCGGTAGTGCGTCTTCAGCATGTTCCCCTCTCCCCTCTCGTCTCTCCGCCGGAACCCGCGTTCCCGCGGATTCACGGCATGTCTTCTCCGCCGCGCAGGGCCTCTATGCGCTTCAGGAACAATTGCACGGCCTCGTCCGTCATGGGGCGCCCGCAGTGGTAGCAAAACAATCGCGGATTGTTGTACTCATACAGCTCTTTGACATCCCTTGCCCCGCAGGCCGAGCACGCATACAGTGGGCAGCCGTTGTCGCTGGTAGCAATCCACGTAGCTCGGACCTGCTCCCGGCCGCCGGACGGGTTGTCGGCCGCAGCCTGGCACAGCGCCCAAACGCGGGGGCGCAGCTTCTCCCGGATCTCGCTTTGGAGCCTTTCCCCCGCAAATTCGTGCGTGAGAATGGGGAATCCCATCAGCTCCTCGCAGTATCTGTGAACGTCTTCAAAGTCCGGCACGAGCAGAACGCCCGTATATGCCGACAGCATCAACGCCTCTTCCCGCGTCACGGCTCTCCCTCCTTCGCGCCGGCGCGCTGCATGTCCGCCCAGCGCGCCGCCATGCGCGCGCAGGCCTCCTCCGCGGTGAGGAACCCCTCCGGCTCCTCCGTCACGTCCCGGTCCAGCAGCTCCAGCCGGTCCTCCCCCGCGCCGTAGCTGCCGAAGTGCTCGATCGCGTCCATGCGGCAGGCCGGCCCCGGCCCGGGCAGGCAGACCTGCCAGCCGTCAAGAAAGCGCAGGCAGGTGTGCGGCACGCCCTGCGCCGCGAGCAGCGCGTTCAGGCGCAGGATCTCCCGGTACCGATCGTCCGGGATGTAGTTCCCCTGTTCGTCAAACAGCTCCGAAAAGCTCTTCTGCACAAAGGTCTTCATGGGCATTCCTCCTTCCCGTCCTCTGCGCGCAGGGGACCCAGGCGCATGCCGCAGTGCGGGCAGAAGCGGCCAGGCGGCGCGGGCGAGTCCCACTCGTAGCCGCAGTGCGGGCACTGTGGGAAGCCGTAGACGTCCTCGTACCAAGCGCCGGATGCGGGCGGCTCCGTCTCCGCGAGGAACGCCTGGAGGACGCTTAAGTCCTCGAACTTCTGGCCCCAGGCGAGGATCTCGCGGACGTCCGCCGCCTCGTCCCATCCGCGCCCGATGCCGGCGTAGTACGTCCAGCTCCTGGTCGCCGGGTCGAACGCCTTGACAAGCCCCGCGGGCCGCTCCTGGCCGGTGCTCAGCCAGAGCACGGAAATGCGCTCCAGGTTCCTCATTTTCCCGCCCCCTTCCGCCAGTCCGGCGCGCGGCGGGTGCAGCCCTCACAAGTCGGTGACTCCAGAGGATCACACCAGTGGCACGGGTCATCCAGCAGCGCCGTGGCGGCGCGAAGTTGGGCGCGCAAGGCGCGCAGTTCGGCGGCGGGAATTGGCCGCGGCGCGGCGGGTTTGAAAGGCTTTCGCAGAGAAATCACGGTCATGTTTGGCCCTCCTTTTCCGGTTTTTGCCGCGCGGTTTATGGCGCGGCGGCGGTCTCCCCGGCGCGCTCCGCCTCCCAGGCGCGCACGGCCTCCGGGGTCAGGAGCGACCGGTTCTGCCAGGAGATCAGCGTCTTGCAGGCATAGCCGGCGACGCTCGTCGCCCCGTAGGTCAGCGCCTGCTCCACGGCCAGCAGCGCCATGTTCGTCGGCATCCCGCCATGGCCGCAGAGGTTGCACAGCCCGGAAAGCTCGGCTTCCTGCGGTTCCCGGCCCACGCGCTGCCGGAACCCCTCCCGGATCGTCTCCCGGATTTCCGCCTGCAAAAGATTATCCACAGTTTTTCCACAAGCCGCCTCTCGCGCGCGCACGCGCGCGGGGGAGACAGCAGGGTCGTCTATAGGGTCGTCTATATAGGGTACGGTACGGTTAGGTACGGTAACCGCGTGACAGGGCGTGACATCGTGCGTGACGTCACGCGTGACAGACGGGGGTTGTGTCACGCTCGTGTCACGCGTGACAGGTGCGTGACAGGGCGCGTCTTCCTCGCGCGCTTCGGGCGCAGCGCCTGCCGCTCTTCTCCGGCGCTGGCGCTCCCGGGCCTGTGTGCGCTTGCGGTCGCGCTGCTCCATGAGCATGGCGACGTGCTCGTCCCAGTCGTGGATGGCGTACCGCCCGTCCGGCAGCGCGTCGAGCAGGCGCACCTCGGTCAGCGCCGCGAGGAGCTTGTCCGCCTTGCCGCCGTAGTTCATGATGCGGTGCAGGACCCCGGCGTCCAGGTCCGAGAGGATCCCGTCCTCGCGGTTGCTCAGCGCCCAGGTCCACAGCCGCAGCAGCTTCCCCACCAGCGCGTCCGAGTCCAGGCGGAGCGCCTTTGCCGCGCGCAGCACCTTCGGATGGTCCGGCAGCGTGTCGTGCGCCTCGATCCAGGCCATGGTCATCCCTCCTTTGGACTGAGTCTATGGTTCCGCGCATCGCCCAGCGCGCCGGCCTTTGCCGCACAGGCGATTGTCTCCACGCCCGTCACCTGCCGCACGGCGGCGGCAAAGGCGGCGGCGTCCCCGTGCACGGCGGACAGGTGCAGCAGCCAGATGCGCCGCACGCGCCGCAGGTCCAGCCCCGCAAGGTACGCGCAGGCCGTCTCCAGCGCCATGTGCGTGCGCCGGGCGCGCTCCCGCACCACGCGGGGAAGGCCGCTCTCCTCCAGCTGCGCCAGGCTGTGGTTGCACTCGATGGCGATCTCCGTAAGGCGCGGCACGCGCACGCGCACATAGGCCGTGTCCGTGGCAAAGAGCAGGCGCTCGCGCGTAATGCGGCTCTCGAGGAGGAAGCCCACGGGCTCCGCCGCGTCGTGCGTCGTGGCAAAGAATTTTACGCGTAAGGACCCGATGGGGATCTGCGCCCCGGCGCGGACGAGGTGCAGGCGCGGGACGCCTTCCGAGAAACCCATCGCCCGCGCCGTGCCGGCCGTGCAGCAGAGGTCCACCCCGCGCAGCAGCAGCGCCGCGGCGGCGCGGCTGTGGTCCTTGTGCTCGTGCGTGAGCAGGCAGGCCGCGTAGGCCGAAAGCGGTCGGGGCAGCGCCGCCTGCAGGGCGCGCAGCGGGAGCCCGCACTCGAGCAGCAGGCGCGTCTCCCCGTCAAAGACCTCGTACAGGTTGCCCGCGGAGGAGCTTGCATACGGTGTCAGCAGCATAGGCCCTCCTTCAGAAGGGGATGTCCTCCGGGCGGAGGATCTCCCCGGTCTCCGGGTCCACGTCCGGCGGCGCGGCGTTGCCGAGCGCAGCGTCCTCGGTGGGCGCATCGTCCTCGTCCAGATCCATCTCCTCGGCGCCGGCGTGCAGCCGCGCCCAGGTCGGGGAGCGCTCCACCTTCTCGCGCAGAAACTGCGGGAGCGTCGGGAGTACCGCGTGCGTGGCCGGGTCGTCCATGTCGAAGAGGAAGGTCTCGGACGCGGGCACGGGCGCGGGCATCCCCTTGGGCAGGGCCATGAGCCCCTCCACGCGGTTGAACCGCGCGCCGTCCGGCCGCTCCCGGCACTGCACGGAGAGCAGGCAGGCGCGGCCCAGCAGCGCGCGCAGGTCGAAGCCGTCCAGGTCCCCCTCGCCCAGCAGCTTTTGCAGGTCCCGCGTGAGGTTCGCCTTCTCGCCCAGGGTCTTCGTGTACTCGCGGGAGAGCCAGCGCGGCTCCGGGCCGTTGCCCCGCTCCACCGTTTCGCCCGCGATCTCAAAGGTCAGGCTCACGGTGTTCTGCACCTTCTTGAAGCGCTCGTTGTACTGCTCGCCCAGGTCCACCACGCCGATGCACACGCCGGCATACGTTCCCCCCGCAAGGGGCGGCACCGCGGTCTTTTCCAGCTTTTTCACGATCAGTCCCATGGTCAATCCTCCGTTTCCACTCTGAGTTCCGCATCCGCGGCGGAGACCGCCAGGCGGATCCGCTGGCCGGGGATGCGGTCCAGGGCCGTCACGCCCTCGGCGTTGTCCACGAACACCGGCGCGGTCTTTCCAAAGAAGCGCGAGAGCGCGGCGATGGCGTCCAGCCCCGCGTTGGCGCGCATGGCGCGGTTGAGGTCCGCAAAGGGCACGCCGTCCACCGTGGCCGCGCAGGTTTCGGCCAGGCCGCCGTTGATCTGCTCCTCGAAGAGCTTCCAGCGGATGCGCCGGAACTGTCCGTCCACGCGCGCCTCGGTGAGCGCCGCCAGCGCGCGGACATACGCCTCGCACAGCGCGATGCGGCCCTCCGCGGTCTCCAATTCTGAGGCGATTTCCTTTTGCCGGTCCAGCAGCTCCTGCACGCGCGCTCGCGCCCGCTCGTTCGCCTCCGCCTGCGCCAGCAGCGACGCGCAGGCCCGGATCTTCTCATCCAGCGCCGCGATCCGGGACCGCGTCTCGCCCTCGGCCGCGGCGCGGTCCCGCCGGAGCGCCTCCGCACGGGCCTCCAGCGCGCGCTGCTCGTCCTGCAGGGCCGCAAGCCCCGCGGCGTAGCCCAGGCAGTCCGGAATCTCCGGCGGCGTCTCCAGGGCGGCCAGGGCGGCTTCCGCGGCGTCCCGCTCCTCCTCCGCGCGCGCCAGCTCCTCCCCGAGCTTCCGGGCGCGTTCCTGCGCCGCTGCGGCCGCGCGGGCGAGCTCCGCGCCCTGCGCCGCGATCTGTTGCAGCCGCTCCTTCTGCGCCGCGGCAAAGGCGGCGCGCGCCTGCTGCACGTCCTCGGGCGCATAGGGGCGCTTGCAGGTTGGGCAGGCGAGGTCGCCCTGCCAGGCTTCCCCGGCGGCCCGCGCGTACTCCCGGCGCAGGGCCTCGCACGCCGCGTCCTTCTGCCCGGCCTCCGCCTCCGCCATGGAGCGCTCCCCGCGCAGGCGGGCGACCTCGGCGTAGGCGGCGTTTGTGCGCGCCTGGAGGGGCTTGCGGCGCTGCGCCCATTCCGCCTCCTGCTGCGCGCGCTTGTCCGCCTTGCGCCGGGCGTTGACGGTGGTCAGCTCCGCGACCTCGGCGCGCTTCTCGGCCAGCGCGCGCTCCACGGCCTCGAGCGCGCCGTCCCGGCCGCGGGCCAGAGCGTCGGAGAGGGCCTGCCGCTCCCCGCGCAGGCGGGCCTCCTCCGCCCGGGCCTGCGCGGGATCGCCCTCGAGCGTCCGGACGGCGCGGGAGGCCTCGTCGATGCGGGCGGGCAGGCCGTCCAGCTCCTTGGAGAGCGCCGCGCGCTGCCGCTCCTGGATGCGCTTGAAGTCCTCGACGCGGTGCGCGCCGCGGGCCGCCGCGAGGGGGCGCAGCTCCGGGTTTTGCGCGAAGATCTCCTCCTCGGAGACGGCGCCGGCCATCTGCGCCAGGACCCGCCGCCGCTCCTGCCAGGGGAGCACGGCGCAGAAGAACTCCGGGCTCGTCAGCGCCTGGAAGGTCTTCTCCGGGCAGAGGCGCTCCACATACGCCTTGTAGTCCGCCATCTTGACCGGGAGCCCGTCCACCTCGAAGGTGGTCGTGTGGCCGGTCATCTCGGCCTGCGCGCTGCCGCGCCTTCTTTCCCACTTCTCGCTGTAGGTGCGGCGCAGCGTCGTGGCCGCGCCGTCCTCCAGCTCCAGCGACGCGCGGACGCTCGTCTCCACGCCGCGGGCCAGAGGCTGGCCGTCCGGCCCCAGGGGCTTTACGGCGAAGTCCGCGCGGCCGGCGGCGTCCTTGCCCAGCACGAGCCAGGTGAAGGCGTCCGCGAGCGTGGTCTTGCCGGCCGCGTTCGCGCCGTAGACCGTGGCCGACTTCCCGCCCAGATCCAGCCGGAAGCGGGAAAGGCCCTTGAAGTTCTCGATCTCCATCCACAGCAGCTTCATGCGTCCTGCACCTCCTCGCTCTTCGCGTGCAGCGCGATGACGAAGTAGCTCTGCGCCTCGACGGCGGCGCCCCGCGCATCCTGCACGGCGACGGTGATTTCTCTTTCAGACATTGCGGACCCTCCTCAGCTCTTTTTGCAGAATGGCGTGATACGCGTAGCACTCCCGCGCGCCGGTGCGGTCGAAGGCGACGGTGAAGAAGTGCGGCCCGGTCCCGATGACCGTACAGGCCCAGCCGCGG
>ENA-UOJJ01004513-UOJJ01004513.1-human-gut-metagenome-genome-assembly--contig:-CS66-NODE-4513-length-12930-cov-11.720932_pt1 | contig 12930 bp, 6 predicted proteins | sample MGYA00242343_ERZ723890 | MGnify/ENA metagenome assembly ERZ723890 | reverse complement strand
GCTCCACATGCTGGCCCAGGTCCTCTTTGTTGGCGTCCAGCACGGGCTGGATGACATCGTGCAGGAACTCGGTGACCTGCTCGGCGCTGCGGCCCGTAAAGGCTTCGGGGGAGAGCTCGGCCTCGATTTCCTCGCGGGTCAGGCCGAATGCAGGGTCAGCCTCGACGCGGGCAATCATGTCGTTGGGCTTGCCCTCCTGCTTGACAACGGCAGCGGCGGCCACGGCGTGCTCACGCAGACGCTCGTGCAGCTCCTGACGGTCACCGCCCTTCTTGACGGCCTTCATCATGATGTTCTCGCTTGCCATGAACGGCAGCTCGGCCATGACGCGGGCACGGACGACCTTCGGGTAGACGACCAGCCCGTCGGAGACGTTCAGCAGGATGTTCAGGATGGCGTCAGCAGCCAGGAAGCCCTCGGCCATCGCAATGCGCTTGTTGGCGGAGTCGTCCAGCGTGCGCTCAAACCACTGGGTACCGGCAGTGATGGCGGGGTTCAGCACGTCCACCATCAGGTAGCGGCTCAGCGCGCAGATGCGCTCGCAGCGCATGGGGTTGCGCTTGTAGGGCATAGCGGAGGAACCGATCTGGTTCTTCTCAAACGGCTCCTCCATCTCCTTGAAGTTCGCCAGCAGGCGGATGTCCGTCGCCATCTTCATGGCGGACTGGCCGATGCCTGCCACGGCGGACAGCACATTGTAGTCCACCTTGCGGCTGTAGGTCTGGCCGCAGACCGGCACGACCTTGGTAAAGCCCATCTGGGCGCAGACGTCGGCCTCGACGGCCTTGATCTTGGCGGAGTCGCCGTTGAACAGCTCCACAAAGCTGGCCTGGGTGCCGGTGGTGCCCTTAACGCCGCGCAGCGCCAGCTGGGAGATCTGGTGGTCAAGCTCCTCCAGATCCATGTACAGCTCGTTCATCCAGAGCGTGGCGCGCTTGCCGACGGTGGTCAGCTGCGCGGGCTGGCAGTGGGTGTAGGCCAGGCAGGGCATGGCCTTGTACTCGTCGGCGAACTTGGCCAGATTTGCCAGCACGCCGATGACCTTCTTGCGCACGAGCTGCAGGCCCTCGCGCATGATGATGACGTCGGTGTTGTCGCCGACATAGCAGCTGGTCGCGCCCAGATGGATGATGCCCTTTGCCTTGGGACACTGCAGGCCGTAGGCGTAGACGTGGCTCATCACGTCATGGCGGACGAGCTTCTCGCGCGCAATGGCGTCCTCATAGTTGATGTCGTCCTTGTGCGCCTCCAACTCGGCAATCTGCTCATCGGTGATGGCCAAGCCCTGCTTCTGCTCGGCTTTAGCCAGCGCGATCCACAGTCGGCGCCAGGTGCGGAACTTGTTGTCGTCAGAGAAGATGTACTGCATCTCATCCGACGCATAGCGGGTAGAGAACGGCGAAATATATTTGTCGTGTTGTGCCATTGGGTCAAATCCTCACAATCTTTTAAGCTGATAGTTCCAGTATAGCAGAAACTTCCCGAAATATCAAAGCTTGAAATAATTCACGCCGCCCTCAAAGATCGGCTGGTATTTGTCACCGGTGACGTTCTTATAGAGCTGCTCGCCGCTGCGCTCGCTGTGGCCCATCTTGCCAAAGACACGGCCATCCGGGCTCGTGATGCCCTCGATTGCCAGCACGGAGCCGTTCGGATTGTAGCGCATGTCCATCGTCGGGCGGCAAAGCAGGTCAACGTACTGGGTCGCAATCTGGCCGTTGTCGATGAGCTGGTTCAGCAGCTGCTCGTTGCAGACAAAGCGGCCCTCGCCGTGGCTGATGGCGATCAGGTGCTCGTCGTTGATGTCGCATTTGCTCAGCCAGGGGCTCTTGTTGCTGGCCACGCGGGTACGCACCAGCATGGACTGGTGGCGGTGGATCGTATTAAACGTCAGCGTCGGGTCGCTTTCGGTGATGGGACGGATCTCGCCGTAGGGGACCAGGCCCAGCTTGATGAGTGCCTGGAAGCCGTTGCAGATGCCCAGAGCCAGACCGTCGCGCTGGTTCAGCAGACGGTTGACTGCGTCGGCCACCGACGGATTGCGGAAGAATGCCGCAATGAACTTGGCGCTGCCGTCCGGCTCGTCGCCGCCGGAGAAGCCGCCCGGCAGCATCAGGATCTGCGCCTCGTCCAGCTCCTTCACCAGCGCCTCGCAGCTCTCGGCCACGTTGGCAGGGGTCAGGTTTTTCAGCACCAGAACATGCGGGTCGCCGCCTGCGCGGCGGAACGCGCGGGCCGTGTCGTACTCGCAGTTCGTGCCGGGGAATACGGGGATGACGACCCGCGGCGTCGCCAGGCGCACAGAGGGAGCTACGCGCTTGTTGGCGGGGCAGTCATGCTCCAGCGCGGGGACGAACTCACCGGCCTTGCGGTAGGGGAATACCGGCTCGAGCTTTTGCTCCCACAGTTCCTGCAGACGGGCCAGGTCAATGGCCTTGCCCTCGGCCTCCAGCGTGTAGTCCACGGTGGTGAAGCCGAGGAACTCACCGGCGGAGGCATCAAGCAGCTCCAGAATGACCGCGCCGTAGGCGGGCTTGAACAGATCGTTCAGGTCGATGTCATTGGACAGCTGCAGACCCACATGGTTGCCGACGCACATCTTGAACAGTGCCTCGGCCACACCGCCGTAGCCCGGCGTGGCGGCAGCCAGCACCTTGCCCTCGTCGATCATCTGTTCGACGGTCTTGTAAATGGAAATCAGGCTGCCGATCTCGGGCAGACCGTTCTTGTAGTTGGGGCGCAGGATGACAACGGAGCTGTTGGCCTTCTTGAACTCGGGGCTCTGCACGTCGCGGGTGTTGCCGATGGCCGTCGCAAAGCTGACGAGCGTCGGGGGCACGTCCAGTCCCTCAAAGCTGCCGGACATCGAGTCCTTGCCGCCGATGGACGCAATGCCCAGACCCATCTGGGCATCCAGCGCACCGAGGAGGGCGGCCAGCGGCTTGCCCCAGCGCTCGGGCTTATCGTTCATATGCTCAAAATATTCCTGGAACGTCAGGTACATATCCTCGTGGTGGAAGCCCGCGCAGACCAGCTTGGTCACGCTCTCGACCACGGCCATATACGCGCCGCGGTAGGGGTCAGCCTCGGTCAGATAGGGGTTGAAGCCCCACGCCATGCCGGAGCAGGTCGTCGTCTCGCCGTCCACTGGCAGCTTGGCGGCCATGGCCATCGTCGGGGTCAGCTGGTACTTGCCGCCGTAGGGCATCAGCACGGTGGCTGCGCCGATGGTGGAGTCGAACCGCTCGCCCAGGCCCTTTTGGCTGCAGACGTTCAGGTCGCTGACCATGGATTCCAGCTTCTGCTCAAACGTTGCACCGGCAAACTGGGGCTGCCAGACATGGCCCGGCAGGATGTGCGCATCAGCGTGGCGCTCGGCACCGTTGGAGTTCAGGAACTCGCGGGAGAGGTCAACGATGGTCTTGCCGTTCCAGACCTCGCGCATCCGCTTCTCCTCGGTGACGGTGGCAACGATAGTCGCCTCGAGGTTTTCCTCGGCGGCGTACTTCATAAAGGTCTCGGCGTCCTCGGCAGCAACGGCCACGGCCATGCGCTCCTGGCTCTCCGAAATGGCCAGCTCGGTGCCGTCCAGACCCTCGTACTTGCGGGTGACCTTGTTCAGGTCGATGTGCAGGCCGTCGGCCAGCTCACCGATGGCGACAGACACACCGCCTGCGCCGAAGTCGTTGCAGCGCTTGATAAGGCGGCAGGCGTCCTCGCGGCGGAACAGGCGCTGCAGCTTGCGCTCGATGGGCGCGTTGCCCTTCTGCACTTCGGCACCGCAGGTCTCAAGGCTCGTCAGCTTGTGCGCCTTGGAGGAACCGGTGGCACCGCCGACACCGTCGCGGCCCGTGCGTCCGCCCAGCAGGATGACGACATCACCCGGGGCGGGCTCCTCACGGCGGACATGGCTGGCAGGCGTCGCGCCGACAACTGCGCCAATCTCCATGCGCTTGGCGGCGTAGCCGGGGTGGTACAGCTCTGCGACCTGACCGGTGGCAAGGCCAATCTGGTTGCCGTAGCTGGAATAGCCTGCGGCAGCCGTCGTGACCAGCTTGCGCTGGGGCAGCTTGCCGGGCATTGTCTCGGAAACAGGCTTCAGCGGGTCAGCCGCACCGGTCACGCGCATGGCCTGATAGACGTAGCTGCGTCCGGACAGCGGGTCACGGATGGCACCGCCAATGCAGGTCGCCGCGCCGCCGAAGGGCTCGATCTCGGTGGGGTGGTTGTGGGTCTCGTTCTTGAACAGGAACAGCCAGTCCTGCTGCTCACCGTCCACGTCACACTTGATCTTGACGGTGCAGGCGTTAATCTCCTCGCTCTCGTCAAGGTTCTTCAGAATGCCGCGCTGCTTCAGCGCCTTGGCACCGATGGTCGCGCAGTCCATCAGGGTGCGGTTTTTCTTGTCGCGGCCCGTCTCGGCGCGCAGTGCCATGTAGCGGTCAAATGCGGCCTGCACAAGCTCATCGTCGATCTTCACGTCGTCCAGGATCGTGCCGAACGTCGTGTGGCGGCAGTGGTCGGACCAGTAGGTGTCGATCAGACGGATCTCGGTGATGGTCGGGTCGCGGTGCTCGGATTTGAAGTAGTTCTGGCAGAACACGATGTCCGCATGGTCCATCGCCAGGCCCTTCTCATTGCGGAACGCTTCCAGCGCGTCGTCGTCCAGCGCGGTGAAGCCGGTCAGTGTCTCGACCTCCGTCGGGATGGCAAACTCCATTTTCAGGGTGCTGCGCTCGTCAAGGCTTGCCTCGCGGGCCTCGACGGGGTTGATGACGTACTTCTTGATGGCGGCCAGGTCGGCGTCGGTCAGGTCGCCGTCCAACAGATAGACGCGGGCGGAGCGCACCGCGGGGCGCTCGCCCTGGCTCAGCAGCTGGATGCACTCGCTGGCGGAGTCGGCGCGCTGGTCAAACTGGCCGGGCAGGTACTCGACGGCAAAAACGGTCTTGGCGTCGGGCAGCTTGTCGTAGGTCACGTCAACAGGCGGCTCACTGAACACGGTGGGCACAGCCTGCTGGAACAGCACTGCGTCGATGCCCTCGACGTCATAGCGGTTCAAAAGGCGCAGACCGGTCAGATTCTGGATGCCGACCAGATCGACCAGCTCATGCAGAAGCCCCTGTGCCTCGCCGTCAAAGCCGGGCTTTTTCTCAACATAAATGCGATATACCATTGTATTTCCTCCTGAGAGTTGAATTTGCAGGAAGTGACGGACGGAAAGCCTTCCCCCTGGGAGGAAGGTGGCCGAGGCCCCGTCCGAGGGCGGATGAGGGGAAAGTGTACCGCTGTATCCCGTTGACGGAAAGCTGCGGGAAGTTTGCCCTCATCAGTCACCTTCGGTGACAGCTTCCCCCGATGGGGAAGCCTTTTTACTGCATTGCTGCCAGCGCTCTTGCCCCAATGTCACTGCGCTTGTGCAGCTTGTCAAAATGGATGCTCTCCGTGGCAGCATACGCCTTTTTCAGCGCCTCGGGCAGGGTGTTGGCCGTGGCGGTCACGCCCAGCACGCGCCCGCCGTTCGTGACGAGCCTGCCGTCCTTGATGGCCGTGCCGGCGTGGTAGACCGTCACATCGGCGGCGTTCAGCTGGCCCGCGGTCAGGCCGGTGATCTCCTTGCCCTTCTCGTAGGCGAGGGGATAGCCGCCGCTGGCTAAGATGACACAAGCCGCCGCGCCGTCGCTGAATTTGACATCGGTCTTGTCCAGCGTGCCGTTCGTTGTGGCCTCCATCACGGTCAGCAGGTCGCTTTCCAGCAGGGGCAGCACGACCTGCGTCTCGGGGTCGCCGAAGCGGCAGTTGTACTCGATGACCTTCGGGCCGTCGGGGGTCAGCATCAGGCCGAAATACAGGCAGCCCTTGAAGGGGCAGCCCTCGGCCTGCATGGCCGCAACCGTGGGCAGGAAAATCTCCTGCATGCAGCGCTCGGCGACTGCGGGCGTGTAGTAGGGGTTCGGGGCCACGGTGCCCATGCCGCCGGTGTTCAGGCCCTCGTCGTGGTCGAGAGCACGCTTGTGGTCCATGCTCGAGACCATCGGCTTGACGGTCTTGCCGTCGCAGAAGGACAGCACGCTGACCTCGGGGCCGGTCAGGAACTCCTCGACGACCACATGGTTGCCGGACGCGCCGAACTTTTTGTCCAGCATGATCTCCTTGACGCCGTCGGCAGCCTCCTGCTCATTCTGGCAGATCAGCACACCCTTGCCCAGTGCCAGACCGTCCGCCTTGATGACGACGGGATATTTGCCCTCGGCTTTGATGTAGTCCATGACCTTCTCGGGGTCGTCGAACGTTTCATATTTGGCCGTAGGGATGCCGTATTTCTTCATCAGGTCCTTGCTGAACACCTTGCTGGCTTCAATGCGGGCCGCGGCCTTGTCGGGACCGAATGCCGGGATGCCCACAGCGGCCAGCGCATCGACCATGCCCAGCGCCAGCGGGTCGTCCTGGGCGACGACGACATAGTCAAAGGCTTCTTCCTTGGCAAATTTTACCATGTCGTCCACGTCGGTGGCCGGGATGGCCTTGCAGCGGGCGTCATAGCTGATGCCGCCGTTGCCGGGCGCACACCAGATCTCGGAGCAGCGGGGGCTTTTTTTCAGCGCGCGGATGATGGCGTGCTCACGCCCGCCGCCGCCGACAACCAGAATTTTCATAAGCGTCCTCCTTGACAGCACAACAGCCCGCGACGAAAAATCGCCGCAGGCGAGTTGTTTTTTGCGTTTAATGATGGAACAGCCGGATGCCGCAGAACGCCATCGCAATGCCGTACTTGTTGCAGGTGTCGATCACCTGTGCGTCGCGGATGGAGCCGCCCGGCTGTACAATGGCGGTCACGCCGCTGCGGCGCGCGCGCTCGATGTTATCGCCGAACGGGAAGAAGGCATCACTGCCCAGGCTCACACCGGTCACGGCATCCAGCCAGGCGCGCTTTTCCTCGGCGGTCAGCGGGGCCGGCTGCTCGGTGAAGGTCTCGGCCCAGACATCGTCGCCGATGACATCCTCCGGCGTGTCGCCGATGTAAACATCGATCGCGTTGTCGCGGTTCGGCTTGGCAATGTCAGCGCGGAACGGCAGGTCCAGCACCTTCGGCATGTGGCGCAGCTGCCAGTTGTCGGCCTTCTGGCCCGCCAGACGGGTGCAGTGCACGCGGCTCTGCTGGCCCGCACCGACGCCGATGGTCTGGCCGTCCTGCACGTAGCAGACGCTGTTGGACTGGGTGTATTTCAGCACGATCAGGCTGATGATGAGGTCGCGGCGCTGCTCGTCGCTGATGACCTTGTTCTCGGTCACAACGTTCTGCAGCATCGTCTCATTGGAAATGTCCAGGTCCTGACGGCCCTGCTCGAAGGTCACGCCAAAGACCGTGCGGGTCTCCAGCGGCTTCGGCTCGTAGTCGGCGTCGATCTGGACGATGGCGTAGCCGCCCTTTTTCTTGGATTTCAGCACCTCCAGCGCGTCGGCGTCGTAGCCGGGCGCAATGATGCCGTCGGAGACCTCGTGCTGAATCAGCTTCGCGGTGCTCAGGTCGCAGACATCGGACAGCGCGATCCAGTCGCCGAAGCTGGACATACGGTCCGCACCGCGGGCACGGGCGTAGGCGCAGGCCAGCGGGGAAAGCTCGGTCTCCGGCGCAATGTGGTACATGGCGCGCAGGGTCTCATCCAGCGGCAGACCGATGGCCGCACCGGCGGGGGAGACGTGCTTGAAGCTGGCGGCAGCGGGCTGGCCGAGTGCCTTCTTCAAATCGCGCACGAGCTGCCAGGAGTTGAACGCATCCAGAAAGTTGATGTAACCCGGGCGTCCGTTCAAAATCTGCACGGGCAGGTCACTGCCGTCCGCCATGTAGATGCGGGCGGGCTTCTGGTTGGGGTTCGTGCCGTATTTCAGCTGAAATTCGTTCATATTAACCCTCCACAGCGGTGTATTTATTCAGGATAATGTCCTCGTACTCGCCGGTTTCCAGCTCGATGCTGCGGACAAACAGGCTGACCTTGTTGTCCTCGTTCAGGCTCGCCCACAGCTTGTCGGCAAACTTGTCCGCGTCGTTCGTGTCGATGGCGACGCGCAGCGGCTCACCCGCAAAGCTGGGGATCGGCGCACCGTTCTTGACGTAAGTGCTGATGAAGTGTCCCTCACCGGCCACGGGCTGCGGGTAGTCAAAGGTCTGGCGCTGCACGCTCTCGGCGTTGCCCTCGTCGGACTTGACGATGGACAGCTTGTAGCCGCCGCGGCGCATATCGACGACGCCGGAGATGCGCGGGGTAAAGTTCGGCGCGTCGTCCTCATAGGTGCGGGTCGCCAGCGCAGCCTCAAAGCTGTAGCCGGGGAAAAGGTTGCCGTTCATGAACTGGGCAATCGTGTCGGTCTGGTCGCCGTTTGTGACCACGGTGGTCTCCCGCAGGGTCAGCACAGCGTTGTAGATGATGAGGTGCGGGTCCTCGAGCTTGGCCGGGTCAGCGGCCACCGTGCGGATGCCGCCGTCGATAGGCTCAAACACACGGTTGCGGCTGTTGGCGCTGCGGCCCATGATCCAGTAGGCGACGAAAGCCTTCTGGCCGTCGGGGCTTTTGCCCAGCACAATGCCGCGCCCGGGGTAGTCATTCCCGGCAAGATATTTGTAGATGTTTTTTTTCATAATGACCTCGTTTTGGTGTATACAAAAACATAAAACGGGATGTGGTGGCAAGGCTCTCTCCCTCAGTCCGCTGCGCGGACAGCTCCCTCGCAGAGGGAGCCTGGAAGCCTTGGCCCCCTCTGCGAGGGGGCTCCGCCCGCAGGCGGTGGGGGAGAGAACTTTGCCATTGTTGCGATTTTACACCTCGTCACTGCACACCATCGCCAATGCCTTGGGCAGCAGCTGCCACTCGGCCTCGACCATGACGCGCTTCTGCAGCGTCTCGGGAGTGTCGCCGGGCTCCACGGCCACAGCCTTCTGCAGCAGAATGGGCCCGCCGTCGCATTCCTCGTTTACAAGGTGGACGGTAGCGCCGGTCAGCTTCACGCCGCGGGCCAGCGCGGCCTCGTGCACGCGCAGTCCGTAGAAGCCGGGGCCGCAGAAGCTGGGGATCAGGCTGGGATGAACATTGATGATTTTATTGCGGTAGGCCGCAATGACCTTTTCGCCCAGCACGCTCAAAAAGCCTGCCAGCACGACCACATCAATACGGTGCTTCTGCAGGGTGTCCAGTAGGGCGGCGTCAAACGCAGCGCTGTCAGCGTAGTCCCTGCGGCTTACCACGGCGGATTCCACACCGAAATTGGCGGCGCGCTCCAGCGCGTAGACGCCGGGCTTGCTGGCAACGACCAGCTCGATTTTGCCGTTCGGATTCTCGCCGCGGCGCTCGCTTTCCAGCAGGGCCTGTAAATTCGTGCCGCCGCCCGATACCAGTACCGCTACACGCTTCATACCAGCTCGACCCCGTCGCCCTCAACGATGGTGCCCAGACGGTAGGCGTCCTCGCCGTGGGCCTTCAGAATGGCAATGGCCTTGTCCGCGTCCTCGGGCGCGACGGTCAGCACCATGCCGACGCCCATGTTGAAGGTGTTGAACATATCGTGCTCGGAGATGCCGCCCACCTTCTCCATCAGGTGGAAGAGCGCCGGGGTGCGGACGTCCGCCTTGCGGATGCGGGCGCAGCAGCCCTTCTTCAGGCTGCGGGGGATATTCTCATAGAAGCCGCCGCCGGTGATGTGGGAGATGCCCTTGACATCCACCTCTTCCAGCACCTTGAGCACCGGCTTGACGTAGATCTTGGTGGGGGCCAGCAGGGCCTCGCCCAGCGTCTTGCCGCCCAGCTCAGCGGGAGCCGTCTTCAGGACATCGGGGTCGTTGTCGATATCAAAAATCTTGCGTACCAGCGAGAAGCCATTGGAGTGCACACCCGTGGAGGGCAGGGCCAGGATAACATCGCCGGGCTTCATGGTCTCGTTGCTCAGGATCTTCTCCTTGTCCACGACGCCCACGGTGAAACCGGCCAGGTCGTACTCGTCCTCCGGCATCATGCCCGGATGCTCGGCCGTCTCGCCGCCCACCAGAGAGCAGTCGGCCTGGACGCAGCCCTCGGCCACGCCCTTGACGATCTCTGCGATCTTCTCCGGGATGTTGCGGCCGCAGGCGATGTAGTCCAGGAAGACCAGCGGCTTGGCACCGGCGCAGATGACGTCGTTGACGCACATGGCCACGCAGTCGATGCCGATGGTGTCATGCTTGTCCAGCAGCATGGCGATGCGCAGCTTGGTGCCGACGCCGTCAGTGCCGGAAATCAGAACGGGATGCTCCATGCCGGTGCAGTCCAGCTCAAACAGGCCGCCGAAGCCGCCCAGACCGCCGATGCAGCTCTCGGTCATCGTGCGGGCCACATACTGCTTCATCAGCTCAACAGAGCGGTACCCGGCGGTAATATCCACGCCTGCAGCGGCGTAGCTGGCAGAATAGCTTTTTTCCATGTTGAACTCCTAAATGTGTTACATTACTCGGAAAATCGGGTGGCAGCGGCAAGCTCTCTCCCTCCGGCGCTGCGCGCCACCTCCCTCGCAGAGGGAGGCAAGGGGGCTCCGCCCGCAGGCGGTGGGGGAGAGAAGTTTGCGCTACTGCTGCGCTTCCGTCGTTATGATTACAGCTTTTTATTCGTCTTAGACTGGCTCAGCGGCTTGTCGTAGACAATGTCCATCGTCTCGGTGGGCGGGGCGACGGGGTATTTGCCGGTAAAGCAGCCCGTGCAGAAGCCGCACTTGCTGTGGATGGCCAGCTGCTGCACATGCTCAATGCTCAAATAGCCCAGCGTGTCAGACCCGACCAGCTCGTTGATCTCCTCGACGGTGTGGCCGGTGGCAATCAGGTCTTTCTCGTCGGGAATGTCGGTGCCGAAGTAGCACGGGTGGGCGAACGGCGGCGCACTGATCCGGTAGTGTACCTCGGCAGCACCGGCCTCGCGCAGCAGGCGGATGGTGCGGGCGCTCGTCGTGCCGCGGACGATGGAGTCATCGACCAGCACAACGCGCTTGCCCTTGACCGTGGACGTGATGGCGTTCAGCTTGATGCGCACGCTGCTCTCGCGCTGGGCCTGGCTGCCCTGAATGAAGGTACGGCCTACATATTTGTTCTTGATAAAGCCCACGCCGTAGGGGATGCCGCTCTCCTGCGCATAGCCGAGCGCTGCATCCAGACCGGAGTCCGGCGCGCCGATGACGACATCGGCCTCCACGGGATGCTCCTGCGCCAGGAACCGGCCCGCCTGCAGACGGGCCTCATGCACACAGGTGCCCTCGATGACGGAATCCGGGCGGGCAAAGTAGATGTACTCAAAGACGCACATCGTGTGCGGCGCGGCGCCGCAGTGATTCTCCATCGTGCGCAGGCCGTTGCGGTCGGCAATAACGATCTCGCCGGGGCGCACGTCACGGACGAACTTCGCACCCACGGCGTCCAGCGCACAGCTCTCGCTGGCAAAGGCATAGCCGTTGCCGTCGGGCAGCTCGCCGATGCACAGCGGGCGGAAGCCGTTGGGGTCGCGCGCCGCGATCAGCTTGGTGTGGGTCATAATGACGAGGGAGTATGCGCCCTCAATGTCGTCCATCGTGCGGCTGACGGCCATCTCAATGTTCGGCGTCAGCAGACGGTTCTGGGTCAGCAGATAGGCGATGACCTCGGTGTCCGACGTGCCGTGAAAGATCGAGCCGCTCATCTCGAGCTTGCGGCGCAGCTTCGGCGCGTTGACAAGGTTGCCGTTGTGGCAGACCGCCATAGCGCCCTTGCAGTGATGCAGAACCATCGGCTGCGCGTTGGAACGGCTGCGCTGGCCCGCCGTGGCATAGCGGACATGGCCGGTAGCCATCTTTGCGCCGCGGGGCAGCTCCTCCAGCACGCGCTTGGTAAAGACCTCGCTGACAAGGCCCAGATCGCGGTAGCCGGACAGCACGCCGTCGACGTTCAGCGCAATGCCGCAGCTCTCCTGGCCGCGGTGCTGCAGGGCGTACAGCGCACTGTAGACGGCGCTGACCATATCGGTCTCGCCGGTCTTGTCATACATACCGAACACGCCGCACTCCTCGTGCAGGGACTCGGTGTATTGGGAAATTTCGCTCATTTATTTGCTCCAATTGTCGGAATGGTAAAGCCGTAGGGGCGGATCCTATATCCGCCCGTGGGTCGGCTGCCTCTTGCGGGCGCATAGGAAATGCGCCCCTACGGGAAAGCGCACGGTAAATTGTGCGGGTGCAATCAGCCCAGCAGGCGCTTCATGACTTCCTGGTAAGCGTCGGCTTCGCCGCCCATGTTGCGGCGGAACAGATCCTTGTCCAGATGCGCGCCGGTGGTGGCGTCCCAGAAACGGCAGGTGTCGGGGCTGATCTCGTCAGCCAGGATGATGGTGCCGTCGGACAGGCGGCCAAACTCGAGCTTAAAGTCCACCAGACGGATGTTGGCGTCCAGCATGATCTTCTTCAGCACCTCGTTGACCTTGAAGGCATACTTCGCGATGGTGTCCAGCTCCTCCTGGGTAGCCAGGTCGAGGGCCAGGGCGTAGTAGTGGTTGATGAACGGGTCGTGCAGATCGTCGTTCTTGTAGCTGTACTCGAGGATGGGGGTCTTAAAGACCTTGCCCTCGGGCACGCCCATGCGTAGGCTGAAGTGACCGGCTGCAACGTTGCGGATGATGACCTCCAGAGGCACGATCTCGACCTTCTTCACAAAGGTGTCGCGGTCATTGACCTCCTGCACGTAATGGGTGGGGATGCCCTCCTTCTCGAGCTTCTGCATCAGAGCGTTGGACAGCTTGTTGTTGACAATGCCCTTGTCGCGAATGGTGCCCTTCTTCTCACCGTCACCGGCAGTGGCGTCATCCTTATAGTGGACCATGACGATCTCGGGATCGTTGGTAGCGAAAACCTGCTTGGCCTTGCCTTCGTACAGTTGCTCTTTAACTTCGT
>ENA-UOJJ01004507-UOJJ01004507.1-human-gut-metagenome-genome-assembly--contig:-CS66-NODE-4507-length-12958-cov-4.999147_pt1 | contig 12958 bp, 15 predicted proteins | sample MGYA00242343_ERZ723890 | MGnify/ENA metagenome assembly ERZ723890 | reverse complement strand
CTCCACTCATTATTACATGTAAATACAGACCTTCTATAGAAAGACAGTTATAGGAAAAAACTTATAACTGCCTTTCTTGTCTAAGAAGAAATGGAGGAAAATTTGATCAGAAATCTTCAGAAAACTATTTTCTGTTGATAATAAAAACAAGAGGGAGAAACGCTATGAAAATCAAAAAAGTAATCAGTTTATTATGTACAGCAGCCATGCTGCTTGCAGTACCTGCCGTGAATGTGTATGCGGGGGCGGAGGATCAGTCCGTGATCGTGACAATGCCAACCACATCAGAGCCGGAGTCCGGATTTGATCCGGCTTACGGATGGGGAGCCGGAGAGCATGTCCATGAGCCGCTTATCCAGAGTACACTGGTTCGTACCACCAAGGATCTTGGAATCGAAAATGATCTGGCAACGGAATATTCCTGCAGCGACGATGGCCTTACCTGGACAGTCAAAATCCGCGATGATGTAAAGTTTACAGATGGAGAGCCATTGACAGCAGGGGACGTGGCATTCACATTTAATACATGCCGAGATGAAAGCTCCGTAAATGATTTTACCATGTTAAAAGAAGCTGTGGCAGTAGATGATACTACAGTAGAATTTCATATGAATGAGCCATATTCTATCTGGCCATATACTATGGCAATTGTGGGAATCGTGCCTGAGCATGCCTATGATGAGAATTACGGACAGAATCCAATTGGTTCCGGCCGCTATATTATGAAACAGTGGGACAAAGGCCAGCAGGTTATCTTCGAGGCAAACCCGGATTACTATGGAGAGGAGCCAAAGATTAAAAAACTGACAGTTTTATTTATGGAAGAAGATGCTGCGCTGGCAGCTGCAATGGCTGGTCAGGTTGATCTGGCTCATACAGCAGCTTCCTACAGTGAGCAGAAAATCGAAGGATACGGGCTTCTGAATGTGGAAACAGTAGATAACCGTGGCTTTAATCTTCCTTGTATAGAGCCGGAAGAAAAAGACGGGATTATTTATGGAAACAGCCTGACTGCAGACGTGAATGTGCGCCGTGCCATTAACCTTGCAATTGACCGTGACGAGATGATCGAAAATGTTCTGAATGGTTATGGAACAAAAGCTTACAGTGTATGCGACAAAATGCCATGGTACAATGAGGAGGCTGTTACCGAGTACGATCTGGAAGCAGCGAAAGCCCTGATGGAAGAGGCTGGGTGGTCAGAAGGAGACGATGGAGTCCGTGAAAAAGACGGAGAAAAAGCAGAGCTTACCCTTATGTTCCCAAATGGAGATTCTGTGCGTCAGGCGCTTGCAGAGGATACTGCAAATCAATTGAGAGAACTTGGAATTGAGGTAACCACTTCCGGCGTTGGCTGGGATACCGCCTATGACCAGGCACAGTCAGAACCGCTTATGTGGGGATGGGGAGCGCACAGCCCAATGGAGCTTTACAATATTTATCACACCATCGGAGAGTCTGGAAGTGCAGAATATTCCCCGTATGCAAATGAGACAGTAGACAACTATATGGATGAAGCACTTGCAAGCAGCAGCCTGGAAGAGTCTTATGATCTGTGGAAAAAAGCACAGTGGGATGGAACAACTGGAATTACACAGGAGGGAGATATTCCATGGATCTGGCTTTGCAACATTGATCATCTCTATTTTGTCCGTGACGGCCTGGAAGTGGCAGATCAGAAATTACATCCGCATGGTCATGGCTGGTCCATTGTAAATAATGTAGATCAGTGGGATTGGGAATAAGCTTTCAACCTGATCCAGACGTAATGGTTCATGAAATGGAAAAAGAAAACAGAATGGACAAATTAAGATGAAACAGATTGTTACTTACGCAGGAAAGAACCTGCTGCGGATTATTTTACTGCTTTTTGCAGTCAGCATTCTTACCTTTGCCCTTGTATCAGCCTCCCCTGTTGATCCTTTGCAGGCCAATGTGGGGCAGGCTGCCCTGGGCAGTATGAGTGAGGAACAAAAAGAAAAGCTTCGCTCCTATTGGGGCGTGGATGAACCGCCAGTTCAGAGATATCTGAACTGGCTGAATGCGTTTATAAAGGGCGATGCTGGAATTTCCCTGTTATATCGGCAGCCAGTGGCAAAAGTCATTGCCGTGAAGCTGGGAAACTCTCTTTTTCTTATGGGGCTGGCATGGCTGGTTTCCGGACTGGTGGGATTTTTTCTGGGAGTGATCGCAGGAGTGTTCCAGGGAAGACTGCCAGATAAGCTGATAAAGGGATATTCCCTGGTGATTGCCAGTACCCCTTCTTTCTGGCTGGCTCTGTTATTGCTGATCATTTTTGGAGTGTGGCTAAAAATACTTCCTATTGGACTTAGTGTTCCCATTGGAGTGGAAGCCAGTGGTGTCACATTTCTTGACAGAGTGCGCCATGCCGTTCTTCCGGCGGTTACCTTAAGTATCACTGGAATTTCCAGCATTACCCTACATACCCGGGAAAAAATGATCGACATAATGGAAAGTGATTACATTCTTTTTGCAAAAGCCAGGGGAGAGAAAACAGGAAGTACTATTCTTCAACATGGTATTCGAAATGTGCTGCTCCCGGCGCTGACCCTGCAGTTTGCGTCTGTCAGTGAGATCATAGGAGGGTCTGTTCTTGTGGAGCAGGTATTTTCCTATCCGGGGCTTGGACAGGCGGCAGTGGCGGCAGGAACTGGCAGTGATGTCCCTCTTCTTATGGGAATTACGCTGGCTACTGCTGCGATTGTTTTTCTGGGAAATTTCGCAGCAAATGTGCTGTACGGAGTGATCGACCCCAGAATCAGGAAGGGAGGGGCCGGGCTGTGATGGAAAATGTGAGGAATCATCGGAAGGAAATACGAGGACAGGTCTTGGAATGCGGAAAAAACCTGCAATGCAGACAAAACCTGGAATTCGGATTGCGAATAAGACTGAACCAACGGCAGAAGGCGCGGATTTTGCTGATTTTTTCGGTTATTTTTCTAACCGTTACAGTTATACTGGGAATCTGCTTTCATGATGCGGCTATGGTAACGGATTTTTCCAGGAAAAATCTTGCTCCATGCCTGAGCTATCCATTTGGAACGGACTGGCTGGGGCGCAACATGTTTTGCCGGACTCTTACCGGGCTTTCCACCAGTATTCTGATCGGAATACTGGCAGCTGGTTTCAGTGCAATTATGGCGCTTATTCTTGGGATTTGTGCGGCAACACTGGGAAAAACTGCGGATTCCGGGATCACATTTGTCATTGACATGGTTATGGGAATTCCCCATGTTCTGCTTCTCATCCTGATTTCCTATGCAATGGGAAAAGGGCTGAAGGGCGTTATTGTTGGAGTTGCGCTCACTCATTGGACTTCTCTTGCAAGACTGATCCGTGGGGAAGTTTTGCAGCTGCGGGAGAGTGAGTATATTCAAATTGCGGCCAAACTGGGCTGCAGTAAATGGCAGATTGCCAGAAAACATATGCTTCCCCATCTTTTCCCCCAGTTTGTAGTAGGGCTGGTGCTTCTGTTTCCCCATGCCATTCTTCATGAATCAAGCATTACCTTTCTGGGATTCGGTCTGTCCACAGAACAGCCTGCTATTGGAATTATTCTGTCGGAAAGCATGCGTTACCTGATCATGGGAAAATGGTGGCTGGCAGTATTCCCAGGGCTTATGCTGGTGCTTACGGTGGTGCTGTTTGAAAAAGGAGGAACGGCGCTTCGCCAGATCCTGGATCCGGGAAGTGTTCATAAATAGAGAAGAGCAGGAGGCCGTTATCCGGTAACGGGTGAAAAGATATGAGTTGTACAAATAAGAAAAAAATACTGGAAATAGAAGAACTTTCGGTTTCATTCCTCCAATATGAGGGGAAAAGCAGCCGCCAGAGCTGGCTTCCGGTTATCTCAGGTTTGTCTGTGGCGGTGCGGGAAGGAGAACTGGTAGCGGTTGTTGGGTCAAGCGGCTCTGGCAAAAGCCTTCTGGCACATGCAATCATGGGAATTCTGCCTTATAATGCCAGAGTATCTGGAAATATAAAATTTCAGGGGGAGACTCTTGATGAAAGCAGAATCAGGAAACTTCGGGGAAATGAGATTGCTTTTGTGCCCCAGAGCACTATGTATCTGGATCCTCTTATGAAGGTGGGGAAACAGGTTCGTGGAAAAGCTGGTAAAAAAGCAGGCAGTCTACAGAAAAAGCTTTTTAAGAGATATGGATTACCTGAAAATACAGAAGAAAAATATCCTTTCGAATGTTCCGGGGGAATGACCAGGAGAATCCTTTTGACTACGGCACTGATGGGAAATCCGAAGCTGATCATTGCAGATGAGCCAACGCCTGGAATGGATCTGGAGCTGGCGAAAAAGTCTATGGAGGATTTCAGGAGGTTTGCAGATGAAGGCAATGGCGTCCTTTTGATCACACATGACATTGAGCTGGCACTTCAGGTGGCAGACCGGATCGTGGTATTTTATGCCGGAAAAACAGTGGAGGAGGCTCCGGTTTCGGATTTCCGTACAGAAGAAACCTTGCGGCATCCTTATACGAAAGCGTTGTGGCGGGCGCTTCCGCAGAATGGATTTACTCCGCTTGCAGGAACGCAGCCCTATGTGAAGGATATGCCAGAGGGATGCCCTTTTGAACCGAGATGCAGCTGGCAGCAGGACCGGTGTAAGGGAGAAATTCCAATGGTACAGGTTGGATGTGGAAGTGTAAGATGCGTCAGGTATTGTGAACGCAAATCAATTTCTGGTCAGATCGTGGAGGAAAACAATTAATACCGGTATCGCTGACAATGGGAATATAATTTGTGACGAAGTAATCGAAAAAAGGAGTAAAAATATGATTCTGGAAGCGAAGGACATTTCATTTTCGTATAGTGGAAAAGGGGGAGAACTTTTTTCAAATATAAATTTCAAGGTGGAAAACAACGAAAGAGTATGGATACCGGGACCAAGCGGTTATGGGAAAACAACATTGTGCAAAATCCTCGCTGGTTATTTAAAACCGTGCAAAGGTCAGGTTTTGCTGGATGGAAAGCCTTTGCCGAATAAAGGGTATTGCCCCGTGCAGATGATCTGGCAGCATCCGGAAAAGGCTGTGAATCCCAGACTGAAAATGGAGAAAATTTTGTCTGACGGCGGAACGGTTGAAGAGCGGATCATAGAGGGGCTGGGAATTGAGGAAGATTGGATGAACCGGTATCCCCAGGAATTGTCCGGAGGGGAATTGCAGCGTTTCTGTATTGCAAGGGCGTTGGGAAAAGAGACAAGGTTTCTGATCGCAGATGAAATCAGTACCATGCTGGATCTGATCACACAAAGCCAGATCTGGAATTTCCTGTTAGAAGAAGTAAAAAGGCGTGAAATCGGGTTAATCGTGGTATCTCACAGCAATACATTATTGGAACAGGTTGCAGAGAGAAAACTGCCTTTTATGGCAGAGATAGATGCTGCCTGAAAATTTTGAGAAATCCACTTATTTTATACTTCTATTTTCCTGAAAAAACAAGAGCATATTTTACCAAAAAAATCCTCCAAAAAAAAATATGTTTGGTTAATCATAATCCGGACAGGTGGCTATAATAAGGGACGTAAAAAGAAAAAAGAAGTACTTAACAAAACCTCTTTGTTGAAGGCTGCTAAGCGTTTCAGAATTTTGGAGGAAAAGATAAATGAATACTTTAAAAGCTGAAAAAAGAAGCATGGACGTCAAAGCTAAGAGATTAAGAAGAGAAGGATACGTAACAGGTAACCTGTTCGGCAGAGAAATCGAAGGTTCCATTCCCCTTAAGTTCACCAAGAAGGAAATAGAAGCTCTTCTGAAGAACAATAACAAGGGCAGCCAGGTAATGCTGGAGCTGGATGGCAAGACCTACGATGCGCTGATTAAGGAAGTTGATTATAATCCACTTGCACATACAGTAGAAGAGGTAGATTTCCAGGCCCTGGTAAGCAATGAGATGGTTCATTCCACTGCTGAGATCATTCTGGAAAATGAAGAGAAGGTTATGTCCGGCGTTCTGCAGGATGAGTTAAAAGAAGTAGCATACAAAGCACTCCCGGCAGATCTGGTTGACAAGATCAAGGTTGATGTTGCCGGCATGAAGATTGGTGATACTCTCCGTGTGAAAGACCTTGAGATCGCTAAGAATAAAAACATCCACATCACCACAGATCTGGACGCTGTTATTGCAACTGTCACAGCAGTTCATAATGTTGTACCGGAGACGGAGACAGATACAGAAGAGGCTGCTGAGGAGAAATAAGCTGGCGGCAGTTATTTGAAATGAATTGAATATGTGTGAATGAAAAGGGAAGCTGTTCACTGGAAATGCGGTGGGCAGCTTCCTTTTTGCTGATTTTGGCATTCCTAGCTACAACAACCGAATTCGGGCGAAATCTCCCGCAAAGTGGGGCGTGCAGATTGCGGGAATGATTTTTCAAACACGCTCTAGTACATCGCAAACAATGTACAGAAACGATTACTGGTAAAAATTCTTCACAAATTTCAAAAACTGCTTTACATGGGGCTTCAGAATCCGGTTTTTGCTGTAGACGATGTAGAAGGTCCGCATGGCAGATTCGTGGTTCAGGGGAAACATGAGGATCTGGTGGGTGGCGGACAGGTCCTTGGCGGAGCAGGCGGAGAGAATAGAGATGCCAAGTCCGCCTGCCACGGATTTGCGGATGGCTTCCAGGTCATTCATTCTGGCAACAATGTGCAGGGTGGAATCTGGAATGTGGTGTTTTTCCAGATAGCGGTCGATTTCCTTTTTTGTGCCGGACCCGGTTTCGCGCATAATAAATGGCTCCTGGAGAAAATCTGAAAAATCAAGGGTACCAGAGGCTGCTTTTTTCTCATATTGAAGAAAATGTTCATTCACCGGAGTGGCGATCACAAGTTTATCCTGACAAAAGGGAATGAAATGGCAGTCTGGCTCGTCGAAGGTATTTCCCACCAGAGCCAGATCCACGCTGCCATCCAGAACTCTTGCTACGGCACCAAGACTGTCGGACTGCCAGGAGTGGAAGTAGATGTCCGGGATCTGGCTGGTAAAGGCACTGAGAATGTCTGGCAGAAGATAGGAAGAGGGAATGGTGGAAACGGCCAGGTCAATGATCTTTTTGTTTTGCCCGGTGAACTCTTCAATAATGTTGCTGCGCATGTTCAGGATATTGGAAGCGCAGTCGTAGAGCTGAAGCCCCCGCTGGGTGATAGTCAGCTTCTTGGTGGTGCGGATCAGCAGGCGCGAATTCAATTCCTGTTCCAGGGAAATAATGTGTGCGCTGATGGTGGGCTGAGTCAGATTCAGCTGGCGGGCAGCTTCAGAGAAGCTTTTATTTTCGACTACGGCGACGAAGGCTTCTAATTGTTTAAATTCCATAGTAATATTGGTGCAGTAACTACTGCTTCCTTTCTTAAGGTAAAATAGTGAAAATGGTTGTCATTAAAAATATAATTAAGAATCTACAATAAAAAAGTGAAAGCAAATTATAGGGAAAGCGCATAAAAAGTTTCTGGCATAGTTTTACAGATTTAGAATTTCTTTTAGCCCCTGGATGGCAAAATCCAGCTCATCTTTTGTATTTTCCGGCCCAAAGGAGAAGCGGATGGTTCCGGCTGGGTAAGTACCAAGGGTTTTGTGAGCGTTAGGTGCGCAGTGCAGTCCTACTCTGGTCATAACTCCATATTTGCTATCCAATTGCCATGCCACCTGGGACATGTCAATCTCCGGTGTCTGGATGGAAACCACAGCATTACGGTCAGTAAGATCTTTTTTACCAATAATACGGATGGATTTGCCAGTATCGTCCAGTGCTTGCAGCTGCTCAAGAAAATATCCGGTGAGGGATAATTCCTTTTCGCATATTGCCTGCATAGGGGAAGCAAATAGGTTGCCATCTGTGAATAAAGTTTTATTTAGGTAAGAGTTAGCGGCATCTGTGTTGGAAGAATATACGGAATCAATGTGTTTATTGGTGCTTGTGGAAGGAATCGCAGATTCAGCTGCCAGAGGCTGCGTTTTCAAAAATAAAAGCGCCTCATGCAGCCCATAAATCCCTGGCAGGTTAGGTGTTCCCGATTCGAAACGGTCCGGCAGAAAATCAGGAAGCTTTTCTGTATGGGACACGCTTCCTGTTCCTCCGGAAATCAGTGGTTCCATCTGTTCTGCCAGCTCCTGGGATACCAGAAAACCTCCAGTTCCCTGGGGCCCCCGAAGTCCTTTATGCCCAGTAAAAGCCAGTGCATCAATATGCATTCTCTCCATATCAATTGGCACGATCCCCGCTGTCTGCGCAGAATCTACAATAAAAAAGAGATGATGCCGCTGACAGATTTCACCAAGGATGTCCAGGGGCATTCTGGTTCCACAGACATTGGAAGCATGCAAAGTAACGATTGCTTTTGTTTCAGGTTTTATTAGTTCTTCCACCTTTTCGAGAATCATAGATCCATCTTCGCGGCAGGGAATCCGGTCAAATAAAACTCCTTTAGAAGCCAGCTGTACCACCGGGCGCATAACTGCATTATGTTCCATGGCTGAAACCAGAATGTGGTCACCAGGTTTAAAAAATCCTTTTAAAATGAAGTTGAGGCTGGTGGTGACATTCGGTGTAAAAATCACGTTCTTACATTTTGAAAAGTGGAAAAGTTCTGCCAGAAGCTGCCGTGTCTCATACACAATTTCCTCCGCCGAGTAAGCGCTGGAATAACAGCCGCGGTTCACGTTGACTCCATTCATAGTCAGATAATTCATCATAGCCTGCGCAACACCCGGAGCCTTGGGAAAAGAGGTGCTGGCCTGGTCGAGGTAAATTCGGTTCATTGTTAGATCCTTTCTTAAGCTCTATTCTTCAATCATACCATAATCTATTGAAAATATCTATAAATCTTAAAAATAATCCCACATAATCAATTAGAGCTTTCTGATAAAAAATGCTAAAATAAAGGAAAGATTTGACAGTTGTATAAGGAGGAAAGAGTATGAAAGAAACATTGTCAAAGAAAGAGACACCTGTGATCATTGGCGCAGGCGTCATCATCGGAATCATTGCAGTAGCACTGGTGTATTTTGGAAATCCTGCAAACATGGGCTTTTGTATCGCCTGTTTTCTGCGTGATACTACAGGTGCACTTGGATTCCACAGCGCAGCAGCGGTACAGTATATCCGTCCGGAAATTGTAGGCCTGGTACTTGGCTCCTGCATTCTGGCCCTTGCAACTAAGGAATTCAAGCCAAGAGGCGGCTCTGCCCCAGTTACCCGTTTCGTGATCGGAATGTTCGTCATGATCGGCTGCCTGATGTTCCTTGGCTGTCCGTTCCGTATGATCCTTCGTCTGGCAGGCGGTGATTTCAACGCCATTTTCGGATTGATCGGGTTTATAGCAGGAATTCTTGCCGGTGTATTTTTCCTGAAAAAAGGCTACACCCTGAAACGCTCTTATAAAATGCAGCCAGTTGAAGGCGGTATTTTCCCAGTAGTAGAAATCGGAATTCTTGTGCTTCTTATTGCAGCCCCGGCATTTATCCATTTCACAGAAGCAGACGGCGGTCCTGGTGCAAAACATGCCGAAATCGCCATTTCCCTGATCGCAGGACTTCTGGTAGGAGCCATGGCACAGAGAACCCGTCTTTGCATGGTTGGCGGAATCCGTGACGTAGTTCTTTTCGGAGAGTGGAAGCTGCTGCTTGGATTTATTGCAATTCTGGTAAGTGCACTTATTGGAAATATGGTCCTTGGATATTTCAATCCTGGATTTGCAGGTCAGCCAATTGCACACACAGACGGTCTTTGGAATGCACTTGGAATGGCGCTGGCAGGATTTGGATGCGTCCTTCTTGGGGGGTGCCCGCTTCGTCAGCTGGTACTGGCAGGAGAGGGAAATACAGACTCTGCAATTACCGTATTGGGTCTGATGGCAGGTGCTGCTGTGGCACATAACTTTGGACTTGCTTCCTCTGGAGAAGGTCCTACTGCAAATGGAAAAATCGCTGTAGTTATTGGATTTATAGTTTTGATCGTAATTGCTGCTGTAAACTCTATGAGAAAGAGTGAAGCGTAAAGAGCTTAAGAAATGTGATATGGGAAGAAGATGAGAGCCAAAAAGAGGACAAAGCTGTTACTGGTTACTACAGGCAATGTTTTCTGGGAGGTTCTTATGAAAATGATGAATAGTAATATTATGACAGCTTATTTTGAAGCAGTGAAATAGAATTGTAAAAGGAGATTTTATTCTATGAAAACAATCGACGCAAGAGGACTTTCCTGTCCGGAACCAGTGATCCGCACCAAGAATGCGCTGGCATCAGGCGAGAAGGCTTACACTGTAATGGTAGATAACGTAACAGCTAAAGAAAACGTATCCCGTTTTGCCCTGCATCAGGGATATAAGGTTTCTGTAAAAGAAGAGGACGAAGATTTCATCCTCACACTGGAGAAATAATGGGAGACTACATAGCCACTTTTTTTTCCCATTTCGGGGCAATGGCATTTAAGAAAAAATGTGAAAAAGAAGGCTATCCGGCAGTGATCATGCCGGTGCCAAGAAATTTAAGCTCTTCCTGCGGAACCTGTGTAAAATTTGCCGGTTCCCCGGAAACAGCAGAAAGCTGGCACTCCGACGAACTGGAGCAGCTGGCGGAAATACTTGAAAACGGAAGATTTCAGGCCATATGGCATAGTTAAAATAAGAAAGAGGACCAGTACTGCTATCGGTTCTCTTTTTTATGCGGGTAACGGGGATTTCGCAGAGCGTGTTTTATATCGTGGCGTTTTATTGCTTATTTCTTTTGGTTTTGTTAAAATGAAATCATGGAAGGCTGAGACAATAGGGGGAAGAATATTATTTCAGGAGGTGCACAGGTGAAGGCAGATAGGTCCAATTATGAGCAGGTAATCGAGAACTGGCGGCAGAAATTTCTTGATATGGATCAGGATGCGCTGATTCGGAAATTCAATTTAGAGGCAGACGAAGAGGCTCTCTATATTACATACTTTTCCAGAAAGCTGAGGATTGACAGGCGGGATGGCAGGATCACGGATCAGGGTGTGCGGCCTGGGTTTGATACGGTGATGAATATTTATAATACGTTTTATTATGCAGCAGAGCATCCTGCTGCTTCTGGAAATCTGGTGGCGTTCCGGCAGGTGAAACGTGTTTATCCATTTGAGGCGGCATATCGGAGAACGATCCTCTCACGGCTTCAGGAAATCTTTTCTGGCAAAATTGCAGAATTAAAAAAAGCCTGTGAGATTCTGGGCGGAACACCATTGCCTCAGGGAGATGCTGGATATGTGCTTCCTGTATTTCCATTTCTTAATATAGCGGTACTTTTCTGGGACAAGGACGAGGAATTTGATGCCCAGGCAAACATGCTCTTTGACTCAGAGATTACAGAATTTATGCATGAAGAGAATGTGGTGTGCGTGGCTGCGGATGCGGTGTATTATCTGACAAAGGCAGCAGGGTTACCGCCTGAGAAGATTTATGCAGAGTAAATTATCATAAAAAGAATAAAATCCTTGGAAAATGTTATTATTGTTATAAAAAATAACTGTTTATGGACTGACGGTGAGGATGTATTATTAGATTGTGGAAAGCTGTTAAAGAAAAATTAAGAAAGTGCTTGTAATGATAAAGAATTACTTTGAAGCAGATATGTGAAAATCGCCCAAAAGTGTTAGTCAGGGTTGTATTTATCAATGTAAAGTGCTACAATTAGAAAGCCTGGGAGGTAAAGGATGCTTCCCAGGCTATTTACGCGAAAAAAAGCCTGGGAATATCTCTGAAATATATGGGAAAGATAGAATCTTTTGGGGGGATAAAAAGTCAGGCGAAGAAACCGGAGGAAATCTCTTATGAAAAAAGAGAGCTTTAAACAGGGAATTACAGATGGAATCCCTATTGGTCTGGGATATCTGGCAGTTTCCTTTACGTTTGGAATGATGGCCGTGCAGGGTGGTCTGACCATCTGGCAGGCTGTTCTCATTTCACTGACAAACCTGACGTCTGCTGGACAGTTCGCTGGTCTTGACATTATTATAGCTGGAGGTTCCCTATGGGAAATGGCACTTACCCAGTTGATCATCAATTTAAGATACTGTCTGATGTCCTTTTCCCTTTCCCAGAAGCTGCGGCGTGACGAGCCATGGGGACACCGTTATGGCGTAGCATTTGGCGTGACGGACGAGATTTTCGGAGTCAGCGCCAGTAAACCGGGGAAAGTCAGTGCCTTCTATAATTACGGAGTTATGAGCGTGGCAATTCCAGGATGGACCATTGGAACCCTGCTAGGTGCCATCTCCGGAAGTATTCTTCCTGATTTTATTATGAGTGCACTTGGTGTTGCCATCTATGGAATGTTCCTGGCAGTTATCATTCCGCCATCTAAGACAAACAGAGCTGTGCTTCTGGTCGTACTTGGATCCATGGCGGTGAGCGCATTATTTGCCTGGGTTCCTGTATTATCAAAAGTGTCATCCGGATTTGTGATCATCATCACTACAATTCTGGTAGCCGGACTGGCAGCATGGCTCTGCCCGGTGGAAGAAGAGAATGCCAAGGAGGAAGCTCATGAAGCCTAATGTTTATATTTATATCCTGGTTATGGCAGGAGTTACATATTTGATCCGAATGCTGCCTCTGGCTCTGGCCAAGAAGGAAATTACCAATCCTTTCGTAAAATCCTTCCTATTCTACGTGCCCTACGCATGCCTGGCAGCCATGACCTTCCCTGCAATCCTGTCCGCCACCGCCAGTGTGATTTCTGCGGTAGTGGGATTCATCGTAGCCCTGATTGCAGCATATAAAGAGAAGAGCTTACTCACCGTAGCCCTTTTGGCCTGTGGCGCAGTATTTATTGTAGAAAGAATAATGGCCTTTGCGATGTAAGCATTTTATAAGTGCTTACGGTCCGCAAGGGCCATTTTTACTGTTGCTATTTTGTGGGTTGAAAAGTTCGTCGAAGAGGGACGCATTCGGACAAT
>ENA-UOJJ01004502-UOJJ01004502.1-human-gut-metagenome-genome-assembly--contig:-CS66-NODE-4502-length-12971-cov-5.349102_pt1 | contig 12971 bp, 15 predicted proteins | sample MGYA00242343_ERZ723890 | MGnify/ENA metagenome assembly ERZ723890 | reverse complement strand
AAAGTCCGCGAAAACGGTCGTAGTTTGGCGGCTTTTGGCCGAACAGGGCAAAATGCGAAGTTTGTACAAAGAAGCACCTTGTTTTTTGGTAAATGAAATCATATAATAGAAGCGTTGCATCTGGGTCTGTGGTTGAAAGCCGATGCCAGACGCGGGCAAAGCGGTCCACGTAAGCCGGGCAAAGCCCCGGTGAGCATGGCGCGTTCTAGAAGTAAGTCCGGCCGCCGCAAGACGGCGAGAGAGGGCGCGTAGGGCGCCGAAGCGATGAGCAAACCCTCCGGCCGGCGAGTGTGGGGTCAAAGACCAGGTCAGCCAGATGCACCAATTTAAACGGAAGTGGAGGATCCCCAAAATGTACCAGGACAAAACGCTTGTGTGCCGTGACTGCGGCGCTGAGTTCGTGTTCACCGCCGGTGAACAGGAATTCTATGCGGAGAAAGGTTTCCAGAACGAGCCTACCCGCTGCAAGGAATGCCGCACTGCCCGGAAGGCCAGCCGTGCCAATGCGCCACGCGAATCCTACGAAACGGTGTGCGCCGCCTGCGGCAAGCCCACCACCGTCCCCTTCGTGCCCAAGAGCGACCGGCCCATCTATTGCAGCGAATGCTTCGCCGCTCACCGTCACGGCTGAGTAAGCCGAAGGTCAGGGAAAAAGCTTTTGCGGAAGAGCTTTTTCACCGTTGATTTTCAAAACAAGGAAACCAAAACGGAATCATCACGCCCCGGGCTTCGGTCCGGGGTTTCTGTTTGCCAAAAAGGGTGCGAAGCACCGAGGGCGAGCACGCCGCGCAGCGGCAGCGCAGTCCGAAGCCCGCGACGCAAAGCGGGGCGGGCCGCAAAAAGGGTGCGAAGCCCGCAACCCGCAGGGGAACAGGCTGTTGGAGGGCTTTTTACATTCACTTTCCCTAAAAAATAAATTACGTATTGACAACGGCACTCTATGGATATAAACTACCGTCTATATAGAGGATTCTCTATATAGACGGTAAAGGAGTCGAAACCATGAACTGCTTTCAGGCATCCATTCCCATTATGAAAGCCCTCTGCGACGAGACCCGTCTGCAGATATTAAGTATGCTTTCCGAACGGGAAATGAACGGCTGCGAGATCCACCGGGCCTTTGACTGCACCCAGCCCACCATCAGCTACCATATGAAGGCGCTGGTGGACGTGGGGCTGGTGCACGCCCGGCGGGAAGGCTGCGCCACGGTATACACCATCAATCGAGAAATTTGGCCCAGGGTAGAGGCGCTGCTGCACGCCATCTGCCGGGCCGTGAAGGGAGAAAAGGCCCGTGAGTGAACAAACGCCGCTGCTGCGACTGGAAAACCTGTGCAAGGACTATGGGCAGGGGATGATCCTGCATCACCTGAATCTGGATATTGAACAGGGAGAATTTCTGACCCTGCTGGGCCCCTCCGGCTGCGGAAAGACCACCACCCTGCGGATGATCGCCGGACTGGAAAGCGTGACCGAGGGCCGGGTCTGGCTGGAGGGCCGGGACATTACCCAACTGCCGCCGGAAAAGCGGCCGCTGAACACGGTGTTCCAGAGTTATGCTCTGTTTCCCCACATGAATGTGTTTCAGAATATCGCCTATGGGTTAAAAGTAAAGGGGATGAAAAAGGCGGAGCAGAAGGAACGGGTGGAGGAAGCCCTGCGGCTGGTGCGCCTGTCCGGGTATGAAAAGCGGATGCCTTCCCAGCTGAGCGGCGGTCAGCGCCAGCGGATCGCCATCGCCCGGGCGGCGGTGCTGCGGCCCAAGGTGCTGCTGCTGGATGAGCCCCTGGGCGCGCTGGATCTGAAGCTGCGTCAGCAGATGCAGACGGAGCTGAAACGGATGCAGCAGGAAATGGGCATTACCTTCGTTTATATCACTCACGATCAGGAGGAAGCCCTGAACATGTCCACCCGGATCGTGATCCTTCGGGCGGGAAGGGTGTAACTGATCGGCACACCGGAGTATGTCTACGAGCATCCGCAGACGCTGTTCGCCGCCGGGTTCATCGGCCAGAGCAACCTGCTCCGGGGCGAAGTGACCTCCGTCCGGCCGGAAGGCCGGCTGACCCTGCGTGTGGAGGATGTGGAGCTGCCCGCAATCGCCGACCGTCCCTTTGCCGTGGGAGACCGGGCGGTGCTGTGCCTGCGACCCCAGCGGGTACGCTACGGCTTCCAGCCCCAGCACCAGATGGAATTGCAGGGCGTAATCCGGCAGAAATACTATTCCGGCGGGATGCAGCATACCCTGATCGCCCTCAGCGACCGGCTGACGGTCAACGCCGTGACGCAGGCTTCCGAAATGGATCAGTTCCAGATCGGCGATCGGGTCTATGTGGGCTGGAATCAGACCCACGCGCCCATGGTGCCCGACGAAAAGCTCGATTTGGAAGCCGCCGAGGGGGGAAAGGGATGAACCGTAAGGACAAACGCTTCGCCCTGCTGCTGAAGCTGCCTTTGTACCTGTGGACGGTGCTGTTCGTGCTGGCGGCGCTGGGCTACGTCATCGGCCTGAGCCTGCAGAGCCGGGGCGAGTTGATCGGCGTGTCCGGTCAATGGACGCTGGACAACTACGCCCGCCTACGGGAGCCACAGTATTTTCAAGTGCTGGTGAACAGTCTGCGGCTGGCGGCGCTGACGACGCTGCTGTGCGCCCTGATCGGGTATCCCTTCGGCTATCTGATGGCCCGGCTGAAACCGGCTTCCCGTTCCATCGTCACGCTGCTGCTGGTGGTGCCCTTCTGGACCAATTCCCTCATCCGTATTTACGGCTGGCGCATTTTGCTCATCGGCAACGGCCCCATCAATACCCTGCTGATGAATCTGGGGTGGATCCAGCAGCCGCTGAAGCTGCTGAACACCGAGGGCGCGGTGTTCCTGGGCATGGTGTACGCGCTGGTGCCCTTCATGATCCTGCCGTCCTCCACGGCGGTGGAAAAGCTGGACTATTCCGTGGTGGAGGCGGCCCGCGATCTGGGGGCCAGCCCGCTGCACGCCTTTTTCACCGTAACCGTGCCTCTGACCCTGTCCGGGCTGATGGCGGGGTGCGTGCTGGTATTCATCCCCTCCACGGGGCTGTTCTTCTTAAACGACCTGCTGGGCGGCAGCAAGACCATGCTGGCGGGCAATCTGATTCAGAGCCTGATGAAGAGCCGTGACCTGCCCATGGCCTCGACCCTGAGCGTGCTGATGCTGGCCGTCACCGGCGTGGTCATCGCCCTGTACCGCAAGGCGGGCGGCGACGCAGACGGCCTCGGCCTGTTCTGAGGAGGAAAAAACGGATGAAAAAACATTCCTTCGGCTCCAGGCTCTTCCTCGGATTGGTGCTGCTGGTGCTGTACCTGCCCATTGTGGTGGTGGTGATCTATTCCTTCAACGACAATTCCGCCCGGATCCCGCTGGCCTTTACCGGCTGGACGACCCGCTGGTACGGCGAGCTGCTGGAGGGCAAGGGCGGCTACGGCCCGGCGCTGGCCATGAGCCTGCGGGTGGCGCTGTGGTCGGTGCTTCTGTCCGTAGCCATCGGCAGTCTGGGCGCGGTGGGCATGACCCGCAGCGCTCTGGGCTTCCGGGGCAGGCCGGGCCGGTTCGACCGCTTCATGGAGGCCTTCTCCATCCTGCCCATCATGATCCCGGAGATCGTTCTGGGCCTTGCCTTTATGGTCATCTTCAACGTCCTGGGCGTTCGGGACAACGTGGCCCGGCTGGTGCTGGCTCACACCACCTTCTGCATTCCCTACGTGTTCCTGTCGGTCAAAAGCCGGCTGGTGGGCATGGATCAGTCCCTGTTCGACGCGGCCCGGGATCTGGGCGCGTCGCCCCGCCGGGTGCTGTGGGATATCACCCTGCCCCTGTGCCGCCCCGCGATCCTGAGCGGCGCGTTTCTGGCGCTGGCCATGAGCCTGGACGATTTCGTCATCAGCTTCTTCGTCTACGGCGCGGGCGAGGGCACGCTGCCCCTGAAAATTTATTCCAGTGTGAAGGTGGGGGTCAGCCCCCGGGTCAACGCGCTGTGTTCGCTGATGATCGCCGTCGTATTTCTGGCCGTGGCGACCCAGCGGTACGTACAGGCCGTGCGGAAGGCAAGGGAAAAACGTCAGGCGGAATCGTAACGTCCGCATCCCGTATTTGGCGGGAAATCCATCTCTGTGATCTCCGGGCTTTGCCCGCGATCGAATAGAACAATGCGTTTCCATGGAAACTCAGAAAGGGGTTTTGAACATGAAAAAAGGATTGTCTCTGCTTGTGGCCCTTGCGCTGGCCCTGCTGGCTCTGCCTGCGCTGGCCGAGGGAACCAAGACCGTCAACGTGCTCAGCTGGGAGGGCTATGTGGATGAGGATACCATTCAGGCTTTCGAAAATGAGACGGGCATAGACGTGGTGTGGTCGCCCATGGACTCCATCGACGACATGCTGCTGAAAGTGACCCAGTCCGGCGGCGAGGGCTACGACCTGATCCTGACCAGCGACTATTCGCTGGACATCCTGCGTCAGGCGGGGCTTTTGCAGGAACTGGACAAGAGCCTGCTGCCCAACTACGAAAACCTGAACCCGCTGTACCTGAACCAGTACTTCGACCCGGACAATCAGTACGTGATCCCCTACGTGGCGGGCTGCCCCCTGATCGTGTACGACCCGGAGCGGGTGCCCTTTGAGATCACCGGCTATGAAGACCTGTGGAACGAAAGCCTGACCGACTCCGTGGCCTGTCTGGAGCAGTACCGGGTGCTGATCGGCGTGACGCTGAAAACCCTGGGCTACAGCATGAACGAGACCGACCCGGACATTCTTGCCAAGGCCAGGGAAAAGCTGATGCCCCTGTACAAGAACATCCGCACCTTCGGCGACATGGAGTCCTACGCCGCCATGCAGAGCGGCGAAGCCAGCGTGGGCTTCCTGTTCACGCCCTTTGCCAGCCTGCTCATGCAGGAGTTCCCCCAGTACAAGCTGGTGTACCCCAAGGAGGGGCTGGGCTTCGGCATCGACGGCTTCGTGCTGACCGCTGCCTCCCAGAATGTGGAAAGCGCCCATGCGTTCCTCAACTACCTGATGGATGCGAGGGTGGCCGCCCACAACGCGGAATATCAGGCCTACATGTGCGTCAACAAGGCCGCCGAGGCGGAACTGAGCGCCGACTACTGGGCCAATCCCGCCTACAATCCCCCGGAGGAAATGCTGAAAACCGCCGAGTATGTGATGAATATCGGCGATGCGGAATCCCTCTACGCGGACATCTACGCCGCCTTTAAGCTGCAGTAACAGCCGCGATACGGAAGGAAGGCTCACTATGCTGATTCAAAACGCGAAAGCCTTTATCGACGGAAAATTTCAGGAAAAGACCGACCTTCTGATCCGGGACGGCCGGATCAGCGCCATCGGCACCGGGCTGGCGGCGGAGGGCGAAGAATTGCTTGATCTGGGCGGCGACCTGCTGCTGCCCGGCTTCGTGGACGTTCATATCCACGCCTTCAAGGGCATGGACACCATGCAGGGCGAGGAAGCCGTCCGCCACATGAGCCGGGAACTGAAAAAGGTGGGTGTGGCGGCGTTCCTGCCCACCACCATGAGCGCCAGCCCGGAGGACACGGTTCGGGCCCTCGCGGGCGTGAAGGCCGTCATGGAGCGGCCCGAGCCCGACGGAGCCATCGTGCTGGGCGCTCACATGGAAGCGCCGTTTCTGGCGGAGGCCAAGGCGGGGGCCCAGCTGAAGCAGTATTTTGTGGATCCCGACGAGGAAAACTGGCAGCGCTATACCGGCGGACTGGAAAGCGTCGTGCGGCTTATCACCATGGCCCCGGAGCGGGCGGGGGCGATGGAGTTCATCTCCGCCCTGACGAAGAAGGGCATTACCGTCAGCATCGGCCATACCACCGCCGATGCGGAAACCACCCATGCGGCGGCGGAGGCGGGCGCAACTCACGTGACCCACACCTTCAACGCCCAGACGCCCCTGAATCACCGGGCCCCCGGCGTGCCCGGCGCGGCGCTGGTGGACGACCGGCTGCAGTGCGAGGTCATTTCCGACGGCATCCACCTGCACCCGGACATTGTGAAGCTCATCATTCGGACGAAGGGCAAGGAAAAGCTGGTGGCCATCACCGACGCGATGGAAGCCGCCGGAATGCCCGACGGTCAGTATCAGCTGGGCGGTCAGGAGGTCTTTGTCCACGAAGGCGCGGCCCGTCTGAAGGACGGCACGCTGGCGGGCAGCACTCTGACCATGATCCGTGCCTTCCAGAACCTGATACGTTTCGGCGCGACCCCCGAGGAAGCGGCGCTGATGACCACCAAGACCCCGGCCCTGTCCATCGGCAACGAAGAACTGGGCGAAATCGAGCTGGGCGCGCCCGCGATCTTCAGCCGCTTTGATGAAAACTACGCCTTCAAGGGCACAGTGGGCTGAAAAAGTTCATTTTCCAACAAAGCCGGCGGTGCAGATGGGAAAACCATTTGCATCGCTGCTTTGGATCAGCTGAACGAAAAAATTTTATTTTCTAAAAAACGAAGGGAACCGTCTGACAGGCGGTTCCCTTGCTGTTTATATACGCTGCTTTTGATATTCGGTTCCCCATGCCTCCATGGAAGCAGGGAGGACAAGATGAAACAATATTTTTCTTTTCAATGGCACATTACGGATGATTGCGACCAGCGCCGGCGGACGGCAGGGCGTGATTTTCGCCGTCTGTCAGGACAGGGAGATCAACGAGCGCCTTGGCAGGATCAAGCGGGCCAATTCCCATCCCCGCATGGCGACAGCGGCCAGCTATGTTTCCCGGGAACAGCCCCGCATCGCGGACGACCCGCAGCTGACGAACGCGTTCTACGACGCGCCGACCGTCATTACGTTCTTTGCGCCGAAGCAGTTTTTATTTTCGGTGGACGACTGCGCGGTTGCGGCGGAAAACATGATGCTGGCGGCGGACGCTTTGGGGATCGGCTCCTGCTATATCGGGCAGGGCTGGCCTGCGTTTGCCGACCCCTACGGGCAGGAAGTGTTGAAAAAATGGCGTATTCCTACGGATCACTACGCCGTGATGCAGCTCGTTCTGGGCTATCCCCGCGAGGGCGACCGGCACCCCACACCCAAGCCAAGAAAGGAAGACCGGGTTCTTTATATCCGGGAAAGATGAAAACCCCCCTGCTAAAACAGCAGTAATGCTGCCGAGCAGGCCTATCGTTTCGCTCCGTATTCGAGCGTATTAGAAAGGCCTAAAATAATGGAAACGCCTAAATGATTCGACTTGTTGACACCCCTGAGCTTTATGTTAAAATGTTAATGGTTTTATTTGAACTGAATCGAGTCTGTTTCGGATAGACAAAAAACCTGAACATTTGAGATTGTTAAAAGCGCATGGGAGGTACGGATATGAAGGAGATTAGAAAGCGCGGAAGCTATAGGTTGAAAAAGCAAATCCTTAGTGCGCTTTTATCGGCTGTGGTGATCGTTGGAATATTCTCGGGCTGCCGCAATGGCCTGGCAGAACAAACCGCCCCTACGCAAAGCACATTTCCAACGCAAAAGCAGGAATCAACGGTTCAGGACATTCTGGAGCATGGTGCTTCTGTTTCTGAAGAAAAAGCTGAAATGGTACGAGCAAGAGAATTGGGGCTAATTCCTCAAGAATGGGAAAAAGACCTTTCGCTTGAGGCGGATTTTATGGGGTTTTATCAACTGATGGCTTCACTCGTTATGCTGTGCGATGAGGCGGCTTTACCTGTTTTGCAGCAAAATGTGGATGCATCCGCATTCCCGCAGAGAACAATGCGGAGGGATGACGGACTTATCTTGCTGATGCTGACAGCGGAAGCTTTGGGTTACAACTGTTATAACGCTCGTGAGTATGGGTTTTGCACGGAATATCTTGTAAACTATGATTTGATTTTCTTACAGCTTTCCTGGGACTACCCTTACTGTGATACAATTCGTGAAATTCCTATGTACTTTTCGGAAGTGGGCGGAGAGGAAGACCCCATTGGCGACGTAGTCTTTTCTGCTATATACTGGATGCAGCGCCGTATGGATCTTCGTCAAAGTGTTCATTTTCTGGATTGTGACGACGAACTGAATTTTCACCTGAATGATGCTCTCACCCGCGAGGACGACCTTGAATCGATCGAGCGTTTGAACAACACTGGAGCGCTCTATGTATCTGAAACCAGAAAAATCACGAAGGAAGATGAAGCAATTCTTGCAGAAGCAGAATTGACGAAACAAGCAATCCTTATGAACGCCGATGAACTGATTTGTGAAGGAACGGCCTATTATGTGTCCAACGACGGCAGCGATGAGAACAATGGTCTTTCTCCTCAAACGGCTTGGGCGACCTTACAAAAGGTAAATTCCGCCCGCTTTTCCCGCGGCGACGGCGTGTACTTTGAGCGCGGCGGTACATGGAGAGGACAGCTTTGGGCGCAGGAAGGAGTTATTTACTCTGCTTATGGTGAGGGGGCTAAGCCTAATATTTTTGCTTCGCCTGAAAATGGAGCGGATGCAAGCAAGTGGTCTTTGCTGGATGGCACGGATAATATCTGGGTCTATCATGTGGATATGATGGATTGCGGTATTCTTGTATTCAATGATGGCGAAAGCTGGGGCACAAAGGTGAAGCCTTCCTACATGGACGGCTATTTATCCACAATCAACAAGGAGCAGCCCTTTGACGTTAAAAAAGAACTGACCGAAGACTTGATGTTTTTTTCCGAGGCGAACAGTATCCTCTACGATGGAGCGCCTTTCCGATATACTGTAATGGATACGTGCGATCATGGAAAATATCCGGAAAATGTTGTCGGCACGCTTTATTTGCGCTGCGATGCCGGTAATCCCGGCGAAGTGTTTGACAGTATTGAATTTGCGGTAAGAGAGAATATTATATTGCCTGCAAATGATACGGTATTCCACAATCTTTGTTTGCGATATACGGGCGCACACGGTATTTTTGGCGTATCTATGAGATACGATGTATCCTTCTGTGAAATCGGATGGGTCGGCGGCTCTCCGCAGTACTATCGATACGACAATGGGGAGCCTGTCATTTTCGGCAACGGTGTGGAATGCGATGGAAGTTACGACCATTTCTCTGTGACGGATTGTTATATCTATCAGTGCTATGATGCGGGCGTTTCCAATCAGGATCCATCGGAACCGTCGGAGGTGCTCGGTCACGAAGAAACAGAGTTTGTAGATATAATTCAGCAAAATATCACTTATGCCAGAAATGTTTTTGACTATGTGGATATGCCGATTGAGATTTTCTTTACGTTAGAAGATGATGTGGGGTATGGTCGGCATAGGATGGAAAATGTCCTGATCGAAGATAATTATTTCCTGTATACAGGCTATGGCTGGTATATGGGAGCCAAGGACGGCAGCGGCTCTGCCTACATGGGACACGGCGCACCGAATGCTTCGGAGAATTTCCGTATCGTCAACAACGTGTTCTATCTCAGCAGCGGTCCACTGTTGACAACCGGCGCTCCGAAGAAATGGCTGCCGACGCTGGACGGAAATACTTATGTGCAGGGCGAGGGCGGTATCCTGGCTGCATGGCCTGGAGAAGAAGGATATCAAATAAACTATCCGTATTATTATACGGCGCAGCGGGACGCCGTAACGGAAGTGATCCGAACTATTCTTGGAGACGAAAACGGAATTGCTTTGGAAAACTAAATGAACAGTGTTATGGGTGCGAAACCGGCGCACTCCGCACCCAAGCCAAGAAAGGAAGACTGGGTTCTTTATATCCGTGAAAACCAAAGCCAACCGAAGATCGGCTGAATGAAAATGCCCCGGCGTGAGTTCCGTCACGCCGGGGATTGTCATATCAATGGAACTTATCCGTCCGCCTTCGCCGCTTCCCGTTCTTCCATCTGCCGCCGGTACACGGCGCACAGGGTCTCCACGATGAAGAAAAGCGCGGCGGAATCGGGCAGCGGACTTCCGGCAATGCCGCCGTAAAACAGATTTTCCTGACAGTCGTTTTGAATGGCCGATTGGCCGCAACAGGAGATGGAGATCAGGTAAGCGCCCCGGTCGCGCAGTTGGCGGGCCGTGTCGGCCATCATGCCGGTTTGAGCGCTGGTCACCAGAAAAATGACCATGTCCTCGGCCCCGATTTCCCGCTGGCAGAGAGCCTGCGGATAGGGAGCCGCAAGCCCGATGCCTTTGCCGGTGGCCTGCATGGTCATGAGACCCAGCTGAATGGCCTGAGAGTGGAAGCCGGCAGGGGCAAAGAAATAAATTTGCCGAGCGGCCAGCATATGGGTGGCGATATTTTGGAGCGTCTCCGCGTTCAGCATATTCCGGGCGTTGAACAGACTTTGCTGATGCTGCTGGTAAATTTCATCCGCCACGCCGATCAAAGAAGTATTTTCGGCCTTTTCCGCCGGAACGTTTTCCATTTCCAGCGCCGCCGACAGCGAAAGACGGAAGTCCGGGTAGCCCTTCTGGCCGACCCGTTTGCAGAAACGGACAATGCTGCTTTCTCCTACCGCGCATTCATAAGCAAGCTGACGAATGGGCAGACGGACGACTTTCGCTCCGTGATTCAGCACATAATCGGCGATCGTCCTTTCCACCGGCGTAAAGGAGGGATACTGCGTCCGAATACTCGCCAGAACCTCGCGGCCCATAGAGTCACCCTTTCTTCTTTCGTATCGTGTTTTTATTATAAAGAGTCAGATTATGAACGTCAAGACACAAAAGATAGACTGAAAGTCACTTTTCGGACGCGGACAGGCAAGCGGAAGTCTTCTTTCTTGACGATTTTCGGCCCGGATGCTATAATTTTTATTCTGATTAAGAGGAAAGAAGCGATGAATGATCGTTTCACAAGGAGGGGACGCGCATGGGGATCCTGAACCGGCTGCAGCTGTGGTGGAACTGGCTGACCACCGATCCGCTGGGCTTTGCGCTGTATCTGCTGTATTTCGCCGTTTCCGTGCTTCTGACGCTGATCCTGCACGAGATCGCCCACGGCTACGTGGCCTATCGCTGCGGCGACCCCACCGCCAAGATGCTGGGGCGGCTGTCGCTGGACCCCCGGAAGCATCTGGATCCCATCGGCACCCTGTGTCTGGTGTTTTTGGGCTTCGGCTGGGCCAAGCCCGTGCCGGTGAACCCCCGCAATTTTAAGGGAAACTATCGCCGGGATGATTTTCTGGTCAGCGTGGCGGGCATCACCGTTAATCTGACGCTGTTTATCCTGTCTATGGCGCTGGCCGTGGCGCTGAACGGCCTTCTGTGGAAGCCGGAGGTCATCGCGGCCAACGGCGGGGCCAGCGAGTTTCTGTCCACCAGCGGCGTGGGCTACAGCGTGCTGGTGGCGGGCTACGGCAAAGATTATTCTCAGCTGATGCTGCACCCGTGGCTGATGTATGTGCAGCGCTTCCTGCTCATGTTCTATTCCATGAATCTCGGTGTTGGTCTTTTCAATCTTTTGCCCATCCCGCCGCTGGACGGCTATCATATTTTCAATGATATTTTGTTCAAGGGCCGTTTCCGCCTGAACCAGCAGGTGTTTCAGATCGCTCAAGTCGTGCTGTTGCTGGCCTGCTTTTCCGGCCTTTTGAGCAACGTCATCAACGTGGTGTTCAACGCGGTGGAGGGCGGTGTGCTTCACCTGTTCCTCCTGATTGCGGGGCAGGCGTAGCATGGCCGTTCACATTCGGTTAAAGCAGTTCGACGGGCCGCTGGATCTTCTGCTGCACCTGATCGGCAAGGCCAAGATCGACCTGAAGGACGTTTTTGTCAGCGAAATTACGGAGCAGTACATCGAAGCGGTGCAGTCCGCGCCGGACTTCGACATGGACGAGGCCAGCGAGTTTGTGGCCATGGCCGCGCTGCTTCTGGAGATCAAGAGCCGCAGTCTGCTGCCCAAGCCCCCCAAGGAGGACGAGGAGGATCCGGAGCAGCTGCTTTTGCAGCGCCTGATCGCCTACAAGCAGTTCAAGGAGACGGCCCAGCGCATGGCGGAGTTTGAGAAGAACGCCCGGGAGGTCTTCGGCAAACTGCCGGAGGAGTATCCGCTCCCACCGCCGGAGATCGAGATCGACGGTCTGACCATCGAAGCCCTGTGGGAGGCCCTGAAACGGGTACAGGAGCGCGCTCCCAAGGAGGCGGAAGAAGCGGTCTTCCAGCTGCGCAACATTCACCGGGACAATTTTACGGTGGAGGGCTGCATGGAAGCCATCGAAAGCCGTCTCAGCGTGGGAACGGTGCGCTTTACTCAGCTGTTTTCCGGCGCGCCCGACCGGGAGGAAGTGGTCACGCTGTTCATGGCGCTGTTGGAATTATTGAAGCTGGGTAAAGCCCATGTGATGCAGACGGGCACCTTTGGGGACATGACTCTGCTGCCCGGAAGGAGAGAAAGCGATCTTGGAGAGGAATGAAGCGGCCCACATCATCGAGGCTATTCTCTTTGTGGCCGGGGAGCCGGTGGGCATCGGGGACGTGGCCGCCGCGCTGGGGCTGACCGAGCTGGAAACCGTCCAGACGGTGGAGGAGATGCAGCGCCAGTACGATCTGGAGCGCCGGGGCGTGACCCTGCGCCGCTACGGCGACCATCTGCGCATGGAGACCCGGCAGGAATACGCGCCTTACGTAGAACGGCTCCTGCAGCCGGTTCAGCGGCAAAGTCTGACTCAGACGGCCATGGAGACGCTGGCGGTGATCGCCTACCGTCAGCCCGCCACCAAGGGCGAGGTGGAGCAGATTCGCGGCGTAAAGTGCGACTATTCCATTCAATCGCTGCTGAACAAGGGGCTTATCAAGGAAGTGGGCCGCAAGGAAGCCTTAGGCCGTCCCATTCTTTACGCCACCACGGATCGTTTTCTGGAGCATTTCGGCCTCAGCGACATCCGCGAGCTCCCGCCCCTCCCTGCGGCTGAGCAAGGGGCTGAGCCCCTTGACCCCGGACTGCGCGCGTAGCGCGCAGGGCAGGGGGTGAACCCCAGGCCCCCGGGCGTGGGGGCCC
>ENA-UOJJ01004500-UOJJ01004500.1-human-gut-metagenome-genome-assembly--contig:-CS66-NODE-4500-length-12977-cov-7.334004_pt1 | contig 12977 bp, 11 predicted proteins | sample MGYA00242343_ERZ723890 | MGnify/ENA metagenome assembly ERZ723890 | reverse complement strand
CACGTAGCAATCTGGTATCAAAGGGGTCAAAAAACCTTTTGACCCCAACATCATTATATTGGCTATAACAATTCCCCGTCAAGCATAATACGCAAAGAAAGGCGCCTGCAGTCTCCCGCAAAGCGCCTTTTGTTTCTCTGTTCTTTTTATTTTCGTAACGATTCAGCCCTCAGCTCGATTCCGCTTCCGCCGTATCTAGCTGCGGCTTCTCACCTATAGACTTTTCTTACTTGTAATAAGCCAGCAAACGGGTCCACACGCCGGTGCTTCCCTGTACGTTCGCGAAGGTTGCTACTACATAGCATCGATCTGCCTCTACCTGGTCCAGGTTGCATACATTCTCTACAACTTCAGTCCCGCCGCCCAGCAGAATCTTGTGGCATACCGGCTCGGAGGTATCGGGTGAGATAGCTTCGCAACCTACGAAACGAGCACCCTTCTGAACCAGATACTCTGCGGTCTCAGCGACCAGATGAGGATAGTTGGTGATGTACTCCTGAGGATCGCTCTCCCAGATCTTATCATGGTTGGTATCGAACATAACTGCTTCGCCGGGCTGAATTTCGCCGTGTTCAGCCTCCCAGTTCTTTACATCGTCAACCGTGATCTCATAGTCGCCGTCCACATCCAGGCGGATGATGCATGCCGGTCCGATCAGAACGGTGGGATCTACAGATTCAATGGTTCCTTCCTCTTCCAATACATGGAAAGGAGCGTCCATATGTGTACCAGTATGAGGGCAGTAGCTGATGACTTCCAGGTTATACATGGCGTCATCGGTGCCGATCTGGCTGAAGAAGTTCAGCTCCGGCAGCTTCAGCGCCGGGTCTGCCGGCATCTCAGCCTCTACCAGATGAGAGATATCTACATATTTGTAACCGGCCAGATTGATATCGGAGAACAGAATCTCCTCACCGGAAGCGACTTCTTCCGGAACGCTCGTCTCCTCGGCCGATGTTTCTGCCTCAGTTGTTGTTTCTGCTTCGGTGGTAGTCTCCGCTGCGGTAGTCTCTGCTGCAGCCGTTGTCTGCGCTGCCGCTGCTGTGGTGGAAGTGCTGTTGGAAGAGCATCCTACCATTGATACTGCCATCGTCATGCATGCGATCATAGCAACCACTTTTTTCTTGTTCATACTTTTCTCCTTCCGCTTTCTTTTCAGAAAGCATTCCCAGTTTTTCTTTTTCCTTTTCTTTTCTATAAAAGTTCCGGACAACTGCTGTACATATGCACGAAGTCATCCGCTTTTATATTCTAATGTTAAATTTCTACCAGGCAAGTCCCTCGTCCAGATATTCCTGCACATTATCCGGCGTCAGCGGCACAATCTCGGTATAGATATTTCCGCTTCGCAGATCCCCTTCCAGATAATCGGTCAGGCGCTTCACCGCGTCCACCGCCATCTCCGGGTTCTGCCAGACCGTTCCATCGATCTCGCCCTCCGCAATCTTCTCTGCCACAGATCTCTGCCCGTCGATCCCGATCACGGAAATGCTTCCGGCCATGCCCTTCGCTTCCAGCGCGTATACACACCCCTCCGCCATCAGATCATTCTGGCAAATCACTCCGTGGATCTCCGGATAGACGTTCAGGCAGTCTTTCATGATGCTCTGTGCTTTCTCATCGGTAAATTCCCCGTTGTAGGTTCCGATGACCTGCACTCTCGGATTCTGATCCAGAACCGCCCGGATGCCTTCATCCCGGTCCAGCGCACCGGAAGACTCCGCTACACCGGTCAGGTAGATCACATTCCAGGATGCTTCCTCCGGGAAACGCTTCTCCAGCGATTTCACCAGAAGCTCCGCTGCCTGTTCGCCCATTTTCTCATGATCAGCGCCCACGAACCCGATGGTACGGGCCGTAGAGGAGCGGATCACTTCGTTGTCCAGAATCAGAACCGGCACATTTTTCTCATTCGCGTAGCGGATCACGGGAACCGGAGCTTCCATCGTGTAGGGAATCAGGATGATTCCGTCCACCGACTCCTCCACCATATCCAGGACATCCCGGTTCTGCCGGCGCTGGCTGCTCTCTCCGTCGCGGATAATAAAATCCACCTCCGGATGATCCTTCTCGTATTCCTTCAGAAGTTCCATCATGGTTTCCCGGTAGATCAGATCCGTCGTAGGAAAGCTGATTCCAATCTTCCAGGTTTCGGAATTATCTGCCGCTCCGGCCGGTACCTCAGCTCCCCGGCATCCGCCAAGCGCAAGAACAAGACTTAAAGCCACGGCAGGAATCCTGTATTTCATGGGGTTTCCCTCCCTGATATGTTAATTATTATAACCAAATATTCTCCATTCGAAAATGGTGCAATCTTTGGATTTGGTGTGTTTTCTTGTCAGAAATCCAGTAAATGCGCTTCCCGGTATTCGCTCGGCGTGACGCCTTCATGCTTCTTGAAGGTTTTCATAAAGTGCTTTACATCCTGATAGCCGACCATGCCCGCGATCTCATAGATTCGCAGGGTATAATTCATCAGCAATTCTTTCGCATGACGCATCCGGATCTGGCAGAGATAATCTGCAAACCCCATATGCTCCACTTCAGAAAAGATTTTGGAGAGATAGCTGGCATTGACAGGAATCGTCTCCGCCACAGCTGCCAGTGTAAGTTTCTCCGCGTAATGCTCCTCCATGTACTGCTTCACCGCGCGGATCATGGCCGTGCGTGCCGCTCCGGTGCTCTCTCTGCCTCCCTCAGCGGAAGCCGACTCCGGCAGTTCTTCCTCTGCCTCCGGTTCCGGCTGGGTCTGTACCTTCGCATACGCATTCTTCTCCTCAATTTTCTCAATGCATTTATACACGGCCTCGAAGAGCTGATCCTCCGAAGCTGGCTTGAGCAGATATTCCACGACTATGCCGCTCGACAGCATTTTCCGCGCCGCCTCAAAGTCACTATAGCTGCTCAAAGCAATCACCTGCGGGCGGCAGCCGTACTCCGGCAGACGCTCCAGCACACCGATTCCATCCAGCTTCGGCATCCGGATATCCAGGATCACGATATCCGGGCGCAACTTCGGAATCTTCTCCAGAGCAGCTTCTCCGTCCGCCGCTTCATACAGCGGGCCGACCCCCAGCGTTTCCCAGGAGATATCCTGCAGGATATGTCTTCTCGCCAGTTCTTCATCATCCACGATCATCAGAGAATACTGTCTCATCGCTTTACACTCCCTTCTCCAGAGGAATGCGGAACAATACCCGCATACCCTTTCCGGCTTCGCTTTCCAGCATAATATCACGTTCTCCGTAAGTCAGGCAGATCTGCTCATGAATGTTCTTCAGGGCAAAGCCTGTCTCCCGCTCTTCCTTACGGCTGTTGATCTCCTCCCGGAGCTGCTCCAGTGCCTCCGGTTCCATCCCCTTGCCGTCGTCCTCCACCTGGAAACACAGCTCGTCTTCCTCCGCCCGGAAGGAGATTGTGATGGTATGACCGCCTGGATTCTTCTCAAAGCCATGCACAATCGCATTCTCTACAATCGGCTGGAAGAGATATTTCAGCGCCACATATTGCTCCATTCCAGGGAAAGTCTCCAGATGACACACCAGATCATTGCCGAAACGCATCTTCTGCAGCTGCAAATAGAGGCGCAGCAGATCCGCAATCTCATTTAACGGCAGCTTCTCCTTTCCGTAGGAGAGACTCAGGCGAAAATATTTCGAGAGTACTAAGAGCATCCGCGCCGAATGCTCCGCTTTCTCATGGCAGGCCTCGCTGTAGATCGTATTCAGGATGTTGAACAGGAAATGTTCATCCATCTGCGACTGCAGGTAGTTCAGCTGCGTCTGCTCCCGCAACAGCTGCTGAATGTTCACCTCGTCCATGAGTTCCTGCTGCCTGGTCACCATCGCATTATAACAATCGAACAGAACGCCCGGCTCATCCTTCTGCTTTCGCTCCGGCACCGGCGCCATGTGGCCATGACGGCTGGCATTCATATAGGTTCCCAGCAGATTCACTGGCTGTACCAGCGACCGGTTCAGAATCAGGTTGCTTAAGATAAGACTCAGGATTCCGGTCGCGGCAAAAATCAGATAAAATCCCGGCTGCAGCCCCTGATCCGACAGAAAACTGCTCTCCGGCACCATCATCAGATATTTCCAGGCACTTTCCACGGAATTATAGTACGCAACCTGCATCGTCTTCCCTCCGCTCTTCCAGCGGTAGGAACCAGAATCGCTCAGGTCATCGAATGCCTGACCGTAAGGACCTTCCATATTTACTGCACCGGACAGCTCTCTCCCATCGGAAACACCGTACAGGATATTTCCCTCAAATCCGGAAATCAGATAGGAAGCATCCTCCTCACCCAGAAACGCCAGGCGATCCTTCCAGGCGGAATTCTTCAGGCTGCTGACCAGAAGACCGTTTCTGCTATCCTCCAGAGGGCGCAGAAAAGAAAGAAGGTCCGTGCCGGCTGGCGAAGTCAGTACCCGCCATTCCAGTGACGCCTCCATGCGATTGTAGTAAAAATCATGAAAATCGGCCACATATTCTTCCGGATCGCAGATTTCCTTCGCTCCGGGAATCATGCTGACCACGCTCTTCGAATCGGGGAAATACAGGTAGAGAGAATCCAGCGAAGACATCTGCCCGACATATTCATTCAATATCAGAGAAATCCGGCTGCGTGCCGCTTCCCGGTCTGTCCCTTCTGCCGCAGCCGTCCGATATTCCTCCACAGCTGACTGCAGGCTCTGATCCCGGCTCACTTCCCGGCTGAAGGTACTGACCTCATCCATCAGGTTCTGCATCATCAGCGATGCGCCGTACAGACTGGTATGCATTCTATCCGCATGTTCCACACGCAGAAAATCCCGGGAAGCCGCCAGTGAGTAATTCCAGAACAGAAACATGGGAAGAAACACAATCAACGCCGTAACCATAAACAGGCGAAAGCTGATCCTTCGATACCATACCACACTTTCCATACGAGCCCTCTCCTCTCTCTTCTTTCCGTTTTCTTCTGTTCTATTTTGTTCTATTTTGTTCCATTCTGTGTCAGGCACTGTTTTCTGCCGCCCTGCCGTTGTGACGCAGTCTCTGACTCCAGCGTTGTCTCAGTATAGCATTTACATTCCGGAAACGCAAGAATGCCCGGCGCAGATTTCTCTGTCCGGGCATCCTTAAATGAAAGAAAGAGGCAAATTAATTATTTCTCCGCAGCTTTATTCGCCGCATCCTTCGGAAGAGCAAGATCCAGATACATCTGAACCTCGTCCTTCGAATCCTGAGCCATCCACTCGCTCATGCGCTTCATCATGCTGGCCTTGGGCTCACCGGGCGCAAAGGGCGTCTCCTCCGGCATATTGCTGATCATATCCGCAAATGCCTGCGTCTTCATCGCTTCCGCTGCCTGACGATCCATCAGCTCGCTGATACGCTCGCCGAAGGTAGGCTTATTCTTCACGGGCTGCACAGCCTTTCTGGCTTCCGCCTGTGCCACATTCGCAACAGCAGCCTTACCCATATTTATATAAGCTTGCACATCACCACGCTCCATGCTGGAGGCCATCATACGGGCCATCATGCTGTTCTTCGGTTCACCGGGTGCGAAGGTCTTCTTCGTATCCTCCTCCGGCAGCTTCTCCAGCAGCTCACTGAATGCCGCATCGTTCACTGCATCGCCATAAGCCATCAGCTGATCCATGATATCATTTACATTATGCAGGATCTTGCCTTCGCTCTCCTGACTCTTCTCTGCACGGTTTCCATCCTCTTTTGCTTCGTTCATACCTGTGTTCTGTAATAAATCCTTTTCGTTTGCCATGATTGATATCCTCCTTATATATAAGCAAAACAGGAATTCTGCTTTCCTCTGATTTCTTTCTCTCTCGTCTTCTTACGGTAAAACAATACCACCATGTCAATTAATTGTCAATTTCTTTTTTTGGTTTATTTTATATCTTTTTTAAATTTTTAATCCGTACAAACCTCCTTTTTTGCCCGTTTTTTATTTCGTTTTTGTATTTTACATTTCTTTTTCATAGTTTTAATGTTTTACTATGCACCTTCCTTCCGTCAAAAAGCGATGGGTTCATGCTCCGTCAAACTCTCTTTTTGTCGATTTTTTGTCGAAAAAGGGCCTCCCGGCATACTTATGCCAGGGGGCCCTTCCTACTGTGCTTATTTTTACTCTTCTTTAAACTTCTCGCTCTGCGACTGTATCAGCTCCAGGTCGTCGAAATAATTGATACGCATGCAGCGCTTCACATCCGCCAGCGTCGCATTCGCTGTCGCACGCGCCTTCTCACTGCCGGTATGCAGAATCTCATAAACTTCCGGAATCTTCTGTTCCCATTCCTTCCGGCGGGCACGGATCGGCGCAAGCTCCTCCTGAAGCACGCGATTCAGGAACTTCTTCACCTTTACATCACCAAGGCCGCCTCTCTGGTAGTGAGCTTTCATCTCATCCAGGCAAGTGTAATCCGGCAGATACTCCGCGAAGAGCTCGTCCTTACAGAACGCATCCAGATAGATAAATACCGGATTGCCTTCTACCTTGCCGGGATCGGATACCTTCAGATGATCCGGATCCGTGTACATGCTCATAACCTTCTTCTTCACATCCTCTTCCGTATCGGACAGGTAGATGCAGTTGCCTAAAGACTTGCTCATCTTCGCCTTGCCGTCGATACCGGGCAGACGCAGACACGCCGCATTATCCGGAAGCAGAATCTCCGGCTCTACCAGCGCCTCACCATATACGGAATTAAACTTGCGGACGATCTCGCGGGTCTGCTCGATCATCGGCTCCTGATCCTCGCCAACCGGAACGGTCGTCGCCTTGAACGCAGTGATATCCGCCGCCTGGCTGATCGGATAAGTGAAGAAGCCAACCGGAATGCTGGTCTCGAAATTGCGCATCTGGATCTCGGACTTTACGGTAGGATTCCGCTGCAGGCGGGATACCGTTACCAGGTTCATATAGTAGAAGGTAAGCTCTGTCAGTGCTTCTACCTGAGACTGAATGAACAGGGTGGACTTCGCCGGGTCCAGACCGACAGAAAGGTAATCCAGTGCTACCTCGATGATGTTCTGGCGAACCTTCTCCGGGTTGTCCGCATTGTCAGTCAGTGCCTGCGCGTCCGCGATCATGATGTAAATCTCATCAAATGCGCCGGAATTCTGAAGTTCTACTCTTCTTTTTAAAGATCCCACATAATGACCTACATGAAGGCGTCCGGTGGGACGGTCGCCGGTCAGAATAATCTTACCCATAATGTTTTCCTCCTGGTATTTATTATATTTTTACTAAGAAGAAATGTCAATGTATATCCGCTGTTTCTTTTTTTCCGCTTCCGTGCTATGCTGATTATAATAGAATACAAAATACAAAGGAGATCCCCTATCATGAAATATTTTCAGCACAAGCCTTTGCTGCACAAGTTCTCACATGTCGATGAGTTTTTAAAGGAATTTTCCCTCACGAAGGAGGATTTTATTCTGGCCAGCCGCTCCACCTGGAAGCGCTGGTTTGCGCCGTTCGAAGTTTCTGCTGTGGTTCATTTCAAGGATGAATACGGACGCGGCGAACCAACGGACAGCATGATCGACGGGCTGCGTGCGGATTTTCTGGCGTCCGGCTGCACGCGCATCTTTGCGATCGGCGGCGGCGCTGTGATTGATATGGCGAAGATTCTTGTCCTGGACGGCACGGCGTCCGCTTCTGATTACTATCAGCGTAAAGTTCCGTTATCCAAGGCGCACACATTGGTTGCTGTTCCCACGACCTGCGGCTCCGGCTCAGAAGCTTCGAATGTAAGTATCGCCGAGATCGCATCTCTGGGAACGAAGCTGGGTCTTGCAGATGACACGATCTATGCGGACGATGCGGTACTGATCCCGGAGCTGCTCTCGGATCTTCCTTATGAATTCTTCGCCTCCAGCGCAATCGACGCCCTGATTCACGCGATGGAATCCTTCGTATCGCCCCGCGCGAACCTGTATACCCGCATGTTCAGCACGCAGGCGATCCGCATGATTATCAGCGGCTTTCTCCAGATGGAGGCGGAAGGACCAGAGGTGCGCCTGCAGCTTCTCGATGAATTCCTGACTGCCAGCAATATGGCCGGCATCGCATTCGGCAACGCCGGAACCGGCGCCGTCCACGCCATGTCCTATCCGTTAAGCGGAATCTACCATGTCACCCATGGAGAAGCCAATTATCAGTTTCTTGTCGCTGTCTTCCGTGCCTATTCCGAAGCGGCTCCCGGCGGCGTGCTGACAGAGCTGGAGCAGATCACAGCGGACGCCCTCGGCTGCGCGAAGGAAAATCTCTATCCCCGCCTGGAGGAACTGCTTTCCCGCATGATCCCCCGCAAGGCTCTGCATGAATACGGCATGAAGGAAGAAGAAATCCGTACCTTTGCCGAATCCGTCCAGGCAACGCAGGGACGTCTGCTGGGTCAGAGTTACGTAAGATTTGATACCGAAAAAATGATGAAAATCTATCAGGATCTGTATTAAACAACAAAGTATCAGATAACGAGATCTGTCTCCATAAACAGGAATGATTATCTGAATCCTGCCATTCGAAATATCGCTGCCGCAAACGTACAACAAAGCACACCGAGTGCCGTCGGAATCATAATTGCAAGCACGGTCCACCGAAGTTTCCGGCTTTCCTTAAAGATTGTTATACAGGTAGTTGCGCAGGGCCAGTGCATCAGCGAAAACAACAGCGTGCAGATCGCAGTCCTCCAGGTCCAGCCATTTTGGATTAAAATATTTTGAATTGCACTTACCTCCGTAATATCTGTCAGTGATCCACCGGCTGTATATGCCATAAGGATTACCGGAAGCACGATTTCATTGGCCGGGAAACCCAAAAGGAAACCCAGAAGAATTACGCCATCCATTCCCATCAGCCTTCCTGCCGGCTCCAGAAATCCGGCAGCATGTGCCAGCAGTGAATCTCCGCCGGCCATCACATTCGCCATGATCCAGATGATTGCACCGGCGGGAGCCGCTGCAAGAATCGCCCGGCCAAGGACAAACAACGTCCGATCCAGAACCGAACGAATCAGCACTCTGCCAATCTGCGGACGGCGATAGGGCGGCAGCTCCATTACGAATGCGGACGGCAGCCCGGCAGGCAGAGTTCGGGAAAGAACTGCTGAAGCCAGGAATGTCATAAGAATGCTCAGAAGAAGGAAAAGAGCCAAAACCATAGCCGGAGTTACAGCGGCCCGCCACACCGGGCCGCTTCCGATCAGGAACATACCAATCACACTGATCAGAAGCGGGAATCGCCCATTACACGGAACCAGGCTGTTCGTAAGAATTGCAATCAGACGTTCCCTGGGCGAATCAATAATCCGACAACCAATAACCCCCACAGCATTACAGCCGATCCCCATCATCATCGTCAGCGCCTGCTTTCCACAGGTCCGGCACTTCTGAAAACAACGATCCAGATTAAAGGCAACCCTCGGCAGGAATCCGGCATCTTCCAACAGGGTAAATAGCGGGAAAAAGATCGCCATCGGCGGCAGCATTGCAGATATTACCCATGCCATAACCCGATAGATTCCATGAATCAGGAACTCCGACAGCCACAGCGGAACTGCTGTCCGTGTGATCCCACTCCATATCTGCGTTTCCAGTGAAAATAAAGCATCACTCAAAACTCTTGACGGAATATTTGCACCTGCAATCGTCAGCCAGAAAATTCCGAGAAGAAAAAGAAACATGACCGGAAAGGCCGTAATGCGCCCTGTGATCACACGATCTGTCGCGGATCGTTTTCGCGGTCGTTTTCTGCAGGAAAAATGAACAACTTCCCGTGCAATCATCTCCGCGCGAAGCACAAAAGAAGCCGCCATCCGATCTCTCAACTCTTCCTGACGGATTTCCTTCTTCTCCATCGCAAGGCGCACATCGAAAAGCGCATTTACCACACACCGGCAAGTCATGGGATTCTTTCCCAGCGCTTCTTTTATAGAGGTGAGAAGACTCTCATCGGTATCCAGAAGACGTGCTGCCAGCCATCGACTATTTTCGGCATCAGGAAAACAGATTTTTACTGCCGGCTCCAGAAGATCCAGAAAACACTCCATCTCCGGATCATAGTCTGTGCTTTTTACCACACATTCTCCCCTGCCTGAGAATTTTCGCTTCTTCATGTTCTCCAACTCGCATTTCAGTTCTTCGATTCCTTCCCCGCTTCGCGCAGACATGGCCACCACCGGAACTCCCAGGTGATGACGAAGTTTCTTCAGATCTATCGATATCTTCTTTTTTCGTGCCTCATCCATCAGGTTAACACAGACAATCACACGTTTCGTCACTTCCAGAATCTGCAGAACCAGGTTCAGTCCGCGTTCCAGGCAGCCTGCATCGCATACCACCAGAATACCGTCCGGTTTCCCGAAGCACAGAAAATCCCTGGCTACCTCTTCCTCCGCAGAGCGCGCCATCAGCGAGTAGCAGCCAGGAACGTCAATTATAGTACAACTTTCACTGCCAATCTGACAACTTCCCTGCGCATTTTCTACTGTTTTTCCTGACCAGTTGCCGACGTGCTGATGCAGCCCGGTCAGTGCATTAAACAGTGTGCTCTTGCCAACATTCGGATTTCCCGCCAGTGCAATCACAAGTTCTCCGGTATTTTTCATCGGCTGTTCCTGCTTTTTTTCTATTCTTCGTGGTTTTCTCCGACTTCCAGTTCTTATTTCCATGCTCCATCCCCCCTGCTTCGCCGAAGTTGTATTTCGGAAGACTCACTCTTCCGAAGCGCTACTACTGCACCGCGAATCCGGTAAGCCACCGGATCTCCCAGCGGGCTGACACCGACACACTCAACCTGCGTCCCTGGAATCATCCCAAGATCCTGCAGGCGCCGACGCATCGTATCTTCCAGCCCGATATGCAGGATTCTTCCATATTCTCCCGATTTCAGCTGACTCATGGATATAAATTCCGATAATATTTCCACCTATCTTCCCCCTTCCGTTTTCCTCCCGTCAAAAACCTTCCTGCCCCGGCTGCTGTCCTTTAAAAAACCTTCCGGTCTGGCATGTTTACCGTTTCCGGTGAAAGGTTTCTGTATTATCATACGTGAAATTAAAAAATCGGTGCAAAGGTTTCCAAAGCTTCCGTCAGGAAAACAAAAAGAAGACCGCCGAAGCGGTCTTCTTTTTGTTCCTGACAGAAGCAGAATATTCTATAATATAGCATTCTCAAAATGATCGGAATCAGCATCCTTCGCAGGTGTCATGCACATGCTTCACCAGATCCAGCACCTTGCTGCTGTAGCCCCACTCATTGTCGTACCATGCCAGAAGCTTTACGAAATGATCATTCAGCATGATACCCGAACTCTCATCGAAGATACAGGTATCGGTGATACCCTTCAGATCGGAGGATACTACCTCATCCTTTACATAAGAGATGATGCCCTTCATGCTGCCCTCGGAAGCTTCCTTCACCTTCTTGCAGATCTCTTCGTAGGTGGTGGGGGTCTTCAGACGAACCGTCAGATCTACGATGGATACATCGTTGCTGGGTACGCGGAAGGACATACCGGTCAGCTTGCCCTGCATCTCCGGGATAACCAGTCCGCAGGCCTTGGCTGCGCCCGTGGTGGACGGAATAATGTTGTTGAATACGGAACGGCCGGTTCTCCAGTCACGGCCAGCTCTTGCGTCAACAGCCTTCTGTTTCGCGGTTGCGGAATGGATCGTGGACATCAGACCTTCCTCGATGCCGAATGCATCGTTCACAACCTTAACCAGCGGAGCCAGACAGTTCGTGGTACAGGAAGCGTTGGATACAACATCGTACTCCGGCTTGTACTCGGTGTGATTTACGCCCATAACGTAGGTAGGCATTACCTTATCCTTGGAGGGAGCAGTGATTACAACCTTCTTCGCGCCGCCCTTCAGGTGGCCGGAAGACTTCTCTACCGTGTTGAATGCGCCGGTGGATTCGATGATGTACTCTGCGCCGCAGGAAGCCCACGGAATCTGCGCAGGATCCGTCTCGCTGAATACGGAAATCGCCTTGCCGTTCACGATTACGCTGTTCTCACCCTCTTCGATCGTGCCGGGAAATCTGCCATGAATGCTGTCATAACGCACCATGTATACCATGTGAGGAATATCTGCGTTGCGCAGGTTAATACCGCACAACTCAAACTCATCCGCACGCTCCATCAGCAGTCGAAATACTACACGGCCGATACGGCCGAAACCATTGATACCAACTTTAATTGCCATCTTATACTCTCCTTTTCTTCGCGGGAGCCTTATGTACCTGGGAACGGTCTCCGCACGAGTCCTATAGGTGTATTGTATCACAGTCTACGGAACTCTGGCAATGCTTATTGCTAAAAAAGAAGAAAGATTCCCGAAGTAGTTCCATCTTGCCGGTACTTGTCCCGTTCACAACGTTATAAACCTTGTGTATTGTCTGCATTTTTACTGTTCTTTTCCTTTTAAAACGCCTGTAAGTGAATCGGTCAGATGAGATACTGTTGCATCTTTGGGATTAAAGTGTTTATAACTAACGACCTACAAATACTTCGAATATTTTCTGGCTGAGTTAATCAAGTTCGCGGAAATAACTGCGCAGGATTCGATATGAACTTTGCCATCTGAAAAAATCAGATCCTGAGAATCCGCATTCTTCTTCACTTCAACGATATCTGCGAAGCGATAAGTTGTTTTCCTGCCAAACATGGACGAATATACAAATTCTTCCTCATTGATTACCTCGATCCACTGATTGTTCCAGCAAAGCGCTGCTGCGATACCAACCAGAGCGCAGATCACTGCGCAGGGAATCATAAGCAAACGATCATGAATGAAAATTACGCACAAAACTGCTGCCGCAAAGAAAATTACTGCCAGCCCCAGCAGCCATGCAGGCAAATACATGTCCTTCTCTGAATGTTTCTTCATACTCCTGTCCTCCATATGTATGTTTGATGTGTTATTAGCGATTTACTACAATGTACGGGTTACAATTTCTGTATT
>ENA-UOJJ01004493-UOJJ01004493.1-human-gut-metagenome-genome-assembly--contig:-CS66-NODE-4493-length-13022-cov-5.345030_pt1 | contig 13022 bp, 9 predicted proteins | sample MGYA00242343_ERZ723890 | MGnify/ENA metagenome assembly ERZ723890 | reverse complement strand
AAGGCCTTGTTGTTCCGGGCGCGATCTGCCAAATGCTTTTGTCAGCCTTAATCGGTTTTGGCTTAAGCTGGCTCTGGGGCTGGGACGTAGGTCATTCAGTTCTTCTCGGCTGCTGTTTATCCTGTACTTCCACGGTCGTTGTTCTCAAAGCCTTGGAGGCAAGAGGCATGCTCGAAGGCTTCGACGGCAACGTAGCAGTGGGCTGGTTGATCGTGCAGGACATGGTCACGGTCTTGCTCTTAGTTCTCCTGCCGCCAATGGCTTCAGTGTTCACAGGCCAGGCTCAGACTTCTTCTCAGCCGCTCTGGCAGCTTCTGCTTATAACCTTGGCTCAGGTTGTCGTCTTTATCGTACTGATGCTGGTGGTCGGGCGCCGTCTGTTGCCGTACCTCCTCTGGCAGGTTGCTAAAACCGGTTCCCGCGAACTCTTTACGCTTTGCGTATTGGCAGTGGCCATCGGTATTGCCTTCGGCGCCGCTGAAGTCTTCCATGTGTCCTTTGCTTTGGGTGCCTTCTTCGCCGGCATGGTGATGCGTGAATCCAAGTATGCCCATAGAGCAGCCGTGGAATCCCTTCCGCTGAGAGATGCCTTTTCGGTCATTTTCTTCGTCGGTGTCGGCATGATGTTCAATCCGATGGTGATCGTCGAACATCCTTGGCATCTGCTTTGCGTGCTGCTTTTAATCCTCTTCATTAACCCGATCATCGCCGCATTATTAGTGATGCTGTTCCGTTATCCCTTGCACACCGCCTTGACACTCGGCGCATGTTTAGGACAGATCGGTGAATTCTCGTTCATCTTGGCGAGCCTAGGAAAGTCCATGGACATCGTCTCTGACGAAGGCATGAATCTCGTCTTGGCAACAGCGATTTTGACGATTGCGCTTAACCCGATTGCTTTTGCCACCCTTCCGAAAGTCGCTGAATTCCTTAAAAAACGCAGCAAACTGGCTCGTATTTCGGCTGCTCGCCCGGATCCGCAGTCTCTTATGCCGGACGAAATCGAAAAGAAGAAAATCACCGGTCATATCGTCATTGTGGGTTACGGCGACGTCGGCTGTAAGTTAACAGCAGCTCTTCAGAAAGATGAAATCCCAACCGTTATCGTCGACAAAGACGATTCCCTGGTGGCTCAGCTGCGTAAGAACGGATATACCGCTATTCAAGGCGATGCCGCGGATCCGTCTGTTCTGCTTCAAGCTCACGTGCAAAACGCTGCCGTGATTGTTCTGACAATCCGTGATGAGATTTTGGAACGCAAGGTCGTAGAGACTGCCAAGCTGATCAATCAAGGTGTTAAGGTTATTCTTCGAGCCGCTACTGACCAAGAAGCTAACCACTTCAGAGCGGATAACCTGGGAACGGTCGTTCAAGCTTCTGTGATTCTGTCCCAAGAAATGGATAAGTTGATCCGTCTGGCAATCCTTAAAGGCGATTCTCCGGTGGACGAAGAAATCGCAGTTAACAGTGATGTCAACCCGGCGCCCCCTTCACAGCATCCTGAAGCCAATCCCTAATATTTTGTTGAGGAAGCTGAGTTTTTCAGCTTCCTTATTAATCTCGTGTGTCGCCTTTGGGAATTGTTCAATTTCTAAGAAATAGCGAATAAGGAATAAGAGTATTTATCCCTTTGATTCCTTATAGAAATTATGCGTCAAAAGCGAGATTTCTAAGATGGGCGGAAAAGTCCCGTTTGTCAGTCTCAGAAAGCTTTCTCGAAAGTAGAATATTGCCTGAATTTGCGTGGACGAACCGGTTGGATCCTCCGAGTCATGCAATTCGCTTAAGTGTACAGAACGATTACGCTCAAAGAATTAGCAATCTGCATTAAATTTTTGCCCGCATAGGACAAACGAACGATGAGTCATAGTTTTAGCTTGATTTCGACCTTGGCGATCGGTTTTGCGATTGCCTGGGCGCTTGGCTTCCTCATGGAGCGCATCAAAGTACCGGCATTGGTTGGCTACTTGCTCGCCGGTATTATTATTTCGCCCGCAACACCCGGATTTGTGGGGGATGTTAATATTGCTTCCGAACTCTCCGAAATCGGTGTCATGCTGCTGATGTTCGGCGTCGGCTTGCATTTTTCTCTGACCGATCTCATTCGAGTTAAGAATATCGCGGTTCCCGGAGCTATTCTTCAGATGGGCCTGGCGACCTGTTTAGGCGCGGTTTTGGCCCATTTCTGGGGGTGGCCGTGGGGACAAAGCATCGTCTTTGGTATGTGTCTTTCCTGCGCCTCCACGGTTGTGCTTCTGAAAGGGTTGGAAAGCCGAGGCATTCTGGAAAGCGGCGACGGTCAAATCGCCGTGGGCTGGATGGTCGTCGAAGACATCAAGACCGTCTTGATCCTGGTGCTCCTGCCTCCGCTAGCTTCCTTGCTGGGTTCTCCTCTGCAAAATACCGAGGCTTCTTTGCCGCTTTGGCAGATTGTCGGCATCACGCTGGCTCAAGTATTCGGTTTCATCATCCTGATGCTGGTTGTCGGAAAACGCCTGCTTCCGTGGCTTCTTCGCCAGGTTGCTAAGACGGGTTCCCGCGAGCTCTTTACGCTTTCAGTGTTGGTATTTGCAATCGGTATTGCCTACGGTGCAGCACAGATCTTCCATGTCAGTTTCGCATTGGGTGCCTTCTTCTCCGGCATGGTGATGCGTGAAAGCCGTTACTCTCATCGCGCTGCGATGGAGTCACTTCCGCTTAGAGATGCCTTCTCGGTTATCTTTTTTGTGGGTGTCGGCATGATGTTTGATCCCCAAGTCCTTTACGAACAGCCCCTGCATGTATTGGCCGTGCTTGCCATTATTATCTTAGGCAAAGGTCTTGTTGCTTTTGGTCTGGTCTTGTTATTCCGTTATACACTTCACACTGCTTTGACGGTTGCTGCCGCACTGTCTCAGATCGGTGAATTCTCGTTCATTTTGGCTGCACTTGGACTTCAGCTCAAGATCCTGCCGCAAGAGGGCATGAGTTTAGTATTGGCCGGCGCCATTATTTCTATCGCCCTGAATCCGTTTGCCTTCGCAACGGTCGGACCGGCTCGCGACTTCATAAAAAAGCGTTGGGGATTCGCTAGAAGAATGGACGCGCGTATCGATCCAATGGCACTTATGCCGGACAGCGTCGGCAGCGACATCCTCCACGGTCATGTGGTTCTTGTCGGTTACGGAGAAAAGGGGAAAATCATCCTCGAAGAGCTGCTTCAAAGACATCTTTCTGTTGTAGTGGTAGACGATCACCATTCGGTTATTGAAGAGCTTCGAGAGAGGAATGTTAATTCTATTTACGGAGATGCTACAGATCCTGCTGTCCTTATCCAAGCTCATATACATGAAGCGGCCATTCTTGTTCTGGCAATTGAAAATGAGATCCTTTGCCGCAAGATTGTTGAAACAGCCAAGATCCTGCGACCGACCATTGAAACAGTCATGCCTGCCGAAAACGAAGAAGATGCAAAGGCTCTTAAGGCAGACGGTGTTGCTCAGGCTTTTGTACCGGACGAGCTCTTGGCGCAAGCCATCGTTCAATTCACGATGAGCCGTTTTGGCAAAGAATCCGAAGACCAAAAGATTCGGGCAGAGGAGGCAGAAGAACGAAAAGCAGTTGAAAGAGGAGCACTCTAGTTCTTCCTAAATTGGCTCGAGTTTTTGAACTCGATGTGCAACAGGCGCCTTTCGGCGCCTGTTGCGATTTCAATTAAATACTCGGTTAGTATTCAGTACCTGAAGTATCTCCTGCAGGGCGAGCCTGAGCAGGAACAACCAAAACCAAATTCGGTTGTGTCTTAGAAGCAGAGGGCAAAGGAGCGACTTCAGCAAGTTTGCCGTACTTCTTACGCAGCTCTTCAATTTCGCCGAATTCGATGGCGCGATTAGGACAGCTTTCCACACAGATCGGCTGAAGTCCTCTCTGCAGGCGGTCAAAGCAGGCATCGCACTTTCTCATCTTGTGAGCAGTTTCGTCCAATACCGGTGCATGATACGGGCAAGCCTGTGCACAAAGTCCGCAGCCGATGCACTTCGTCGCATCAATGACCACCAAACCGTCTTCTGCACGTTTGTGATGTGCTTTTGTCGGGCAAACCTTAACGCAGGCAGGGTCGGAGCAGTGGTTGCAGCCTAAGCTGACGTAATAACCGAACACGTCTTGTGTCCAGGATCCGTCAGCAGCCTGTTTCCAGTTTCCGCCGGCGTATTCATGAACTTTGCGGAAGTTCATGCCCACGGGAAGGTTATGTGCGTCCTTGCATGCCACGGCACAAGTCTTGCAGCCGGAGCATTTTGATACGTCAACAAAAAATCCAAGTTGTGTCATCTTTTTTTCTCCTAGGCCTTACGGACTTCTACAAGGTTGGTGTGCTGAGGATTGCCTTTGGCCAGCGGGCTCGGGCGCAGCGAGGTGAGCGTATTGATGTTGCCGCCTACGTCGACGACATTACCGTTCTTGTTGACCGGCGTGTACCAAGCGCCCTGAGGAATGCTCACAACGCCCGGCATAATTCTTGAAGTGACTTTTGCCGGAAGTTCGACGATACCGCGATCGTTAAAGATCTGAACCAAATCGCCGTTGTTGATTCCGCGTGCTTTAGCGTCCAAAACGTTCATAAAGACGACGTCAGGATGCTGTTCACGCAGCCAGGGAAGGTTGTGGAAGGTGGAGTGAATACGGCCGTGATGGTGGAAACCGTAGCACTGCAGCGGATACTTCTTCTGCAGTTCATCCCCGTACATCTCCCAGTTTCTGAAGTAGATAGGAATCGGAGAGATCACATCGCCGGGATTCAGCTTCCAGGTATTGGCGATATTGTTAAGACGTTCGGAATAGATTTCAATCTTGCCGGACGGAGTCTTAAGCGGGTTCTTAGCCGGGTCGGCTCTGAATTCGGAAAGCGCAACCGGATTATTTCTCCAGCCGTAGACTTGAGCAGGACCGCCTTTCCAGAACGTATCCCAATCAGGCAGCTGAGGAACTTTCTTGCGTGTTTCGTTGTAGCACCATTCGAGCCACTGCAGCTGAGTTCTTCCTTCCGTGAATTCCTGTTCCTTGCCGAGTTCCTTGGCAATCAAGCGGCAGATTTCGTACGAGGTCTTCTGATCCCACTGAGGTTCGACAGCCTTGTGCATCGGCAGCATGGAAGTCGTACCGCCGTTAGAGCCGCCTTGGCAGGCGATGTCGTCGGTTTCAGGACCAAGGACGTCCGGAAGAAGAATATCGGCATAACGGCAGGTCGGTGTCATCATGTTGTCGCAGACTACGATGAATTCGCACTTAGATGTGTCGCGAAGGATCTTATCCGTTGCGTTTGAGTCGGAGTGCTGGTTAATCGTGGTGTTGCCGCCGGAGTTCACGATCATCTTGATATCGTGGTCCAGCTTCTTGACGCCGCGCATACCGTCGGTAATGTCGGTCATGTCTTTACCGCGAACAATGGCATCTGTCCACATGAAGACAGGGATCGTGGCTTTAACAGGGTTCTTGCCGATCGGGAGATAAACAGCTGGCAGAGAAGAGTTGCCTTCGGCATCACCCGGGTTCGTGCCTGGCAAGCCGACTTGACCTAAAAGAATCGGCAGCATGGCGATGGCGCGAGCGGTTTCTTCGCCGTTAGCCTGACGCTGAGGACCCCAGCCCTGAGATACGAAGCAGGGCTTAGTCGTGCCCATTTCCTTAGCAAGCTGAACAATGGTCTCTACCGGGATACCTGTAATCTTGGCAGCCCATTCCGGAGTTTTAGCGATTCCATCTTTGCCTTTGCCGAGGATGTGGCTCTTGTAGTCACTCCCTTTTGCGGCAGAGGCGGGGAGTGTTTTTTCGTCGTAGCCGACGCAGTATTTATCAAGGAAGTCCTGATCGACCCAGTTATTCTTGATCAGTTCGTAGGCAATGGCTTCGACTAAGGCAGCGTCCGTACCCGGACGAATCGGAATCCACTGATCCATACCTGCAGCAACGGTATCGTTGTACATCGGGTCGATCATGATGGATTTCGGATGACCTTTTTCTTTAGCGCATTCGAGCTGATAGCCTTTACCGCCGCCGGATCCGCGTGTGACTAAAGTATTGCCTCCGAATGTGACATACAGTTTGGCGTTGCCGATTTCACTCATGTCTGAGCCGGGACGACCGCCGTAGGTGTAAGGCATGGCTGCGCCGATCTGGGCGGTGGAGTAAGAACCATAGTACTTAAGGTAGCCGCCCATGAGGTTGAGCAGGCGCCACCAAGCGCGTCTGGAGTTCACTAGAGACTGCTGGCCGGAGCAATACTGCCAATAGACGGATTCATTGCCGTATTTTTCAACGGTTCTCTTGAGGTTGTCTGCCACGGTTTTGATGGCTTCATCCCAAGTAATGCGTTCGAATTTGCCTTCGCCGCGTTCACCGACGCGTTTCATCGGATATTTCAGTCGATCCGGTGAGTACAGGCGCTGTCTTAATGCACGGCCGCGCAAGCAGGCGCGAATCTGACGATGATCGCAGGCGTCACCGGCGGTGTTGTCGGTTTCAACGCGAATGACTTGGCCGCCTTTGACAAAGCAGCGCTGCGGGCAGCGCTGGCCGCAGTTAATCACGCAGGCATTCCAGTAGAAAGGTTCAATTTCTTTAACCGCCTGAGCAACGGCTTTAGAGATCGGATTCATCAAAAAGCTGCCTGTAGCAACGCTGAGTGCTGAAAAACGCAGGAAACTTCTTCTTCCGAAAGTGCTCTGTGGAAGATTGAACATGTGCTCTCCTTGTTTTTTAATTTTGGGGTGGGTAGACAAAGATTAGGGGTCTTTGTTGCCTTAAATTGTATTTAATACGTTCGGATGAGGTCAAGAGTGTGAATCTAGTACCTTGTAACAATAATATTTTCGCTTAAAGCTCCGGGTATAAGTGTCGGAGCTTTATGCGAGCGTCGCCAGTTGTAAATTGCCAATTAACGACTCTTTTCTCAGCATTTCTCTGCGTAATAAAACTTTTAACGGTGTTCCGGAGAACGTTTATATCGGCGACTCTAAACGGAATGCATTGTCGCTTCAATATGCTAAAGCCTATCTCCGCTACATTAAGCCAGGAACCGTGCTTGGGTGTGAAGTGCAGATCAAGCTTATCGCGTAACCGGTGCGCTTCTTCCGGATCGAACGCTTCATAAAGCGAAGAGAGCTTATGAGTATTCAAATTGTCCAGTACAAGTACTATTTTCTTCGCTGTCGGATAATGGACATCAACTAAATCACGAATGAATTGCGCCCAATCTTTCTTAGCTCGTTTGCTTTCTACTTCAGCAATCATCTTTCCCGTCAAAGGCTCTACTGCTAAAAATAATTCAGCTACACCTAAACGGACATATTCATCATCTACTTTCTCGATACTCCCCGGCCTCGCCGGCAACGGCTCCCTGACTTCACCTATGAGCTGTTTGGGCGACTCGTCCATACAAACAACGGGATATGACGGATCGTAAGGACGCTGATAAACGTCCAACACATCTTCCATGCAGGTCACGAACTCAGCGTCGTGGTGCGGCGGAATTTTCCAATATTCACTCAGGTGAGGCTTAAATTCGTTTTTTTTAAAACCCTTTGAACCGTCATCGGAGAAATCTTCTCCACGATCTCCAATTCAACGAGTTTGTCTGCCAGAAGCCTAACCGTCCATCGGGTTCGTCCTTCAGGAGGTTCGCTGCAAGCGAGCTGGGTTAACTTAGCCTCGAAAGCGCCGTCAAAAATCACGGGCCTCTTACTTTTACCTGTGGGTTTGGGTCGGATGATGGAATCCAAACCTTGGGTAACGAATTTCTCTTTTAAGTGATTTAGCGTACGTTCAGACAAGCCGACAGCCTTAGATGTTTGGTTGACTGTCCAATGATCTGTGGTGTGAGGGCCTTTATCTAAAAGTAAAAGAGCTCTTGCAAAAAGTACGATTTTGGCCGATCTCGAGCCGGTGCTGCTGATTTTTTGAAGCTCTTCAACTTCCTCTTTAGTTAAGGTAACTCTGAATTGAGGTGACATAACGAAGCTCCTATTTTCTTCATTTTATCACCTCTTAAAAGCGAATTAATTAATGTTACAAGATACTAGTAATAACGAGTAGTTGTTTGTCTGCGAAATCCCGACAACAATAAACCCTCTCAACGAATATTTAGCTAACGAATAATCAAAAAGAGATATAGGAAAAATCCAATATTTGTCTTATGGTAAGAAAGAAATAGTCCTCGCAATTCGGAGGCCTAAGTGAGAAATAATTCTTTAGGTAAAGTTGGGGCGGACGTATAGCTCACCGGGCGTTGCTACATAACCTAAGTGTTCAGAAATATCATCCGCAGTGTGTTTGATTTCGCAGATCCAGCCTTCTAAGAAACTGCTGGCGGGAGAGGAGATCGAAAGGCAGGCAACTAATTTGCCGGAGTCGTCACGGATGCCTGCGGCTACACAGCGAACCCCCATTTCCAGTTCTTCTTCATCTCGCGCAAAACCAAGAGTTTTGATCTTGGAGATTTCAGTCAGAAGGGTGTCGATGTCCCCGATGCTGTTCGGAGTGGATTTTTCAAGGTTGGTGCGCAGAGCATAAGCGCGGATCTGTTCAAACGAATCTTCTGCTAAGAAGAGTTTGCCTGAACTCGTGGTGTGCAGTGGAGCAGTAGCGCCGATCGTGCGAACAACTTGAATGCCGGGACGCTCTCGCATGATGCGGTCGATATAGACGATGTTGTCGTTTTGACGAATCGAGAGATTGACCGTTTGACGCGTGAGATTATGCAAACGCTGCATTCCGGTTCTTGCTGTATCACGAACCGAGATTCTCTCTCTCACCAGGTTTCCGAGCTGAAGAAACCGCAAACCTAAACGATAAGTCCCGGCAGAGGCGCCTTTCTCCACAAAACGAAGGCGGACTAAATCGGAAAGGATACGGTGGCAAGTAGAGATGTGAAGGCAGGTTTCGTCAGAAATGACCTTCAAATTCACAGGGTCGTGATGCTGGGTCAGGACTCGAAGAATTGCACTGGCCCGATCAAGTACTTGAATGTTTGCTTTACTAACGGACTGATCCATGAGACTGCATCTGTTTTTATTGATAAATCAAAGGCGGTAATATCAACCGCCCATGATTGTTATTTTAGATTTTTTGCAATAATTTCTGCGATATCTGAGATAGAAATTTCAGATAGTGATTTTTCCTGAGATTTCGCAGAGTCGAACATGGATAAGCAGAACGGGCAGCTCGTTGCAACTTTGTCGCAGCCGGTATCGTTGACGACTGCCTTCAGACGGATCACGTTCAGTCGCTCGGGCGCGTCCGTATCGGTCCAGAACTGTCCGCCGCCGGCGCCGCAGCACGTTGTGCAAGTGCCCCATTCCTTGGGATCGACGGTCTCTAAGCCTTTGACTTTATTCAAATCAAATCTCGGAGCGTTCACGATACCGTTGTAGCGAGCGTAATAGCACGCGTCATGGATGGCGACTCTTTCTTTTTCGGAAAGTTCTGCCTTGAGTCTGCCGGAATCCATCTGTTCCGCAATGAACTGCAGGTGCGAAATCACGTTGAACTGACCGCGCTCAAACTCGGGATACTCATTCTTCAGAGTGTTGAAGCAGTGCGGGCACGCCGCCAACAAACGGCTGAAGTTGTACTGGCGCAGATTATCAATGTTGGTCTGTGTCTGAATCTGATAGAGATACTCTTCGCCGACTCTGCGGGCAAACTCGGCATTGCACATTTCTTCCTGCATCACGGCAAAGGACAAGCCGGAATGCTTGAGGATCCTGATCATTGCCTTCGCAATCTTCTGATTGCGTTTGTCGTAGGCAGCAGAGCAGCCGACCCAGTAAAGGATGTCGTAGTGAACGCCCGGTTCGGCAAAGGCAACGTCTAAACCTTCCAGCCAAGCCCAGCGGGTATCCGGGTCCAAGCCCCAGGGGTTGCCGACGGACTGAATGTTCTGAAGCGTTTTAGCCACGCCTTCGGCGAACTGGCCTTCTTCTAGAGCCAGAGAACGGCGCATCTGCTGGATCGTATTGACGATTTCAATGCGGGAAGGGCACTGCTCGACACAGGCACCGCAGGTCGTACAAGCCAGAAGGGATTCTTTGGAAACAACATCCGGTACTAAGACTTCTTCGGTCTTGGTGTAGCCTTCCATCATTCGTTTCTTCAAAGAAAGAATGATTTCGCGCGGATCCAAAGGACCGCCGGCGCGATTGACCGGGCAGACAGACGTGCATCGGCCGCATTCCACGCAGGCGTCAAAGTTCAAGCGATCGTGCCAGTTGAATTGACCGAACTTAGAAATACCGAAGCTTTCCTGTCCTTCAATGTTGTCAATCTTTTCCACGAGGCCGCGGGGTTTAGTTCTCTGCCAGTAGATGCTCGTCGGGCTCTTATACATATGAGCGAAGTACGTCATCGGGATAGCGGCGACGAACATTAAAGAAATGACGCCGTGGAAGATCCAGATGTAGAGGTGCTGAGCTTCCAGCTGTTCCTTGCTCATGCCAGAGTAAAAAACCTTAGCCAGGAAGTTTCCGACAGGAGACCAAGAAGCATACGAAGGATTCTCGGCAGCTAAGCGAAGCGCTTCAACGATGTAGCCGGTAAGGATAATGACGGCAAGAGAACCCAAAATCCACAGAAAGCGGACGGACTTTTCATACTGCTTGCCCTGCTTGATAAAGCGGCGGTAAAAGGCCATACCTAAGCCGATCAAGCAGACGACACCGGCAATATCGAGAATGAACTTATAGAAGTAGTAAACATTCCCGACCAAGAACTGTTTGCCGAAGACCAGTTTGCCGATGTCCCAGTCTAAAACGGCCAGGCAGGTTCCGAAAAATAAGAAAACGAAACCCCAGAAAATCCAAAAGTGCAGCCAGCTGCCTAAGGGTTTGCGGATGATTCGTTTTTGCTCCAGACCTTCTTTAACAAAGAAACCCCAGCGGCGCTTGGTTTCCTTGTCCATGGCGTAGGGCTTGCCGGCACGCCAAAGCAGGTAGGACTTGCGGATGCCGACTGCACAGCAGATCGCAGCGGCGATGCCGAGAACATAGATGCCGATAATGGCCCAGACGGGAATATTCCAAAATCCCGGACGAGTGACGATGTCTACTCCATTCATAGTCAATCTCTCTAAGTTAAAGAGGTACATATTCCCGACGACCGTCGGAATTTAATCGAGATTCAAATATTCTCGGACGCAAAATCGGCCATTCAAAAGGATGCTGAATGACAGGTTCAGCCAAATGCGATTTCCGAAGAATGGTGATATGCGGTTTAAAACGGCCTTTGTCGTAAGAGATATGGAGACGATCCAAAATCTCTCGCGATTCGCGGGCCAAGTGTTCTATCTCCGGAGAGGCGCTGCCTCCGACCCAAGCGACTTGAGGACGTATGAAAAGGCCGCTGTTGTCGATCAGCCAGCTTTTGCCGCTAAAGTCAGTCGTAAGAGGCAGGAGCTGAGCGATTAACCGGGCTTTATCGGGTTCGATCTCTCCGATAAAAGCCAAAGTCAAATGAAAATTTTCTTTCGGCACAGGCCGCGCGCCCGCATCGAAACTTAAAGCTCTATCCTGAGCGTCCACTAATTTATTAATGACGCTAGGCGCAGCGGGAAGTCCGATAAAACACTTCATAAAACTTATCTGTTGTGCTGGTCACGCCACTGAGCGATGGCTTCGGAACAATCCGCGATCAGTTCCGGACCTTTGTAGATGAAACCTGTGTAGAGCTGAACAATAGAAGCACCGGCTTCCATTTTCTCGACGGCGTCCTGAGCGCTCATGATGCCGCCGGAAGCAATGATCGGCAGCGCACCCTGGAGATGCTCGGAGGCAATTCTTGTGACTTCGGTAGAACGAGCCATAAGAGGTTTGCCGGAAAGGCCGCCGGTTTCTTTAGCGAGCGGGTTGTGCTCAACCGGTTCTCTGGAAATGGTGGTGTTCGTGCAGATTACGCCGTTCATGCCGTGTTTAACAATGATGTCCAGCGCATGTTTGACGCCGTCATCAGACAGGTCAGGTGCAATCTTTACGGCGATCGGGACGATCTTGCCGTCGTTTTCATCGGCTAAGCGCTGACGATGTTCAGCGATACCAAGAAGGAGCTTATCGAGTTCTGCATCAGCCTGCAGGTCGCGAAGGTTAGGAGTGTTCGGAGAAGAAATGTTGATCGCGATGTAATCACCGGATGTGTAGAGGCGATCCATACACTTCTTGTAATCCGATAAAGCTTCGCTGTTGGGCGTGACTTTGTTCTTGCCGATATTGATGCCTAAGATGCCTCCGCGGTTGCGGAAGGCTCTGGCGCTCTGGAGATTCTTAGCAACCTGAATAGCACCGACGTTGTTGAAGCCCATGCGGTTGATGATGGCTTCATCGGGAATCAGGCGGAAGAGGCGGGGCTTGGGATTACCGGGCTGACCTTTAGGAGTTACAGTACCGATTTCAACGGAACCGAAACCCAAGGCGCCGAAGGCTGTGACATGCTCGCCGTCCTTATCCATGCCGGCTGCCAAGCCAACGCAGTTCGGGAAGCGCAGCCCCATGATTTCAATAGGGTTTTCCGGGAAGGAACGCGTTACAAGTTTCTGAGCGCCAAGCTGAGTAGCCCAGTCAAGGTTCGAAAGAATAATGTGGTGAGCTTGTTCAGGGGTAAAACGGAACAAAACTGACTTAGCAAGTTTGTAAATTGAGTTCATTTTTTTTCGTCTTAGGACTGTAAAAAGGTCTTCCCGATATTATCCGCCGATAAGGACGGTCCGAACGCTATTGAGCTGCCGGAAGGCAATTCAATATCAACCGAAAAGTATACCGAATCAATGCTCAAATCGGACTCAGGTGGTGACGAAAATCAAACGAAAACCAGGGGCTACGCATGAATTTATTTGTTAATTAGCGTGGCCAACGCCTCCAGAGCCGCTGACGGGGACTGCAGCTTAGCCATGATCCGCTTCACGCTTTTAGCCTCTTTTCCGGTTTCGGTTTCCTCTTCTTTTTGAAGTTTTCTGATCATTCCGAGCGCCCATTTATTCAAGAGGACTCTGTTTTGCAGAT
>ENA-UOJJ01004483-UOJJ01004483.1-human-gut-metagenome-genome-assembly--contig:-CS66-NODE-4483-length-13046-cov-7.393272_pt1 | contig 13046 bp, 10 predicted proteins | sample MGYA00242343_ERZ723890 | MGnify/ENA metagenome assembly ERZ723890 | reverse complement strand
GCGTCGGAAACATCACGCTGCGCCATGCGCAGTTTTTCCGCGAGGAAGTCGATACGCTTGCGGTCATCCGCCTCAACATCGCCAAGCGGAGCGTCGTGCGGGAGGGTGATAAATGTGTTCTTCCAGCGGGTGCCGCCGAGGCAAGCAATAAGCTCATCCGTTTTGGGCGCTTCGCCGCACTTTATGCCCCAGTTCCACGTTATTGTCGGCGGCGGGAGCTTCCCGTCGGCAATGGCGTTGGCACGGATACTGTTCATCTTGCAATGGGCGCAATGGCCATTGACCGCATTACCATAGCAGCCCGCGCCCTTATTGAAGAATGCACCGCGGATCATGACCATCATGTAGCCAGGATATGAAACGTGTAGCCGCCCCTTTCCCGCCAGCTTGTTAGCATAGATGCAGACAGGCGCAGAGGGGATGTTGATATACATCACAGAATCCCCGGCCCCAATATACTGCGCTGTTTTGGAAAGCTCGACTATCTCCTTGATGCAGGCGGCAGCCATCATTCTTATGCCCTTGAGCGAAAGACTCCAATATGTCGGCAGATATTCATTAACAGCGTAGGCAACGTCCTTATCACTCAGGCAGAGGAACTTTGCAGCCCTCTTCCACTGTGGCAAAAAAGCCTCAAGTTCTTCCCCTTCCCAGCCAAGTAAGCTCAGAAACTGTCTGTGTACATTCTCTGACATTACTGTATTACTCCCTTCGTGGCAGACAAAACGACGCATAGGCGTCGAAATCTCCGCAGTTCAAAATCATATCAAAGCTTTTTACGCTTTTCAAGACTTTCAAAGTGTTTTTCCCAAAAAATCTATATTTTTCTATATATGTCTATTCAATATGCGGAGTTATCTTCCTGCTCGAAGCAGATAAGCCATTGTCTCTGCCAGCGTCTCTATCTTGGATAGGTTGAAGCCCCTGCCCCAAAAGTCTGTACTACATTGAAATACCGGCTTTCCCGTGAGCCTTGCGATCTCCCCATCCGTGAGCCGATGCGCTGTGCCAAGCCATCTGTCAAAGCCGAACATACCATTGAGATATCCCATGCAGTTATATTTTTTTATCGTGCGCGCAGTCTCACGCACGTAATCGGTACTGCTGCGGCTAAGAATAGATGCATCCCACGAGGCCGCGGCCATGCCGGCAATATCTTTAGCGTGCATACATTGCACTGGGCACGTGATGAATGCGGCGCTGCCGACAAGGCAAATACCGTTGTCTGCGTACACGGCACCAAGCTCCGGTATGCAAGGTGGAATATAATATGTATACAGCTTTTCCATCGCACCTGCTCGATCAATGTGGCGCATATTGCGGTAGATGTCCTCAAGCGCATCCACCAGCTCGGACATATCCTGAAAAGCCATGAGCTGGCTTGTCTGAATAAGCGCCACCGTACCGGCCTTCAATGGTGGTCGCGTTGCCGAGGCGTTGGAACAGCAGATGGCAGCCGCGAGTATGGCAGCCTTGTTCGTGGTGTCGCGTATGCCTTTTGTCTGGGGTAGTGCAGCCCCGGACTGCACACAGATATATTCAAGCGAGGTGCGCAGTTCCTCCTCATAACGAACAAATCTCATGGCATCATACGGTTTTGCGCAGAAGCTATTCATCTGCCCAACTCCGTCGCAGTCATGTATTAACTCATCAGTTTTGCAGCACTCATCACAAAGGAGCCCGAAGCTCCACATAAGCTGCGGTCGTGGTATAATACCAGCCTCGACGAAGCCACGTCTGTTCTCCAGCATAGCACAGCGGCTGTTCCAACAATGCCCACTCGAGGGCGGCGGCTGGCCAAGTATACCCTGCAACGTAATCATGGCGCAAAATTCTGCTGTATGCACACTCACCTTCCCTGTGGAGTTAAGCGCCGCGGGAATTATCGTCGGGCACGGAACGGAGGCGTATACCCTGTACAGTCCATTGGAAGTAAAAAGTGCAGTGAACTCTTCTATATAGAGCCGTAGCAGAGCCCTGACGCCTGGAATATCCATGTCATACCAGCGGACGAGCCTGTCCATATCGCATAGCCTCGGGATATCGCCGTCATAAAAGCGGCGGACGTATTCGTCTATTTTTTCGGGCGCAGTGCAACCAAGCTCCGCACACAGTCCACGCAACGTATTCATTGCTTTTCCCCCACGGGTGTATATACCATATATTAAGCTCATTCATCCAACATCACGAATATTTACAAAGTAATTATATTCATTAAAGGCGCAACAGTCAAGTAAATATACCTGTTTGATTGTACGTACGGTAAAGTTTTTATGCGCAGTGGCACAGTAAAAGCTGGGTAAAACTTTGAATGCCCAACGTTAAGCATATGCAGCCGTCTGCTCCCGGTCGTAACGGATTCTCATAAAATCTGGAAAGGCTACGAACATTCTGTACCTTAAACTATAATCAGATACGTCTAACTATGCATTCATGCAGCAATAAAGGACACAGTAACATGCCTCCGTTTTCTCAGGTACAGATATGTATGCGCTCCGTGCATGTCCAGATCCTTGACTCGCTGGATTCGGTAGTCGTGGATGCGCTCGGTCTCGCTCTGACAGCGCAGGCAGACGCACTTCCTTCGCGGCAGTTCTCGCCATACTTTTTACGCTTTGTTCAGTTCCTCCGTCAGCCTCCGCACGATCTGCTCATGCGCAGCTTTATCTCTCGCCATCTCATCCTCCGCAAGTGCCTCATCGCGCATGCGCTCTGCCTCGCGCGCCCAGACTTCAAAATCGGGCTTGGACATTTTGCCTTTACTCACGCGAGCAAAGTATTTTTTATACGCCCGCTGGTGGACCTTCTAGATATCGTTGTTGTCGACTTTTTCTTTGAAGCTTTTTGCCGCTCCTATTTCACGGCAGGTCTTCCCGCCCTGCCCCGGTGCCGGTTCATTGCAATACAAATACGTCGCGCCCGGAGTCTGCAAAAACCAGCGGCGGCAGTTCGCACAGCGCTTCGGAACAAAGCCCTTTTGCAGTCCCTTCATTAGCTCTACGTAAACGAAATCCAGCAGTCCGTTGAAGTACATCTTCTCAACGATCTCGCACTCGCCCTGCACTTTGCCGCGCATACGGTACTGGGTCTTTACCTGCGGTGCGTCTACCTTGGAGCCAGCGCCGAGACTCACTCCACTAACAAACGCGCCGAGGTTATGCAAATATACTTGCTTCGCCAGAGATTCTTTTCTCTGGCCTTTTTTCTTTTCAAAGCCGACGCCCTTGAACATGGAGTCAAGAAACCATGCGTAACGTTCCTGAATGAACTGGATATCGTCCAACTGCTTTTGGACAAAGACCGGCGTATCGGACTTTTGCTCTATAACATGCTCTTCAAATGCCTCTCGTGCTTCCCCGACGACAAGCATCTCAACGGGAATATCTTTGAGCATCTGGAAGTCCGTGGCGTACAGTCTGTACAGCGGCAGCTCAGCGGAAACACTCAGCATATCCAAGTAAGCCCTCGGGGCTTCTTTGCTGTTCTTATGTTTCACAACGTCGTCAAGCCTGTCCATCACCGCTTGGTACGGTGCAGCATCAAGATTGAGGATCTCCGTGAGTATAGTTCCGTATGGCTGCGGCACTGGATTCGATTCGACCCAATAGCATGATTCTCCAAACTCGACTTTTGTATTTCTGCGCGGTCTCCTAATATCGAATAGATCTTTGCCTAACGTCCCCATGCCAATGTTCCTCTCAGTAGATAATGTATTTCAAACGATATAGTGTATGTAGTCAAATCATACATTATCTATTTACAAATGTCAACTTCTATGTTAGGGTAAGTTCAGAAGTAGATTATGATTCTGTAAATCAGATTATCTACTTGCATTGAGGGAGGGATAAAATGAGAAAAGAACTAAAAATAATTTCGCTCAGCGAAATAAAAACAGAAGAGGTAAAGTGGCTGTGGTATCCGTACATCCCGTTCGGGAAGGTGACGATCGTGCAGGGAGACCCGGGCGAAGGGAAAACAACTTTTGTTCTCTCTGTCATCGCAGCACTGACTCGCGGTGAGGCTCTGCCAGAATGTGAGACCGGGCTGCCCCAGATGAATGTCATCTACCAGACTGCTGAGGATGGGCTCGCCGATACAATAAAGCCTCGGCTCGAAGCAGTCGGCGCAGACTGCTCGCGTGTCCAGACCATCGACGACAGCAAGAGCATGCTGACGCTGACAGACCAGCGGCTTGAGGAAGCAATATACAGCACAGACGCCGGGCTGCTCGTGCTCGACCCATTGCAGGCATATCTCGGCAGTGGCGTGGATATGCACAGGGCAAACGAGATCAGACCAATAATGAAAAAGCTGTCTGCAGTCGCGGAGCGGACAGGCTGCGCGGTAGTCCTCATTGGTCACATGAATAAGGCGAGCGGAATGAAATCCGGGTACCGCGGGCTCGGCTCAATAGACTTCACCGCCGCAGCAAGAAGCATCCTCGTTGTCGGACGCATACAGGATGAGCCGACCGTAAGAGTCATAGCGCAGAGTAAGAACAGTCTTGCACCGGAGGGCAAGTCAATTGCGTTTGAGTTAGACCCAGAGCATGGCTTTCAGTGGAAGTGGAAGGGTGCCTGCGAGATCACAGTTGATGAGCTTCTGAGCGGCGGAGGTCAGGTGCAGACAAAAACTATGCAGATGGAGGATGAACTCAAAAGGATTCTGAACGCCGGTGAAATAAGTGCAGAAAAGATACTTCTCCGTGCAGACGAGCTTGGGATCTCAGAACGCACTCTGAAAATTGCAAAGAAGAATCTCAGCATCGTCTCCGTAAAACGCGGCGACCAATGGTATTGGAAGCTTCCCAAGGGTGTAAGAGTGTAACGTTCTTAAGTCTTTGCACCCTTGCCTTCTTCCCGCGCTTGTCCGCACACGAGGCGCTGTGTGCGCTTTTGCGGAAGCAGGTGTGGCGACGATACCCCGGCAGAAGAACGCGCGGTGTTTGGGGACGTTTCGCGGCATTTTCGTCCGGGTGCGCCCGTTCGAAAATGGCACTATGATAAAGGGAGGTACACCCAAAGGCGCACCTCCCGCCCACAAAGCCCCGCAACGCGGGTCTTTTCCGGGATGTCGGCAGCGTGCACATTTTCAACAAAATCTATAATTCAGGTGCACATAGGGCCGAAAATCTGGCTTGTTTCAGGGCATTCAGCGGTTCTCGCAAAAACTATTTCTGTTCTCAAAGGAGGAGTCAAATGGCAAATATAAAGAAGATAAATGAAAGAAAATTCAAGATAACTATCAGCAACGGCTACCGCGCCGACGGCAGGAAGATCAGCAAAGCAAAAACGATCACGGTTCCCGATACCGTGCCGCGCAAGCAGATAGAGCAGTATGTGAATCATGCGGCCGTCGAGCTCGAACGCGTGTTCAAAATAGGGTACGCGGAGTACGGGGAGATGAGCTTTGAAGAGTACTCCCGGCACTGGCTGGCTCGGCAGCTTAAATATTCGCAGGGTACGAGAGAATCATATCGGCGGATCCTTGAAAAAGTGTATCCGTACATAGGAGATATAGAAATCGCAAAGCTCCGTCCGCTTGCTCTTGAGAACATGCTGTCAGAGCTGCGCAAGATGCTGCACCGCGGGAAGCCCATAAAAGAATCCACGGTTAAAAAATATCTCACGGTAGTGTCTGCGGTGCTGAGTGACGCCAAGCGAAACGAAATCATTCAAAAGAATCCGGCGCGCATGATTGATCTGCCGCAATGCGAGCAGAGCAAACAGTTCGTGCCGACCGATGAAGAAGCTCAGCTTCTGCTGACGGAATTCTGTAACCTGCCTCTCACATACGAGACATACTATGTGCTCGCCATGTTCACCGGCTGCCGCCGCGGGGAGCTGTGCGCATTGAAGTGGTCCGATGTGACTATCTACGACAACTACGATTGGGCGACCATAAACATCTCTCGTTCGCGCAGCTCCGTTCCGGGCAAAGGCGTCGTTGAAGGAAGCACAAAGAGCGGTCGTTCAAGAACAGTCGCTGTGGACAGCGATATCGCAGGCCTCATTGCCTGTCTCTATACAGAGAAGGAACGCGAAGCAAATGAGCGTGGAGAAGAGATAAGCGAATACATATTCACGAATGAGTACGGCAAGCTCATTCACCCCGATACGTTCTCAAAGACGCTCCGCAAAATATATGACAGCATCGGTCTGCCGCACGAGTTTCATCTTCACACACTGCGGCATTATTACGTGACGACTCTCCTGCACAGCGGAGTTGACAAGCAGACCGTTGCTGACCTTGTCGGTCACTGCGATACGTCCTTCCTTGAGCGCACGTACTGTCACCCACGGCTCGACAAAAAGCGCAGTGCAGCCGAAGCATTTGCCGCCGTGCAGTTTGGTGAGTCTATAAGATCAAGACCGTAATCATTGTTGGTTTGGTAGAATTTCTCCTGCGTGCAAAAAAGTAATAGCTTTCCGTACCTGTTTGCAGTATGTTGTGTCTGCAAAACAGACCTCTACTCTGCTGAGGTCAACAGAAAGGAAATGACAGATATGGCAAGCATAAGAAAACGTGGGAACAGTTACCTGATCGTAGTCTCAATGGGCTATGACTGTGCGGGTAACAGGCTCAAATCCATGCAGCAGACGGTACACCCGCCTGCCGGCATGACGCCGAAGCAGACAGAGAAATGGCTCAACGAACAGGCAGTGCTCTTTGAGCTCAGCTGTAAACAGCAGCCACAGCAGACGGCATCTAACATGACTCTCGCCGAATACTCAAAGTACTGGTTCGAGAACATCGCGCCAAACAAGCTCGCAAGCTCCACCGTAGCGCGTGAGAAAAGCGACATCGACAGGTTTCTTCCGCACATAGGTCATTACAAGCTCACAGAGCTGCGGCCGGAGCATTTCCGAAAGCTCTATGTCGCACTGCGCAAAGAAAAGAATATGATAAACGGCAAACCGCTCTCCGAGCTGACAGTTGAGGGAGTCCACGCATGTCTGTGCGGGATACTCAGCGATGCAGTGGAGAGCGGTTTGTTGGATCATAACCCCGCGTGGCGCACCTACAAGTATTCGAATATCGATAAAAAGCAGCAGGTCGTTGCCGACGAGGAGATTCTGCAAAAGCTCATCTGCGCGCTGGATAAGGAAAGCATTAAATACGAGACTTACTTCAAACTCATCATCGCAACGGGGATACGGCGCGGCGAGTGCTGCGGCATTAAATGGAGCGACATTGACTATGCCGGGCGCAGCATACATATCTGCCGCAATGTAGTCAAGGTCAGCGGTGAGGATATCTGCATCAAGGAGCCGAAAACCAAAGCAGGCAATCGCTATGTGTACTTCTCACCGGAGATGGGGACGCTGCTGAAAGAGTACCGCCGCTACTGTGAGACTGAGGCACTGCACTACGAGGGTCGGACTATAACCGACAACGACTTTCTGTTCAGAAAGCATGAGCTGGACGAGCCTATGACGCCGACAACATTCACATGGCGCTTCAAACTGATCCTCAAGAAAAACGATCTGCCGTATAACCTGAACGTGCATTCACTCCGCCATACAAACGCGAGCTTGCTGATTGCAAACGGCACGGATGTTGCGACGGTCTCAAGCCTCCTCGGTCACGCGCAGGTCTCGACAACTCTGGACATCTATACTCACGCATTCGACAAAAATAAGAAAGCCGCCAGCGATAAGCTGCATAATGCGCTGGAGATATAAAGGTACCCGCCACGGCTCACCTGAGCCGTGGCGGTGTGGTATGCCCGACAGGATTTGAACCTGCGACCTTCGGAGTCGGAGTCCGACGCGCTATCCGCTGCGCCACGGGCACGTATGTTCGACCTGCGCCGATTGGCGCGGGTCTGCTTTTTGCTTTCTGGTGGTCAAACAGTAGTCAAAGGCGTATCGCTTTTTTGTTTTCGCTGCGCTCTGTGCCATTGCCTTCAACCGCTTGCGGATTTCCGATACTCTACGCGCCGCGTATGTCGGAGTCTGACACTCTATCCAGCTGAGCTACGGGCACATATTCTCTTTTTGAGCCGTTGTATTATAACAAATTATGCCCCAAAAGTAAATAGCTGTTTTCAATTTAGTTTTTCTATGCTATAATGAACCGAAGACACCGCCGACGAGCGGCATTTCATATCAAATCAAGGAGCTGACATCCATGCAGAAGATACGCCTTGGAAGGACTGGACTCATGGTCACGAAGACAGCTATGGGCTGTCTCCCCGTTCAGCGCTGCAATGACGAGGCCGCCATTGAGCTTCTCCGCGCAGCCTATGACGGCGGGATAAACTATTTCGACACCGCAAACGCTTACAGCGACAGCGAAAAGAAGATCGGTCTCGCGCTCTCCGACGTGCGCGACAAGATAATCATATCCACCAAGAGCGCCGCGCGCGACAAGGAGACCGTACTCAAGCACATCGAGAACAGTCTCCGCATGATGAAGACCGACTACATCGACCTCTTCCAGTTCCATCAGGTCACTGAAGTCCCCGACCCGAACGACCCGAACGGCGCATATGCCGCCGCGCTGGAAGCGAAGGAGCGCGGCTGGATACGGCACATCGGCGTCACCTCCCACAGGGTCAACATCGCTGAGCAGTGCATAGCCTCCGGCTGGTTTGAGACGCTCCAGTTCCCCTTCAGCTACATATCCGACGAGCGCGACCTCGCGCTGGCCGACAAATGCCGTGAGGCCGACATGGGCTTCATCGCGATGAAGGGGCTTGCAGGCGGAATGCTCACGAACGTCCGCGCATGTCACGCCTTTATGAAGCAGTACGACAATGTTGTCCCGATTTGGGGCATGCAGCGCATGGAGGAGCTTCGCCAGTGGCTCGACGCCGCCGAGGAGGATCCGTCCATGGACGAGGAGCTTTCCGAGTTCATCCGCAAGGAGCGTCAGGAGCTGGCCGGTTCCTTCTGCCGCAGCTGCGGCTACTGCATGCCATGTCCCGCCGGTATCGAAATTTTCAACTGCGCCCGCATGAACATGCTGCTGCGCCGCTCACCGTGGAAGCAGTACTTCACGCCGGAATGGCAGGAGAAGATGGCGCGCATCGAAAACTGCATCGGCTGCCGTCACTGCAGCAGCCGCTGTCCCTACCAGCTCGACACGCCGAATCTTCTCAAATACATGCTAAAGGATTACAGGGAATTCTATGAGACACACAAAGACGAGCTATAAGCTGATCTCTCTGGCGCTGTGCCTTACCATGCTGCTACCCCTTGCGGGCTGCGGCGAAAGCAAGCAGGAGCAGGCCGAGATCTTCGCCATGGACACCTACATGACGCTGACCGTCTACGGCAAGAATGCCACTGCCGGACTCAACGCCGCGAAGAGCGTCATCACCTCGATGGACTCGATGCTCGATCCGGAGCTTGAGACGAGCACGACCTACGCGATAAACCACGCGGAGGGCGCAAGCGTCGTCGTGCCCGGTCAGGTCGCGCGAATGCTGAACACCGCGCAGACCGTATACAAGCAGAGCGGCGGCGCGCTCGACCTGACGATTTACCCGCTCATCAAGCGCTGGGGCTTCGTCGACGGGAAGTACTATGTCCCGACCGACGAGGAGATATCGTCCGACCTTGCCAAGCGCTGCTTTGACAAGCTCACGCTCACAAGCTTCCCCAGCTCCGGGACGTACATGGTTCAGATGCCCTCCGGCGGCGAGCTGAGCTTTGCGTCCGTCGCAAAGGGCTGCGCCTCTGACAACGCCATCGAGGCGATGCGTCAGGCCGGAGTCGAAAGCGGGATAATCTCGCTCGGCGGCAATGTGCAGACGCTCGGCCTCAAGCCCGACGGCAGCAAGTGGACCGTCGCGATACAGGACCCGAACAACACCTCCAGCTACGTCGGCGTCATCAACGTCGGCGAGACGGCGGTCATCACGAGCGGCAGCTATCAGCGGAACTTCACCGACACGCACGGCAAGTTCTATCACCATATCCTCAAGCCCTCGACCGGCTACCCCGTGACGAATTCGCTCGTCTCCGTGACGATAATCTGCACGGACGGCGTAATGGCGGACTGCCTTTCCACGGCGATGTTCGTGCTGGGCGAGACCGCGGCGCTGAACTACTGGCGCACCTACGGCGGCTTTGAGATGGTGCTCATCACGAGCGACAACCGCATAATCTGCACCAGCGGCCTGCTTGAAGAATTCACACTCTCCAACTCCAACTACACACTTTCTTATTCTGAATAATATGGCCGATCTTAACACCGATGTGAGATACATCAAGGGAATAGGCGAGAAAAAGGCGCAGGCGCTCAACAAGCTCGGCGTCTTTTCTCTCTATGACCTCATTTCATATTTCCCGAGAAAATACGAGGACAGAAGCGTTTACAAGCCCATCGCGCTCACCGCGGACGGCGAGACCGTGTGCGTCTGCGCGCTCGTCGCGGACACGCCGCGCCTGACGCGGATACGCCGCGGGCTTGACATCGTGAAGCTTCGCGCCGTGGACGAGAGCGGCGTGCTCGACGTCACGTTTTTCAACCAGAGCTACGCGAAGGACAACCTTCACCGCGGCGAGAGCTATATATTTTACGGCAAGATCGAAGCGCACGGCGCGCGCCGCGCCATGACGAACCCGATCTATGAGCGCGAGGACGGCACGCGCAGCGTCACAGGGCGCATCATCCCTGTTTACCGCATGAACGCCGGGCTTAACCAGCGCACAATGCTTCAGAGTGTGCGGCAGGGGCTTGACGAGTGCGGCGATCTCATCGAGGACGTCCTGCCGGATGTACTCCGCTGCCGCTGCAAGCTCGTTCAGGCGCGCTACGCCTATGAGAACATCCACTTCCCCACGGATTTCGGAGTCCTGGAGCTGGCGCGGCAGAGATTTATATTTGAAGAATTCTTTGTTCTGGCCTGCGCGCTCAACAAGATGCGCGGAGAGCGCGTCGAGCAGGGCGGCATAGTTATGGACGGCGCGGGCGCGGAGGCGTTTTTCGCCTCGCTCCCCTTCCCTCCCACCGGCGCGCAGCGGCGCGCTGTGACACAGGCAATCAACGACATGCGCTCCGGTCGCGTCATGAACCGGCTCTTACAGGGTGACGTCGGCAGCGGCAAGACGCTCGTTGCCGCAGCGCTCATATGGTACGTGTGGAAATGCGGCTTCACCAGCGCCTTCATGGCGCCGACGGAGATACTCGCGGAGCAGCATTTTCTGACGCTCAATTCGCTTTTCTCCCCCTTTGGACTGCGCGTTGCGCGGCTGACCGGTGCAATGACCGCGAAAGAGAAACGCGAGGTAAAGGCGGCGCTTGCCGCAGGGAGCGTCGACCTCATCGTCGGCACCCACGCGCTCTTCAGCACCGACGTTGAATACTCCCGTCTCGGCCTCGTCGTCACGGACGAGCAGCACCGCTTCGGCGTGGCTCAGCGCTCGGCGCTCATCGGCAAGGGGCAGAAGCCGCATGTGCTCGTCATGTCCGCGACGCCGATACCGCGTACGCTCGCGCTCATCATCTACGGCGATCTGGACGTCTCCGTTCTCGACGAGCTGCCGCCCGGCCGCCAGAAGGTGGACACCTTCGCCGTCGGCGAATCGTACCGCGCGCGGCTCAATAATTTCATCCGCAAGCTCGTCGGCGAGGGGCGGCAGGTGTTCGTCGTGTGCCCGATGGTCGAGGAAAACGACGAGCTGCCCGTCAAGCTCAAGTCCGCCGAGGAGCACGCGAAGGAGCTGGCCGCCGCGTTTCCCGATCTGCGCGTCGGCTGTGTGCACGGCAGGATGAAGGCGAAGGATAAGGACAGGATCATGGCCGATTTCGCCGCGGGCGAGCTGGACATTCTCGTGTCCACGACGGTCATCGAGGTCGGCGTGGACGTACCGAACGCGGCGCTGATGATCGTGGAAAACGCCGAGCGCTTCGGCCTGAGCCAGCTGCACCAGCTCCGCGGCCGCGTCGGACGCGGACAGCACAAGAGCTACTGCGTGCTGGTCTCCGACGCCGACGGCGAGGAGGTCAAAAGCCGTCTCGGCATTATGGTGAAAACCAACGACGGCTTCAAGATATCCGAAGAGGATCTGCGGCTGCGCGGCCCTGGTGATTTCTTCGGCTCCCGTCAGCACGGTCTGCCGGAGATGCACGTGGCCGACCTCGGCGCGGACGTGAACGTTCTCAAGTCTGCGCAGGACGAAGCGCAGCGGCTTCTGAAGGACGATCCCGCGCTGACGAAGCCCGAGCACAGAGCGCTGCGCGAGCGCATTGACCGCCTGTTCTCCGCGAATTCCGACAGCTTCAATTATAATCGTTCCTCCGCCGCGGTTTTATTCCCGCGGCGGAGGATTTTTGTCGCTGGGGTGTAAAATCTTAATCAGTCTTTTGTTGAGTTATTCATAAAGACAAGGTATAGTATCATCACCGAACAGATTATACTCTTTTTATATAAATTGGAGGCAAACAAATGAAGAAGCTTTTTTATCTTATAGTAGCGCTCATGCTGGTGCCCGCGCTTGTCGCCTGCGGCGCGACCGCGGCCGGCCAGCCATCCGAACAGCCGTCCGAGCCGCCGGTCGAAGTCACTCAGTCGCCCTCCGTCGTGACGGATGAACCCGTTGTTGTCAACACGCCGACGCCTGACACCGGAATAGTCGCGCTCGACGCCATACTCGACGAGATCAACAATGACGCGCAGCCCGGCTCCGCCGGTTCCAGCCTGAAGGCGGCGGTCATCGCGGCTGATATGCTCAACTGGGCATCCGGCAACGAGATGAGCGACGATGAAGTCCGTCAGGCAACGATCGATTGGCTCAGTCCGAGGGGCAACGACGAGCTGGTCGAGTTCTCGATGAAGCTCGACGGCGTGTACACCGCCTACCAGACCCTCATCAGCAAGGATTCCGAGGGGCTTATGTCCGACGCGGGGCTTGACTACGAGGTCGGCCAGTGGGGCTATGAGCCGTACAGCTCGATAGAGACCATAGTCGAGGTCGTCGGCCTGCCTGAGTATTAAATTGTACGTTAATTAAAGCACCCCCGATGCACAGCATCGGGGGTGTTCAGTCAGTCAAAAAACATGTGCAGCAGGGCACAGATAAGAGAGCCGCGGG
>ENA-UOJJ01004480-UOJJ01004480.1-human-gut-metagenome-genome-assembly--contig:-CS66-NODE-4480-length-13048-cov-6.752097_pt1 | contig 13048 bp, 9 predicted proteins | sample MGYA00242343_ERZ723890 | MGnify/ENA metagenome assembly ERZ723890 | reverse complement strand
GATGTTTATTCCCTGGAACGGGAAGCCGTTGGACCGGAGCAATATTTGGGCGCAGATGAAATCCCTCTGCGAGGCAGCCGGAGTAAAAGCCAGCAAGGTGTTTCCTCACAATCTGCGCAAGCTGTTTGCCCGGACTTTTTACGGTATTGAGAAAGAAATCGCCAAATTGGCCGATATTCTGGGACACAGCAGCATCGAAACAACAAGAATCTATATTATGACCGCCGGCACAGAACACCGGCGAAAAATCGAACGATTGGGCCTTGTAGTTTAGGCAATAAAAAACACCACATAATTTCCATTATGTTGTTTACTAGCCCAGACTGAATGCCAACTTAACAATAGCGCACTCTATTTTGGGTGCACCAAAGCCACCCTCATACTCTATAAAAAAAGAATTTGAGGGCGGCTTCGTGCTTCCCGCTTTTTGTACTGCCACTTTTATCTTAGATTTTACCATCTTTTTTACATACTTTTCCTGTGTCCCTTGATTTTCATGTATGCTTGTGCTAAAATTATTTTAATTGGAAATTGGGCATATATCTTTTGATATAATCGTTTCACTACATAATGGAAATAATGTGTTGCGCTGAATGCCGCATTCATCTAGTTGAAACTCAGCACAGCGTGAGGAATATTACTTCCGTGCTGTGGAGTAAGGATTTGGGGCAGGCGGAAATGACCGATGCCCATTTTTGCATTTGTGCCCTGTGACACAGATTTGGAGGCTCTTGATGACGGATAAAGAGTTGCGGCGTTTAAGTCGGGGAGAACTGCTTGAAATGCTGATTGCTCAGGCAGCGGAAAATGACCAGCTAAAAAACAGATTAGAGCAGGCAGAAGCACAGCTCCGGGATCGCAAAATTGCGATTAACAACGCTGGTTCCCTGGCAGAAGCTGCTTTGTCTCTCAATGGTGTCTTCCAGGCAGCAGAAGCCGCAGCGCAGCAGTATCTTGAGAACATCGAACGGATAAGCGGCCAACAGGATGCAATCTGTCGTGATATGAAAGAACAGGCAAAACAAGAAGCTGCGGAGATCCGGCAGGAGGCAGAGGCGTACAGCCAAAAAGTACACGCGGATGCGGATGCCTACTGGAAGCAGGTCGCTGCCAGAGCGTCCAAACTGCTGGCAGACCAGGAAGCACTGCGGCAATTGATTCAGTCCGCTGGAGAGGTTGAGATCAATGAAGAACACAGCAAATCCGTCCCGCGAGCTTCCAACCCTGGAACAGCTCGAAACGGAGCTTGACAGAGAGAAATACAAAAAGCGATATCGGCGGGTCCTGAGAAGCGCTGTCTATACCCTTGTGGTCGTTGCGGCTGTAGCCGTATTGGTCGCCACCATCTGGATGCCGGTGCTGCAGATCTACGGGGCTTCCATGACGCCAACGCTGAATGAGGGAGATATTGTGCTCTCTGTCAAAGGGTCGGATTGTGAACTGGGCGATCTGGTAGCCTTTTACATGGGCAACAAGATTTTAGTCAAGCGTTGTATCGCCGGCCCCGGTCAGTGGGTGGATATCGACGTTGAGGGCAATGTGTATGTGGACGGCAATCTGTTGGATGAGCCGTATCTGACAGAAAAATCCCTGGGGGATTGTGACATTGATTTGCCCTACCAGGTACCGGACAATCGATACTTCTGCATGGGCGATCACCGGTCCACCTCGGTGGATTCCCGCAGCACTACGGTGGGCTGCGTCTCCGGTGAACAAATCGTCGGAAAAATCGTATTCCGGGTCTGGCCGATAGCAGATTTCGGAATACTTAAATAGAGAGGTGGGTGATTGGCATATGAAGCACGGTGCGTTACAGAGCGCAGAAAAATATATGAAGGCGCATAAAAGAAAAAAAAGCTGGTACCGGGTTGTAACCGGTCTTGCCTGCGTTGTGGTGTTCTGCACGGTCTACGCATTGATTCTTCCCGCCATTACCATGGAAAAGGGAGCGTGTGAGATTCCTGAACACACCCATTCGGAGGCTTGCTACACGCAAGTAACCTCTGCCACCCGGACCGAGCCGGTGTGTACCATCGAAAGCCTGAATCTCCATCAGCATGACGATACCTGCTATGACAGCGAAGGAAACCTGACGTGCGGGTATGCAGACTTTGTCGTTCACCAGCATGATTCGGCATGCTATGACGAAAATGGGAACCTTTGGTGCCCGCTGCCGGAGATCGAGACCCATGAGCACACCGGAAGCTGCTATGCCGTACCGGAAGCAGACGCGCCCGAAGTACATACCCATACGGATGATTGCTACACCGTGGAGCGCGACGAATTGACTTGTACAGAGCATGTGCATACGGATGATTGCTACACGGAAACCAGCACTCTGATATGCAGCCTGGAGGAGAGTGATGGGCACCAGCACAGCGATGACTGCTATGCATGGAATAAGGTGCTGACTTGTGACCTGTCCACCGAACCAGCCGAGGTTGCAACGGAACCGGTGCTGGTCTGCGGAAAAGCGGAAATCCTTCTCCACGAACACACCGCTGGCTGCCTGGAGGAATCTGGCGATCTGATCTGCGGCAAAATCCAGGTTTTGGAGCATCAGCACACGGATGCGTGCTTTGAGACGGTGGAGGAACCGGCGGATACCGAGGCTCTGACCTGTACGCTTCCCGAGGATGAAAAACACACCCATACCGCCCTGTGCTATGGCACCTGGGAATTGACCTGCGATATGGAGGAACATACCCACACGGAGGAATGCAGCACTGCGGAAGAAACAGAAGCGACAGAAGAAACGGAAGAAACGACCGAACCGGAGGAAGAGATGTCCGGCATGGAGATCGATCCCAGCCTGCCGGTTATGGGCACTGCCTACGCTTCTGGCGCCAAAACACGCGCTTATTCGGTGATGACTCTGGATGCGGATACAACAGGGGCAACCGATCCCGTTTCCGTAGAAAACTATATCACAGGCGCAACACTCTATTACCGCACGGATGAAAACGCAGCGTGGACCAATGTATCAGGCGCGACGGATATTCCCGGCGACGCGGATTTCAAGCTGGAGATCAGCTATGGCAATGTCCCCATCGACACCCTTCTGGCGGCGGGCGGGAAGATGACCTATACCCTTCCGGCGCTGTTTCGCAACGCTACGGCCAACGGCAAAATCACCAGCGGCAGCGCCGAGGTGGGCACCATCACGGTGGCAAACAATACGGTCACTCTCGCCTTTGATACTACATGGCTGGCAAAGCAAAAGACAGAGACGAATACCGTCATCAGCGGCGACTTTTTTGTGGAAGCAGAAGTTAACCTGTCGCAGGTCGGCGAAGATAGAACCGCTCAAATTTTCATTGGCAAGACAACGATCAACATCGATTTTGCTGGTGACATTGTCGCCAAGTACGGAAATGTGGATCTGAGCAAAACCGTCTCGGCCATCTCGGAGGAGACAGACGGCGATTATCTGACTTACACCCTGACCGTGACGGCTGGCGCGGATGGCTGCCCGGAGGTCAAGGTGGTGGATACCTTTGCGGATACCCAGCACATCGAGGAATATGTGGGCGTGACGGGCGGGTCCAGCGCTACCAATGATACGGATGGCCCCACGGAAACCGGAGGCACCGGAAGCGTCTACATCGGTGCGGCACCCACGGAGGATCAACCCATCCCGGATCCCGCAGGTGAAAACCCGACGAAACCCGGCACGCTGGTCTGGGACATCGGCGATATGGCAGCCAACGAAACCAGGACTCTGACATACCGGGTCAAGCTGAAGGATGCATACACCGGCGTCACGGCAAAGGGAAATCTTCAGAACACGGCGAATGTTTACTCCAAGACCTACCAGCGGGACAGCGACACCGTCACCTTTACGCCCCGTGCTGGTGCAACCATGTCCAAAGTGGCCTCGACGTTTACCCCCGGCGAAAACGGCGGAGGCACCATCACCTACACCATTTGGGTGAAGGCCAATGCGGACAACAGCTATGTCCTGGACAATGTGAAAATCATGGACGCGCTGGACGGTTCTGTCCAAAATATGAATGGGACCTTAGCTGCCATCCGCAAAAATCTGTCCTACGATGAAACCTCTTTCCACCTCTATCAGGGCGGTTCCAACGGCCAGAACGGAAGCAGCGGCTTAACGGAGATTACGGCAGGAACTACACTGAACATCACGGATACGGACAATGACGGCAAGAAGAACGATAGCTTCACCTATTATGTGGGTTCCCTGGCTCCCGGTGAGAGCAAGACTCTGACCTACACGGTGAATGTGGAGCCCGGTGTGTTCGTGGCGGCGGGAAACAAAGACTTCAAGATCAACAATCGCGCCTGCATTTATACCGATGACCGCGGAACAGATGGCGGCGTATTGCTGAGAGGCTATAACACCAGTAAGACCATTAACCGCAAGGTCTGGAGCCGAAAGCTGGCGGGCGGGAAGCAGGAGACGGAAAGCACTGTGTCCATGAGCGGCAGCGTGTATGACGCCACCGACAGTTCCGTTACCCAAATCACCTCCCCTGACAGCAGCTTCACTGTGCCTGCCGGCAGCTACAAGTATCAGGTGGCAGCCAATGAGGCGGGAGACTGGGATCTGTCCTCTGCGTCCATGGCTGACAGCCTGGGCAGCCAGTACATGGAGTTTGTGGGCTATGTCCGGGTGGAGGCCTATACCATCAGCAGCAATGCACCCGGTTCCGGCCTGAACGATGCAGCAGCCATTGCCAATTTGAGCAGCCGCACGCCCGATCAAACCGTCTGGGTAAAAGTTGACGGGCAAACCTCCTTCAGCTTCACACCTGAGCAGATTGGATTGGATGGAACGCAAGCCTACCTTTTGACCTACTACGCGCAGCCCACGAATATCGACGGCATTACGCAGGTGGTGGTGAGCAACCGCTTCGAACTGACCGGTGAGGTGGGAATCGGCAACTTCCGGTATGTGCTAACCGGTATTAGCGCCGAAGCCTCCGTCGTTGTGGCGGGCAGCAACAGCTTTGCTGCGGAAAAGCAGAGCTGGTACTACGAGGAACCCAAGGTGACCACCGGAGACTTTGCCAATGGCGCACTGTACTGGGTCATCAAGGTGGACGGAACTGTTCTGCCCAGTGGCACTGCCATCAAGGACGTCACGAATGCGGTCAGCGGGTCGGCTCACTATATTCGGGACACCTCCTTTGTGGGCGTATATACGGGCAATTTGGGAACGAACTCTCTCGCGGATTATGCGGATTTGGATTCGCTAATCGCCAGCGACCTGCTGACGGCCTTAGAAAGCAGTAGCTATACCGTTGCGAAAGGTACCTATTCTCTGACGCTGACCCTGAATACAGAGATTTCCTTGACGCAGGGTGATTCCCTTTATCTGATTGTCAAGACCGATCCGAGTAAACGGCCCGCCAATAAACGAGACGCCTTTACCTATAACAATAAGCTGCAAAGCTCCTCCGACGGCACCAACTGGCTGGACCACAACACGGCCAGCAAGACCCTGTACGGCAGCGAAAATATCTTTAAGGAACTGGGCCGTGTCTTTACCTATCCCGGTTCTGGCAACTCCACCACGGACATCAAGCCCGGCACAAGACAGGCCATCAGCACAGATGCGCTGAACGGAGCGGGTACCTATGTGGCCTGGCAGATTCATGTGAACTATGAGGGCAGCCTGTCCGGGCGGTACCGTGTGGTCGAGCAGATCCCGGTTGGGATGGAGGTAACCTATGTCCGTATATGGTGGCTGGGAGATAAATATAAAGCAGTTCTGCAGGATTCCAAACCCACCTTTGTGCAGCTCACAGCTGAGGAAATCGCCGCCCTAGGCGGCAGCTGGACGGAACACGCGAAGACCCTGCCCAGCAACAACGCGGGAAAACAGACGAACTACTATTACACCAACGGTCAGCAGGTGATCTGGGATATTGACAATCTGGTAGCCGGAGGCGGATACCGGGACGATTATGCCGTGGAGATACAGATCGTCTGTAAGGTAACGGATCCTGACGTTCTTCTGGGCGGCGTGAGCAAGGAGTTCAACAATGTGGTCAGCCTGCAAAATTCCGAGGGAACGACCATCGGCAACGACAGCAATGGTGTGACAATCGGAAAACAGACGCTGTCCAAGCAAGGCACTTATAACCCCGAAACCAATGGCGGCCGGTATCCCTTTAAGATCACGCTGAATGAGTTGGGCGAGGATCTGGTCAGCGGGTCGGATGCCATCACCCTGGTGGACGATCTGAGCGATACCCTGATTCTGGACACCACTTCCATTCAGGTGGTGAACACCAAGACAGGCGAGGTGGTATCGAACTGGACCGCCTCCGTGGAAGGAAAGACGCTGAAAATTGTTCTGCCGGACAACCTGCCTCTGACCGTTACCTATGAAACCACAGTCAACGCCGCGCCGGGTCAGACCATCTCCATTTCCAACAACGCCCATTGGAAAGGCTATACCACCCCAAGCGGCGGCAGCGTTGAGGTCAAAGAATTCCATTATTCTTCTGGCGGCACCGCTGGTGCGGACACTTCTCCCAGTGTAACAGTCAAAAAACTGGATCAATACAATACCAGCCAGACTCTTTCCGGCGCGACGTTCACATTGGTGGAGGCAACCTATGCTGACGGTACGTTTACCCCAACAACGCACGGCCTTTCCCTGACCGGCACCACCGGCGAGGACGGAACCCTGACCTTCGGGAAAGAAAGTGGTCAGACCATGAAATATAACACGGTCTACTGCCTTACTGAAACAGCCGCCCCGGAGGGCTATGTGCTGGATGCCGTGCCCCACTACTTCGCTGTGGTAAAGCAGCAGGAGGACGGAAGCTATCCCACCTTCCCGAATGGTGTGACCGTCTGGTATCAAAGCGCGGACTACACCTATCAGGCCTACAACCACAAGGGCGAAGCCACGGTGGCCAAGGCATTTTTGGATGCGGGCGGCAATCATCTGGCAAAAATCGATGGCGCCTACCGTTTCGGAATCTATGACGAAGCAAATCCAACCGGCAATCCGCTGCAAACGGTGACCATCAAATACGCGAACAGCACGGTCACGCCGGAGAGCGGGACAGCGAAGTTTACAAACCTGACCCTTGGGAAAATGTATTACATCTACGAGTTGGATGATAACGGCGTGCCGATCCGTGGAGACAATACGCTGGCCACGGTGAACGGCGCAAACTTCCTTGTCAACTATTCCAATGGCCCCGCGGTAACCATTCCCGGGAGTGGAACCGCCGCAGCCGCCGTTACCGTGACCAATCAGGTCTGTTATCCTGAACTGCCCCACACCGGCGGGGCCGGAACCACCCTGTATACCAAGGGAGGCGTCTTGTTAACGGCAAGTGCGATGTTCCTTCTGTTGTATTACCATACAAAACGCAGAAAGGAGGAATCCGCATCCTCCTGATGCGCGGCACGATCCCTTTACTACGCAGAAACTTAAAAAGAAGAAAGGAAGTCAAACAATGAAACACGCAAGAAAACTCGCCAGTCTCCTGCTGGCTCTAATTATGGTTTTCGCTCTGGCCACTACCGCGTTTGCGGCAGAAAACGCTACAATTTCTGCTCCCGAGGGAAGCACCCGCACCTATGATGTATACCAGATCTTCACTGGTGACCTCCATGAGGGTGTTCTGTCCAACATCAAGTGGGGCAAGAACGGCACCGGCACCGAAGGAACTGCTGTCGATCAGACCACTCTGGACGCTCTGGCCGCTGTGAATGGTAAGAGCAACACCGAAAAGTTAACGGAGATTCAGAAATATGTGAAACTGGATTCTGAAAAATTCGGTACGGTTTCCAATGGTAATTCGCTGACCGTACCCACCGGCTACTATCTGATCAAGGACATCGGCCCTGTCAATGACGGTGAAGCCTACTCCCTGTATGTAGTCCAGGTTGTCGGCCCCACTACCATCTCTCCCAAGGTTGGAACCACCACTTCCGATAAGAAAGTGGACGACAAGAACGATTCCAATACCACCGAGGACGCCACCACGTGGCAGGATTCCGCAGACTACGATATCGGCGATGCCGTGCCCTTCAAGCTGAGCGCCACCATTGCGCAGGATTACGCCAACTACACTCACGGCTACAAGCTGACCTTCCACGATAAGGAAGATACTGGCCTGCGCTTCAATAAGAATTCTGTGAAAGTCTATGTTGACGGAACGCTGATTACCACTGGCTATGAGGTTGTGACCGAAGGCCTGACCGACGGCTGCACCTTTGAGGTCCGCTTTGCCAACCTGAAGGACATTGCCTCTGTCAAGGCCGGAAGCATCATTTCTGTTGAGTATACCTCCACGCTGGATACCGACGCTACTGTTGGCTCCGCTGGCAACAAGAACACCTCCCATGTGACCTATACCAACAACCCCAATGACGAACAGGCCGCCGAAAACGGCGAGACCCCCGATGATGCCGTTATTGTATTTACTTACAAGACTATCGTGAACAAGGTTACCAAGAATCCCAACTATGATCCCGCAGTCGAAGGCTCCGAAGAGTACATCCCTCTGAAGGGCGCAGGCTTCACCCTGTATAAGAAGAACGCTTCTGGTGCATATGAAGCTGTAGGGTCCGAGCTTAAGGGTGAGGACATGACCACTTTTACCTGGAGTGGCCTGGATGATGGCGACTACAAGCTGGTCGAGACCACCACGCCCTCTGGCTACAATACAATTCCCGATATCGAGTTCACCATTACGGCTACTCACGATGTGTCTTCCGATAACCCCACGCTGATATCCCTCAGTGGCGGTGATAAGTTCACCGGAGTGATTTCCACCGGTGTTGTTTCTGCCAACATTGAGAACCAATCTGGTGCACAGCTTCCCTCCACCGGCGGCATCGGCACCACCATCTTCTATGTCCTCGGCTCTGTTCTGGTCCTCGGCGCGGCTGTGCTGCTGGTCACCAAGAAGCGCATGAGCACCAAGGGCTAATTCCCTGATACATATCTGAAACGCACTGACATCCCGCTGTGAACGCCGGGGAGGGACTCCCTCCCCGGCCCACAGCGGCAAGGAGAACCCCGCATGAAGAAGAAAAAAGGAAATTTCACAACGCTGCTGCTGATCCTGGTGCTTCTCGCGGGACTGTCCTTGCTGCTGTATCCTTCCGTCAGCGATTACTGGAACTCCTTCCACCAAACCCGCGCTATTGCCGCGTATGCCGAAGAAGTCGCAAATTTGAACCAGGATCAATATGACGAAATCTGGGCCGCCACAAAGGCCTACAATGCGTCTTTGGCAGAACGGGACAACGCCTACCTTCTGAGCGATGCCCAGAAGGAAGAATACCAGCAGCTTTTGAATGTGTCCGGTCTTGGCGTCATGGGCTATATTGAAATCCCCAGCATTGATTGCTCTCTGCCCATCTATCATGGTACGGAGGAATCGGTCCTGCAGATCGCCGTGGGCCATCTGGAATGGTCCAGCCTGCCCGTGGGCGGCGAAAGCACCCATTGCGTTCTCTCCGGCCACCGGGGACTGCCCAGCGCCAAGCTGTTCACCAACCTGGACAAACTCCGAGAGGGGGATATCTTCCTGCTGCGCATTCTGGACGAGGTGCTGACCTATGAAGTGGATCAGATCCTCATCGTGGAGCCTCAGGAAGTCGGAGCGCTGCAAATCGTGGAGGGTCAGGATTACTGCACATTGGTGACCTGCACCCCCTACGGTATCAATACCCATCGGCTTTTGGTCCGGGGACACCGCATCGACAATGTGGAGGAGGCCAAAACCGTCCGCGTCACAGCCGACGCCGTCCAGATCGAACCGCTGTTGGTGGCGCCCATTGTGGCGATCCCGATTCTATTGTTACTGCTGATACTGCTTCTGCTGCCAAAGCGGCCCAAGACGAAACACGGAGGTGAAGCCGATGAAGAGGATTAGACGCATGACTGCTGCGCTGCTCAGTGTGCTGGCAGTATTCCTTCTCCTGCCCTTGCAGGCTCTGGCGGCGGGAAGTATTGACTTGAACCAGGATGTAAGTTTGACCATTTCCTATCAAGATGGAAACACGCCCCTGGTTGGTGCAGAGTTTGAAATTTTCCTGGTTGCCACAGTAGACGAATACGGCGAGCTGACCACCACAAAAGATTTCGCCCAGTTCCATGTCAATATCCGGGGCAAGGATGACGAGGCCTGGCGGACACTGGCATCCACCCTGGAGGGCTATGTATTGCGGGATGATATTTCCCCCACAGACAGTGGAAAGACCAATGATAAGGGATTGGTTTCCTTTCCCACCGCCGGAAAGAGCCTGAAAGCGGGTTTGTACTTTGTACTGGGGTATCGACACACGCAAAATGGCTTCCGCTATGATCCCACGCCATTCATGGTAATGCTGCCTGGATTGGACAAAGAGAATAACATTTGGGTTTATGATGTAGCCATCAATGCAAAGTTCGATTCATCCCAAATCCCTGATAACCCAGATGACCATACCATCGACCGAAAGGTTCTGAAGGTCTGGGCCGATGATGGACATGAAAAAGATCGTCCCAAAGAGGTAATTGTTCAGCTTCTTCGTGACGGCAAGGTATATGATACCGTAACCCTGAACGCGGCAAACAACTGGCGGTACACCTGGACGGGATTGAATGATCGCTATACGTGGACCATTGTGGAGAAAGAGTTGGAGGGCTATACCGTGGAGGTCACACGGGAGGGTATCACTTTTGTGGTGACAAATAGCTACAATGAGGAAATTCCTGACGAACCTACTCCCACAACACCTACCACGCCGGACAAACCTACTACACCTACAAAGCCGACGCTGCCTCAGACTGGCCAGCTCTGGTGGCCGGTTCCAGTGTTGATTGCCGCCGGACTGCTCTTTGTCGTGATCGGCCTGGTGCGCCGCAGAGGTACAACAGATGAGAAATGAAGAACAGAGTGGCAGGAAACAAAGGGGTTTGCTGTCGATTACGGTTGGGCTGCTGCTAATCGCGGCGGCCCTTTTCCTCGCATCCTACAACCTATACGACGAGCTGCGGGCAGAGCAATCGGCCAGGCAAGCGGTAACCCAGCTGGATGCGTATTTGCCCGCAGAGGCCGCTCCAGAGGCTCCCTCGGACTCCGCCGGGGATCAGGAGCCGTTGGTGAGCGATGAGCGGACTGTTATTCCGGACTATGTTCTATCCCCTAATATGGAAATGCCAGTGGAAACCATCAACGGAATAGACTTTATCGGTGTTTTAAGAATCCCAGCCTTGGAGCTGGAGCTGCCGGTTATCAGTGAGTGGAATTATCCCAATCTGAAATCTGCTCCCTGCCGGTACAGTGGGTCTGCCTATTTGAATAACCTGATTATTTGCGGCCACAACTACACTTCCCATTTCGGAACCTTAAAGAATCTCTGGGAGGGCGATATTGCCACCTTTACAGATATAGACGGAAATGTATTCATCTACAAAATGGTGGAGCGGGAGACACTGAACCCCACAGATATAGAGGGAATGGAAAGTGGAAATTGGGATTTGACTCTGTTCACCTGTACCGTGGGCGGTCAAAGCCGTGTGACAATTCGCTTTGAGCTGGAGGAAGACTGATTCCTCCAAAAATAGAAACAGGCTTTCGCATCGGGAAATTGACGGTAGCTATGCCGACTGGGCACGAAAAAACGGCTATACCATCCGGAACTGTGTCTGTGACTGCGATGGTTCCATTGAACTGGATACCCGCACCCTCCAGCGGGCCATATCGAGATAAGCTTCAAACTGCGTGTCGGCTTCCTTGGTTTCCACCCACGCCTCGCTTTGGTAGGCGTAGTGTTTACACCTTAACCCAGTCCATCGTCACCACAGACTCGCAGACTATCGCTGCAAAGCTCAACGGCGAATACATCCGTGCTAAAAATAACAACCAGCGGCTCTCTATCCTAGGGAGCCGCTCAGCTTACCATGGTACAAAACTCCATTATCATATTTGAAACCAGAAAAATACCGGGACAGCGCATTTTTTGCTGCCCCGGTATTCGTTTACGCATACGGCACAGCTTTCCTGCGCTGATTATTGGGGCTTTTCAGGTGTTCGGACTTTTTGAGAATATTGATCTGCGTGACAAATTCCTCCGGGGTCAGTTTGTCATAGTCAATGCCAAGAGTCGCCAAAAACAAACGGGCTTTCTTTTCTTCCTCGGTGCCCTCGTAGTGCAGGGCGGTCTCCATCTGCTTTTGAATTTCGACAACAGGAGAAGCGGTGTCTGCAGTAGTGGTGTCCTTCCTGTGGGCTTCCCGGATATCATGTAGGATGCCGTCAATGTCCTTATGAACCACATGGGCAAAGAAGTTTTCCTCGCTGACCTGCGCCAACTCCAGAGTGCGCACATACAGATCATTCTCGCCGGGATTATGCTTTTCCATGATTTGCTTTCGGTTGGCTTCCAGAATGGCATTCATGTCATTGATCCGCATATCGGCAACGCGATCCACAAATATCTCAATGTCCACCAGAAAGCGCTGGAAGTCCTTGTGCAGAGCCAGTTCAGACAGCAGCCGGTTGTTGAGCTTTCCGCTTTTCAGCAATTCAATCATATCATCACCCAGATGCAGATCGTGCAGGTCTGTGTTTGGGTGATTTTTTGTTTCCGTCAGCCCCAGCAGATAGTCCGTGGATACACCGTAGAATTTCGCCAGGGTGACAATGCTGAATGGGCTGATATCCTTGAAATCATCGGATTCATATTTACCCAGTGCGGATTTGGAAATGCCGGTTTCTTCCGCAAGCTGCTCCAAAGTCAGATGCCGTTCCACTCGCAGATCCTTCAGTTTTTCTTGTATTGTCAGTTTTGTATGCCCCGATGGAAGAAATCAACGATGCCATCGGCAACATTGATATTTCCTCCTGCTTTGAACCGATTTTCGAGCCGCCCATTGATTTTCTGGAAGAATGCCGGAAGCGTTGGGAATCGGCTCAATCATCTTTTCGTCAGACTATTGAGCGCCAGATCGGAAACACATGGTATGTGATCGAAACAGAATGTGACGGAAATGAGCCGCTTGCCAACAAGGTAAAACGGCTCATTTTTTCTGACAAGGGGGTGATTTGTTAATGACTGC
>ENA-UOJJ01004475-UOJJ01004475.1-human-gut-metagenome-genome-assembly--contig:-CS66-NODE-4475-length-13062-cov-12.030676_pt1 | contig 13062 bp, 7 predicted proteins | sample MGYA00242343_ERZ723890 | MGnify/ENA metagenome assembly ERZ723890 | reverse complement strand
ACCTCTTCCCTCTTTTGTCAACCGCTTTTTGCAGGTTTGTAGGATTTTATAGTTTATTCGACGTTTTTTACTACTTGAATGTTAATTTTATACAACTTTTTTTGCTAATTTTACCTTATTTTATTGTATCCTATAAAAAAGACGAAGTTTTTACCCTTCGTCTTCTCTTGTTTTTTCATTTAAGTAAACTGCTTTTATTTTAGATATCCAATTATCTTCAGTCAGCAAAACGGTAAACTCCACTTCTCCGTATCTTACACTTGGTGTCTCATCTTCTTCCGGTATTCTGCCTAGCAAATCCACTATAAAAGCACTCATAGTATCATAATTATGTCTTTCCGGAAGCTCTATTCCCAGAATTTTCTCAACATCCTCAGGATTTGTATCTCCTGTAATAATATAAACTCCCTCATCAATATTCAATATTTCAGCTTTTTCGTCGTCATATTCATCCTGAATATTTCCAACTATTTCCTCAAGCATATCTTCCATACTAACAAGACCAGCCGTACCGCCATATTCATCTACCACAATTGCACATTGAGCCTTTTCTCTTGTAAGAGTTTCAAAAGCGTCGCTGCACATACAAGTTTCTGGCAAATATACAGCCTTTCTCATAAACTGTCTGACAGTAAAATCCTCGGAATGCTCGCAACCCACAAGGCAAAGCAGATCCTTGACATAAATTATACCGATAATATTGTCAACAGTTTCCTCGTAAACCGGAATTCTTGAGTACCCCTCATTAATTGCCAGATAAACGATATCCCCTATTTTCGAGTTCACTTCAATAGCGCAGATATCCTTTCTATGCGTCATAACATCGGAAATATCAGCGTCGCCGAACTCAAAAATATTATTGATCATTTCCCTCTGACTTTCTTCCAGCACTCCTGTTTCATTTCCGGCGTCCACCATCATTCTTATTTCTTCTTCTGTTACAGCGTCACGTTCTGACGATACCGGAACGGAGAACAGCTTGCAGAATACAGCAGAAATACCGTAAGCCAAAGCGCTCAGAGGCGAAAGAACAGCGATATAAACCTTCACAGGAATAACTGTTGCTGCCGCAAATTTTTCCGGATTACGGCCTACTAATTTCTTAGGTAGAATTTCTGTCAATGCAGTAATTAACACTGTGGAACTAAGTATGACCAAAGCGATAATCAGATACCGTAAACTGCTTTTAACATCATCAGTCCAGAACATACTAAGCCAAACAGCCAGTATAACAATAAAAACATTAAGTACAGTTTTTCCCATAGAAAATGAAACTATCATTCTGACCGGTTTTCCGATAAGCTCGGAAAGCCTCTGATATTTTTTATCTTTTTCCGCCAGGGATTTGATTTTTGAATCGTTAACTTCAATATCTGCATACTCACATGCCGTGTAAAAAAACTTTACCAGTACTAAAAAAATCAGTAAAATAATACAAATAATTTGACTCCCGTCAGAATCCATAATCAGTCTCCTTTTTAAGTTAAATTTATAATTAGTATATATTATTAATACGATTTTGTCAATATGAATTTTTTAGCTTTTAAAAAAAGCTGATAAAATTTCTTTACTTGCAGCAAAAAATACGTCATTTAATTACCTTTCGAGAGTTCAGAAAATTTTTTAAGTCAATGAAAATCGGCATAAAAATTTTCGCCCAGCCTTTTTTCAAATTTTTTCTTTAATCCTCTGTTTACTTACCTGTCGAGCCTTATTTAAAATATTTCATTATACTAAAGACGATTTGAAAGTTTTTTGCTTACTTTTTTTCAAAATTTTTTCTTTAATCCTCTGTTTACTTACCTGTCGAGCCTTATTTAAAATATATTATCAGACTAAAGACGATTTAACATTCTTTGCAAAAGTAACTTTGCGTGTCTTTAAAATATTTTACAAGTTGTGTAAATCCAGCATAAAAGTTTTCGCCCAGCCTTTTTCAAATTTTTTCTTCAATTCTTTTTTTACTAACCTGTCGAGCCTTATTTAAAATTTATTATCAGACTAAAGACGATTTGAAAGTTTTTTGCTTACTTTTTTTCAAAAAAGTAAGCGGAAGATAAAAATCTTCCGCTTAGAACCGTTTATAAAAGAGATTAAATAAAATTAACCCATAATAACTTCAACTTCGTGAGTTTTACCGTCTCCGAATACTGGCAGAACATTGCCCTCAATAGCCTTACCGTCAACTGTAACAGACTTAACGCCCTTGCATACGTGATCAGGATTCTTGAAAGTAATAGAGTAAGAAGCACCTCTGAACTGTCTAACTACCTTGAAACCGTCCCATGCAGACGGAATGCTAGGATCAACCTTCAGACCGTCCCAGTCAGGGATAATACCGAGAATATACTGAGAAACTGCAACAAAGTTCCAAGCAGCAGTACCTGTAAGCCAGCTGTTCTTAGCCTCTCCATGACGCTTAGCGTCCTTACCGGCGATCATCTGAGCATATACGTATGGTTCAGTTCTGTGAAGGTCGGAATACTTCTCTTCTCTGTAAGCCGGAGCAATCTTTGAATAGTATTCAAAAGCCTTGTCGCCATGACCAACAAAAGCTTCAGCACAGATGATCCAAGCATTATTGTGACAGAATATACCTGCATTTTCCTTATATCCGGCAGGATAAGTGGAAATTTCGCCGTATTCGATATAATACTTTGTAAATGCAGGATTGTTAAGAACAAGACCATGTTCGCTGTTAAGGTACTTGTCAACGCTTTCCAGTGCCTTAAGATCAGCGCCTGTTTCCTTGCCTACGCCGCCCATAACAGCAAATCCCTGCGGTTCAATGAAGATCTTACCTTCTTCACATTCTTTTGAACCCATTTTCTTGCCGAAATCGTCATACGCTCTGAGGAACCATTCACCGTCAAAGCCGTAATCCATAATATTCTTCTTCATCTTGTCGATTTCAGCCTGAGCCTTCTGAGCTTCAGCTTCGTCGCCCATATGTCTGCAAAGGTCAACATAGTTAGGACCTGAATATGTGAACAGTGCAGCAACCATTACTGATTCAGCAGTCTTGCTGTACTTGTCTTCGCCGTACTTAGGTGAAGTAGATGTCTGGAAAGATTCACCCGGTTCAGAAGAGAAGCAGCTGAGATTGATACAGTCGTTCCAGTCAGCTCTCATAGCAAGCGGCAGACCGTGAGGACCTACATTTTCAGCCACATGATAGAAGGACTGCTTCAGGTGATGCATCATAGTCTGAGCCTTGCTCTCATCGTTGTCATAAGGAACCTTAGCGTCAAGAATACCGTAATCGCCTGTTTCCTTGATATAAGCTGCAACGGAAAGAATCATCCACAGCGGATCGTCTGAGAAATCGCCGCCGACTTCGTCGTTGCCCTTTTTAGTAAGAGGCTGATACTGGTGATAGCAGCCGCCGTTTTCAAACTGAGTAGAAGCCAGATCAATCAGACGTTCTCTGGCTCTTTCAGGGATCTGATGAACGAAACCGAGCAGATCCTGGTTAGAGTCACGGAATCCCATACCTCTGCCGATACCGCTTTCAAAGTATGAAGCGGAACGGGACATGTTGAATGTAACCATACACTGATACTGATTCCAGATGTTTACCATTCTGTTCATCTTGTCATCAGGAGTTTCAACTGTATATTTAGAAAGGAGAGCGTCCCACATAGCCTTAAGTTCAGCAAGACCAGCCTCAACCTTTTCAGGAGTATTATATTTTTCGATCATTTCATAAGCTCTTGACTTGTTCATAGAGCCGTCAGCATTGAATTTTTCCTCAACAGGATTTTCAACATAGCCGAGAATAAATACGAGATCCTTTGTTTCACCGGGTTCAAGAGTAATTTCCATATAATGTGAAGCAATAGGAGACCAACCGTCAGCAACGGAATTTGACGCCTTGCCAGCTGCAACTGCCTGAGGATTTTCAAAGCCGTTGTAAAGTCCGAGGAAGCTTTCTCTGTCGCAGTCAAAGCCGTCAATATCAGCATTTACTGTATAGAAAGCAAAGTGGTTTCTTCTTTCCTTGTATTCAGTCTTGTGGAAGAGAGTTGAACCCTCTATTTCAACTTCGCCTGTATTAAAGTTTCTCTGGAAGTTTGTAGAGTCGTCCTGAGCGTTCCACAAACACCATTCGGCAAATGAGAACAGCTTGATCGTTTTCTTTTCAGAGCCCTCGTTCTTAAGAACCATCTTCTGGATTTCACCGTTGTAGTTCTGAGGAACAAAGAAAGTAACTTCTGCTGAGATACCGTTTTTAGCGCCTTTGATAATAGTATAGCCCATACCGTGACGGCATTCATAGCTGTCAAGGTCTGTTTTAACAGGAGCCCAGCCAGGAGACCAGATAGTACCGTTATCGTTAATATAGAAATAACGGCCGCCCATATCAACAGGAACATTATTGTAACGGTAACGTGTAATTCTTCTGAGTCTAGCGTCCTTGTAGAAGTGGTAACCGCCGGCTGTATTAGAAATCAGGGAGAAAAACTCCTGAGTTCCAAGATAGTTAATCCATGGATAAGGTGTCTTAGGGGAAGTAATGACATATTCTTTTTTAGCGTCATCAAAAAAACCAAACTTCATATTTTTACTCCTTTTATAAAACTTTTGTCAATCGGCAGCAGCCGCATTACAATTACAGTTATTATAACACAAAAAATAATACTGTTCAAGCCGTTTTGACAAAATTTTATATAATTTTTCATTCGGAATTATTTTCATGCAGCGATTCCGGTAAGTCTCGCCAAAGAGGAAATAATAAAACATATCGCTGCACCGCAGACTGTCGGAAGAATAAAAGCGGCAGCAGTCCATTTAAGACTTCCTGTTTCTTTTTTTATTGTGAGACACGTTGTAGAACACGGAAAATGAAAAAGAATGAAAATCATTGTACAAAGAGCTGTGACCCAGTTCCAGCCGTTGTCAGTAAGCAAGAGCTTAAGGGCGTGCATATTTTCCATTTCCATAATTGTTCCGGAGGACATGTAACACATAATAATAACAGGTATTACAATTTCATTTGCCGGAAATCCCAGAATAAATCCAAGAAGAATAACCCCGTCCATTCCAAGTATATTCCCCAGCGGCTGTAAAAATTCCGAAAGATGATAAAGAATTGTTTCACCGCTGACGGTAAAGTTTGCGAGACACCAGATAAGAAGTCCTGCCGGAGCGGCGACTGCGCAGGCTCTGCCCAAAACGAAAATAGTTCTGTCGAAAATTGAACGTACAATAACCTTTCCTATCTGAGGTTTTCTGTATGGAGGAAGCTCCAGAGCAAAGGACGAGGGAACGCCTTTCAATACAGTTTTAGACAATATCCATGATACAAAAAGAGTCATCAATACTCCGCCGAGTATTACCACAAGAAGGATCAAAGCGGACAGTCCCGAGCGCATTGCTCCTGCAGCAGAAGCTGTAAAAAACATTGTTATAATTGAAATAAGGGAGGGAAACCTGCCGTTGCATGGGACGAAATTATTAGTAAGTATAGCTATAAGGCGTTCTCTGGGAGAATCAATAATTCTGCATCCTGTAACTCCTGCGGCATTGCATCCAAAGCCCATTGCCATAGTAAGCGCTTGTTTTCCGCATGCGCCCGAGCGTCTGAAATACTTGTCGAGATTAAATGCGATACGAGGCAAATAGCCGAGGTCCTCCAGAAGAGTGAATAACGGAAAGAAAATCGCCATTGGCGGAAGCATAACAGAAACGACCCAAGCCAAAACCTTGTAAATACCGTTAACGATCATATCTCTAACGGTATCATGACAGTCAACATAAATCAAAAAGTCATTTATTCTGTCACCCAGCCAGAATAAGCCCTTTGACAGCAGCTGAGAAGGGTAATTTGCGCCGACTACAGTAAGCCAGAAAATAATCCCTAAAAGTCCTATCATGATCGGAATACCAAAGACTCTGCTTGTTAAAATCCTGTCTATTTTTCTGTCACGCTCATAATAATCGGATTTGGCAATAGTAATAGTATTTTCAGCGATATTCTGTGCAGACTGTATAATAGAAGATATAATATTATCACTTATTTTCTGCGGATTCCAGTTTTTTCTTGCCAGACTTTCCGCACATCTGTTAAGCTGACCGTACATTTCCTCGGAAATATCATGCTTAATATAATCTGAAATTTTATTAATTAATTTATCGTTCTTTTCAATTAAACGCAAAGCTGTCCATCTCGGGGAAATCTTACCGTTCGTAAGCGGCTCTGCGGCGGCAGTTATTTTTTGTATCTCTTCTTCAAGCTCTGCATCATAAACAGGTATAAACGGCGATTCAGGTCGGTTTTCAATTACTCGCTCCACAGCCTCCATAAGCTTGTCAAGACCTTTCCCCTCCCTTGCTGTTACTCCCACTGCCGGAACACCGAGAAAAGTCTCCAATTTTTGAATATCCACATGAATATTTTTTCTTTCCGCCTCGTCAAGAAGATTAACGCATACAACAGTTTTAGGAGTTATTTCAATAGTCTGCAAAACAAGATTGAGATTTCTTTCAAGACACGTAGCGTCGCAGACGACTATTACTGCGTCCGGATTTTGAAAGCAAATAAAATCTCTGGCGACCTCTTCCTCCGCAGACTGTGCCATAAGCGAATACGTACCAGGAATATCTGCTAAAACATATTTTTTATTATTATATGTACACCTTCCCATAGCGCTGGATACTGTTTTACCCGCCCAATTACCCGTATGCTGATTCATGCCGGTAAGGGCGTTAAACACTGTGGATTTTCCCACATTAGGATTACCTGCCAGTGCAATAATATGTTCTTCACTGGATTTTTTAATCATTCCATCAGACATTAACTGCCTGCCTGTAGACTTAGCTGTCAGTCCCATATTATGCCTCCGTTCATATATTTTTTTACTGTATAAAATATATGAAGCATACAGTGTGTCCGATTACAAAATAAAAAAAGAAATCCCCCTGTTATAAACAGAGGGCTCTCAATAAAGAGTGACATAATTTTAGAGGAGATGAAATCATTAAAAAATTTTTATCAACTGCTTTCAACTTTGTCAGTAATTAACTGACAAGTATATTATGCCGTTTATTTGTGATAGTTTTATGATATAAATGTGATTTTATGAAAAAAATAAAATGTTAATTTCTAAAAATTACTATAATTGAATATAGAATATTTAATAAGCAGATGAAAATAATAATTCCATGAACATTAGAAAAATGTTCTTAAAGAAATGAGGTGGACAGAATGTGGGATAAGCTCGCACTGATTCTGCTTATCATAGGCGGAATCAACTGGGGACTGGTTGGAATTTTCCAGTTCGACCTGGTTGCATGGCTTTTCGGCGGTACTGACGCTATTATAAGCAGAGCAATATATATAATAGTTGCAATTTCAGCTATATGGTGTATTACTCTTCTTTTCAGATCCTCAGACAAGCTGGTAGAAGCAACCGATTCATAAGTTCCTCATAAAATACAGGTATAAAAAAGAATGCCGCTTTATACCAATTAAGCTTTGAAACCGACGTCAAAAAGACGTCGGTTTTTATTGTACCTTAACTATTTATGTGTTATAATAAATTATAAAGTCTAAAAATTTATTTATTAAAAAGGGGTATATATGAAATTAAATAAAAATACCGCATTCATTCTTTCTGTCGGCATTTTATCATCTACTGTCAGCTTTCTTCCTGTTTCTGCCGGAAAAACGACTGACATCAATAATGACGGCGTATTCGATATCTCGGATATAAAAGTCTTATCGGACTTTCTTGTCAAGAAAAATTCAGACCTTACATCTGACTGTGATATAAACAATGACGGAATCTGCAATGTTTTCGACTTAATATTATTAAAAAGAGAGCTTTTATATAGTAGCACAAATATAATATATGTAGAAAATTCCGCACAGTTCCAGTCTGCTCTGAACAACGCTCAGCCAGGAGATGAAATTGTTTTAAAAAGCGGAACATATATTTCAGAGTCGACGGGATCAAAAGGCGCAAATTTCTGGTCATTTGCCGACGGAACAAAGGAATCGCCGATCACTATAAGAAGCGAAGATCCTGAAGATCCGGCAGTTTTATACGGTCAGAACATTCAAAACGGCGTAGTACTTTACATAACCGGTGATTACTGGAATATTGAAGATATTGCAGTATCAAACGCACAAAAAGGAATAATACTGGATAATTCAAATTATTCAAATATCATAAATTGCCAAGTAAGTGAAACAGGCAGCGAAGGAATACATCTGCGTGATAACAGTTCCTACTGCACCGTTCAAGGCTGTACCGTAACGAATACCGGAAGAATAAGTCCCGGCTACGGCGAAGCAATTTACGTAGGAAGCTCTGAAAGCACTTCGGGCTACGGCTATAACTGCGACTTCAATACCATTTCAGACTGTATTTTAGGTCCGGGAGTAACTGCCGAGCTTGTTGATATCAAAGAATACACCACCGGAACAATTGTAGAAAACTGCGTAATGTACGGCGACGATATCAGCGGTCAGACATCTGCAAATGCATTTTTAAAGACTAAAGGAAATGATTGTATAATAAAGAACAATACGGCTTATCAAAACGGCAATACAATTATCAGAAACGCATTTGAAGTACACGAAATAGTTTCAGGCTGGGGATATAATAACAGCTTTACAGGAAACACCTGTAACATGGATAATGAAACCGCTTATGTAGTCAGAGTTTATTCAGGCTCCGCCGCCGCTTCTGATAATACCCGTATCCCAGACGGCAATATGTATTATCTTTTGGATTAGATCAGGAATCCATATCATTCTTATGAAAAATCCCTGCAATGCCCGAAACAATAGGAACTGCAAAAGAAAATCCCAAAGAAATAAGAAGAGGGGTTTTAGAAAGTGCAACGGTATCAAAAATCATTTGGATCGCCGGTACATAAATTGCCGCAAGAATAACGGCAAGGGACGCCAGAACCGCAAAAATAAGCTTTATATTTGAAAAATAATTTATACCGAAAATACCTTTCTTTTCTGATTTGCATTCAAATACATGTATAAGCTGAGAGAATATAAGGGTTGCCAGTGCGCCTGTTCTAGCAGTATCAAGATCGCAGCCTGCTCTTAAAATCGTAGTAAAACAGCCAAGAGTACAAAGACCAATCATAATTCCTCGGAATATAATCTTAAACAGCAGTCCCCCTGAAAAAAAGCTTTCATCAGGACGTCTGGGACGCTGCTTCATAACATCCTTTTCACACGGCTCCATACCCAAAGCGATAGCCGGCAGACCGTCTGTTACAAGATTTACAAGCAAGAGCTGAGTAGGCAGAAGTACCATAGGGAATCCCATAAGAATACCTAAAAACATTGTAATAACTTCTCCGATATTGCATGACAGCAGATATCTCACAAATTTTCTGATGTTTGCATAAATTCCTCTTCCCTGCTCAACTGCCTTTACTAAAGTCGCAAAATTATCGTCAAGCAGTATTACGTCAGCCGCCTGCTTGGTTACGTCAGTACCAGTAATACCCATTGCAACGCCTACGTCTGCTTCCTTTATAGCAGGAGCGTCGTTTACTCCGTCCCCCGTCATTGTAACAATATTTCCCTTTCGTTTGTAAGCCTTAACAAGTCTCAGTTTGTGGGACGGATTTACTCTTGCATATACTGAAAATTCCGGCAGACGTCTGTCCAGCTCACTGTCGCTCATAGCGTCAAGCTCTGCTCCCGTAACCGCTTTGCCGCCTTTTAACAGTCCGGCTTCTTTAGCAACAGCCATAGCGGTTTCCTTGTGATCCCCTGTGATCATTACTGTTTTTATATGAGCCGCCGAACATTTTTTTATAGCAGCCTTTGCTTCTTCTCTCGGAGGATCCTGCATTGCGGCAAGTCCCAGAAATACCAGTCCGCCTGAATGACTTTCCCCTGCTTTCACTTCTTTTTTTGCCAGTGCCAGAACTCTCAGCGCTCTTTTTGAAAGTGAAGAAATTTCCGCATTTATCTTATCTGTCACACTGCGGTCAATAGGGACTTCCCCATTTGACGTCATAACAAATGCACATTTATTTAAAAGTATATCAGCCGCACCCTTTATATAAGCAGTTTCCTGACCGGAAGGCGAACGGGTGATAACCGTCATCATTTTAGTTTCGCTGTCGAAAGGGATCTCATGGATTTTTCTCATATCACTGAGAGAGCCTGCGGTAACTCCGCCCTTTGCCGCACTTATCAGTAAAGCGACTTCAGTGGGATCGCCGTTTACAGTCCATTCTCCCTTACCCTCGATCGCTCCCCTGTTTCTGGAATTTATTTTACTGTCCGACTCGATGGAAGCAGTCGAACACAGCACGGAACATTTAAGGAGTTCATAGAGAGGCGGTATTGTTTTAGGATTAGGCTTTGTATTTTCCAGACGAATTTCACCGTTTATTTTGTAACCGCTTCCCAGTACGTCGAATTCTTTCATATCAGTGTAGATATGCTTTACAGTCATTTTATTTTCTGTTATAGTACCGGTTTTGTCGGAGCATATCACTGAAGCACAGCCTAAAGTTTCAACGGAATGAAGCTTATTTACCAGTGCGTTGAGTTTAAGCATTCTGCTGACTGCAAGCGCCAGAGCGATAGTAACGGTAGCCGGCAGACCCTCCGGAATAGCGGCAATAGCGATAGTGATGCCCGTCATAAGCATATCGAAAACAGGTTCGCCTCTTAGTACTCCCGCAAGGAACACAACGATACACACACCTATACAAATAAGCGCTACGACCTTACCCAGCTCTCCCAGACGCTTCTGCAACGGAGTACGGCTTTCACCTGCGTCGCTTATCATATGAGATATTTTTCCGACCTGTGCATTTTTTCCGGTAGCAATAACCTGAGCCTTTGCGTTTCCTCGTGTGATAACAGTACCTGAATAAACGATACAGCTTCGATTTAAGGAATTGTCTTTATCATCAGGCGAGCCCGATATTTTGCTTACCTGATCGGATTCTCCTGTAAGCATAGCCTCGTCGGCATATAAGCCGCTGCATTGCAGAATAACACTGTCCGCCGGCACTCTGTCTCCGGACTCGATCTCTATCAAGTCTCCCGGGACAAGCTCTGCCGCAGGAATAGTTTTCAGCTTACCGTCACGTATAACACGAGCGGTAGGGGCGGTCATATCTGCTAAAGCTTCAAGAGTTTTTTCAGTACGGTATTCCTGTATAAATCCCAGAACTGCGTTAAGCAGAACGATTGCAATTATAGTTGCTGCGTCGTATATTTCACCCAGAAACACTGAAATCACTGTTGCTCCCAGAAGAATCATAACCATTACGTCTTTAAACTGTCCTGCAAATATTTTTAACGCTCCGTTACCTTTTTTCTCTGCGATAGTATTGCTCCCGAATTGATCCAGAAGCTTTTCAGCCTGTTTCTGTGTCAGTCCTGTCATAGCCTTTGCTCCTTTTACTTTATTGAACGTTGTCCCTAAAGTCTATGCGGACAAATCTAAAATCATTCAAGCTTTTTGAAAAAAAGTAAGCAAAAAACTTTAATATCGTCTTTAGTTTAATGAATCATGTTTAATAAGGCTCGACGGGTAAGTAAACAGAGGATTGAAGAAAAAAATTTTGAAAAAAAGTAAGTAAAAAACTTTAATATCGTCTATTGAACTCTTTTTTCTTGTTCATTTCTTGTCTCGTGACAAGAAACGAACCAAAGAAACACACTTCTTTTTTGTTCACACGAAAAAAGAAGCAAAAAATGTAACGACTGCATAATTAATAGTAAACTATCACACAAGGTACTCTCCCAAAACTGTGCTGAGACGTTTTTGCCACTTGCGTTCTCCGCTTAATTATCGCTCATCTTACTTGGGTGTGAATTTTAGACGTTAAGTCTTGCCTTTTATTGGGAGACCTATTAGTTCAGAAACTGTATGACGGATAAAATTCGGCACTTTATGTGCCGCAAGCCGCCCACGGCGTTTGAGTGGGCGCATTTCTTTGTTACTTTCTTGTTGCGAAACAAGAAAGTTAAGAAAAGAAGCTTTAAAGAAACTTGTTTCTTTGGTTCGGCATCAATAACAAAACAAAAAATGACAAATGTTTTTTACCTACGCTTTTACAAAGCGTAGAATGTTTGAAATAAGAAATGAACAATATATTCAGCTATTGACGAATTAACCCAATTAATGATATACTTATAAATAAGTGTCAATTTAAGTAAACATTATTAGGCTTTTTAATGGCTTGAATATATTATATCAAGCTACAGTTTGATTGTCAAGCTAAAATTTGATATTTTCGCATTGTGTACAAATTTATGGGAGTGATTTTATGAATGATTTACAAGAATTAGCTTTAAGAATTAAACAAACTACTAAAAATAAGGGAATAACTCTCAAGCAATTACTTGATGCCTGTAACTTAAATATTAATTATATCTCCGATATATCGAGAGGGAAAAATGCCACAATATTAAATATTTCTAAAATAGCTACTTACCTTGACTGTTCTATTGATTATCTTATGGGCAGAACAGATAATCCCGATTCACATAAAAAATAAATCTTTTTTCTTGTTCATTTCTTGTCTCGTGACAAGAAACGAACCAAAGAAACACGTATTTTACTTTCTTTCATGTGAAAGAAAGTAAAACAAAGAAAAACTTTATCCGTCATACAGTTTCTGAACTAATAGGACTCCCAATAAAAGGCAAGACGCAACACATAAAATTCACGCCCAAGTAAGATGGGTGATACTAAGCGGAGAACGCAAGTGGCAAAAACGTCTCAGTACAGTTTTGGGAGAGTACCTTGTGTGATAGTTTAAAAGGGCTACGCAGTCGTTACCTTTCTTTGCTTCTTTCTTTTGTGTGAACAAAGAAAGAAGGGCATTTCTTTTCGTTATTTTCTTTGGGCAATCAAAGAAAATGACAAATGTTTTTTACCTACGCTTTTACAAAGCGTAGAATGTTTGAAATAAGAAATGAACAATATATTCAACTATTGACGAATTAACCCAAATAATGTTATACTACAATTAATTATCGATTTAAAGTAAACATTGATTATCTTATGGGCAGAACAGATAATCCCGATTCACATAAAAAATAAACTGAAATAA